>Ga0213919_1000393_pt1 | contig 19798 bp, 32 predicted proteins | sample McNCre317MG_FD_161056 | JGI IMG/M metagenome (GOLD analysis project Ga0213919, IMG submission 161056) | Freshwater microbial communities from McNutts Creek, Athens, Georgia, United States - 3-17 MG | ecosystem: Environmental > Aquatic > Freshwater > Creek | place: USA: Georgia | collected... | reverse complement strand
CAAACTTGGGAATGGAATCTTTAGATAGCTCAGGCACATCACGTTCTCTGTTCCAAACATTGATCTGTGCAAAGTCATCTGGGTGATAAGGACGCATCATGTGAAGCTCCTCGACACCGCTTGTTTGTTCAGTCCGGCTTTTACGCCAACTTGTAACGCGAGTGCAGAAAGAGCCATGCTCTCTCCAGGATCTGTAGAAGTGTCCTCTATGGTTAGTTGAATTGCCTGACACTTTTGCCTCTCGAAATTTAGTCTAAATTGATACAGCGGATAATCTCCCCCGTAAGGAGAGGAGTCACCGTACGTTGCGTCCGCCCCGTAAACCGATATATCAAACACATCTTCTGGGTTGATAGTGGCTACTTGAGTTGGATTGGGGTTAAAGTCATAGGCAACGCTAACTCTCAGCGTGTGTGCGCTTTTGAACTTACCCAAAATCAAAGCCTTGTAGACCCGCTCATAGCCTTGAAGTCCAGCCATCGAGATCCAACCGGTCTTAAGTTTCAGTTGGGCAAGCTGTCCATCGTCACTGAACACGGTTTCAGACTCTTTTAGAATCTGTGCGTTGTCTCTTAGGTAGACGTAATTAGAGCGCCACATGGTAGCGTCGACTTGCTCCCAGTTATCAAACACGTTCCACTGATCCACGAAGTAGTCGTAAACCAAGACTTCACCGGTATCTAAACCGAAACGCACCTGGTTAACCTTGGACGCCAAAATAGAACTAACAACGGTACTTGAGTTATACGCATCCACATCGGACCCAACGTAGGAACATTGGAAGGACCGATCTAGCAGATAGATGCCCTTTTCCGACTTAAACATGAGACCATTTGGCATAGACACAATGCTTTTTGGGTCTTTTAGTCCCACGTCGGTATTAATTAGCTGTGGTTCGGTAAAGTCGTTTTGAGCACCAGTGTTGTCTGGGCCCGTTCCGTTCATTGAATAAATGGACCGAGACTTAAATAGGATAAGGCTATTATCCATTGGCTCTGCAGCGAGTAGTTTTCCGCCTCTGGAATCAACGTTCCACGTGAAACCTAGTCCAAACTCACATGGGGATCCGGCAACCATCTGTTTAGAGTATTCAAACGAGCTATCGTCTTCTGATACGACGCTGATAAACCGGCTTTGGAACGAAGATAGGTAGCGAGGAGCGCTTGGGGCAACGTTTTCTACTACGTCACCAGTTGTATAAAGCTGTAAGTGCGTGATCAACACGGCATCTGTCGTATTGTCGGCGATGGTAACCGTGGACGCCGAGGTTGTATTGGCTGTGGTCTGGGCAATCGTAGCCTTGGACATGTAATACACAGTGCCGTTGGCTTCGGTTCGATACACGACAATGTTTACGTTCGATTTGTCGGTAAGGTTAAGCGTTGGAACCACCAACGTGACTTGGTGACTTGCCGCTAAGGTAATGGAGGCGGACAGAGACGGAGCGCTTCTGTGTACTTGCCCGGCGTTGTCTATCCACTCATAGGTAACGATGTAACCGTAAGTGCCTGCAGAAAGAGATCCTGCACCTGCGTCGGTTAGGATTGGTTTCTCTGGAAACAGATTGAAGTTCTGCTCACTCAGAGTGCGGCCATCGTATTCCCATACGATTCCACCAGCTAGTAATAGCGTATTAGACAATTCAATCGGACTAATTGCCTTAGACGAACTGAAATTATACGTAGCTAACGACGAACCGTACTGAAAGAAACTGCCCGTGTCTGTCGTATATAAGAACGTGGCCTTTTCAAAAGAAAAATTGATGGCGCCGTCCGCGTCCGTCCACGCTTCTGGCAAGTTCATCACGTGTGCAAAATTGTCAGTATATGATGTTCTTCCCAAAGACTCTTCTGGTGCGAACTTACCAATGACGTGGCCGTTGCAAACTAAGAAGCCAGTGGACTGCAGCCCAGCATCTTCACTACCAACTATTCCACTTCGGTAACCGAGCGGAATGCAGTGCTTGGTTCTGTCTAAAATATGGAAAGCTTTGCCAAGAATGCCAACGCTTCTTAGGTAAACATCGCTAGTTACAGTGCCTATGTTGTTTAGGTTGGCCTTACGAGTAATGTTTAAATACAGCTTACTGGCGTCTACTACTTCGTAGTACAGGTTGCCTGTGCCGTTATCGCAAATGCCGGTAAAGTTTTTTACCAATGAGATTGCTTGAACGGTAGTTGCGGCTAGGTATTGATTTAAAAACGCATCAACCACTTTATATTTAAGAGTTGTTCCGTCGTAAGACGCTAGCCAAATTTGGTTTAAAGTCTTATCTGCAAAGATGTTAACCCCGGCATCGCCGTCCATTCCACTTTCTGTGACAATAGTGCTCTGTTGCTGTTGCGGGTTCATGGTGACGTAGGAAATTCCACCACCTGACTTAGCCCACACCACATACATCTTCGTGTTAAGCACACAAACATCAAAGAAGTAGTCTGTCGTATCAATCGTATTGGTAAACGTAACGGCTGTTGGAACGGTAGTGGGATTAGCGATAGCGTAAGGGATGTATTTTAAAACCGCGCCATCGAAATAGAACACAAATACGAATTGTCCCAACGTGATTGGCTTAGCTACGAGTGTTCCAGTCCCAATTTTGGTAGATGATAGCAGTGTTGCGCCTGTTAGGGCGTCAAGGGACTTAAAATAGCTCTCACCGGTCGAGTCGGTATACGTAAGTACAATGATTCCAGCTGGGTGATACGCGGAATTGGACGTGCGAATGTTTAGACCATCAGCCTGAAGTGACTGTGTGGACAAGTCGCACTGAACAAACGCACTTGAGACTAAATAGTTTTGTTGTTTCTCACTTGAGTAACTACTAAACCCAACGTCAGTGATTGAGAATAACTGGTCTTGAAACGTGCCGATGCCATATCCTGCAGTAGACGGGGCTACTAACTCAACAGATCCGTTCTTCTTTTTAATCTGCCCAGGACTTGTGAACGTGGCGTTGTGTAGTTCCGCAAGCTTTCCCAATGGGATCTGCTTTTCGTCTACCTTAGTCTCCACGCCTTGCGTGAAGCTTATCGACACGTTCTGCTTCTGTAGAGGCATTAGAGTACCTCGTATGCGACCAGTTTCATGTAGTTAAACTGTATGGCACCACCAGAAATAACCTGCACCTGAAGTTTATAGTTGTGAAACCCAGCGGACGCTCCGTCGTCTATGAAATCAATAGCGCTTGGTGCGGTAGCTGCGTATGGCTGGAAGTACCAACTTGCGAAAGTGACTGAAGCATCTCTCACCATGGTGATGTAAAACACGTTGCCGGCAGAAGCGTTGATGGCCGCCTGGCTTGCTGTTCCATCCGGCTGCAGCATGATTCTTACTGGGCGACCAGTAGTCGTTATGTTTACCGTGGCGTTAGTAACGTCTACAGGTGCTCCTGAAGATGTCGAAAAAGTTCCAGTGCTTGAGCTTTTGACTACCGATTGGCCAATAATAGTTACGCTTAAATCACCAGTGGTAGACATGGTAAGGAAACCGGCGGCAGAAGGCAGGCCAGTGGGAAGCGTAATAGTGTAGTCAGCACTCAACGGATTTGGAGCTTCTAGCGTAATGCCGTTCGCGCTAGCTCCTGTATCCCTAATCGTTACAGCACCACAGTCCATTAGACCGGCTTCGTCAGTGTCCTGCCAGAATGTATAAGTAGTCGTTCCGGACGTATAAAACACTGTAGCTGTGGAAGAACCGTAGTCTCCGCCAATACCACCAATGCTTGCAGCGTTTAGTGCTCCGCCCGCAGTTAATTGGATTTGGGTGCCGTTGCCGTCGTTATAATAGAGTTCCCCTACTGCGGAATATAAACACGACACGTCGGTGGATAGACCTAGGGGAGAGCCTTGATCTTCAAAACGAGTGGACCGAAAGTCAGTACCGTCAAAGCCGTTGAAAGTTAGAGCGCTGTTTAGACTGATACCGTCAGAAGGAATTGGAAGTCCTTTACCTAACGTGTGGTTATGCGCATCCACTGCAGTAAAAGCTGTATTGTTCTCTGTGGCGTATTCGGGTCCTGTAGTTACCGATACCGTTGGTAAAGTAAGATTCATGTATGGGGTAACGGACATATCGGCTCCTTAGAAAAAATAGATGTCTACGGTTACAGTACCGGATGAGTTTAAAAAGTAAGTTAGTTCAGGTTGAGTGTTAGCGTCCTGGGTGTCCCACACGTTTTGATTCGCGTTCTTTCTAGTAATTATAAACCCTAATGGCCGTCTTCCTAGCTTGTGGTTAACAGTATTTAACCCAGACACAAGGGACACCGAGTTTACAAAGCTTCCAGAGATGAGCGGGTTAGAAACTACCTGGTCTATCGTATTGGCCAGGTTCGACTGGATCATGTTTAAAACACGATCTGACGAATTGATTCTTGTGGGCTTAGACAACACCGAAACCACCATTGAACCCGTTTAAAGAGAACGATGTATCGGACACTGTTTGAGGATTGCCCTGGTCTCGGTTTTCTGCAGCCGCTTCGATGCGAGCAATGAGCGCTTGCTTCTGGGCCATAAGAACGCTTACGTCAGATTCTTCTTTTTGTAAGCACTTAATAGCAGCGTCTACAATGATGTACTCAAGCCAACCGGAAACCCCAGTAGCTTCGTCTGAATCGGATACCAGTTCATCTAGTTTTGGCACATACCAAACGCGGAAGTTCTGGCCGCCCGAAGCAAGTGGGGTAAGCCAAATAGAATCGGCGCGTAAACGATACCGAACGTTAGTCTGTCCATACACCAACTGAATGTTAGGCGCGTTCCATTGGTTTCGTTCTGCAAACATAAACGGCTTAACCGAGATCCAACCGCTGGGGCTAGACCCTATCTGCACGTCTAACCCTAAGAACTTATAGAAGTCTGCAGGAAGTGGGTAAGCTTCTAATACTCCGTCGGAAGTAAAAGAGTAAGGGGAGGCTACGAAGTATTCATTCCCGTATTTCTGTACAAGAATGTCATACAACTCAAAATAGCTTTGATTGATATAAGACGTGAGCTCTGAATCTGAAATGAAACCTGAGGTTTCCATGTCAGAGCGTTGTCTTACAGCTGTTTGAAGTTGTGCGAGTGTTAAATTTCCACCGGCCATCGTAGCCCCCTATTGTTTACTCTTGCTCTTCTCCGCCTTCGGCGTGAGGCATAGCATCGCACATCATAAAGAAGGATTTCATCGCATCGGCCAGAGCCATAGCGCTTTTGGAATCCATCGCTCGGATGATGTCTTCCGCTGCAGCCTTGAGTCCCTCACCGTCCGCGTCTACATCCTCTTCAGGAAGCATATTCGAAGCGGTTTCTTTTCCGTCTTTATTCATACGAGCCATCAAGATTGTGGCTATTTTCTTTCTTGGATCTGGAACGATCATATATCCCCCTTAGATCGCAGTAGAGTTGCTAAGGTCGATCTGCAATCGGAGTTGTTCACCCGATCCAGGATCAACAGCAGCGCCTGCGAAATCCAAGAACACGATTTGGAAGCTTTTGCTTGCAAGCGTAGCAACCGCATCGGCCTTGATGTAAGGATTTTCTACGTGAGTAGGAGTGCCAGACGCCAAAAACGTGCTGTTGCTAACGTTGAATAGTTTTACATAGCTGTCTTGAAGGACAATCGTGTAAGTGCCAACGCCGTTACGCGTGATGCTTGCAACGCCTTTGGAGTTAACAGCGCTCAATGTAGGAGCACCGGTAGAACCAATAGCAACGCGAGCGAATAATTGAACACGGCCTTTTTCTAAAGCCTGACTGAATTGGTTGAAAAAACGATTTGCCATGAGAGTCTCCTTTGGTCCCTATAGACCTGGGCGGTTTACTGCCGACGTTAGCCCCCTAACGCCAGAGTGAGTTTCACACGATTGTGATTCCCTGTTCTTTTCTAGATAGTCCACAGCCTTCAACAACAGCGTTGGATCGTCTTGAAAATTTCCTAAACCTACATTGCAATTATGACACAGCAACGCTCGTATCATCCTTGTTTTGTGACAGTGATCAATGTGTAAACGCTTCTTAAGATCGTCTTGATGCCTTTCACAGATTGCACATCTTCCATTTTGTTCTTCAAACGCTTGTTCATATTGAGTCGGCGTGATTCCGAAATGCCTTTTTAAGTTGTATTGCCTATTACGGTGCCTGTTCTTTTTCCGCCATTCTCTCGCTAGCGCGTTATAGACATCCCGCTTTTCTTCTCTCCATTTGTAAGTCGATTGATTCTTACACAGCTTACAAATCGAGTACCGACCGCTTGGGTGATTCTTGTCCTTAAAGAAATCGTCTAACGGCTTTTCTACTAAACACTTATTGCACTTCTTCATCTGGTTCATCCTCCGGCCAGTGTTTTATCACCAACCGGAGGATAATAACCAGACTTATTTACCTAGAGAGGTAAGCGCTTGATATTATTAAGCACTTAGCCCGACGTAACAGTTCCACCCAGGCGCGTTCGTGCGTAACTGCGCGTAGTAGCCGACTCGAACTTCACCAGCATCCGAGTTGTAAACACGCAGCATTTCAAGTCCGTCGCCGTAGCGCAGGATTTGAGGAGCTTCGCCGAGGCATTCTAGCTTCCACGTATCCATTTGGAGTAGGTAAGCAGTTTGCGCCGGGCAGTTACGATCCGGGAAGCACTGGATTTGGGTGTTAGCACCGTTGACCAGGATTCCGCGGAACGCGATTTCAGCTGGACCTTTTAGGTCGACGTACTGAACTTTAGCTCCGAGCGACTTTTCAAGGGCCGCGTAGGAAGCATAGTTCATCACGCACTTGCTAGGACGTCCGCCTTCGCGAGCAACTAGCGAGCTAGCATCGATCAACGCTTCTTCGATAGACTGAGCCGACCCGTCGTAACGGACGCCGCCTAAGCGGGTCACATCGACAGAGCGGTCAACGCCGAAGAAAGACGTGCTGGAAGGAGCCGATGCAGGCACCCAAGCGGCAAGTCCTTTGATCTTCAAGTTAACGTCACCTTGCACAAGCAAGTAGTCGTTAGCAGTCCATCCCGAAGGAGTAGCTGCAGAGCCGCCTAAGCCAGAGCTAGCGACAGTGACAGTTCCAGCGGAACGGTTAACCGCGATCACGTAACCAAGAGCAGCACGAGGAGTGCCGCCGTCAGTGGCGTTCGCTTGGAGCGTCATGTTCACTTCGAACTGAACAACGTCAGAAACGGAAGCAAGCGTGATGACACCAGTGGAGATAGATCCGATTTGGCCGATAGACCCAGTGCCGCTGCGGAATAGCGCAGAAGCTAAAGAGTTGGAAGCCGAGCGGATAGCTCCGTCGATCAAGACCTTGGCACCTTCTAAGAAGGCCATTTTATCGGTCTTCGAAGCAAGCATGGTCTGGTTGTCGATCGTAGCAATCGAGTAATCGCTGGCGCGAGTTAGCAAGAACGATTGGATCTGCACAGCCGTTTGGTTGGCTTGAGCATTCGCAAACGTCGAGCTTCGGCCTTGCGAAACGCCCGAGATGATCGGAATGGGTTTGTACTTACCACCGAAGTCCGTGGACTTGGGGACCATGGCTAGGAATGGGTTGTCACTGTAAACTAGGTTTTCCACTACCTGTCCGGAATACAATTCCTTCAGGGCAGCGTTCATCGCTGTTAAATCTAACGTGGTAGATACACTCATTGTGTAACTCCTCCATATTTTTTAAATTGAATTTAGTTAGGAGACTAAGCCCAACGCTTAATTTCCTAAGACTGCTAACGCTCTTTGAATCCGGTCTTCTTCTGTCTTTGCAGGCAGAAGCGACGGGGCGCTAGAGGTCATGTTATTGGACAGGCCACGCGGCTCTGCGGGTTGTGCACCCTTTGTAGGACTAGCCTCTGTGGATTTGGTTTGGAGCTTTGAGCTGAGTTTTTTTGTGGCTAGCGCCTTCTCTACTTGCTCTTCCAGTTCCTTTTCCAACAGGTCGGCTGCTTCTTTCATTCCTAAAATCTTTTGTGTGGCTTCGAAATGCTTTTCGATAGTGTCGAAGACCATGTCTTGAGCGCCGTAAAAGTTAATTAACTCATACGTCTCAGAATTTTCGTTTAGATACGTCTTTAAATCTGTCTTAAACGATTCGATAGCCTGGGCAATTTGTTCTTGTTGCGCCTTAGCTGCGTTTTCTTTTTCAATTCGCTGTTGTTCTTCTACAGACTTAAACTTTTGCTCGAACTTTTCTTCGATAGACTTAATCATGTGCTCAGGCGTGGGCTTACCCTGATTAAGAGCAAACTCGGTAGCACGGTTGTAGTCTTGTCCGAAGTACTTAAGGGCTTCTAGTGGATTGCCAGACTTACGAACCGCGTCCGCTTCGTTTAGTTTGGCTTCCATGGCTTCAAGACGCTTTAGCAGTTCAGATTGTTTTGCTTCAGCGGCTTTAAGAGCTTCTGTCTTTTGAAAGATTAGCTTTTCTTTTTTCGCCAGCGCTGCGAATCGCTTGGCAGAATCGTCTTTTACTTCAGGCTTTGTTTCAATTGGCGCAGTTTTAGGCGCCGGATCTGTTCCGGTAAGTGTTTCTGGTGTTGCTGGTGCTACGACGACTTCTTCCAAGAATCCCCCAAATGTTTATTATGCCACAGCTGGCACATTAGGAATCATGTCATTTTGCGGTTGAGCCATTGGTGCGGCTTGCGGCTGCACCTGCACTGGTTCCGGCGAAACAATTCCATCGAATGCATCTAACTGCGAAAGATACGTGCGAATCATGTCTAGTTTTTCTTCTTCCAGACCGTTTGTCTTTCCGTCAGCATAGTATTGCAGAGCTAGTTCTCTGGCCAGTGGTAAGTCATCGAACTCCTCTGGAGCGGTATACACACCCTCTTCCACGATCTTTTCCATAGCTTCGTGAATAACTTCCTCTTGTGAGTTAGCTAGGTCTTCAATCTGCTTTAAATCTGGGAAGTCGAGGAGCCGTCTACCTTGACGCGGCGAGATAAGACCGGCTTGCATGTACTCTTGGATCGTTTGGAGACGCCCAGCTGGGTCACTAGGTAGTGAGCTAACGGGATAACATTGAGTGACGTAGTCGGACTTATCCATTTCCACGTCTTTCCAGTCGATTTCTTTTAGGAACTTATCGCCCTTGGAAATAACACTAAACGAGCCTTCCTCTTCTGCAATCTGCTTAGCCTCATCCACTGCCAAATCTGCCATGTTGATGAATAAGTTTTGAAACGACTGGCCCACCACCATGAAACGTTCGGTTTCAATGTCGTTATATTCTCGTAACGCCTTACCGCTGTTTAACCCAGCTGGTTTTTGACTGGTGGCGGATAGTTGGCTCACCCCTGCTTGTTCGAACCCTTGGTTCTTTAGCGTCTGCAGGTGCTGGTACATCTCTGGTGCCACAATGGGGGGCACAACGTATTCGGGCTTAGTACCTGAGTAGGTGACGATAGCGCCAACGTCGTTATTTAGGTGTTCTTTAACTACCTTGGACCCGTTTTCTAAGAAAATCTTAAAGCTTCCGGCCAAGTGGAACGAGCGTTGGATGATCCATAGGATCTTATTGATTTCCAACTGAATGCTTTGGATTTGTTCTACTAACCCTTGTCCCCAGAATCCATAAAGTCGTTTAGACCAGTGAAAGAACGCGAACGGGAAGCTGTCGCGAGTCCATTCTTCTGTGAATAAAATGCCGTTACCGATGCTGATAACGTGGATACCGTCCTTTGCGTCGGGTCCACTGGGCAAGTGAAAGGATTCTCTGACTGTGATGACGTCAGAAATGTTTTCGTATCCACCGTTTAGGTTGATAACTGGTGTGGCGCATTCGGAGATGATTCTCTTTTTATTCGGGAATAGCTCGGCTAGCACTTGTCGGTCTATGTTCTTTACCCGATGCATCTGCCGAGGCTTACCGTAGTAGCCTTCTTCTTCATCCACGAAGATTTCAGATGCAAGCACCCGTTCAAATTTGACTCTGCCATAGTGGGTAAAGCAGTGAACGATGCCTGTACCAAATACGCATGCGTCTCTAAAGACTTGGTTACCCAGTTCGTAAGCATCGTTTTCGTAAAACACGCCGTCTACAAACTGGTTTAGCTTCTTAGCGCGTCTTTGTTTTTTGTAATCCCCGCCGTCAGTTAGAAAGAGTGGCTTTGGTTTGTTCTTAGCCATCTTTGAAGAGACTGTATCCACCACTGCTTGGCAGATGTTGTAGGTGACTCTGTCTCGGATTGAAGATCCGCCGTTGTTACGGGAAGTGGTGATGCCGTTTAGTCCGACCATGGAAATGTTTCCATATAGCCGGGCGGACATGAGCATTTGGTTTTGTCTAACGCTTTGGTGCGTTTGTAAAAAGTCGATAGTGCCGGTGATGGCTGGGTACATTTCTTCTTGGGTAAGTGTCCACCAGCGTTTGTTGTTAGATACTTCTTGGGTTACGGCTGGGTTATCGCTGAAGGATCTAAAATCAATTGCCATCGTCTGATTCCTTATCTGTGGCGAAAGGACTGGACCACATTAGTAGTTCTTCGGTGGTCGGAGTGTCTTTGATGCTCTGTGGTAAAGAAGGCTGATCGGGTGCACCCACCCGCGCGTCAAATTCTAGTTCAATGTCACCGGATTTAATTCTTTTCAGGCCGTACTGCTTGGCTAAGTCGCAAAGGTCTTTGATTTGTTGGTTCATTCTAACCCGTAAAGGTCTAGTAAATCCTGCTCCTCTTGTTTTTTCAAGGCGAGTTCCGCAAGGACTGCGTTTTCCAGGTTAGCTTCTTCAATTCTAAACCATTCTGGGGAATTTGGAAGAGTGGGTTTTGCTTGTGGTTGATATAGCCAGTGCAGGACTTCTCTGTATGCATAAAGTACAGAGTCGGTGATGTCGGAGTGGAAGCGGTCTGAGATCTTTAGTTTGTCGGGCTTGTCTCTGTCCCACTCGAGTAGTCTTGAGTCTTCAGCGAAACGAGAAGTGCTTTTTGCCATGAGTTTAGCGTTTCTTAGCGCGTCGTTTACTAGTTCGATGTATTCAAACTTTCTTGCTTTTTCTGCCGCTACGATTGGGATTTGGAAGCGCTTTCTAATTTCCTCGGCTATCTTTTTGCCAAGGCCCCCTGTGTCCATGACTATCTTCATTGGGTCGTACGCGTTGATAAGGCGTTCTAGTCTTTGTGCTAGTTGGGTGATGGTTTCGGATTGGCCCTCTTCTTCGTGGACTAGGTAGACTTGTGGGAGTTTGTCGTGCCAGGCGAGGACTGAGATCGCGTCAGCGTCATCAAATCCGATATCCACTCCAAAAACGTAGTTCCACTTGCCGGCGATACTCGGTAGATCGTCAAAGTGATTCTTGTCGGATGAGTACTTAAAGACCATCGAATTGCTATCAGTGACCCACCTACCGAAACATTCGCGCTGAATTGTAGGATCTGATTCATCGATGCCTTTGCGTTTGAGTTCTCGCGCTAGCAACTCTTGGTGTGTTTTACCGGACTTAATTGGAAGCCACGGGTTATCAAACATGGTCCATGAGTGGTGGGACCATTCGGGGGATTGAGAGCAGTCGTAAAAGTACCCGGACGGAACAGGGCCTGGTGTACCGATGAGACAAAGAGTTCCTGAGTAGTCGAATAGGGCTTTTGAAATAACTTCGTCTACTAGGTTTTGGATGTAGCTTCTAAATGAACCGCACTCGTCGATGTAGACTAGAAATAGGGCAAGACCTCGGAACTTTTCTATTTCTGATTTGTCCTTAGCTCCACTTAGGTAGATGACGGAGTTGTTTGGGAACCACAGAGAGAGTTCCGTTTCGTTTGGTTTTCCGCCTAAGTTAAAGCGGCGGTTGATTTCTAGTAGTTCTGGCCAGAGGATCTTTCTCGCGTTGTTTCGAGAGAGAGTGATGTATAGACACACGACTGCCGGACGTGACTGAGCGGCTTTAATTAAGTGTGCGGCGCAGCCTACAGTTTTACCTGCACGACGAGAGCAGACAGCTGTTTTAAACGGTGATTCGTCTTGGATGAACTCTAACTGCTTATCGAAGCAGAAGTCTTTGAGTTCAAATTCCTGATTTTTCCTAGATAGGAGCTCGCCTATTAGTATTTCAGGGCTTGTCACTTGGTTTAATGACAGCGGATCGGACGTTGTTTAGTGGAACAACACGTGTGGAACCGTCTGGGTGTTGCATAAATACGCATTGCCCTTTGATCCATAATTTCACGTTGTGCTTTTTGCTATCCACAGAGGAGACAACGGCGCCGGGAACAGAAATGCCGATGTGAAAATCCACGTGAGAGACCTCTTGTTCATCTGCATAGACGTGTTTAAACATCTGCTCTTGTTTGTCAGACACTTGCGGCCTCGGGTTTGGTTTCAGAGTGATTTGTTTTGAGCTCATTTTCTACTTCCCACAATCTTTTGGTGATGGATTGGATGTCTGCTTCTACCTTGGCTTTTAGGTAATTTCTATCGCCTAAGGTGTGAAGAAGTTTATTCACTTCGGCTTCGCATTCTTCTTTTTTTCGTGGGGTAGTTGGTTCTTTTGGTTTCTTAGGTGCTTTCATTTTTTCTATCCACTTCATGTTGTTTCTCCTCAAAGAGCGTACGGATTATATTCTAGTTTGGGTAGCTTTTGACATATCCAATGTGAGTGCTTGGTTAGGTGCGTGTAGAAAGTTGTCTGTTTGGTGTCTAGGCCTGATTTGGCGAGCATCAAAGACGCAACGCCCATCTTCCTAAAATCCTGTTTTACGTAAACGTAGTGTGCGACTTGGGTGTCTTCTACTTTGCTTGTGGCAAGGAAACCTAGGATGACGTCTGGGTCTGTTTTTAGGCAGGCGATATGGACAGTAAAATCCGGGTTTGCTTCCATAAGTTTGATGAGATTTTTATGCGCAACCCAGTAGATGGAGTTCTTAATTTTGCGAGCAAAGGGGCTCGTTTTGTAGCTTTCTAGCCAACGGGTGTAGATGAAACCAAAGTCTTTGAACGTGGATTCTCGGACTGTGACTTTGCGGGATATGTTCATTTTGCTTTCAAAGAGGCTATGGCTTCTTCGGCCATCCTGGCAAGTTCTTGTGTTGGGATGCGGGATAGTTTCTTACGTTCGGACTCGTTTACGTCGTCGGCGTCGTTTGAGCAGTCGAGTAGCACTTTAACGTAACGCGCTAAGTCGTTAGCTGCGGTATGGGGTAGTTTTCTGCCTACGACCATCTTTGAGATGTGGGCAAGGTCTGCGTGGACTAGTTTTAGGGATTGGGTGAGTAGATTACGCGGGTGGTCATCCATCGTTTTCGTCCTCATCTTCCTCGACAGGCTCGTAAGTGCCTCGATCGGCCAGGATTTGTCGTATGTACGCGCTCCTGGATACGTCTATAACGGCCGCTTCTTCACCAAGGGCTAGCCAGGTATCATCGTCTACATAGATCGTTCTGAGGACCTTCCTAGACACTATTCCTCCGGGCATTCATCAACGGGGTCAGCCCCCTGGCCGCAGCACGGGTTGTCTAAATCGGTCCATTCACCACAAATTGAGCATCTACCTGACATACAAACCAATATACACTATACTAAAATACGATGCAAGTACCTAAGCCCAAACGAATCATAGACCGTAAGTTATTGGATTCATACCACAATATGCCATGCGTGATATGCGGAGCCCGCCCGTCGGATCCGGACCATATTCGTAGCAAGGGGTCAGGGGGGCATGATGAGCCCAGCAATCTCGCGCCCTTGTGCAGGTGGCACCATACGGAGAGGCACTACGTGGGCGTCGCGACGCTGGCCCACCGGTACCCGAAGTATAAGGCTTTCATCGAATCCCTCGGGTGGGAGGTTAAGTTGGTAAACGTGTGGAAAAGAAAAAACCCCAGTTAGTTCTTGCGAACTGACCAGGGTCTCTCTAATCTCTTATTTAGGAATTAAGATCTGTAAGACCAGCCTATACAGCAAATCTTACATCTTCAATTTAAAAATTTAGGGCAGCCAGACCAGGCTGAAGGCAGCGGAGGAGAGCTACTCCTATGAACCTGCTGGGTTACGCGAAGTAACCTGCCATTACGTTAGCATAGCTGAGCACGTAGCATCGTGGTTAGTAGGTCGTTTAGTCGGAATTCTCGAGTGGCGACTAATCTAAAGAGGGTCGGACCAATTCATAGGGCTTTGAGTCAGAATTGCTAGGTTTGGCATATGCGCTGAACGCCGGATCCCTCATCGGGAAAGATCACAGTTAACCGTAAAAGATACACTGGATCTACAGGGGCATATCCTAGTTAGTGAGTTAAGTACTACATAGTTAAATCTATGGGGGTTTGGGGGTCTTTGTTTAGCCGGTCAAACTCAATGGTGACTAAATTTTGTTCCAATATGAAGTGCAAGCACAAAGACATAAATTATTCGTGGGTTACGTTTAAAAATGGGACACGGCACGTTGCCAAAAAGTGTACTGAGTGTTCTAAGCACTTGGGATTTGAGAAACGTGAATTTGTTATCGGCGAAAGTATTGCCGAAGGTAAGACAAACCGTGAAAGAGACATAGAACTGGGCAAACCGGTGGGATGTAGGGTCTGCTTTGATGAATGTCGAGTTGGCATATCCGGCTTTTGTATAGACTGTGAAAGATCCGACGATGCCAAGACTTTAAGATTGTGGGCTGGGAATAGAAACTTAAGCATTTTTGACTTAAGTAGAGAGCAAATATTTGAAGCGTTAGAGTGAATTGGGGTTTGGATGGATCGGGTTATCGAATTATTGGAACGCATCGCTATAGCTTTAGAGGCTCAAGCCAATAAGAAACCAAGGCGAGAGAATCCTACTGAACCAGGGGCTGAAAAGTTAGCCATCCTATGGAACCAGTTTGCTCATCAAACACTACCAAGGGTCGATGGACTTAACTCTAAATCGACCAGGCACAAGAATGCAGCGGCTAGGTGGAAGGAAAAGCCCGATGAGAACTACTGGGTGGCTGTTTTAAGGCTCTTAAACGACTCAAGGTTCTGCCTTGGAGACAACCAAAGGGCCTGGCGGGCGGATTTCGAGTTCTTTGTGCGTCCTGACACTCACCACAAGCTTAGAGAGGGTAAGTACATGGGCAAGGACAGTACGACCATGCTTAAAAAGACCCCTAATAGGGTCATAGTAAGCCACCTACCCGACGGCACACCCGTTTACGATACGATTAAGCCTCAGTGACTATTCCCAAAAACCCAATCGCAACATGAGGAACTCAAACCGCTTCTTCCATGTAATTCTGCCGTGGGTATATTTTAATATGCAGCCCTTAAGTTCTGCTTTGTCCCAACAAATGTAGTGTCTTGTTTTCATCGATTAGCCTTGGGCTTTTTTGATAACTTCTCTCGTATACGCAGTCATCTCTTTCAATTCTTCGCGCAACCCCTTAGTGAGGCATGAAGAATCCACATCCTGGCTATAGCGAAACCAATACTGAAGCATTTCCAAAAGCTCTGGGGCGGCAGCAATAAGGGCTGCGTCAGAATGGGTAGGCTTGGCGTAGGTATCAGCTGCCAAAATAAGCCCTGCTTTCGCACTAACCCGTGGCGCCAGGATAAACGAGCCATCTGCTTCAATCTTATAGTCCCATGGGCCCTTCGTGTTCATATACGATCTCCTTTTATTGCCAGTTGTACGGCTCAATAGGCGTGTAGACAGGCTCTACGGCAGGCGTATAGGTAGCAGGTAGACCAGGGTTCTGGTTATAGGCCTGCGCTGTGTGCTGGTTTAGCCCGTTGGCAACTGCATGCCAGTTCGTACCAGCACAACCACTTAGCAACAATGTTGCAACAATTAGCACAATTCTCATAACGCCTCCACTGTTAGCTATTGCAAGACTTATGCACAGCGTTTTGTGCGTGCCATGTGAATAAAACTTGTTGAACTTTTATGCATAAGTCTATTTATTAGGCACCCACAGGAGTATTCATGGACACCATCCGAGAGAACCAGTCAGAAAAAATAGGGCAACTTGCTACCGCATTAGCTAAGGCTCAATCCACCCTACAACCAGCCAAACGAGACGCGTCTAACCCGTTCTTTAAAAGCCACTACGCCACTATGGAATCTATTTGGGAAGCCATCAGGGACACGCTAACCAAGAACGGGTTGTCCATAGTTCAATCCACTGAACTTGTAGGAACTGCGTGGGCGGTTAGAACAGTTCTTATCCATAGTTCTGGCGAATGGATCGACAGCCTCTACCCAATTTTGTCAGACAAACCAGGAGCTCAAAGCTTTGGAGCCGGGCATTCTTACGCAAGACGATTCAGCCTTATGGGTGTGGTGGGAATTCCCACTCACGACGACGATGGTGAGTCTATCACCGTGCGCGGGGATGAAACTGTCATTAATCGACAGTTACCAGCCAATACATCCGGGTTCACGCCTGGTATGCCGAATAGAAAGATTACAGAACCTCAAAGAAAGCGCCTGTTTGCTAAGTCTAAGGCTGCGGGACTCAACGAGGACGATGTAAAGAAACTCATCACAAGCTTCGGCTACCAATCCACTGCCGACATTGGTACCAAGGACTACGACACTATTTGTAACGCAGTAGACGCATCTACAAGCAAACATCCCGCACCAGAAGGGTTTGAGTTTGTAGCTTGGGAACAACATAAGGAATTCGAGGAGAAAGCATGAAGAAGTTGAAAACTAAAAAACTAAAGACGCTCGCCAAAAAGAGAAAAGAAGCGGGCTTTACTCAAGAGGAAATCGCATACCTAACAGGGTTATGCCAAAGCTCTATTAGTCGAATTGAACACGGTAGCCCTAGGCATTCTAAGGCGGCTAAAGTTAAATACATGCAGGCTCTACAAAGCTTATGACTGAAATCGAAGCCAAAGAACGCGCACAAAGAATCCTTACTCTGTGCCTTGGGGCTTCGGACGATAGGTTTCTATTCCTTACGGCAGAAATAGCTAGGGAACTACAACGGGTAGCCGAGGAGTGTGAGTGGCAACGGGAAGCGCTAAGGCGAGAAGAGAAATTCCGGCAGGTTGTATTGTCGAGTGTCCTAGATGCCGCTTTCAAGTTTTCGTCTACCGCACAGCGGTTAGGGCTGACTCAATATTTGTCGAGCAGATTAGGTTTCTTAACGAAAGGACCAACACCTACCGCTGCGAGCGATGCGAAGAACCATGGATGCAGTTACAAGGTAGAACCGCAAGAATCTACCTAAAAGGAAATGGATGGTATGAGCTTGGATAGTAAACACGCAGTCATAGTCCTAGTGGCAGGCATTTGGTGCTTAAGTATCGGCTTTTACTGTATCTACAAAGCCTACCAATTTTGGCGACGGACTGAACAAATCATTGCAGCTGCAACACTTGAAATAAATACAGCCAGAAGACTTATGGAAGAACGGTTTAAAGTGTTTATGAGTCGAAACAACTTAACTTCAGGGGAAATTCATAACGTTGATTGATAACGGGTTGGGTCTAACTTAAATTGGGGTTGCCCCCTGGCCGAATTGTTCGGTTAACAAATCCCGTTTTGTTTAAAGTGTACCCACACACGGGGGGCAATGAATTATGCCAAAGAATAAAACGCCATTAGTAATCTTTATTCTATTAATCGTCCTAGGGTTCTGGGACCTGTACTGTGAATTTTTCACCTCTTCGAACCTGACCGTTAGTAGCGTCATGGTTCAAGTCGGAATGAAATCACCGTTTGTCGTGTTTGTATTTGGGATGTGTGTTGGGCACTTCTTCTTTCGTAGTGGGATAGATACATGACCACACCAACCGAAAGCCAGGGGCCGTTATGAGTCTGGAAACGCTGAAACACTGGGCCCATTGGAGACGGGTGCATGTGACTAATTGCCCAGATCTCGCGGCTTGTGACATGGAATTCCTCACCGACATCGAAGCGCTGATTAAGTTTAGGGATGATGCGTTGGAAGTTCTTTGCTGGTATGCGAATCCGAAAAAATATTCGGATCAAAAGCCAGGTGACGTTAGAGAGTTTGGGTGTGGTTGCTGTGCGGGCATTGTGATTGATGATGGCACTACTGACTTCAATACGTCCGTGCAAGGCCAACGCGCTAGGGAGTTTTTGGAGACCATACATAAATGAAAGCACAACTCACATTCGATCTACCAGAAGAAGAACGACTGCTCGATGCCGCGCTGAAGGGGCAAGGACTGCAGTTTGCTCTCAAAGAGTTTCAAGAAAAGCTATTCCATATCAAAGACGAAGAAGATTTAGGCCCACTTGAGCAGGTGCTAATAGAGCGCATATGGCGCATGTGGAGAGACGAAACGGATGGGCTTGTTGAGTTTTAGCGGGGTATTTTAAACCACCTGGTTGGGAATAGTTTAAAATAACGCACCGAGTTTTTCGTCAGATAGAGTGAAGGCGGGTGTGGGGATGGTCCCTGCGCCCGTTTTAAAATTCATGCGCACAGGCTGGACAAACCTTTTTCTTTTTCTCCTTCGGGTCTTTAATCTCTGACATGTCTACTGAGAAGTCTTTGATCCCAAGCAGATCAATGTCGAACGGCCCCAAGTTAGGGATGTCCATATTGATACCGGCCAAATCTAACTCAGCCCATGCTGCTATCGCATTATCCGACGCGGCAAAGATGTACTCCTCATCTTCTGATTCGAAGTCTTGGTACATTACTGGAATCTCTTTTAACCCAAGTCTAGTTGCCGCTAGTAACCGCCCATGGCCGGCTACTAAGAACCCACTACGGTTAGATACAATGACAGGCTGTCGCCAACCTACTTCTTTAAGGATCTTAACGAACCTGTCGATCTGTTCCGGAGGATGAATATTTCGGTTGACCGCCGACGGCTTAATCGTATCTATAGGAACCATTTTTATTAAACCAGGGACCCTATTAAAATCTGACATCGTTAAGCCTCTTGGAGTAAATATGAGCTTATTTAATTCAATTTCAAAGCGAGAAGATGGCTGCTGGGACTGGTTAGGGGCATTTTCAAAAAAGAGAAAACCGGTGGTGCAAACGCCGAAGGGAAGATATTGCGTCAGGGCAATACTATACAAACCAAAGCTGGCAAGGACGGGTCTTGTTTCTAGATGCGGAAACGAAAAGTGTGTTAATCCAAACCATCTCGTTAAACGAAAGCCATCAAACCTTATACACGGAATGCGTCATACGAGAGTTTATCGTATTTGGAAGGCTATGAACACCCGTTGCAGCAACCCAAATAGCGACGATTTTGATGACTATATGGGACGAGGCATTCTAGTTTGCGATGAGTGGCGGCACAGTTTTGATCAATTTTATAAAGACATGGGTGAGCCAACCACTCCTAAGCATTGCATCGACAGAATAGATAACAATAAAGGATATTCCAAAGCAAACTGTCGGTGGGCAACGCAGAAGGAAAATGCGAACAACCGAAGAAGCAGCCTTATAATTACGTGGAACGGGAAAACCAAAACCGTAATTCAATGGGCAGAAACTATTGGCGTGGGTCCAAGCACGTTATACGGTCGTTTGCGTGTTGGATGGTCTGTTGAACGAGCCCTTACTGAGCCGGCTCACAAGAAATTCGCAACAAAGACTATTCAACCGAATCAATAGCGTTTTGAATTACTAGTCGTGCTTCCTCTACGGTAACTTTAGCACCAGGCTTAATCTGGCCTTCCACAACAACGTTACTGCCCTTTACCGTGAACATAGTGTTCGGCGGATCCACAGGGTCGTCAGAGCAACTGGATAGCAACAGAATGGCAAATAGAGCTAAAGCTTTCATCGGGTAAGCCCCTTCTTGTCGAGAGTAATAAGCGCCTTTTTTAGCGCATTACGATACGGTTTAGGGTCTTTCCCCTCTGTCACTTTGACATGAATGAGGACCTGAGGTGACCACATGTCGAACTCATTTGGCTCCTTAGGCTCTGGTA
>Ga0213919_1000391_pt1 | contig 19900 bp, 17 predicted proteins | sample McNCre317MG_FD_161056 | JGI IMG/M metagenome (GOLD analysis project Ga0213919, IMG submission 161056) | Freshwater microbial communities from McNutts Creek, Athens, Georgia, United States - 3-17 MG | ecosystem: Environmental > Aquatic > Freshwater > Creek | place: USA: Georgia | collected... | reverse complement strand
GCCGACATCTCGATTGCCCCCGCGCCCCAGGAGCAGAGCTGGGGCGGGCTGCGCAATCCTGTCCGCTGCCGCAAGCACTGATCTCACCGAGTCCCCAATGCCTGACAGCCGGCGTCCCGCAGCGACCGCGCGATGCCGGTGGGCGGAACGGATGCCCTGCCGGCAGCCCCCACACCGAGAACCCAAAGATGACCGCAGTTCCCCGCTCCCTGACGCTGCGCATCCTGCGCAATCACCCTGGCGAGGATGTCGCCCCCCGCTGGCAGGATTTCACCATCGAGGAGGCCGAGGGCATGACCCTCTTCCTGGCGCTGAACGAAGTCCGCGAACGCCTGGAGCCCTCCCTGCAGTTCGATTTCGTCTGTCGCGCCGGCATCTGTGGCAGCTGCGGCATGCTCATCGACGGTCGTCCCGGCCTGGCCTGCCGCACGCTGACCCGTGACCTCGGCGACACCGTGACGCTGGCGCCGCTGCCGGTCTTCGAACTGATCGGCGATCTCTCGGTGAACACCGGCAAGTGGATGCGCGGCACTGCCGAGCGCCTCGAAACCTGGATCCACGCCCAGGCCGAAGCCGAACTCACCGCGGTCGAGGCGCCGATGGAGCCGGAGCTCGCCGAAGCGATTTACGAACTCGACCGCTGCATCGAATGCGGCTGCTGCGTCGCCGGCTGCGGCACCCTGCGCATGCGCGAGGATTTCGTCGGCGCGATCGGCCTCAACAAGATCGCCCGCTTCCGTCTGGACCCGCGTGACCAGCGCAGCGACGAGGACTTTTACGAACTCATCGGCGACGACAGCGGCGTGTTCGGCTGCATGAGCCTGCTCGGCTGTCAGGACGTGTGCCCGAAGGGGCTGCCGCTGCAGACGCAGATTGCCTTCCTGCGGCGCAAGATGGCGGTGCTCGGTATCAAGTAAAAATCTCCGGCACGGCAGGCGGGTGGCCGCGGCGTCGTGCGGGACCGGGTTTCGGCCGGATCGGGTTCATCCGGCCTTCCTGAAGGTCAGGTTGAGCCGCCAAGGGCCCGTCGCCGGGTGCTCGCCGGTGGCGACGGGGGCGACACCGTGGAAGCGCAGGCGCGCCGCGCCGCCCCAGACGAACACGTCGCCGTGGGCCAGCGGCACGCGGAGGATCTTGTCGCCGCGGGCGAGGCCGCCGAACAGGAAGATCGCCGGCAGGCCGAGGGATACCGAGACGATGGGCTGGCTGAAGTCCTGCTCGTCCCGGTCCTGGTGCAGGGCCATTTTCGCGCCGGGGGCGTAACGGTTGATCACGCAGGCGTCGGGCGAGAAGCCGGGGAAGCCGGCGCGTTCGGCCGCGTCGCTGGCGAGCCGCGCCAGCGCCGGCGGCATCGCCGGCCACGGATGGCCGCTGTCCGGGTCGATGGCGGTGTAGCGGTAGCCGTGGCGGTCGGTGATCCAGCCAAGCGCGCCGCAGTTGCTCATCGCCACCGACATCCGGAAGCCGCCCGGCGTCGTCATCCGGCGGAAGGGCGCGGCGGTGGTCACCCCGGCGACGGCGGCGAGTACGGCTGCCGCGTCGGCCAGCGCGAAACCATGCAGCAGCACTGCTCCCGGGCACAGCGTGGTTTCCGCGGGGAGGTCGAAGAGCCCGTCCGTCACGTCCCACTTGCCTCCCGTTCGAGCAGCGTCTGCTTGCGCTCGATGCCCCAGCGGTAGCCCGACAGGCTGCCGTCGATGCGCACCACCCGGTGGCAGGGGATGACCACCGCGAGGGGGTTGGCCGCGCAGGCGCCGGCCACTGCGCGGACTGCCGCCGGGGTGCCGATGCGGCGGGCAAGTTCGCTGTAGCTGAGCGTGCAGCCCGGCGGAATGTCGCGCAGGGCCTGCCAGACGCGCAGCTGGAAGGCGGTGCCGCGCAGGTCGAGCGGTAGGTCGAGGCCGATGCGCGGGGCTTCGACGAGGCCGACGACCCGGGCGACGAGTTCTTCGAAATCCCTGTCGCCGCCGATCAGCCGGGCCTGCGGGAAGCGGTCCTGCAGGTCGCGGGCGAGGCTTTCCGGCTCGTCGCCGAGGGCGATCGCGCAGACCCCACGCGGGCTGGCGGCGACGAGGATCGCTCCGAGGCTGCACTGGCCGATCGCGAAGCGGAGGTCGGTACCGGCCCCGCCGGCCCGCCAGGTGCCGGGCGTCATGCCGAGCACGGCGTCGGTTTCCGCGTAGGCGCGGCCGGTGGAGTGATAGCCGGCGTCGAGGATCGCGTCCGTCACGCGGGCGCCTGCGGCCAGCCCGTCGCGCAGGCGGCGTGCCCGGCAGGCGGCCGCGTAGGCGCGGGGCGTCAGGCCGGTGACGGTCTTGAAGAGGCGGTGCAGGTGCCAGCGCGACAGGCCGGTGTGCTCGGCCAGCGCGCTCAGCGGCGGCGGCGTGTCGGCATCCTCGATGAAGCGGCACAGCTCGGCGATGCAGGCGGTGTGCCGTTCGGCCAGGCCGCTGCGGTCCGGCCGGCAGCGTCGGCACGGGCGGAAGCCGGCGGCTTCGGCGGAAGCGGCGCTGGCATGGAATTCCACGTTCTCCGGACGCGGTGTGCGGGCGCCGCAACCGGGGCGGCAATAGATCCCGGTGCTGCGCACCGCATAGAAGAACCGCCCGTCGGCGGCCGGGTCGCGGGCGAGCACGGCAGCCCAGCGCGGGTCGGCGGTGGTGAGTGCGGCGAGCGTGGCGGATGGGGTTTTTGGCATGGCTGGGATACGGCGGAGTGGTTTCTGGCTCGGGGGCCGATGCGGCCCCGCCCCGGGCTTGAGTGCGGATCTGAGTAAACTCTAGCCGCTGACGGGCGAGGCCGCACTCCGCGGCTTGCTTTCGAATTCGAGGAATCGTTCGGGGCAGGGCAGGGTCCAACCGGGGTATGCCGCGCCTGCGGTGAGCCTGGGGAGGTGGTCATGAGCCCGTCGCTGCTGTGTTCCGAAGTTGCCGCGATCTTCGCGTCCCTGGGTCTGCCGGCGCCGGTGGCCGGTGAGCTGGAGGTGCGCTCGCCGATCGACGGCGGCCGGATCGGTGCCTGCGTGGCCGCCGCCGACGTGAACGCGGCGATCGCCCGGGCGCGGGAGGCGTTCCGGCGCTGGCGCCTGGTGCCGGCACCGCGGCGCGGCGAGCTGGTGCGCCGTTTCGGCCTGCATCTGCGCCGCCACAAGACGCAGCTGGCGCGGCTGGTCAGCATCGAAAGCGGCAAGATCCTGTCCGAAGGGCAGGGCGAAGTGCAGGAGATGATCGACATCTGCGACTTCGCGACCGGCCTGTCGCGGCAGCTCTATGGCCTCACGATGGCCAGCGAGCGGCCCGGCCACCGCATGATGGAAAGCTGGCACCCGCTCGGCGTCTGCGCGGTGATCACCGCCTTCAACTTTCCGGCCGCGGTGTGGGCCTGGAACGCGGCGCTGGCCCTGGTGTGCGGCGACGCGGTGGTGTGGAAGCCGTCCTCGCGCACGCCGCTGACCGCGCTGGCCTGCCAGGGCCTGCTGCTCGACGCGATGGCCGAGGCCGGCGAGGTGCCGCCGGGGCTCAGCCAGGTACTGGTCGGCCCGCCGGCGGTGGGCCTGGCGCTGGCCGACCATCCGGACGTGGCACTGTTGTCGGCGACCGGCTCGACGGCGATGGGGCGCAGCCTCGCGCCGCGGGTCGCGGCACGCTTCGGGCGCAGCCTGTTCGAACTGGGCGGCAACAACGGGATGATCGTGAGCCCCAGCGCCGACCTGGATCTGGCGCTGCGGGCCATCGTGTTCTCCGCCGCCGGCACGGCCGGCCAGCGCTGCACCACGCTGCGCCGGCTGTTCGTGCATGAATCGGTTGCCGAGCGCCTGCTGCCGCGCATCGCGACGGCCTTCGCGAGTCTCTGCGTGGGGCATCCGCTGGCGGCCGACACCCTGGTCGGACCGCTCATCGACACCGCCGCCCACGACGCCCATCGCGCCGCGCTGGTCCAGGCCGGGGCGGACGGCGGCAGCGTTCACGGCGGCGGGACGGTGGCGGTGCCCGGCTGTCCGGACGGCTGCTATGTGCGCCCGGCCCTCGTCGAGATGCCTGCCCAGACTCCACTGGTCCGCCGCGAGACCTTCAGCCCCATCCTCTACCTGCTGCGCTACCGCAGCCTGGACGAGGCCATCGCCGCGCACAACGACGTGCCCCAGGGCCTCGCCTCGGCGATCTTCACCACCGACCTGCGCGAGGCGGAGTGCTTTCTGTCAGCCGGCGGCAGCGATTGCGGCATCGCCAATGTGAACATCGGTCCGTCGGGCGCCGAGATCGGCGGCGCCTTCGGTGGCGAGAAGGACAGCGGCGGCGGCCGCGAGGCCGGTTCCGACGCCTGGCGCGCCTACATGCGGCGGGCCACCAACACCGTCAATTACTCGAGCGAGCTGCCGCTGGCCCAGGGCGTGCGCTTCGTGTAGCGCTGCATACAGGCTGCCGGTTGATTCGCCCCATCAATCCGCGCTATCACGATCAGCAGCATCGGCAATTGGACGCATCCAGCGCCGCCAACAAGACTTCAGGGTGTGAACAAGCCGTCGGAGAAGAGCATGAAAACGATCCGCGTTACGGCCCGGGCGCTGCGGGCCCGAGATCATCTGCTGCGTCTGGCCCTTGGCGTCGGGCTTGCCGGTGTCGGCGCGGCGCTGTGGTTGGCCGACGTCGCGCGGACCCTCGCCGGATAGCCGGCGGCGGAATCCCGGCCTCGCCGCCGGAAGGCGTTCGCCGTATGATCACCAAGGCCGCAGGCTGCCGTCATCGGGGCGCAGCCTGGTGGGGTGAGAATGGCGCCGGATCATGGCGGAGGGAGAAGCGATGTTGACCATCCGGGTCGTGAGTTTCAAGGGGCAGCAAGCGGCGGTGCCGATCGAGAGGGCCTTCGGCCCCGAGGGCGGGTCGATCGGCCGGGAACCGACCAACCGGCTGATCCTGCCCGATCCGGAGCGGCTGGTGTCGCGCACCCACGCCCAGGTGAGCCACGAGAACGGCGCCTACCGGCTGACCGACACCGGCAGCAACCCGATTACCGTGAACGGTCGGGCGGTCGGCAAGGGGGCCGGGGTGTGGCTGCAGAACGGTGACCGCATCCGCATCGGCGAATACGAGCTGGCTGTCGACTTCGACGAGGGTTACACCCAGTGGAACCCCGCCGGCGACAAGGGCGCGCCGGTGCATGGTGCGGTGTTCGGCGAGAAGGCCCGCGAGGCCAACTGGAACATGCCGGCGGCGGAGACGCCGCGGGCCGCCGAGCCGCTGCTCGATGCGCTGCGGGAGGGCATGGGTCTGCCCGGGCAGGAGTTGAGCCCGGAGACGATGCGCCGGATCGGCCGCCTGTTGCGTGAGTCCCTCGACGGTGTCGTCGGGCTGCTGCGCGCGCGCATGCAGGTCAAGCAGGATCTGCAGGCCGAGGTCACGGTGCTGGCCTCCCGGCGCAACAACCCCCTCAAGTTCTCACGCGACGGCAAGCTCGCGCTGGCCCAGTTGCTGGCGCCGCCGCTGCGTGGCTTCATGCCCGCCGAGGAGGCGGTGCGCGACGCCTGCGATGATCTGAACTCCCATCTCTTCGGTGTGATGGCCGGCATGCATGCGGCGGTGGATGGGCTGTTCAAGCGCTTCACGCCGGAAGAGCTCGAAAAGCAGCTCGGCCGCCACGTGATGCTCGACCTGCTGCCGATGCACCGCAAGGCGCGGCTGTGGGAGACCTTTCTGGCACGCCAGGAGGAGATCACCGCTGCGGCCACCAAGGATTTTCAGGCGGTGTTCGGCCGCGAGTTCCTCAACGCCTACGAGGCGCGCATCCGCGAGCTGGAAGGCGAGGCCGCCCACGAGCGGGGCGGCGGGCGCTGAGCGCCCGGGCTGAAGAAGCCCGGGTCACCGCGCAGTCGCTCGACAGGGCTGGGCCTCAGCGTTCCCGTTGCCACAGCATGCCGTGGGTGACGATGAACTGGTATTTCCGCGCATGCTCGCGGATCACCAGCGGTACGTCTTCCTCCCGGCGCAGCACGAAGCCTTCGTCACGCAGGAAGGCCTTCAGCGCGTCGGCGGACTTCACCGGTTTGCCGTCCGCCGCGAAGCCGCCGAGCCAGGCTTCCTTCGGCGTGAATTGCTCCAGCCACGAGTAAGGCGAGAAGATCGCCACCAGACCGCCGACCTTGACCAGTCCGCGCGGCCCGCCGAGGCGGCCGAGCAGCGACTTGGGGCTGGGCAGGCGGCACAGCAGGTTGGCCAGCAGCACCGCGTCCAAGTCGGCCAGCTCGGCCGGCAGCGAGCAGGCGTCGGCCTGGCGGAAGCGCGCGCGGCTGCGGTCGATGGCCGGGTCGATGGTGGCGCTGAGGGTTTCGCCGAGATCGCCTTCGTCGCGCCGGAAATAGCCGAGCGCGCCGTCTTTCTGCAGCGCCTCGGCGGCGTCGATGAAGGCGCGGGAGAGGTCGACGCCGAGCACCGAGCCGAAGCTGCGGGCCAGTTCGAAGCTGGCGCCGCCGACCGCGCAGCCGATGTCGAGGGCGGTGGCGCTGCCGCTGCCGTACTTCACCGCGCCGTCGAGCAGCCACTGGGCGCAGCGCTGCGGGAAGGCCGTCGCGCACTGGGGGCCGCCGGGCCAGGGCATCTGGATTCTGGGTTCGCCGTGGTGGAGCAGCATGTATTCGTCGACGATGCGGGCGTCCTCATAGACCTGCCGGCCGGCGTCGGCGCCGCCCAGCCTGACCACGCCGCCGTCGTGGGCGGCCTGCACCACGCGGAAGCCCGAATGCTGGAAGAAGTGCGGGCGGAAGTGGAAGCGCGCCCACACGCTGGCCTCGTCGCCACAGGACACCCACGAACCGCCGAGCATCATCTGGTGCTGGCCGTCGTAGCAGGGGGTCGAGAAGTCGTCGTAGTAGGGGTGAACCTTGCTGCCGGGCAGCGGGTTGAAGTCGTCGCCGACCCATTGCCAGACGTTGCCGAACACGTCGCGGGCACCGCTGGCGGCCGGGCGGCCGGCATTCACCGGCCACGGCGAGCCGTGGCCGAGCTGGCTGTTCCAGCCGGCCTCGCCGGCCAGGGTAGCGCCGTCGGCGCGGAAGGCCGGGTCGGTCACGCTCCAGTTGGCGTCGCGCAGCGCGTGGTGTTCCGCCTCGGTGGGCAGGCGGCAGGGCTGGCCGTCGCGGTGGCTGCGCCAGGCGCAGTAGGCCATGGCCTCGTGGGCGTTGACCTCGGCCGGCCAGTCCCAGGGCATGTCCATCGTCTCGAACAGCGTGCGCAGGCGGTAGCGGTGCAGGCCGGCGGGGCCTTCGGGGCGCCAGAAACAGGGCCATTTGCTGTTGCGGAAGCCGCGCCAGGCCCACCCGGCCTCGGTCCACCAGCGGGGTTCGAGGTAGCCGCCGGCCTGGATGAACTCGAGGAAGGCGCCGTTGCTGACGAGTTGGTCCTCGACGCGGAAGGCCTGCACGGAAACGCGGCGTTCGCCGTATTCGTTGTCCCAGCCGAAGCTGGGCCAGCTGGCGGGCTTGCCGAGGGTGCGCTGGGTGGCGGCGATGTCGAGCCAGCGGGCTTGCGGGTAGTCGCGGCCGGCCTGCGGGGGGAAGTCGCCTGCGCCGCCGCTGTGGGGGTGCAGCGGCGGCCACTCGGGCGGCCGGGAGACGAGCTCGAGCGGCAGTTCGCGGATCAGCACCGAGGAGGTTTCGAGGTGGATGCGCTCGTGGTCGAAGCCCATGAACAGCGCCCACAGCGGGTGGCTCATGGTGATCGGCGGATGGCCGTCGGCGAGATCAGGATGGGTTTCGATCACCCGGCGGACGATGGCGTACACCTGCTGGCGGTAGGTGTGGGCCTCGGCGAAGGCCGGCCACAGCATCTCGTTCTTGGACATGTCGTCCCAGCGCATTTCGTCCACGCCGGTCTCGAAGATGCGTTCGAACCAGGGGTTGAGCGGCGCGTCGATGAGGCCGGCAACACGCAGCTTGTTGATGTAGAGCGCCGCCGGATGACAGTAGTAGAAGATCATCGGGTGGCGCAGGTGGTGGTAGGGCGGCCGGTAGAAGGCTTCCTCGCCCTGCAGCGCGGCGAACAGGATTTCGGTCAGTGTCCAGCCGTTGTCGAAGGCGGCGAGCACCTCAGCGCGGGTGCACCGGGCGAGGTTGGGCGCGGGCAGCGCGGTGAGGTGCCCCGGTGCCTGACGGCCGGGGCAGTCGGCGGGCGCGAGGCCGGTCCACCACCAGGCCGGCCGAGGGCCGCGCAGCAGTGCGTCGTGTTCGCCGCGGAGGTTCTGGCGCCAGGTCTCGGCGTGGTCGGTGGCGGGAGCGTTCGGGTGCGACATGCGGATCTCCTGGGTGCTGTTCTTCTGCAAAGCCGGCTGCATTGTATGCGCTGTGGCTTCAGGTGAAGAGTTCGGCCTGGACCGGGGTGGTTTCGGCGGCGGTTTCGCCGGGGCGGCACAGGCTGCTGACGCGTACGCCGAGCAGGCGGATGCGCCGCTCGAGGGGGATGCGCTTCAGGCATTCGCCGGCGGCGCGGCGGATCGCCGCTGTTTCGCCGATGGGCGCCGGGAGGGTCAGGTCACGGGTGACGGTGTGGAAGTTGTCGAAGCGCAGCTTGAGGCCGACGGTCCGGCCCACGTAGCCCTTGCGGGCGAGGTCGTCGGCGAGCTGTCCGCACAGGCGGGTGAAGCGGGCGGACAGTTCGGCCCGGTCGGTGCGGGGGTGGAGGTCGCGCTCGAAGGTGGTCTCGCAGGACAGGCTTTTCGGTTCGCTGCGGGTGACGACCGGGCGTTCGTCCTCGCCCAGCGCGGCGCGATGCAGCCACAGGCCGTAGCGCTCGCCGAAGTGGGTCTGCAGCCAGGCCGGATCGGCGGCGGCCAGTTCGCCGATGCGCACGATGCCGAGGCGCTCCAGCCGCGCTGCCGCCTTGGGGCCGATGCCGTTGATGCGCCGGGCCGGCAGCGGCCAGATGCGCGCCGGCAGGTCGGCGGCGGTGACCACGGTGATGCCGGCCGGTTTGTCCAGGTCGGAGCACAGCTTGGCGAGCAGCTTGTTCGGCGCCACGCCGACCGAGCAGGACAGGCCGGTGGTGTCCTTCACCGCCTGCTGCAGCTGCCGGGCGATGCCGCGGGCCGCGTCGGCGGAGCCGTCCGGGTTGAGGGCGCCGAGGTCGATGTAGATCTCGTCGATGCCGCGGTCCTCGACCTCCGGCGCGATCTGTCGCACCGCGGCCTTGAACAGCCGGGAGTAGTGGCGGTAGGCCTCGAAATCCGCCGACAGCAGGATCGCCTCCGGCGCCAGCTGGGCGGCCTTCATCAGACCCATGCCGGAATGCAGGCCGAAGGCGCGGGCTTCGTAGGTGGCGGTGGTGATCACGCCGCGGCCGACGTAGTCGGCGAGGCGCGGGAAGCCCTCGCCCGCCGTCGCGCGCCGCCCGCCGACCACCACCGCCTGCCCGCGCAGCTGCGGGTAACGCAGCAGCTCGACGGACGCGAAGAAGGCGTCCATGTCGAGGTGGGCGATGCTGCGGGGGAGGGAGGGCATGGGGCGGGATCGGCCGGGCAGGGCCGCATTGTGCCTCAAGCGCTGCCGACAGGTGGCGGACCGGCGGCCGGCAAGAGCGGGCCGGGGATGAATGCCCACGAGGTGTACGACAGAAGGCCCGCTGGATAGCGGGCCTTCTGTCATCCGGCGCCCGCTGACGATCAGCCTTTGCGGCGACGCAGCAACAGCCCGCCGAGGCCGAGGGCGGCCAGCGTTGCCGACCCCGGCTCGGGAATCAGCTGGGCGTTGAAGGCCGGCAGCAGATCGGTGCTGACGCCGAGCACGAAGAACTGGTTGGGGTTGGCGGTGGTGACGCCCTGGACGGACGCGCTGTCGAGGAAGTCGTTGTCATTCACGACGATCAGACTGCGCTGCAGCACGCCATCCACCCGCAGGTCGGGGCCGAAGGCGAGGCCTTCGATCTTGGCGGGGATGTTGCGGTCGGTGTAGCCGTTGGCCTTGAGCAGGGCGACCAGGTCCACCAGCAGGCTTTTGCCGACGGCCTTGCCGGCCAGCGCGGCCTCGCCGGTGAGGGCGGAGACGTCTTCGGCGCCGGCCAGGTCGATGGTGTAGAGCTTCTTGTGTACCGCCTTGGAATCGTCGCCGAGGCCCTTGCCGTCCCGTTCGTCGATGATGAACTGGTGGTCGTTGATCGCGACGATCTCGCTGATGCTGCCGTACTTGGGCTTGGCGGCGGTGCCGAGGTTGTCGAGCTGGTAGGCGTATTCGTGGGTGAGCTTGCCGGTGGCGAGGTCGATGGTGACGATGCGCACGGTGCTGGCGCTGGTGCCGCCATCCTGGGCGAGGGGGCTTTGCATGATGCCGACGAGGGTGCGGCCGTCGGGCGTGATCGCGAGGCCTTCCATGCCCTTGTTGGCGACGCGGCCGACGGTGTTGGTGGCGATCTCGGTGTCACCGACCGCCGACAGCGTGGTGGCGGCGAACTTCCCGGGCAGGGCGACGACGCCGGTGCGCTCGCCGGTGGCGCGGTCGAAGCGGTAGAGGTAGGGGCCGTACTCGTCGGAGATATAGACGCTCCGGCCGTCGGCGGCGACGCGGATGCCTTCGGGATCGAAGCGGGCGTTGGCCGGGTTGGTGGAAAGCCCGGCGGCGAAGGCGTCGGAGCGGCCGGTGAAATAGTGCTGGCCGGCGCTGCCGGTGAGCACCGGCGCGCTGCCGTAATTGAGCGCCGTGGTGCTGGACAGCAGCGTGGTGGCGGTGAGGGTCGGCGTGAGCGTAGTGACGCTGGCGGTGCTGAAGGCGGTGCCGGTGAGGCCGAGGCTGACGGTCTGGAAGCGCGGAATCCAGCTCGTGGTGTTGTCCACTGCGGCGTTCCAGGTGCTGGCGTTGGGGCCGCGGTCGGGCGTCATCAGGAAACTGTCGCCGCCGGCCCAGGCGATCGCGGAGCCGAGGCCGCCGAGGATGTTGGCGGCGGTGCCGTCCTCGAGCGTGCCGCTCAGGCCGGAGAGATCGGAGCCGCTCAACTGGCCGATGCCGATGAGGGCGACGCCGGCGTGGGCGCCGGGGGCAAAGGCGGTGGCGAGCAGGGCAGGGATGGCGGCCGACACGAGGACGGCGCGCAGATGCTTGGCGGACATGCAAAGACTCCTGGCGGGGCGGGTTGGCAAACCGCCGGAGCCTACGCAGCTCGTGTTACGGCCGGGTTAAGTCCATCCCTTCATCCCATTGTCCGGACTGTCGGTGATCCAGGACGTCAGGATACCGGGGGAGGGGTGTGTGACAGGATGGGGTCGGGCGCCTCCTCCGCATCCTTGTCCGACCCGCTGAGCCGCCGGATCGTCAGCGCGCCGCGTTGCTCGATCAGTGTCACGATTCGCTCGACCACGGCATGGCCGGCAAAGCCATGCCCGGGGGCGGACTGGAGTTCGCGCGCGGTTGGTGGCAACGACTTTGCCAAGGCCAGAATCCGCTTTCTGGCCTGCGCCTTGCCAAGCCCGACATTTTCAGCAAACTGGTCCCAGTGCCGTGCCTGGACTTCGCTGAACTTGTACTTGCTACCGATTTTCATCGCCATCTTAGGCGTCAGTGTCGGATAGACCGCTGTCGACAGCGTGTCGTAGAACGGCGCCAGGACGGTGGATTTGCCTGCGTACAGCAGCGAGAAATTCTTGGCGTGCGCATCGTGATTGCCGATCAGCGTGTTAAAGATCACGTAATCCAGCAAGCGCAGAATCTGGGGAGCACTGGGGCGCGTGACACGGCGGACCAGATCGAAGCATTGCGCCAGATCCGGACCTCCTTCGTTCTGGTATTTCATTTCCGGAACGACGCCCAGCGCCTGGCAGAAGTCCTCCTGGTGGAGGCGCTGCCGATGCCTTTGTGCATCTACGACCCGGTCGTAGCGGCCGACCAACAAGAACTGCCGACCCAAAACGGAATGCACTTGTGACCTGGCTGGTTTGAGCTGCATGCTCTCGGCCAGCGCCAGGCAGAAGCCTTCGTTGGTCACCGTGTCTTCAAGGGCGTGGATGGCGGGTTTGAGAATGTGGGAGCTGGGCGTGCCATTGCGGGGCAAGCCAATATGCGCGCCATCAAAAACCACCGGCAACTTATCCTGTGCGCCGGCCAGCGAGAGCCGCAAACCATCCTTGCCCGCCAGCATCGGCCGATGTGGCAGCTCGTCGAGGATGGCGACGACCTCCTCGTCGCTCAGCCACTGAACATCTTCACCCGCCTCGGAGCGCGGCAAGGCCTGCCCAGGAGCCAGCAAGCTCACTGCCCCCGCGCATTCCCCGCCGATGCGATCCAGCAGCGCAAAATCATTCTGGCCCGATACCTGGAATTGCTGTGCGATGAGGCGGCGCAGCCGACCCTCTGGCAGCAGCCCGGCAAAGAAGGGGCGGGTCTGGTGATCGTTGAATGATTCCACTTGCAGAGGCAATGAACTCGACAGTGTCACGGCGTCTGGTCGGGACAGCCAATCCGGGCTGTAACGAAAATTCAACCGGCCCTCGACCAGCGCCAGGGTGCCGACCCGGTCAGTGAACAGCCAGACCTCCAGCTCACTCGTCATGCTTGTCAACCTCGCGGTGAGCCATGGGGGCAGTCGATGGCAAGCCGCTGAGCTGGAGCTCTCCACCCAGGGCATCGATCACCCGCAGCACGTTTTCCAGTCGCAAGGTGGGCTTGCCGGCTTCAAGATCGACGATGAAGCGTACCCCGACCCCCGCTGCCAGGGCCAACTGAGGCTGTGTCAGCCCCAGCTGCTTACGTGCAGCACGAAGTGCGTCACCGAGTTGTTCCGTGCTTCGTATGGCGCTCATCGCCGACCTCGTTTCCCGATCGGTAAATTGTCAGGCAAAACCTGGGTTGGCGGAAGCGGTATTTCCCGATCGGGAATTTCATGTTCAAGGGGATGACAGCAGCACGCGTCATTCCAGATCGGGAAATATTTCGAGGGTGAGGGCGATCGATCCTTCGCGCCTTGCGCCCCGGCCTGCTGTGTCCTTCACGCCGCTTCCTCCGCCGCCCTTTCCTCCAGCTGCAGCCGCCACATTTGGGCGTAGGCGCCGTCCCTGCCCAAGAGCCCGGCGTGACTGCCGCGTTCGATGATGCGGCCCTGGTCGAGCACGATGATCTCGTCGGCGTTCATCACCGTCGACAGCCGGTGGGCGATGACCAGCGTGGTGCGGCCGCGAGCCGCGGCGTCGAGCTGGGCCTGGATGGCCTTCTCGGTCTGGGAGTCGAGGGCCGAGGTGGCTTCGTCGAAGATCAGGATGTCCGGGTTCTTGAGCAGCGTGCGGGCGATCGCCACGCGCTGCTTCTCGCCGCCGGAGAGCTTCAGCCCGCGCTCGCCGACCCGGGTCTGCCAGCCTTCGGGCAGGCGGGCGACGAAGTCCGCAAGCTGAGCGGCGCGGGCGGCCGCCTCGACCTCCTCGCGGCTGGCATCGGGGCGGCCGTACTGGATGTTGTAGAGCAGGGTGTCATTGAACAGCACGGTGTCCTGGGGGACGATGCCGATCGCCGCGCGCAGGCTGTCCTGGCCGAGCCCGCGGATGTCCTGGCCGTTCACCCGCACCGCGCCGGCCTGCACGTCGTAGAAGCGGAACAGCAGGCGCGCGAGGGTCGACTTGCCGGAGCCGGAGTGGCCGACGACCGCAACCGTCCGGCCGGCGGGGATCGCGAAGTCCACATCGTGCAGGATCTGCCGCGCCGGGTCGTAGGCGAAGCCGACGTGCTCGAAGCGCACTTCGGCGCGGCCGCGGGCGAGCGGCGTCGCGTCCGGCGCGTCGGCCACCTCGCGGTGGGTGCCCATCAGCCCGAACATGCGCTCGATGTCGGTCAGCGCCTGGCGGATCTCCCGGTACAGCACGCCGAGGAAGTTCAGCGGGATGTAGAGCTGGATCAGGAAGGCATTGACCAGGACCAGGTCGCCCAGGGTCATGCGTCCGTCGGCGACGCCCGCCGCGGCGCGCCACATCATCGCGGTGACGCCGACCGCGATGATCGCCGCCTGGCCCATGTTGAGGAAGGACAGGGATTTCTGGTTGCGGATCTGGGCGGCCGTCCATTTGACGAGTTCGCCGTCGTAGCGGCGCGCTTCGAAGGCCTCGTTGTTGAAGTATTTGACCGTCTCGAAGTTGATCAGGCTGTCGATCGCCCGGGCGTTGGCAGCCGAGTCGAGCTCGTTGGCCTGGCGGCGCAGCGCGGTGCGCCAGTTGGTGACCTTGAACGTGAAGGTGATGTACAGGCCGAGGGTGAACAGCGTGATCAGCGCGAAGCTGGGTTCGTATTTGACCAGCAGGATGCCGACCACCAGCGCGATCTCGATGAAGGTCGGCAGGATGGAATACAGCGTGTAGCTGATCAGCGAGCCGATCGAACGCGTGCCCCGCTCGATGTCGCGGGTCAGGCCGCCGGTCTGGCGCTCCAGGTGGAAGCGCAGCGAGAGGGCGTGCAGGTGGCGAAAGACCTGCAGCGAGATCTCGCGCACCGCTTCCTGGGTGACCCGCGCAAAGACCAGTTCGCGCAGCTCGGTGAACAGCGAGGTCGAGAAGCGCAGCACCCCGTAGGCCACCAGCAGCGCCGCCGGCACGACGATGAAGGCCTGTTCGCGGGAGATGTCCAGGCCGTCGACCAGCTGCTTGAAGACCAGCGGCACCGCGACGTTGGCAAACTTCGCGCCGATCAGGCAGCCGAAGGCGAACAGCACCCGCCATTTCCAGGCCCACAGGTAGGGCAGCAGTTTCCGGATGGTTTGCCAGTCATGGCGTTCGCCGCTGGCGGGGAGGGGCGGGGCGCCGTGGGGGGAGCGTCGCATAGTGGGGCTGGGAGGAGATAGGAGTGAGGAGTCAGGGGGCCTTGCTGGTGGTGGTTGCGCTGGCGTTGGAGGGTGGCGGAGGGTGGGGTGAAGCGGACGGGCCGGGCGTGGCCTCCTCACTCCTTACCCCTCGCTCCTCACCAACCTTACCGCCAGCCCGATGAACAGCAGCCCGCACAGCCGGTCCAGCCAGGGGCCGAGGCGAGGGCGACGGGCGAGCAGGCGGCCGAGGCGGCCGGCGGCGAGGGCCATCGCGCCGAAGATCAGGATGGTCTGCACGATGAAGACGAGGCCGAGAACCAGCATCTGCGGGCCGAGGTCGCCCTGTGCCGGGTCGGCGAACTGCGGCAGGAAGGCGAGGAAGAACAGCCCGACCTTGGGATTGAGCGCGTTGGCGACGAAGCCACGGGCGAAATCCCGCTGCCAGGGCCGCGGTGGCGTGCCGGCAGCCGGGGCGAGGGTGCCGCCGCTTCTCAGCGCCTGGATGCCCAGCCACAGCAGCCACGCGGCGCCGGCCAGCTTGAGGGCGACGAACAGGCCGGCGGAGCTGCGCAGCAGCGCCGCCACGCCGAGGATCGCCCAGGCGATGTGGGTCACGCAGCCGCTGGCGCAGCCCATGCCGAAGGCCAGGCCGGCGCGGCGCCCGCGGGCCAGGCTCTGGCCGATGACCATCAGGTTGTCGGGGCCGGGGGCGAGGGTGATCAGGATGGAGACGCCGAGGAAGGCGAGGAGGGTGTCGGGGCTGGGCATGGCGCCGGATTCTCGGCGGGCCCGGCGGGGGAGTCAATGCGCGCCGGTGCCGGGCCGTGATTGCCGTGACCCGGCACCCGCGGAGGGGCGCTCAGTGCGGGTGGCCGTCCGTCGGCGCGCACAGCACGGACGGGTCGCTCATCGCGGCCTCGCCCATCTGCTGCAGGTTGTCGAGCACGCGCATCGACGCCCGCTCCATGTTGTCCAGGCTGTCGAGCATCGACGCGCTGTCACCGCGCTCGAAGGCTTGCAGCGCCGCAACGCCGGATTTGTGCACTTCGATGTGGGGCGACTCGACCTCCCGGTAGCCCGACAGGCGGCTGAAGCTCTCGCGGCCTTCGCCTTCGTAGTACCACTTGCCGAGGCGGCATGCGGTGTGGCTGCTCACGTCCTGGGCGCGCAAGTCGATCTGGCCGAAGATGGCCAGGTAGATGCGGAACTTGAAGACGATGTGGTCGATCTTGGCAACCTCGACGAAGCTCTTCGCGGCGCCACCGGCGATCACGCCTTCCATGTTGCTGGACAGGTCCATCAGCCGCTTCATGTCCTCCGTCGCACGCTGGCCGCGGGCGCTGAACTGGCCGGCGGCCTGGGCCAGGGTTTCCATGCTCTTGCGGGCCCGGGTCGAGTCCTCGCGGATGCGGGTGACCAGCGCGGAGATGTCGCGGGTGGCGGTGGAAGTGCGTTCGGCGAGCTTGCGGACTTCGTCGGCGACCACCGCGAAGCCACGGCCGGCCTCGCCGGCGCGGGCCGCCTCGATCGCCGCGTTGAGGGCGAGTAGGTTGGTCTGGTCGGCCACGTCGTGGATCAGCTTGACGATCGCGCTGATCTCGTCGGCGCGCTGGGCCAGCGTCTCGACCTCGTGGGCGGAAGTCTGGGATTCATTGGCGAGGCGCTCGAGGTTCTGGGCGATCTCGGTGGTCGCCTGGCCGCTGGCGTGGGACACGTGGGCCGCCTCGACCGCCCTGTCCTTCTCGTCATGCAGGATGCGGGCCATCTCGGCGAGGCTGCCCTGGGCGCTGGCGAGGGAACTGCCGAAGGCGCTCATGCGCTGGATCACCGCGAGATTGTTGTCGGCGCCCTGGCGGGTTTCGGCGCTGTTCTGCTGCACCATGTCCAGTTCCATCCGCAGCGCGGCGATTTCGGCATGCAGCCCCGCTTCCCGCTCCGTTGCTGCACGCAGCTCGCTCTGGAGCTGTTCGAAGCGCTTGCTGTTGATCCACATTCTCTTGTTATCTCCTTGGGGCCGCGAGGCGCATGCCGGCCATCTGCCGGCGCCGCGCTGCCGTCGATTGCGGGATGAGCTGGTCTGGCGTCTGGCCCGTTTACGGCAGATTCCGCCGATACTTTCGCCGTAGATGGGCGTTTTTGGGCGCGATTTGACACGAAAAAATAATTCGGAAATGAGAATGCCGATCGTTTCTCGGTGTCGCCTCGTGCGCTGTCAGATCGTGGTACCGGTGGAGGCGGTTTTTACCGGGGCTGGCCGGGCCGTGGGTGCCCGGTCGCCGGTGGCGGCTCAGTGCAGGGTGCGCGGCATGGCCAGCGTGAATTCAGGGATCTCCGCGTCGAAGCGGGTGCCGTCCTCGGCGACCATCTGGTAGCTGCCCCGCATCGTGCCCACCGGGGTGGCGAGGGTGCAGCCGCTGGTGTACTCGAACCGTTCGCCGGGGCGCAGCAGGGGCTGCTGGCCGACCACCCCGGCGCCCTGGACTTCCTGGACCGCGCCGTCCGAGTCGGTGATGATCCAGTGACGGCTGATCAGCTGGGCGGGCTCGGTGCCGGTATTGTGGATGCGGATGTGATAGGCGAAGACGTAGCGGTCCGCGTCGACGTCGGACTGCTCGGGGACGAACTGGGAAACCGTCTTGATCTCGATCGAGTGGGCGGTGGATTCCCGTGTGGGCTTGGTCGTCATGGGCTGTCGGTGCTCGGTTTGCGGACGCCTATTGAAGCCGAATCGGCGCCCTGCCGCAACCGCCCGGCGGCGTTGGCGCCGACGGTTGGCGGCGGGTACACTGCCGCTCCCGTGTCAGCAAATGCGTCCAGGATTCCGCCATGAGTGACCCCACGAGCTACCGCATCGCCCCCAGTCTGCTGTCCGCGAACTTCGCGAAACTCGGCGAGGAGGTCGCCAACGTGGTGGCGGCCGGCGCCGACTGGATCCACTTCGACGTGATGGACAACCACTATGTGCCCAACCTGACCATCGGTCCGTTGGTCTGCGAGGCGATCCGGCCCTGCACCCATGCGCCGATCGATGTGCACCTGATGGTCAAGCCGGTGGATCGCATCGTGCCGGATTTCGCGAAGGCTGGCGCCAACATCATCACCTTTCATCCGGAGGCCTCCGATCACGTCGATCGCACGCTGGCGCTGATCCGCGACCACGGCTGTCAGGCCGGCCTGGTCTTCAATCCGGCGACGCCACTGACCTGGATGGATCACGTGATGGACAAGCTCGACGTGGTGTTGCTGATGAGCGTCAACCCCGGCTACGGCGGTCAGTCCTTCATCCCCGGTACCCTCGGCAAGCTGCGTGAGGCGCGGGCGAAGATCGACGACTACGCGGCGCGTACCGGCCGGCGCATCCTCCTCGAGATCGACGGCGGCGTGAAGGTGGACAACATTGCCGACATCGCCCGCGCCGGCGCCGACACCTTCGTTGCCGGTTCGGCGGTCTTTGGCGCCGGTCTCGACAGCGACGCCCACCGCTACGACACGGTGATCGGCCGGTTGCGTGGCGCGCTGGCCGGGGTCTGAGCCATGATGCAGGCCAGGGCCGTGCTCTTCGATCTGGATGGCACGCTGCTCGACTCCATCCCCGACCTTGCCGAGGCCTGTCGGCGGATGATGCTCGAACTGGGTCGTCCGCCCCACGACATCGACACGATCCGGACCTTCGTCGGCAAGGGCATGGTCAATCTGGTGCGGCGTTGCCTGGCTGCCGACCGGGTCGCCCCGGGCGCCGCCGATATGGACGCGGCGGTCGCGGCTGCCGTGGCGGTGTTCCGGCGCCATTACGCCGAGGTCAATGGTGCGAACACGCGGATCTACGAGGGTGTGTTGCCGGCCCTCGAGGCGCTGCGTGCGCGTGGCCTGCCGATGGCCTGCGTGACCAACAAGCCGGCGGCCTTCACTGAACCGCTGCTCGAACGGATGGGGATCGCCGGCTTCTTCGGCGCGACCGTCAGCGGCGACACCCTCGCCGAGCAGAAACCTCATCCGGCGCCGCTGCGCCATGCCTGCCGCCTGCTCGGCGTGGGGCCGCAGCAGGCCTTGATGGTCGGCGACTCCGCCAACGATGCCGAGGCCGCCCGCGCCGCCGGCATGCCGGTGATGCTGGTGACCTACGGCTACAGCGAGGGCGTGCCGGTGGACAGCATCGAATGCGACGGGCTACTATCCAGCCTCGTCGAGGTGCTGCCGCGACTCGACCCCTGACAGAACGCACCCATCCATCGTGACCCGCAAGCGCTCGATCTTCGTAGAGGAGTTCCCTGCCGTTCGTATCCCCTCGGGTGGATGCGGCGGCCGGTCATGGCTGGGCCGCTGAGCCCCGGCCCACAGCATCGCGGGTGGCCGAATGGCCCCGTGATACCCTCGCGACAAAAGCATCAAGCTCTTCCGGAGTCTCCATGACCGAAGCCGAATTCAATGCCCTGGCCGCCCAGGGCTATAACCGCATTCCGGTTACCCTGCAGACCTTTGCGGACCTCGATACCCCCCTCTCCGTCTACCTGAAACTGGCCAACGCGCCCAACAGCTATCTGCTCGAATCCGTGCAGGGCGGCGAGCGCTTCGGGCGTTATTCGATCATCGGCCTGGCCGCCCCGACCCGCATCGAGGTGCGCGGCAACACCGTGCTGCTGCTGACCAACGACCGCCTCGTCGAGCGCCGCGACGGCGTCAATCCGCTCGACTACGTGGCCGAGTTCAAGGCGCGCATCAAGGTGCCGCCCCGCGATCACCTGCCGCGCTTCGCCGGCGGCCTGGTGGGCTGCTTCGGCTACGACACGGTGCGCTACATCGAACCGCGCCTCGCCAGGACGGCCAAGGCCGATGAACTCGGCACGCCGGACATCCTGCTGCTGCTGTCCGAGGAAATCGCCATCGTCGACAACCTGTCCGGCAAGCTCACGCTGGTGGTCTATGCCGAGCCGGACGTGCCGAATGCCTGGAAGCGGGCGATGAAGCGCCTGAAGGAACTCCTCGGCCGGCTGCGCGAGCCGGTGACGGTGCCGCCCAATCTGCGCGCGGCGCCCGCCGACCCGGTGTCGAGCTTCGGCGAGGCGGCTTTCAAGGCGGCGGTGCAGAAGGCCAAGGACTACATCGTCGAGGGCGACATCATGCAGGTGGTGCTCAGCCAGCGCATGAGCAAGCCC
>Ga0213919_1000387_pt1 | contig 19952 bp, 30 predicted proteins | sample McNCre317MG_FD_161056 | JGI IMG/M metagenome (GOLD analysis project Ga0213919, IMG submission 161056) | Freshwater microbial communities from McNutts Creek, Athens, Georgia, United States - 3-17 MG | ecosystem: Environmental > Aquatic > Freshwater > Creek | place: USA: Georgia | collected... | reverse complement strand
GCCGCCCGTCACCTCGGTGCCGGCGGTGCCGTCGCTGGGGGCGGCGGTCAGCAGGCCGACGTAGAGACTGGTCGGGCCAGTGCCGGCCGCAGCAGAAGCGCCGGTGATGCCGATCGCTTGGCCGCGGAACAGCCAGTCGAGCAATTTGTTTTCGAGGAAGTCGGACATTGCGGCCATGGTGGCTCCTTCTACGATCTAGCTTAGAGTCCGCCGTATTGGACGGAACGGGGTTTGTGACGGAGGCGGCCTTGTTCCAGCTTCACCTTGAAGCAGTAGTCCTTGAACCGGCTCTCGAAATCCGCGGCCTTCGTCCGGTCAAAGGTCTCTGCGTCCTGCACGCTGTAGGCGAGGTGCTTCATCCACAGCAGCAACTCGCGGTGGTGCTGCTCGGCGATCTCGAATGCCTGGTCGTCGGTGATGCGCACCAGCGGCAGGCGGAACACGGACAGTTTGACGGGCGTGTCCTCCATCGGCAGTGGCCAGGTGCGCACCGTGCTCTCGTCCATGCCCATGACCAGTGCGCGCAACACGCCAGGCACGTTGTCGAAGTACCTGTTCTGGGTGGCGAGATCTTCCTCGTTGCACACCTCGACCGGCCGGCCGTTGTCGGCGCGGCGGGCCGTGCGGAGCTTCAGGACCGCCTTGTGTAGTGGGTACTCGCCGGTGCCAGCGAGCACAGCCAGGTCGGTGACCGCCGGCGTGGTGCTGTCGGGGATGCCATCAGTCCAGCGGGTGAACCAGGTCTGGGCCGAATCCATGGCGCCGAAGATGAAGTCGTCGGACCAAAGCTGCGGCTTCGGCACGTCGTTCATCTCGACGCGGAACAGCTCCAGCAGTTCGCCCGTGGTCATGGTCAGTCCTTGTCGACCTGGAAGCGGGCCCAGAGCTGGTCACGCTCCTGGGTGGTGGGCTTCCAGCCCAGCACAGCGGCCAGGGCCGGCACGCGCGGGGCGCCGGTGGCCGAGAAGTCGTCGCGGCTGTTGCGCTCGGCCATGATGCCGATGGCGGCCAGGATGTCCTCGGCGCGCTTGGTCGGGTCGGTCGGCTCGGCGCTGGTGGCCACGGCAGTTTCCTCGGGCAGTTCGCCTTCGGGCACGGCGCCGATGGCGCGCACCTCGGCGTACAGCGCCGGGGGGACATGGGTGGGCACGCCCTTCTTGAACTCGACGGCGTGGCCGAGTACGGAGGCGTGCGTGAAGTCGCGGTGGAGGATGAAGTCCATGATGGTCCTTGGGCAGATGTGAGGACGGGGCCGAAGCCCCGTCCATCAGGAACCAGATCAGGTGGTCTGGGTCTCGTTCGACCGCTGGTCGACCGTGTATTGCACCCGCAGGCGCACGCGGCCCGCCGTGGCGTTCGCCACGGTGTAGGCGATGGTGGCGCGCAGGTTCTGACCGGCGTTCGCCAGCAGCGGGCTGGTCAGGGTCAGCGCGGTGCGGCCGGCGGTCTTCATGTCCACCGCGTTGGCCAGGGCCGTGGTCGTGCCGGCGATGCCCAGCGACACGGTGGCGACGGTCGAGCCGGCATAGGCCGTCTCGACGATCACCTCGCCGCCCTGGAGCACGGCGCCGGGCGGCATCGGGATCGCGTCGAGCACGATGGTGTTGGCCACCGGGCCGTTCAGGCCGGTCTCGGTCGGGTCGGTGGACAGGGCCGGCGTCGAACCCAACGTCTTCTTGGTGCCGTCGACGGAGTCGACGACGAAGTTGTTGAAGTTGAACAGGAACTCGGCCGTCAGCGGGTACTGCGCGGTGCGGGCAGCTTGGAGCTTCATGGTGATCTCGCTTTCTGTGTGGGTTGTTGCGATCTAACTTAGATCACTGGGCCACGTAGCAGGAGATCGCGCCGAAGTCTTCGACGCTGCCGGCTTCGTAGATGTTGCCGAACTTGGGCTTCAGGAAGCCCATGATCTTGCCCACCGAGATGCCCTGCTGGTTCTCGTAGTCGAAGCCCTTCTCGTGCCACTCGGGGGCGCCGATGTCGGCCATGCCCAGCGCTTGTGCGCCGCAGAACAGCACCTGGCAACCGTCGATGTTGGCGCCGGCGCCCCACTTGCCCACGCCGCTGACGGCGCCGCTGGTGTTGTAGACGTGGCGGAACTCATGCAGGTAGATACCGTCGATCTTGACGGTGGCGCCGGTGAACAGCTCGTTCTTGTCGCCGCGCTCTTGCGAATGGCGCAGGTTGAGCATGTAGTCCGGGTCCATCTTCAGCTTGGCCATGGCCTGCGGGGTCAGGAACATGTGGTAGCACTCCTGGCCGCCGTCTTCCTTGACGCCGCGGATGTAGCGGGTCTTGGCGTAAGCCTTCAGTGCGACCACCATAGCCCACGACGGGGTGTCGCCCGCGGCCACAGCCGAAGTGGCGGCGTTGCCCACCAGGGCCTTGGCCGTGCCGTCCCAGCGCAAGCGGCGGTTCGTGGTGGGAGCGGCCACGTCGGCGGCGAACTCCAGGAACGGGAAGTCCGAGCCCACGCGGGCCACGCCGTTGTTCTTCATGGCGTAGCTGACGCCCGACAGGGTCAGGAACGCGAGCTGGTCGATGCGGTCGGCCAGCCAGTAGGCCAGCACGTCGCGGCTGTTGCCGCGGAACTCGACAATGGACTTCTGGTCGGCGATGCGGCCTTCGTGGCGGTTGGCGTGACGCAGTTGGTCGATGCGGATGACCTGGTCGAAGGTCTGCATCGCTTCTTCGTTGCCTTCCAGCGTGCGGTCGCCGGCCACGCCGTCGCCGGTCAGGTCAGCCAGCAGCGTGATGACAGCGCGGGTGCCCTTCTCGCTGCGCTTCAGCTCGGTGACGTGCTGCACCAGGCTGTTCGGGCCTTTGCCCAGGAAACGGTTGACGAAGGACATGTTGCGCGCGTTGCGCCACGTGTCCATGGACCAGACGGTCTTTTGCTCGTTGGTCAGGAGACCGAAGTTGGTCAAGGCCATGAACGGCCTCCTTTCGCTTGGATCGAAGTTGGGTTGCGACTGCGACCTGGGTATCGCCCCAGACAAGCGAAAGTGGCAGCGTTTCGTGCTGCGAGTCCGTTAGATCGAAGTGTAGTCGAAAAAAGAGCCGCCTATCAAGGCGGCTCAAACTCGGGGGCAAAGGGCAAGCCCCGAGGGAGACTCGGTTCAGTCGGTGCAGCCGGCCTTGATCGGTTCGGCGGGTTTCGCCTGGCCCTGCTGGTACGGCATCCAGCGCGCGTGCGCTTCGCCGGGGTACGGCTGCTCCTTGTCTTGCAGCAGGCGCACGCTGGTGCGCCGGTGCATGAAGCCGTTCGCGTCGGCCACCGTGAGGTTCACCATGCGGTCGTTCCACACGTAGCAGATGCCGGCGTCGCAAGGCTGGTCAAGCATGCTCTGGATGCGGTCGGAGTGGCGTTCGCTCACGTCGTACTCGCTGGGGTAGTACCAGACGCGGCGGCCGATGGTCGGGACGATCATGCGGCCTCCTTCGACAGGCGTTCCTTGAGGGCGTAGCCCATCAGGGGCCACAACTCGTTGCGCGCGTTGGCGAAGGCCACCTTCTCACCAATCTCCTGATCGTCGTTCTCGGGGGAGACCGACACGGACGGGCGACCAGTCACGGCGAAGCCACTCTTGGTGGTGAGCACGCACCAGCGCAGCACCTGGCCGCCGGCTGAGATGTGCTTGACGAATGCGCTGTTGATGACGTTGCCATCCAGGTCTTCGGGAGTGAGGCGCGGGGCGGTCAGACCCTTGCGCTTGATCTCCTGCTCGATGGCGTCGTCATCGGTACGGGGGCTGTTGATGCGCTGCATGTGGTGCTCCTTGCGTGGTTCAGACATCGTCGCCGCGTGCTCGCGCCAGGTCGGCGTCGGTCAGCTTCGAGAACTGGTCGTAACTCATGTTCATGACCGTCTTGGCAGTGATCTCGCCGCCGCCGGCCTTGTCGTGGTCCATGCCCACCTTCGAGGTGTTCGGGGCCTGCTTCAACGCAGCGTCCACGTTCTTCTTCACTGCGTCGGTGCGGCGTGCATCGGCCACGGCCTTCGCCGCTGCATCCTTGTCGACGCGGGCCTCGACCTCGGTCGCGGCCTTCTGCTTCGTGGTCGTGGCCGGGAAGACGTACTTGACAGCCTTCTGCAGCGCCTTGCTCGGCGTCTCGCCGCGCGCCTTGAAGGCGTCGCGCAAGTCCAGCACCTCGGCGGTCTTGTCCTTGTCGAAGTCCTCGTGATCCGGGTTGATCTGCGGGTAGGCTTCCTCCAGGCGCTCGACCGTGGTCTCGTAGCGCACCTGTTCGACGGCACGGGCCTGCACGGCGGCGAGCTGAAGGCCCGCGCGCTGTTCGATGATCGCCCGCTCGTCCTTGCGGATGCGAGACATCAGCGCAGCGGCTTCGGCCGCCTTGCCGTCAGCCAGCAGACCGGCGTGCTGTTCCTCCAGCTTCACCAGGGCGTTCTCGGCCTCGGTGATCTCGGCACTGACCTCGGCGACCTTCTCGCCCTGCTTGTAGCGGGCCAGCTCGGCTTCCAGGGCGGCGCGCTGGTCGCGCTCGCGGGCCAGGATCGTCTGGTGCCGGTCGAGCGGGATACGAGGCTTGCCCTTCGCCTTGGTGGCCTTGTCGTCTTTCGCTTCGGTCTCGTCCGCCTCGGTCTCGTCCGCGTCCGTTTCCTCGGTCTCGGTCTTCTCCTGGCCCGCGCCCTTCTCATCCTTCACCTCGTCGTCAGTCGGAGTGAAGTCGTCGCCCCGGTCACTGGCTGCGCCGCCGGTGCCGTCGTCAGCGGGGGCCATGTACCGGTTGAAAATCCAGTGGAGCTTCATGATTTTTGTCCTTGCTTGGGTTGCGGGTTCGATGCCTGCTGGGCAGCGGTCTGTACGCGAAGGGCGCGTTCGGTGGCGGCGGCTTCAGCCTTGAGCTGCGCGTCTTGCGCAGCCTCCTGGTCAGCCAGGCGCTGCTTGTGCTGGAGTTCGGCGTAATCCAGCTCCTTCTGGTGCTCGAACTTGCGGTCCTCCAGCGCGATGTCTGCCTCGACCTCCTGCTGCTTCGCAGCGGCGCCGTTGTCTTCGGGCGGCGTGGCGGCGTCCTTCTGCGCCTTGACCATGACCTCCTGGGTCTTGGCCTTGCGCAAGCCGGCATCCGCCTCCTTGACCTTCGCCTCGTTCTCGGTCTTCGCCACCTCGGCGGCTTGGCCGCGCAGTGCCAGCTCGCGCTGCTGCTGAGCTTCCTGGCTCTCGGAAGCGGCGCGCATCTTCTTGACGATGTCGCCCTTCTTGAACAACCGGCTGTTCTCGATGAGGATGTCGTCGGGAATCTGGATGCCCGCCTCGCGCATGGCGATGGCCTGGTCGAACTGGCTGTCTTCCAAAGTCTGCCGTTGGGGCACGCTGGTGACGACGACACCGTACTCACCGAGCGTCAGGTCGTTGAGGATTTCGCCGGTGACAGGGTCGGGCTGGTTCACGCCGACCTGTTCAGGGTCGCCCGTCATCTCGTCCTTGATGATCGACAGTAGGCGCGGCTCGGTGAAATACTCCTGCACGATGTCGAGCATGTTCCGGGCGATGATGAAATCCGTCCGGGCCAGCGAGTCCATTGGCTTGACCTGGTTCGTGCTGGCGGCCTGGCGGTTCGCCTGAATCGCCTTGGCGGCCACGTCCTCGCGGGCCTGGCCCTGCACGCTGTCCGGCACGCCGGAGATCGTCTTGATGTGTTCCTCGGCCTTGTAGCTGATCCGGTCCAGGCCCTGCGGCACCTGATTCGGCTGGATCTTCACCAGGTCTTTGTCCGGGTCGCCGTTCACCTCGATCACCAGGCCGGTCTCGGCGCCGCGTTGTTCGAGTTCCTCGATGGACATGTTGGCCAGCACGCCGGCTTTCATCTTCCAGCCGCTGTTCGCGGTGGTGTTGATGACGTGCAGCTCCTGGCTGCTGACCTTGTTCAGCAGCTCCTGCGGGCCGATCAGGTTCTCGACCAGGCCAACCGTCTTGCCGTAGCGGAAGTACGGGAAGAACGGGATGATCGTGAAGTGCTTGTACGGGCTCCAGTCGTCGTGGAGCCTGACGTTGTCGGCGATAACCGTCCAACGGATGCGGTGCACCAGCTTCGTCGTGACGGCGAAGCCGAACTTCTCCACGAACCAGGCGATACGGTCGCGGCTGAAGCCCTCGGGTACCGGCCGCATCTCGCCGGTCTCGGTCGAGACGAAGTGCTTCTGCTTCGACAGCTTGCGGTGCTGGCGTTCGATCACGCGGATGTTCCGCATGACGCTCGACTCGTCGTAAGTCCCGTTGTACATCGGGTTCAGGCGGTCGCCGAAGCGGTCGCGGCCGGACTGGATCGAGTCGTAGCCGTAGGGGAAGAAGCTCTGCTCGCGGTTGCGCAGCAGCTCAGCGTCTTCCTCGTTGTAGAGGATGGCGATGTCGTCCGCCGTCATCCACTTCGTCACGAACACCTCGTTCCAGGTGTCCGGGTCGTAGTGCTCGGCGTCCGGGTCGACGATGACGTTCTTCGGGTTGATGTTCTCCAGGACGATGTCGCCCTGCATCGAGTCGTTGAACGCCAGGCGCATGTCCAGGTAGCCGCGACTGGAGATGCAGCCGTCCACGAACATATCCGACCGCTTCCAGTTGAGCTGGTTGTTGTCGGAGACGTACTTCGCCACCTTCGTCAGGGCCTCGGCCACCGTACTGGGCGAGCCGTTCCGGGGCTGGTAAGCGATCTCGCTGCGGTTGTAAATCTGCTCGCCGAAGACGTTCGAGAGGGTGCTGATGATCTTGTTGATCGTCAGCGCTGGGCGGCGGCTCTGTTTGAGCTTGGCCGCGTCCAGTGCATCCCACTGATCGCCGCGGAACATGCGGTCGCACAGCTCGGCCTTCTGCACGAAGTCGCTGTGCCCGTTGTCGCGGGCCCAGGCGTAGCGATTCCAGACTTTCGTTGCGATGGCTGTGTCGAGTGGCATGGCTTACTTCAACGTCTTGATCTTGTAGAGCGAGCGGCCACACTGCGCCGTGATCTCGTCGATGATGTTTGCCAGGTCAGTGCGCTTCTTGGAACAGTCGTCGCGGTGGCTGGTGGCCCAGACTGCGAGGTCTTCGATGACCTTGACCGAGTCATCGTGAATGCTCGGCGGGGTCAGGTTCGGGAACGCTTCGATGGGGCCGAAGTGCCCCTGGTACGTCTCAGCGAAGCGGTCGGCCAGGTCTACGATGGCGTCGTAGAACTCCTGCAGCGCCATGTGGGCGCTGTAGGACCGAGTGCGGAGGTGCGCGATGTGGGTCGCGGTGCGGGCAGCGAAGCAGCGGGCGACGAGTTCACCGGCGTGGTTCATTTCGGCCCGCCCACAGTGTCGAGCTTGGCGGCGATGGTCTTGAAGTCGCCCTTCGTCAGGCACTCGCCGCCGGTAGAGGCCAAGTAACCGCGCAACCAGATGACGAAGTGGTCAGCAGACATGGTCGGCAGGGCGGCAGGCGGGTTCGGCGCGGGTTGGCTATCCACGATGCGCTTCAGGGCGTCGTGGAGCGGCTTGTTCTGCTCGACGTGGCCCTGGCCGCACATGCAGAACTTGCCAACGTAGCCGTAGACGCGGCCCGGCGCGGGGATGAAGCCACTGCAACGCCCGCAAAACTGGTCGGCGCTCATGCGCTCATGTGGCTGCTGCCACGCCCGTTCTGGTTGAGCTTGTCCTTCCACGACGGCATGCGCTTCTCCTGTGGTTTGCGCGGTGGCTCGCTGCCTACCGCCAAGGTCGCCATCCAGGCCAACGAGTCAACGCAGTCGTCATGCACACCGGCTGGGAACCGCAACATCTCGCCTCGGACCATCTCGTACCACTCGCCTTCGCTGTTGAAACTGACCATCCCTTGCTGCATCCGACCCTGAAGCGCCCTGCCCCGGGCCATCTTGTCGGTGATCGGCTTGAGCACCTGGATCGCGGGGTACATCTTTCGCTCCCGCATCCGCTTGAACAGCAACGTCTGGATTGAGCGGTAAATCTGACCGTCCTCGAAGCCTAGAACTAAGTTAGAACTGTACCACTTAGCAGCCAAGTTCAAGATTGCTTCGACGATGAAGAAGGCGTCCCCGCTCTTGAACCTCAGCACGTCGGCCACGTGCAGCCGGTCATCGTCATCCTGCAGGCCGACCGAGCCCACGGTGTAGTCGTTCTGCTTCTTCTCGCTGATGGCGAAGTCCCACGCCATGTAGACCTTCGAGTGGCGGAGCTGCGGAATCTGGCTGCGACGGAACTGGTCCTTCGTGAAGTAGCTGCCGTCGTCGGGCACCGGGTTCTGCTGGTACAGCGCACTCCACCATCGCCCGTCCGTGCCGTCGCCCTTGCGGTTCAGTGCGCGAATCTTGCCCAGCTTCTTCAGGTCGTAGCGGCTGGGGTGCAGTGCCTCGCCCTTCTTGCGCAGCGGCAGCGCCGTGGGGGTGTCGTAGACGATCTCCAGCGTGGCCGGGTCAAGGTACTCATCGCGCTCGGCGATGGCTGGGTACTTCACCACCTCGAACTGGTCGATATCCTCATCGTCCGCGCCAGCGGCCATCATCTGCTGGATGCGTCCGGCCAGGTCGTCGTCGTGCCACCAGGTCTGGATCACCAGCACGCCGCCGCCAGGCGCCAGGCGCGTGTAGGCAGTCGAGAGATACCACTCCCAAATCTTCTCCCGCGCGTCGCCGCTGTCCGCTTCCTCGGCGTTCTTGACCGGGTCGTCGATCACCAGCACGTGCGCGCCCTTGCCGGTGATGGGGCCGCCGATGCCCGCCGCGACATAGCCTCCGCGCTGGCCGGCAATGGCCCATTCCTCCGTGCTCTGGTTGTTGCCGTCCAGGCGCGTCTCGAACACGCTCTGGTAGAGCGTGTCGTCGATGATCTGCTTGACCTTGCGGCTGAAGCCCATGGCCAGGCTCAAGTTGTACGAGCAGGCGATGAACTCGTGATCCGGGTGGCGGCCCAGGTGCCAAGCGGGGAAGTTCTTGCTCGCCAGCTCGCTCTTGCCATGTCGAGGGGGCATCAGCAGCATGAGGCGCGGGCTCTTGCCGGCCGCCACGTCGTCGCTGAAGCGCTCCAAGCGAGCACAGATGTCCTGGTGCACCCAGCCGTCATCGTAGCGGTCATTCATCCGCTTCACGAACGGTAGAAAGCGTCGCCGGCTGAGCACCCGCGAGGCGATCTCCCGCTCGGCGGCGAGCACCTTGGGGTGCTTCAGGGGCGGGAGGGGCTTGGCCAGGCTGGGGTCGGCGGCCAGGGCCGCGGCAACCTGTTCTTCGCGGGTGCCCTCGAACCGCTCGGTATCGGCGTCACCAAAGTCCTTCGGGCTTTCCGGCAGTGGCTGCGAGCCAGCCGTCGACGTGGGCGCGGTTGTGCGGGGTGCTGGCGATTTCTTGGGGGCTGTGGCCTTGGAACGGGTCCGTGGCGCGGGCGAAGCCGGCAGCGCTGGCGGCGTGGTGCGTCCCGAACCGGACGGTTTTGTCGCGGATGGTGCTGATGGCGACATCTTCCGCGTGGAAGCCTGCAATGGCTTCGCGGTCTGGGGCACCTGGACCGCCGATTTGCGCGAGGTGGGCGTCGTAGCCTTCGCGGTAGACCCGGCAGAACTCCGTGCTACGGCCTTCTCGAAGGTAGCGGGCGATGTTGCGGTTCGCGCGGTCTTGCGGGTCGGACTCGCCGGTGAGGTAGTGGACGAAGTCTTCGTAGACGAGCCCGTCGCGGTGCGTGTAGCGCGCGTGGGGGTCGAAGGGGGCGGCTTCTTGGCCATCAGTCATCACCGTCGTCACGGTCGTCTCCTACTGCTTCGAGGACGCCCTCGGGGATCTTGGCGCCGACGATTTCTTCCAGCTCGGCGTCGGTCATGCGCTCCATGCGGGCGCGCTTGCCGTCCGTCGAGATCGTGATTCTTTTCTCCACTGGGGCGTAGTAGCCACACATCTTCCCGATCTCGCGCCAGGCGCTGACCATGGAAGCGGGCTCGGCCATGAGCTTGGCCATCTCGGCGGCTTCGAGCAGCCCATCCATGACCTTTTTGCGGGTCATCTGGGCGGCTTCTTCGTAGTGCTTCTTCTCCTTGGCATACAGCGCCTGGGCAGCAGGCATTTTGACCAGGGCATAGGCGGCGGCACCGCCATCCTTGTAGCCCGCGCGCATGGATGCCGAGTAGACCGACTCGCCCTGCGCCCAGTGGTGAACGAACAGCTTTTGAAGCTCAGTCAGCTTCTTGTCGGGGCTGGAGTTCTCGGCGTTGAGTGCGCGGTTCTGCCATTCGGTCAGTTCGCTGCCGGGCTTGTGGGCTGGCGCCGTATCGAAGTTGGCTGGACGAGCCCTTCTGGTATGTCGCACGCCGGGTGTGGATTTGGCGTATTTGCGTGGGGCGGAGGTCGACATGCGCGGATTCTATAAAAATTTTTAGAAAGTGCTTAGAGCTTAGAGGGGTGGGGTCTACAGAAAGTACTCAGACACGGCGATGTGAGTCTCCTATCCGGGTCGCCTCAAAAGGCGTACCCGGTTCGGATTCGCTTCGCCCACAGCCAAAAAGGATGCTTATTGCTCCGCCCCGCCGGGCTTTTGCTGAGGACGAAGCAATTCATGCGACGAGCAAAACCGCTCGTCGCTCATGCCCTGTTCTGTGTTCTTCACCATCAACTGGAGCATGCAATGAACTACACCACCAACGACATCGTTCGCCTTGTTGCCAAGCTCTTGGCACAGGTTGCCACCATCGCAGCGCTCAGCATGGCGTGCGGTGGCCTGCATGGCTGGGTGCCCGTCATCCTCAGCATGATCGCCTCGCTCATCGCTGGCGAGATCACTGACACCGTGCTCACCGACGCGCGCATCGACCGTGGCTTGTCCACAGTGCGCGGTTGGTTCAGCACCATCAAGCGGAGCGCTGCATGAAGTCCGCGGCTGTTTACAGCGCGTTCTTCACGCTCAAGGGCGTGGTCATGCTGGCGCTCTACCAGTTTGATCCGCTGCCCGCCGCACTGTGGTGTGGCGTTGGCTCGTTGTTCATCGCCGCGCCGTTGTTTGGTGCGGTCTATCTGTTCACCAAGGAGTAGCGCATGGCATTCACCTGGGAGAACCACCGTCGTCGTGATGGTTCACTGGACCTGGTGGCCGCGCTCTACGAGCAAAGCCGCGAGGCCCACGCTGCTGCGCGGCTCGACACCGCGCGCTTCAATCAAGCGGTTGAGTTCTTGGACAAGGTCGAAGAACTCAGTCTCATTCGCGGCAAGCCGCGTCCATTGCTCTCGCCCACGCGCTCGTCGTGGTCGGCATCTAAGTTAGATCGGAGAAATATCATGGCTGGTCCCACCAAGCTCGAACTCACGCAAGCTCTGGCTGCGCGCAACACCGAACTTCAAGCCGCGCGTGTGCGCATCGCCGAACTCGAAGGTGATGTCGTCGTGTGGCGCAACAAGACCGCTGCTGCTGCGCATCTCGCGTTGGAGCAGGTGAAGAAGGTCAAGGCTGCTAACACGCCGCATACGGGGCCACGCCCTGTCTTCGAGTTCGATCCGATGGTCCCGGGTGATTTCCGCCGGGCCATGGATCTCGCAAGGGATAACCGCGGCGTTGTGCGGCGCGCTGCTATTCAGCACTGAGAAATGCGTCGTTTGGGCGCTGAGCAAAACCGCTCAGCGCTCAATCCATTTCATGCGGTCTTCCACTTTTACGGAGTTATTTATGTTGCGTACTACTGCTGAATTGATTGCTGAACGTGCCGCGTGCCATGCACGTGATTCGCAGGCTTGCCACGAACGCACGCTGCTCAACGTCGAGCATTACAGCGTGGGTCAGACCCCTCACACCAAGCACTTCGTGACTTTCACGATGGGCAAGGGCAAGGGCCAGCAGTTCACCTATGGGCCGCACCGCGAGAAGGAAAGCTCCTGGTCGCCGCGCGCTCCGTACTGATTCACCGCGTCGCCCAGCACGCTCAAGCTGGGCAATACCTTAACCGTCTAACGAAAGCACACCATGACCAAGACTCAAACCGCCCGCTCTCAACTCATCGCTTCCTTGGAGCAGCAGCTCAAGGCGAGCGAGGCCAAGCTGTCTATGTTCACGCTGAACAGCAAGGCCAAGGCCGCAGAGCAACTGCGCACCGACGTGGCCAACCTTAAGGCCCGCATCTCCTTGCTGCGCAGCAAGCTGGAGAAGGACACCGTGGTCAACAACGAGACGGGCACCATCGAGTCCGTCGAGGCATCCCCCAAGGAGAAGGCTTATGCCGACTTCTGCGAAGCACGCGACAACTTGCTCAAGTCGCTCGGTGCTGGTAGCGGCACGCGCGCACTGGTTGCCTGGTTCTCGGGCCTCATCGTGGCGTTCATCTCTGGCGCTATTGGCGGCGTGCTGCTCGACATGCTGATCCAAGGCGCGTTGCTGCTCACCGGCAGTGCATTCCTGGCCATGCTGATCTATGTGATCGGCTTGGTGATCACGATCTATGCCGGCATGAAGCTCGGCCAAGCGGCTTACCGCTACATCGCCGACGAGCGCATCGATGCGCACTACCGTTTCGGCAAGACCTGGCTCGCCTACAAGGGCACGCAGGTCAAGTCGCTGTTCGTCAGCGACAAGCCGATGGTTCGAGCCACTGCCTGATCGGAGACAACGATGCTTGAAATGGGCTTCGTTGTCGCGCTGGGTCTGACAGTGTTGTTCGTCAGGCTTGGTGTACGCGGCAGGTTGTGGATCAACAGCCATCCGATCTTCTGCGACGTGACCGTGTTCATCGGTCTGTACTTGCTGCATAGCGGCACCTTCAGCGGCGGCATGGTCGCTGCTGTCGGTGCGCTGTTCTGCTCGCTGTTCATTAGCCTGACCCGCAAGTGGTTTGGCTACATCCAGGACGGTACATATCACCGTGGCTGGGTTGACCTGGGAGGCCAACTGTGAACTGCATCGACGTGATGTTCGTGGATCGTCTCGGCAAAGCTGGGCATACGCCTGCTTTGGTGATGCAGATCCACGTTACCGACACCCTGGCCATTGGCCTGGATGTCGGCCCGCGTGGCGAACTCGTCCCGTACTACCGCATGTGCGGTGTGCCCGCCACTTTCGACACCTGGTTCAACCAGTACCTCAAGGAGACCGCAACGTGATTCGTGCCATTCGATTCTGCGCGTGGCTTGCCACGTGCTCGTTCTTCGGAGTGCTGCTGGCATGGCGCATGTAGCTGTCGACGAGCCGAAGGATGTCGAGTCCTTCGAGATGCTGAGCGAGACGCTTATCGACGACATGACCCTTTGGGGTCGTGATCCGTTCGACGTAATCGCGGCGCTCGAAGAAGAACTCGGCTACCCCATCAACCAACACTGAAGGAGATGGTGATGAACACTTCGTAGCGTTACTCACTCAAGCCCACCAGGAAGCGAGCTTCGGCGACCTGGCGTGATCGAACTGAAGCACCGGCCACCCGGGCGATGCGCTTGCCGGACGCGCTCTCCAGCCCAACAAATCGCACGTACTGCCGCAAGGCTGGCGGCTCGGAAAGACGAGCACCCTACCTAAACCAAACTTGAAAGATCATCATGGCCCAAACCACTCTTGCCGCTGCTCTGACTCAAGCCGGCGTCGTGTCCTCGAACTTCGTGTACTTCGACCTGATGGACGATTTGGATGATCGACTGTCCAACGGCGAATTGAAGGCCCGCGTGTTCAGCTCGCTGGCCTGGAACATGGACATGACCGTGATCAACACGGCACGCTCGTTGTTCTACGATGCGTACCGTGAGACGACCGAGGTCAACACCATCGACGCATTCAACACTTTCATGATGAACGTGCGTGATATGTCCGCAGCCGGGCAGCATTCGCATGACATCGGCTTCGAGAACACGGCATCCTACGACCAGCTCGTGAACTTGTTGAACATGCGCCACTACTGGCACGACTTTGCACGTGCCAGTGCAACGCGCGAGTACAAGCCAAAGACTTTGCTGGAACTGATGACCAGCGAAAAGCAGCAGGCAGTCAGTTCTCTTGATCGCCAGAAGTTGAGCATGTTGGCCGAGTTCGCTGCTGATGGCGATAGCGAGCAGACCAAGCAGATGCTCAGCGTGCTGATCGAACGTCAAGACATCCGCTTCAAGGATGCCTTCGAGGTACGTCGCAAGATCGCTCCGTCGATCAACGCCATCATTATGCGTGCCACTGACTCTGCAGCGATCCTGAACGACGGCCAGTGCCCGCACTTCCACATGTTGCCGTTGACGTCGCAACAGCGCTTCACTCGCAGCGGCGTGTCGGCCATCGAGCGTGCATTGAGCGACATGGGCACTATGCGTTCCATCACCATGATGGAGTTCGCGTTGTACCTCAAGGAAGGCGGCATGGCCATGAAGGCACTGAACGAAGTGCTCAAGGCGCCGAAGTTCCGCGATCTGTAAGCACTGCAGGAGGCACGCGCCTCCGATCCCCTCTTTTCTCGATTCAGACGGACTGCACATGCACAAGACTGTCACTCTCAAGCTCGAAGTCAAATGGCGTCTCAATCCAAGCCAAGTCGGCGACATCATCCGGTTCATCACAGACGACCTTGTAAAGGAATGCGCTGACGATCATCAAGCCTTTGTGGAAGTGGCTGAAGTCGGCATTGACGGCACCGCAGTGGTGGACCTCTCTCAGAAGAAGTCGGTGATGCCCAGCTCTGGCTGGCGGGTCATCACACCGCAGCGCGAATGGGTCACGGACGACAGCGAAGTAGCTCACGCTGTTATTGACGGGCTGCGCGCTTTCGGTGTCCGGGCCAGGATCGTTGAAGCCTAACCTCTATCCAGGGTAGACGGACTGCGTTCCATTGTGTCCGTTCTGAACGCACTTCCCACCTTTGTCTACATAGAAAAAACACGTGCTCTTTTTTTAGGCAGTACTGTTCTGTTTTCTTAGAACTTTATTATTATTTCAGAACAGAACGGAACATCAGAACATCTATATAAATCAACAACTTAGCGATGCCCACCTGTTCCGGTGTTCCTTTCCTGGGCGCAATCTAAGATAGACCTACAATCGACGCCTCCTAGGCCCAGTGAGACCACCATGAAAATCTACTTCCTCGAAGCCACTGTCCCCCTGACAAAGAGCTACCGGAAGACCGGGCCGGAACTCGTGAAAGCGCCCTACCCACTCGTCACCGAGGTGACATCTCACGAGGTCATCGTGGCTGACCTCAAGGCGTTCGAGGTCGCGCTCAAGCACCACGCCGCGCTGGGCCACTGTCTACTCAAGGGCACGTTGTCCCGCGACCTGGTCTCCGAGTCCCGTGCAGGTACTACCACCACGGATGCACAGACGGACTGGATCTGTCTGGACATCGACGGACTGCCCGCTACATACCTCGACACCAGCGGCAAAGCCACCCCGATCACGGTCGATGGGCTGCTCACCGACCTGGGCCTAGGCGATGTGAGCTACGTGCTTCAGTGGTCTGCCTCTTACGGCATCGAGTCCACTGATCTCCGTGCTCACATCTTCATCCAGCTCGCTAAGCCTATGGCGGCACCGCTGCTCAAGCAGTGGCTCGTGCAGCTCAACATCGAGAGCCAGATCCTTTACCCCTCGCTCAAGCTCACCAAGACGGGCAATGCAATCTCCTGGGGCTTGGACATCTCCACTTGCCAAAACGACAAGCTCATCTACATCACGCCGCCGATGCTCAAGGGCATCAAAGACCCGATGGGCAAGACACCTCGCGTGACGTACACGAAGAAGGTCAAGGCGAAGCTGACTATTGATCCTTCCACCATCTCGCTGGCCAAGAACACCGACCGTTCGCACAACATCCTCAACGAACTGCGCCTGGCGGCTGGGCTGCCCAAGCGCAAGACCGCATTCAAGACTGTGGGCACCGTTGAAGTCATGGTCAAACCCGATGCTTGCATCATTACTGAGCGCAAGCAGGAACGTGGCTTCGTCTACTTCAACCTCAACGGGGGGGACTCCTGGGGCTACTACCACCCCGAGACGAACCCCGACTACATCTACAACTTCAAGGGCGAGCCGACCTACCTGACCAAGGAGCTATTGCCTGACTACTGGACCGAGATCCACTCGCAGAAGACAGCGCAGGGCAACGCCAATGTCGTCGACTCGGCGGGCTTGATGAAGATGGCCTTCCTCGACCCCGTCACCGACAAGTACTGGCGTGGCACTTACGACACGAAGTCCGACACATTGCAGCTCGAATCCACGGCGTCTCTCACGGCGCTGCGTCACTACGCCAAGTCCAACGGCATCATCTTCAACGACGAAGTCGTGCCCGAGTGGCGTTTGGTCTTCGATCCGCACGACAACGTGCGCGTGGACGTGGCAAATGCCACGGTCAACTTGTTCCAGCCCACGGAGTACATGCGCGCCGTAGCCAAGCAAGTCAACACCTGCCCCAAGACGATCAGGCGTGTCATCCACCACGCGCTCGGCTCGGATGACGAAGCCTTCGACCGCTTCATCAACTGGTTGGCCTATGTGCTCCAGGTGCGGGACGTGGCACTGACCGCATGGATCTTCCACGGCACGGAAGGCACAGGCAAGGGCACGCTGCTCAACCGTATCCTCAAGCCGCTGTTCGGACGTGAGCACGTGGCAATCCCACGCATGTCCGAGCTGGAGAAGGAGTTCAACGGCTTCATTGACCGCAGTTTGCTGGTCGTGGTCGACGAGTTCGAGGCCGCAGCTCTGCAGTCAGAGAAAGGCGTAATGGCGGACATCAAGCGCTACATCACCGAACAGCATGTGCCGTTGCGCCGCATGCACCGTGACTCGAAGACGATCCGTAACTACTCGGCATGGATCTTCAACTCGAACAGCAATACCTCGGTCACAGTGCCGCGTGGCGACCGCCGCTTCAACGTCGGCAAGTTCCAGCCGAACAAGCTCATCATCACCGACGCTGAGCTGGCTAAGATCGACAAGGAACTGCAAGCGTTCCATGACTACCTGCTGTACTTCCAGGTGAACAAGGACCAGGTTTACACGCCGCTGCTCAACCAGGAGCGCGACGAGCTGATGGAACTGACCGAGAACGCCGTAGACGCCGTCGTGAACGCCCTCACCGGCGGCTCGATGGTTCACTTCATCGATGCTCTGCCTACGGACACACGCTATGTCGGCAACGCTCAGGACGCTGCCCGGGTCAACGACTATAAGAGCGTGGTTAGCGAGCTGCTCAAGCGCACGGACAGGAACACGGGCGTGTGCAACGTAGCCCGCGACGAGATGAAGGTGCTGTTCACCTACCTCGTCGGCAAGACAATCCCCGACAGCCCGAACAAGTTCACCAGCTTGCTCAAGCACCACCGCATGCGCATGACGAAGGTGCGCGTAGACGGCGTGCCGGTGAACGGCGCACAGATCACCTGGCTTGACCTGGCTGACTGGAGCGACTACCTGAACGCAGTCGCACCGCCGCAGGTTGTGACCGCAGCGAAGAAAGCGAAGTTGTCGAGGGTGAAGTGATAGAGGGCGCGACAGCTCAAATCTACGCAATGCCCTTGCTTACGCAAACCTGCTGAAGGACTGACGATGCGCTACTCTCGTTTCGTGCAGGTTGTCTCAGGTCTAAGTTCGATCGCACTGAAGGTCTATCACGCAGTGCCGATAACTGAGGCATGGACAGCAGCTCAGATCAACAGCGAACTTCGTCGTCAGGGCGTCACGAAGTCCACCGATATCGTCGAAGGATGCCTGGCGAATTTGGTGGACAACGACCTGGTGCTCGAAAAACCTATGGGCACGTTTCGTCGTATCGAGGTCCGCGAACCGGAGAAAAAACAGATGGCCACCACGCCTGCTTTGACTGTCATCGCTACATCCGCAGCACCGGTCGATCCGCTGCAAGTTCTGGCCGCTCTGTCGAACCGCGTGCGCCAGCTTGCTGATGAGATCGACACGATTGCGCTGCAAGTCGACGGCATGTTCGCCGCGGTGGCGAAGGACAGCGAGAAACTGCGTCAGCTCCAGAACCTGCTGAAGGGATGACCGATATTGAGACCATCGAACGCCTTGAAGCAGAACTGCTCAAGACGCCAGAAGGCGTGAGGATGACGCTCGAAGAACGGCAGCAGCTTTGCAAGAATTCCAGCTACGTGCGGGTCAAGTCGAACGGCGGAGCGGTTGTGTTGGTTCCGGCAGAAGTTTTGCGTCACCGTCTATCGGTATGGCGTAAGCGCCTAGCCGAACAAACGCTCAAGGCACTGACGAAATGACCGATGCTGAGTTCCTCGATAATCTGTGGAACCGACAACCAGTGCTCGGCAAAGTGATTGTCACCGCTGCCGAGTACCGCCGCTTATTTGTCTTGCTGAATGGTAGAGACACGTTGGACTGCGGAATGTGGTCGGCTGACACACGAACAATTCGTTCCTATGTCACTTTGGCAAGGGAGTTGCTCATCCGGCGCGTATTACAAAAGCTCACAGCATGACTGATGCAGAACTGCTCGACACGCTGAAGCGGCGCATGCCAAACGAGCACGGCCGAATCGTCGTTACTGCTGATGAAAATCGCCAGTTCGCAGACATCTTTAGGCTATTCAGTAAAGTAGCAGCTTCGTACTCGTGGGAGGCACAACCAGAAATGCTCACTACGTTGATAGCTGAAGGGCGCGACATTTTAGCTAAGCGCACCCTTCAGGCACTGACGAAATGACTGACGCAGAGTTCTTTGACCAATTAGAGGCTTGCGCAGCAAAGGATCTACCGATCATCATAGGGGAACCGGAGATGCTGCGGCTCGCTGCGTTTACTCGGTGCTACTGGGTTATTCAAGACACCAAGATCCCTGGCACGAACTGTCATCAGGTTCGCCCTCAAGAACTTACCGAACTCGTGCGTGAAGCACGAGTAAACCTCGTTGCGCAGACTCTGCGCAAACTTACTTCATGAAAGATTCTTCAATGGCCGCCCTCACCAAGACCCAGCTCGAACACGCCAAGATTCGCATTACCGAGGCGAGCCGCGCGTTCATCCGCGCGAAGTGTGTTCAACCTCCGAAGACCATCAACTTCACTAACGTGGAGAAGTTCACCATGATCGCCACCGGCGCCGCGACGTTGAAGGAGAACGTGGACCCCAGATGGCACGGTTTTCTGGTCGATGCGTTCAATTACCCGCAAACGCCGGAGATGGTCGAGCAGAACAAGGCGTATGACGCTTGGTCGGCACAAAGCGAGCAGACGCGCGCTGACGCGAACGCCATTGAGTAGAAGTTGCTCGACGAGCTGATCATGAGCCCGGATGGTGCCGCCGCATTGGTCCGTATCGCCGAAGCGTTCGCAATCGCTTGACCGAACGTCTAAGTTCGATCTAAGCTCCGCTCCCTCAATTCAAGGAGAACATGATGCCCCTGACCGCACAGGAGGTTTTCGACAAGGCGCTGCACGGGTTACGTGCGCAGAAGCAGAGAAGCGTGCGCCGTGCCTACGGCCTCTGCGCCTACCGCGGCGGCACCAACGGTGAGCTGAAGTGCGGCATCGGCTTCTGCATTCCGGATGAGGTCTATACGCCGAGGATGGACAGCAATGACGGCGCTGACGACATAACCATTGGCGGCCTAGTGCGGAGCAACGCCAAGCTCATGAAGCTGTTCGAGGGCATTGACCGAAACTTCCTGACTGAAGTGCAGGACGCTCATGACAACTTCATGCCGCCTCGTTTCGACAGCGCCGTTGACATGTCTGCCTGGGAGCAGGCGATGGCCGACATCGCCAAGCAATACGGCCTGAACTACACCGCACCGGTTTGATCATGGCCATCGCTAAGGGCCACCAAGCCAATTTCGACACGATGCTCAAGGCCGCCAAGAACGGCAACTTGGCACTCGCTGAATGCACGGACGCCAAGACCGGCAAGCCGGTCATTACCGTCTGCATGATGAGTCGCGTCGGCAACGAGATGCAGATGACGCCGGTTGCCAAGATGTTCGACGGCAATCCCTTCCATGAGCTGATGCCACCGAGCATCTAAGAAAGATCCAACCATGAAACCCTCTCAAGTCCAATCCG
>Ga0213919_1000386_pt1 | contig 19975 bp, 33 predicted proteins | sample McNCre317MG_FD_161056 | JGI IMG/M metagenome (GOLD analysis project Ga0213919, IMG submission 161056) | Freshwater microbial communities from McNutts Creek, Athens, Georgia, United States - 3-17 MG | ecosystem: Environmental > Aquatic > Freshwater > Creek | place: USA: Georgia | collected... | reverse complement strand
ATGGTGTCCTTGCCTGACCCTGCAAGACCAGAAATGCCTACGATCTTCTTCCTATTCATTGTTGTTCTATTAGTCCTAAATAAACGAGTTTGTTGTAAATGTTTTCTCTGACCTTCTGGCTGGGGTCCTCAGACCAAGACGAAGGGCTGCCGAAGTACCTTTGAAACGCGGTGCTGTTCATGTACATGGGCACCAGGATTCTGTACAGCTTACTTGTGGCCTGCTTTCCGTTGAGCAGGATATTCACAATCCTCTTAGACAGGGACTTTTGACTCGTCACTGTCAGCCAGGGCGCTATCGAGTAAATCTTCAGATGGTTGACTAAGGAAAGCGCGGAGACTAGCTCCTCGTTGTTCTTATTCCCCTTCACCCTCCCCGTAAGTAAGATCAGGGCTATATCTTTAACCGTAACTTCGTAAGATTCTGTGACACCGTGCATGTCCAAGGTATAAGAGCACCCATCAAGGTATTCTTTGTACCTGCACACAGGAATTGTGTCCGCAATTCCGATAGTTTCCTGGTCGTTGTAAGCGAGCATCCCGGCTTCGGAAACAGTCAAGGCCCACCCCTTCTGGTGTCCAGCCCACACCAGATACCGCTCAATACGCCCCCCACAAAACCTCTTAACCGTATCGGGAACCATTTCCCAAACAGACTCTTTACTGATAGTTCCCGGCTTAAGGGTCTCGAACACAAGCCGGGAGAAAGTCTCAGCAATAGCCTCATCGGTGACTTTAACCCTTGGGATAAAGTATTCCCAGTAGGCCACATTCTCGAACGGGGGTGGAAGATTCCCTTCTTTTAGAAGCGGGGGAAGGGTAGTCTTCAGACTTCTACTAACTCTGGCCGGGTCAAACTTTCCTACAGCCGCTGGCCTCAAGTGGGCCAGGATTTCTAGGGAGAGTTTCTTCTGGTCCTTCATGTTGTACCCACAATATAAAACCCCGCCGAAGCGGGGTTTGTTTCGCACAGCAGCCCAATTAGGCAGAGGCTTGCTCAGCCAGCCACAGGCTCAGGGTCTTGCGAGCCGGGCCACGGTTGCTGTTCTGCTTGGTCTTCTTCTCCTGCTCACCCTTCTCGTTCAGCTTCGGGGAGCCGTCTTCGTTGAAGACCAGCTCAGCTTCCGGGACCGGGAAGTGGCGGTTGACGAAGGCTTCGATCTGAGCCTTGTTGGCACAGAAAGCGTCGTGGGCATTGGCGTCTTCCAGGGTTTCAAAAACGGTACCGTCAGCGGCGATAGCGACTTGTTTCAGTTCGGCCATGATGTAATTCCTTGTAGAGAGTGCTGGGGATTTAGGATGTTGAGTAGGTCCCCTTACTACTCAACGTGTGATGCGAAGTTTAATACTGTGTATTGTTTTTGTCTACATCCTAAAGAAGATTTATTGACTATTTTTGCGGAGAGCCAATTCTTCTTTCACCTCTGCCATAAGGTCCTCCTTGACCCCTGACGCTTCCCGAACCATCCACTCCATGTAATCGGTCGGAACATCGGCCAGCTTCTTGCCACGGTGCTTTTTGCCGTAGCTCATGACCCCGTTCCGGATCGGGGCTTCGGAAAGGGCGCGGAGGTCTTTCAGCTCCAGGCCGTGGTCTTCATAGATTTTGCCCAAGAGCGCAAGGAGCACAGCCATATCGCCGTCAGCGGAGTGGAAGCGTTCCTTATCCACCTTCAGGCCCAAGGAATAGACCACGGTGCCCAGCTTGTGATTGTCCATGTCCGGGTAGAGCTTGCGTACAAGGCGCAAGGTACAGATTTGAGGTGTGTTCGGCTTCAGGTAAGGGGCCAGGAAGCGGTAATCAAAGGAGGAGTTGTGGGCGATGAGGGGGCAGCCAAGGTCCTGAAGCCCTCCGACCTGCTCGAAATATTCGTCCAGGGTCGGGGCTTCAACCACGTCCGAATCCACGATACCGTGTACGGCACTGGCACCGGCGGGGATGTGGCGCTGCGGGTTGATGAGGCTGTGGCCCTGGTCCACGATCAGGAAGGCATCATCGATCAGCATCCAGGCCACTTCAACGACTTTATCGCTGGCCCCGACCCCGGTTGTTTCTACGTCAGCGAGAAGGTAAAGACTCATAGTTCTGATTCTTTCTGCTAAAGTTATGGTGCCGGCAGAAGGACTTGAACCCTCGGCCTACCGCTTACAAGGCGGTTGCTCTGCCAACTGAGCTATACCGGCGATTGCAAAAATCTTTTTGGTGGACGGCACGGGAATCGAACCCGTCACAGGCTTGTCGGCCTGTTCATACGCTGTATGGAGTTAGCCTACTCGGAGCATCCAGCCCGCCGCCCTTCTAGGTCTCCGCCTTTCCGGGGTGTCACCTGTTCCTATACCATCCATTGTCACAGAAAACCGTTGGGGCGTGAACGCCCATTTGCTCCGGTATTAGGTCCAGGTATTTATTACCCGCCTTACCTGGATGGCGGGACGGGAGCTTACTTCTTCTTCGGGAGGGAGAAGCTGAAGTTGGTGTACTTCATGGCGTCCTTAGACTGAGGCTGGGCCACTACTTCAATTTCCTCGATCTCACCGGAGAGGATGCCCTGGGAGCGCATCACGCCTTGAGCCGTGCAGAAAGCGGTAAAGTTACCCGCCGAGGTCTTGGACGCCTGCAGCATATACAGGGAACGGTCTTCTTGAGGAACGTCGCCCTTCTTCTCGGTCCAGGTCACGAAACCCCAAATGTCGATATACGGATTAGCATTGGCCTTGTTGTACCCGTGAGCATCCTTGAGGTACTGGACGTATTCGGGGACAGTCATAGTCTCGCCAGGGATGGTAACACCGTCGTAGCTATTACGGATGAAATCCATCGACTCCTTATAGCCCGCACTGCTGGAGCTTATGCCTGCAGAAATCAGGAAACGCGGGTTCCACGATTCCACGGTCATGCGGAAACGGCTCCCCAAACTTTCCTCCTTGATGTAGGCAGCGCCCTGCTCGCCCTTGATACGGGGCACAGCCAGCGACAGGCCGATTACTGCATCTTCAGGGAACGCGAACTTCTGGTCTTCCAGGGCCATCTGGAACTTGGCAGCCTTCTTGGCCGGGGCCGGGGCAGCCTGAGCCACAGCAACAGGAGCCTGGACAGCAGGAGCCTCAACAACGGTGGAGACGGTATTTTGGGTCATGGTTTCGGTCTCAATAGTAGTTTCGGTTTCGGTTTCAAAAGCGGGACGGGATTCGGGTTGGTTCAGGATGCCCATGTCGTTTCTCCGGTAGTTCAGGTTATTAAACGTCCGTGTCGTGGACGGTAAAGGGGTTGCCGTTTCGCCGTAGCTTTAGCAACCCCTGTACTCTTTCGGGGTCGTGCCCCCATGAGTAGAACTTTAGTAGTTCTACCTTGTTATGTCAACTTCTTTAGATGAAGCTGTCGATCTTTTCCTCTTCCATCTTGGCGATTGAGAAGCGGAAGATGGTCTCGAACGGAGTCACCCTGAAGGGGGGACTTCCGATGTCCGAACCCCGCCCGATCAGAGACTGGTGACGGGCAAGGCCCTCGATAAACGCCTTGTCGTTGTCGTAGAGAGCTTCCTGCCCCAAGCTGCGGCAGTAGCGCACATACTTCGCGAAGACGGGCTTGAGCTTGATGTCCACGTACTCCCGGTCGTCGGAAACCTGATAGTCAACCTTGGAGGTCAGCTTGAAGGTTTCATCTTGGACACGGGTAAGCTGAGCCAACACATCAAGGCACTTCGACGCCTCGGACATGGTCACGATCAGAATCTCGTCGGTGCTCTCGTACAGAGATGCTTTCAAGGTCTCCACCTTGCTGTTGTATCTCTCCCCGAACACGGACTGAAGCGAGTCTCTGAACATATCCAGGCCGGTCAGGACCACAGCCATGTTGAACATCGGGCGCTCTGAGTCATCCGAGACCTTCTTCGATACCATGCCCCGGATGCTTTCGCGGTACTCAGTCACCCTGGCTCCGATTCCAGGAACGCTGGAGGCCATGACATGCTGAGCTACCACTTTGCCCAGACTGGACAGCGGCCCTCCCCTTCGATGGACAAAGACCTTGTCGAAGTGTGCGGATCGGTTCGCTCGACTGGCCTTCGAGAAGTCGATGGAGATGCACCGTTCCATGATCGCTGACTGCGCTTCGATAGCCTCCCCGATGAATCCAATCGGGGCGACGTTGAAGAATGAGTTGATCGCGGTTTCCTTCGTCCCTGCGTCCTTGTTCAAGGTGCCCCGCTCAATCATGTTTCCTTCGTAGTTCGACCGGAAGATGTTGGTGAGCAGGTCCTTGTTGTACTTGGTCATCTCTCGTGGCTTGTACTCGTCAAAGAGTACAGGGATGGACGCGGACTGAGTCACGGCTGCCATGATCGGAAAGAACGTTGACCCGGTCGAGGACAGCTTCTTCGGGTCGTGCCGGTAGTAGTGCATGTGGGAGAACAGTTCCGTGCTCTTCGACTTGCCAGAGCCCGCCGCACCCCAAGACTGCAGAATCGGGAATTGCTTGAAACTCTCCCGGATCGGTTGACACATGAAGCAGGCGGTGAACCAGCCGATCAGCTTGGCGACATTGATGGGGGAATTGATCTCGAACAGGTTGTCGAAGTAGTCGCGGGTCTCAGGTGTATCGACAAGGTCGGGGGCTGCCCACAGGTCAGTCTTGAAGGCTCCTGTTGGGTCATACACACCCCGAAAGCGCAGGGGTGTCCCCTCTGTACTCAGGACCTTATTCGCGGAAGAAAAGATAATTTCAGTCGGTCTTCCTTCCGGGTATTCATCAGTGGTGGGAGGAGTAATAACGTCTACCCCCTCCCTAGATACAGTAAGCATCTTGTTATCCTTCTTCGTGTTGAGTCGCAGAAAGTCGGCGAAGTTAGGAACATAGTTGTCCGGGGCCATGACTGATACAGCGAACTTACTCAGCCATGTCTGAAGGGAGGCTTTACTGGTCAGGGCCGACATGGGCAGCATGTGTCGTCCATGATGTCTCTTGTCCACATGCACTTCCACTTCAAAGCCGATTGTTTCCGCATCAGAGAGCCTTATCAGCATGGTTGGGTTAGTAATTCCGCAGGCGCTAACCGTGTACCACCCGTCATCACCCTTGGCAAACATGCCAGCACGGCTGGCGTTTACTTTAAGTCGTGCCTTGCTCTCTTCCTCGGCGATCTTGATCTCATCCTCAGAAGGGTGATTCGGGGCTGCGATCAGGGCTGTTCCATCAGGGGCAGTCCCTACGGTTTCTTCCGGGTCCGGGACAAACTCGTTATAGTCAAGGTCCTGAGTATATGCTCCTCTCTCGAACAGGGACTTGACCCCGCCAATGGAGAACTCGTAGGTCACCGTCCCGTCCTGGTACCTGTACTGGTTACGGAGTTCCCTTTCCCGCTTTGCAGGGCTGCCGTAACGGTTACTGTCTCCTGAATGGTTATCGATCAGGTTGCGGCAATCCTCCACCATCTGCGCTTCAGACTTACCAATGGCTAGAGACAGGCTCGCAATTTGCAGGGCGATCTGATTCCATCCTAGCCCCTTCTTCAGCCCTTCTCCAGCCATCAGGAGCTTGACCGAGTCCGGCCACTCACCGTTGAAATTCTTGGCTACACTGGAGGAGTTCTTCTTGGACTTACGCTTCTTGAAGCCTGCTTCGACCCTGTCCCGGCCTTGGCTATAGATCAGGGCCAGCTTTGGGTTAAAGGTCGGAGGAGACACAGGGAGAGGGTCACGAGGAGCAGAACAGATACCCCTATAGGACTCGGTAGTTGCGCCCATCAGTTCATCGAAGCTGACCTGGACTTTGTAAAGTCCGTTACTACGAAGAACGTTGGGAACTCTCCACATACGGCCCCTGCCGCATGAGTAGATACGCATGTCCAGACACTCTTCGTACAGACTTAAAGCGATCTCCTTATAGATGAGAGGTAGTCCGACTACCCCCTGCCTATTGGGCTTCGCTACCAGTACCTCGTGGGGCACTTCGATATGTACTCCGCGCCCTCCCGTGAAGTACCACCTCCCCTGAGACACATCGAAGCCATGAACATCCTTGAGTTTCAGGGCTACCAGCTTTGCGCTAGATAGGGCTTCTTCAAGGGCTCGATCATCTGCGTCATCCCCAGGTACTCCGTCCAGCTTGCCGTCAAAGTCCAGGTAAAAGGGTCCGGAGTATCTTACAGATAGCCGATCCTCCAGGGGCATCTCAGCCTGAAAAGAGTTATCTACATCCAGCGCAGTAACAAACTCTACGCTGCCCTTGCCTACAAGGTTCTGTCTTTCAGAGGCAAGGGCACACTCCCATTTCGTCTCCCCCCCTTTTTCCTGATAAAACATATATGTCATACGGTTATCCTATTGATCGGGAAGGGGTGGCAAGGATAGCAGGCGCTGCCCCCACCCGCAATCGGCCTTGGTAATTTAGCTGTCCACTCTGAAATGGCAACTTCAGGAGGTAGGGGCAGGCCGGGCAGAACCTCCAAAAATGGCAGCCCGAATGTCCTGCGGACCCCGGATGACACGGTTCACGAGAGAGTCATTGTCCTGTACGTCCTCCCAGTTGGAAATCTGCAGGGTCTTCTCAGCCAAGGCGACCCGACAGTTGACACCCCGCCTCTGGCCGTTGCGATGGACCCGCGCAACAGCCTGCCGGAACTGCGCAGCGTTGGGCGGTAGCTCGACGAACAGCAGATCATTGCACACGTCCTGCAGGCCATCGATGCCCGCGCCTCCGGCCTGGAGGTTGAGGACAATGACACGGCAGTCCGGGTCGTTGATGAAGGTGTCGATGCTCTTCTGTCGATCCTTGGTCTCGGAGAAAAGCCCAACCACACCGAAGCCAGCAAGGGCTTCCAGCAGCCTCCTGGTCGTCATCTTGTAGTGACAGAAGATGACGAGCTTGCCCGTGCCTAGCTCATCCAGAACGGCCAGGATCAGGTCCAGGGCGGTGCTTTTGATCTCGCCTAGGGAGAAGTGCTCGGCATTGCAGGGGATTTGCTTCAGAGCATTCCAGAGCGCGGTGGCGTTAGTCAGGTCCAGTTTCTCGTCCCCACCCATCTGCACAATCTGCTCTTCGGCGAGTTGGTTATAGAGTCTCAGGTGTCCTGGATCAAGTTGATAGTAGATCGGGTTATAGGTCAGCTCCGGAAGGTCCTTCAATACATCCTCCTTGAGAACACGTACTGCGTTGTTCAGAAGATTTTCCTGAAGACACTCCAGGTTTCTCCAGGCTGTAGGCTTTTTGAAAAAATCACGGGACTCGACATGGATGGATTCAAACTGGTACTGACTCTTGTAGATAGTTGGTGACACAATCTTTACCATCGCGTACCCGTCCAACGGGGTACTAAGCGGTGTCCCGGTCAGTAAGCATATCTGCTGCTCCCTGAAGAAATCCCTTACCTTTTTAAAGTTGTCGGAGCCGGAGTTCTTTAACATCTGCGCTTCATCTATGATCCCAAAAACTCTTTTATGACCTAGCCGACTCATTAAGTGGCTAATGTCATTTTTGAAAATCTGGATTCCTACGATGATGTAACGAGCATCCAGGTTAAGAGCCTGACGCTTCTTTGGTGTTCCTTGGTACACCACATAGGAGTTATCGTAGCCCAATCGGGACACGTTTCGCTCCCAGTTAGTCAGTAGCACTGGGGGCACAATGATAAGAACTACGTCAGCGGAGTGGTGCAGTTTCCACTGAGCCGTAGCGAGGCTGGTCAAGGTCTTCCCTGTTCCTACATCAAAATAGTAGGCAAGGCGGTTAAGGTTGGATAGGGAGTTGACCGCCTCAACCTGGTAGGGGTAGAGGGGAACTGGAAACCTCCCCTCTGTAGTGACCCACTCGTAAATTGATTCAGTAGTCATGCGACCTTCTTCCTGAAGTTCACATGAACCACATTGGAGTTATCCCCGGTCAGCCTCCTTTCCGCTGTACGCGCCCTGGTCCACATAGTCTCAAGGTAGTGAGTAGGCCAGAACTCCGTCATCGCGTAGTCCGCACACTCACGAGAGAAGACTTTCATGAACTGGGTAGGCAGCAGGGTTTTGAGTAGTTCCCGTGTTTCTCCGTCTAACTCAAGGTTGATGGATTCAGTGACCACGTTTCCGTCCCACTTCTTATCGTGGACCTTATCCACCTCCGGACATACGAGCCAGAGGAGATTCATCTTGGCCTCATCGAACCTAAAGTTAGGCACGGACCAGTCAGTAGGCAGAGGGTACGGAAAATACTTGTACTGTACTTTAAGGATAGACAATGTTCTCTCCTATATTTTAATGAGTCCGAGAAGTACGGACATGAGGATAATTCCGGTCAGCATCCCTAGAATGAAAAAGGCTTGGTTCATCCCATGAACTCCAGAATTTTACCTAATCTTTCTTTGCCACCGTAGGGGACGCAGAACATATCCCAGCCATCCCGAGGGTCTTGAGCACAGGTTGCTTCTCCCGTCACCTGTAATGACGGCCTATGTTCACTGCTGAGAAAACACTCTCCCCAGTTCTGCCCTGCAAGGTTTACTGCTTCCTCTTCGCTTTCAGTCTGAACAACTACTGTGACTGTAACCTCCACATCTACGTTATATACGGTCATTTTTTGTTCCTACTTTGAGTGCTTCATTGATTTCACGGATAATCCGATCAAAAGCTGCGAAGTTGGACTCCCTGTAGTTGGGTTCAAACGAGTGACCAGCACCACTTCTCATCTTGATCGTAATGTACCCATACTCGGACATTTCCACCTCCGAAATATCGGTAGGGTTGACATGGCACTTATCTGTCACTCTGATTAGTTTCATTTAAACATCCACCTTGAATCCATTGGCCTTAAGCAATGCCTTCATCTCATCGGCTCGACCCTTGGGGCCGCTCACTACAAACGTAGTAGTCGTTTGCTTCTTGCGCCATGCCTTGAAGTGAGTTTCAAAGCTGGCCTCTCGGCCATTCGGTAGGTCGTACACGCCACCACCTTCAATTCGTACCTTGGACGTAGGCTGGATAACCGTAGCGTAGTCTTCAGACCCCTCGTAAAACTCTCCGTCAATCCATATGAGCGTGTCATCATGCCAGGCTCCTTTCGGCCAAAACTCGGGGTCTTGGTAAAACGCCAGGAACTCAGCACCTGTACCTTTAACTGCCATTCTCGGTCTCCTGCTTAGCCTGGACAGCCATAGCGGCCTGCCATCCCTCCCACGCCCAAAACGCGGGACTATCCTCAGTGTACGGGTTTTCTTCATCGAGTGTCCCGTAGCTCCACCACGTTTCAAAGTCTTTAATCATCTGTTTCCCCCTAATCCAAGTAAGCAAAGTCGGCACGAGAAGCAGCAAGGTCTTCTCCCTGTTCTCTCTTCCTCCACTCCAGTTCCTCACCAACAGCAATTTCTGCTGCGGTGATGATCTCCTCCTCAACCTTAGAAGTCAGGAGAAACATGGCATCTTTTCCGCCCACCTCCAGGGTAAGGATTTCAACCTCTTCAAGTTCCGGAGGCTCCCAGTAGGTCCCAGCAGAGTATGGTGTATAGTGTACAGTAGCCTGAAATGTCAGGCCAATCGCTTTGAATTGGATTTCCATGTCAGTTCTCCAGAAATTCATCAGGAACCTCAGCCTCATCGCCAAGTTTGGACACAGCGTAACAGCGCATAGCTGCAATGAGCGGGGTGGGGCCGGTGATGTTGTCGTTGCCACCGTAGGCGTATGCGTGCCAGCTTGTCTTGTTCCCGCAGTGCCAACTGATGCCCTCTCGCTCAATGATTGGCCCGCCTTGATACCACTCTGAGGAAGGGTGGAAGCCCTCTACGTTACCTTTTGTTGCTAAAGCGGCTTCCAGCTCTGCCTCATCTTTGCTCAGAAAGAACATATCAACAGAGCCAAGTTAAAGTGCATTACTCATAGCGTCGCGGAAACGATTCTTGATGCGATCTTGTTTGGTTTCTTCGACGACCTTCTTCTTGGTCTCGATCACCGTGTAGTCAAACAACCCCTTGAGTTCTTCCTCCGCGAAGTCGCTCCCGATAAAGCCCCAGCAGGCGTCATCTGAAATCATCTTGCCCTGCTCTCCTTCTGCATCGATTTCATAAACCTCGACGCAGATTCCGTAGCAGTCTCCAGACAGCCATGCGTTGTACTCTTCAAGAGCCTGCTCGGCCAATTCCTCAGACGCATACAGGATTCCCTTCCGGGTAGGGAATGCGCCTTGAGCTATCAAGTCTTCAGCGTACCGCTTGGCAGTCTGATATGCATCCCCCCACTCTTTGAAGGACTCCCTCTCTGCCCTGTCCAACCACACCGTATAGGTCTTGTTCTTACCATACCCACTCTCCCGGATAGTGGCATGGTCGTAGACCCTGGCCCGGTTCATGACTTCGTCACGGGCGCAGTCATCGGGCAGCCACACCCCAGCCCCAGAGGTCGTGTCCCACCGACATTGGGTGCCCCCTCCGGACACAGACCAGTGCAGACCGCTGTGGTCGTAGACATCGAGCACGACTGCGCACGGGTCCCCGATCTCCCTTGCCTCTCGGGCCTCATGCCATGCCTCTTCCCAGTCGAGCTTCAGCTCAGGCCAATCTTCCAGGTAGTCCAAAAACTCTGAGTAGGAGTCCCAGTAGTCTGACCTGCGGCCTTCTACACAGTAGTAAAGAGCCGACCAGACATACTCACCCATCTCGTATTCACCCAGGGTCTCGGTCAGAAGGTGCTCACGCAGTTCTTCAGCATTACGCCACACCCTGTTGAGTTGCTCATCTGTCAGGGATTCAACCCAGGCGATGTACTTGGTTTCGATCCTGTCGTAGACCGGGTTAAGACTATAATCAGGTTCACCGTAACTGTTCAACCCCAACGCCCTGAACAGTTCCGATTCAGAGTGACGCCGAGTTTCGTATTTTCCACGGCCAATGACATAACCCATGCCGTCACTGTCCTCCAGAGGGTTTCCACAATCTTCGTCGTGGGACAGATAACCCACGACAAGGTACCTATCTTCAATGGTCTCTTGCATGGGGTTATAAATAGTGTCGAATTGAGTTTTCATGGTCAGCATCCTTTAGCAGTGGGTTCGGTTTCGGCAACTTCTTGATAGCCTTGAAGCTGAGTCCTCAGAGCTTGGTACTCAGCTTTGAGGCGTAGGTACTTGGTTAGCAGATCATAGAACCGGGCGGCGTAGTTAGGCATCTAATGAGTATCCTCTTCGATAAGGTTGTTAAGCACATACCCGTTCTCGTCGTGTATCTCGCAGGAAATCCAGGATAGTTCGTCTGCGTTCTCATAGCACCAGTCCATGACATTGGGCGGGAACAGGTCCGAATTATCGGATTCATGGGCACTGGACATATTAAAGCGAACCGCCTCCCCTGCTGCCTCCATGAAACTAATCATGGTCTCAAATACTTCAACCAGAGAAGCGAAGCCACAAACCCCTGACTGAAGGTTACTATCCGAGTAACTGAAATCCTTGGCATCCAGGTAAAAAGTAGCCACGTCCCTGTTGTCCTCGGAAATGGACATATCAGTATCAAGACTAAGGACCGCGTCCCCGATCTTGAGTCCGGGGAGGAGGCGGGGAGTGATAATGAAGGGTTCGTGCAGTTTCATGGTTTACCCTAGAAGATATTTAAGCTGCGTACCAACCTTGTTTAGTCATAACAAGGACCTTTACATTCTCCACCCAAATCTCGTCATAGTCCTCAACCCCGAATACATCGTTGATGTGGTTGAGAGCAAGAGTTGCAGTAAATTTCTTACTACTTGCTGCGTACAGGTTAAGGTATCTTCCAACTTTTTGAGTACCCACAGAATAGGGGTTTATACTCTCCACAAGGTCAATGAACTCGTCTCCACACACTTGAACATATTCTGTTAGTAGGGTCTCGTACTTCTTCACGAAGTCATTAGCCAGAGCCGTCCGTAACATTCCACGAATGTCGTCCTTCTCTTCTTCGGTATAATTAAAGGTCATAGATTTCCCCTGGGCGCGTTTCACTCAACATAAACAGTATCTTCAATGCCAGCCTCAGCGTACAGACTCTTTGCCAGCCAGCCGTGGCCGAAGAAGGCGATCACGTCGGCCTCGGTTTCGCACACCTGAGCCTTGTGCCTGTCGTGTTCGCCTTGCCATTGGGTGTACCCGATGGACTGGCAGACAAACTTCCCTCCCTTGGTCTTGTAGAGCTTCAGGACTGTCCACCGGCCTACCGAGCCGGAGTGGTAGCTGCTGGACGTGTCAGGGCTGGAGCTGCTTACCGCAATCTCCTCCCCCGTAAAACGGATTGCAGCGGCGTTGTCGTTTTCAAGGGTGATCGTTTCCATGGTGTCCTCTTCGTCAATGTCGATGTCTTCGGTAACTATGGCAGGGAGCAGGGCGTCGAAGTCGATGTCTTCCAGACCCTCAACGGCTTCGCGGACGACCCGATGGGCCTCGTACTCTTCGATGTCGTCGCCGTCCTCATCGACAAGCTGTACGCCTTCGATAATGACCGAGGGGGCGTACTCGGTGTCGTAGGCCACGTACTCATCATTGAATCGGCGAGAGGTGGTGCCAGACCACTCGACCCCAGACTGGTACGTGACCGTGATCTTCTCCAGGGTCGGAGGAACCAGAGCGGTCATCGCCTTCCAGGCGATTCCAAAAGCTGCCGGGGCGAGGATGGCTTGCCCGTCCTCGTCATCCCCAGCATACTTTTCGGTGTCAGTTTCCCCGTCAAGTGCTGCCTCCGAGGTGAATTTCACCGAAGAAGCCCAATCGCGGAACTGCTGCTCGGTCATTTTCATGATCGTTGCTCCTGTCATCCCGGTAACGCTGCCGGGTTCAGCTCGGGCTGTCTGCCCACTACGCATACTAATCCTACTCTCCAAGGTTATCCAGACACATAGCCCTGGCAACCGCAAACTTCATACACAGTTCAAAGTCCCGGTCCTTCTCCAGCCTCACGTGCTTGATCCACGAATAATCAAGGTTACAGGGTTCCGAGGCATTGCCAAGGTATGTGTACTTGTCCCCGTCCGGATCATCCTCCACGTCCTTCTCGTCGACCAGGAATTGTTCATAATTATGGTCGAGCATCGTGTCAAATGCCTCCTGCTCGTTGCAGGCCCACAGGGCCACGACAGGTCCGAACTCGTTACCGATCAGCCACAGCCGAAGGTTGTGCGGGTGCCGTTCACCCGGAAGAACCGGCCAGTCATTGACCAGGATGTTCTCCCCGTCGAGTTCATAGGTGTAGCCGTCTTCAGCGTACAGTTTCATTTGAAACTCCCAGTAAAATGGCAACCCTGGGTTGCCGTGTCTGACTCGATTAGATCAGGGACGTTGCCTTGGCCCACGCTTGGACCAGAGGAAACCAGTCAGGAGCCTCCCGCTCAATTGACGGGAGGGAGGGGATCACCAGAGCCACCAGCTCATCCCTGGGGATCGAACGCGGCTGCCTCCCGTCCATCATCGACGGCCACCAACTAGCCAGGGGCAGGGCAATCTCCTTGTGTGCGTCCCACCAAGCATGGGCAGGCCAGAATGCGGCGTTGTTGCCGACCGAGACCAGATCGGCAGCCGGGACCTCAGACCGAGGCGGTCGCATCACCTGATTGGCGAGGAGGCGCAGTGGAGCCAGAATCATGGACGAGACCATGTCCGGGGTCTCAGTCTCCAACAGCTCCCGTACCAGCCTCTCCAGGACAGGGAGGTTGATGTGGCGGTGTTCAACGCCGCCGAGCCCGTCCAACCCCTCTCCAATCCAGACAGTCAGGAGGGACTTGTCCGTTTTCACCTCGTTTCCAAACCTCACAGCGATGGGCGGGCGAAGTTCCAGGGTTCTGAAGTTGCCCCCGACCCTGACCTGATTGCTGCGTGCAAGCTGCAGTTGTTGCCGAAGGTCCTCCATCTCTTCAAGGTGTTCCTCGTCCCTCTCCATCTCCCGGTGAAGGTAGGCAGCGAGCATTTCCAGAGGTGCGACCTGGGCCATCTCGTACCAGTCAACCCCATCAGGTTTCGGAAACATCGCGTATGCCTTTCCGTAAGCATCCCGAATCTCGACCTCCTTCATGCCATTCATGACTTGGTCGATAAGCGGTCCAATGTCCCTGAAAGACCCGCCAATAATGCCCAACACGTTTCTCTGTGTGGGCTTCTTCCCCTCTTTAAGAAGGGTCATGACCGCCTTCTCTACTTCATCCAGTTTATCCATCCATCTACTCCCCCAACGATTTCAGAAGGGTTTGAAGCTGGCGCAGCTTCTGCGTGTCTTGGTCACGCTTGGAAATGGTCTCCTCGATCTCAAGGGCTGCCGTCTCCATGTCCGAGGCCAGAGTACGAAGCGACTGGATAATTCCGTCGATGCGTTGGGACAGGGCGCTAATCTTTTCAACCGGGGTTTCTCGCTTGTTCATAGGCTCCTCTTTCTGAGGTTCAGGACCAACTACCGTTACCATCGTGGTTTTCGGCAGACTTAGAGTAGGCATATCTTCTTTCTCCTTGACCCTAGCCTTTATGAATGTGTTGTTAGGGCAGGGTTCAACAATCTTAAGGTCCGCCAACTGCCTGATGCATGCCTCCAGCTCGTTATAGGCTCTGCTGATGCCCTTCCTGCGCAGCTCAGCACTAATCTGGGCTACAGTCCAGGGCTCAGCAAGTGGCACTACCTCATAGACCTTCCTCATCCGGGTAGAAAGGTTGCTGACAATCATTACTAATCTTTCAGAGTTCAACTCACCCTCCTTAGCGGCTTTCTTCCTGTAGTACCTATCACGGTTTGCCTTGTTGGACTGAATCTTGTTACACGAATAACAACTAGAGCGCACCCACTCCCTATCCGTGTATTTGGATTTACTTGTCCTGTACTCAGATAGGGGCTTCTCTTTACCGCACGTCTTGCACTTTCTCAGGACCTCTTCGGTCACCTGCTTCTCCTTTCAGGGTTTCCCGTACCCATGCCTGCTCCTGCACCGGAGCCCCGGTTATAGGGTGCTTCACCAGAAGAAAAACTTCACGGTCCCAACCTTGTGAGACCGTGAAGTTTTGACTACATCTTTTCCACCGGACAGCGCCGGGTTTTTGCACAAAGATCATGCGTCCTCCTATCAGTGTGGGCTCTCGGGCCAGAATTGGCGCTCAACCCATCTCCAGGCCACGGTGCCCTTTCATAGAAAGAGGTTCGTTGAGAGCCCACACTGATAAGCCCTCCTGTATAGGAGGGCTTGAAGTTACTCTTCGTCTTCTTCTTCGGGGTCCTCGACCTCATCAGGCTCCGGAGACACGAAGGCTGAACCTATAGAGTTTCCGTTGGTGTCCCAGATTTTCCAGGTACTCCTCGAAGGCCGCCCGTCAGTATTAAACTCGATCAGGACCATGTTCAGAACCCCCACCCGGCTTCTTCGCCGCCCATTGTGTTAAACCGCTTAGTCGGAAGGTGCAGCCACAGCCCGCAACCCCTGGCGTCCGTGCTCAGGTTGTAGAGGCAGTGAACTTTATACCTCTCAAGGATTTTGGCAACATCCTTATGTGCCTTGTCCCGCACAGCTCGCCGCCCTTCCTCGAACTCCTCGTTGCACGCTCGGGCTTCCGCGACCCGGACCCTGTGCGCTACACCCCACAGCTTGTCCTGCATAGTCGTAGCCTCACTCTCGGTCAGATGGGGGAAAGCCTCCATCAGCACTTTAATGTTGGTGAGCCGAGCAAACTTCTCTTCTGGTGTCATGGTTTGACTCCTAGTCAAATTCAGAAGTTACGACTACCCCTGCTGACCTCAGGGTATCAGCCACAGCTTTAGGTAGGTATGTAGTCCCTGAGTATTCGTATAGTTCGAGTACCAAACCCCTAGTCACAAAGCTCAGGTTTCCCCCAGTGCCATCCGAATCCCGCTCAAACCATCCAGTAGCCATCAGGGTTCCAGTATGGTCAATCCAAACACTTACGCTGATGGTCCACCCCTCAACATTTGCCACATACGTACCCATTATTTCAACCTCTCTGGATAAACAAACCCCACCGTCTCCATGTCCTTACGAAACTCGACCATAATCTTGGGCAAGCGAGCCTCCAGGACATCTCTCAGGTCGTCCCGGCACAGTTCCTCATCGGTCGCGTCCGGCCAGACGGCACATCTCCGGGCAGCGTCCAGGTCCCGGTCCTTGCCCTCGCCCTCTTGACACCACACCTCGTACTCAATCGGAGCGGGCTGCTCATGCCCCTTTACGTACGTTTCATGGGCCTTCGGCACCCAGGACGGAACCTTGTCCGGTCCCAGGATTGGGCGCTTTTCCCCTTTCCTGAGGCCCCAACAGTCCCTGTCCTGTGCGTGGTAAAGGGTATTCTCTACGTAGTGTAGAGGCCCATCCGTCGAGGTCAGGTGCCACTTGATGAGCGGAGTCAGCTCCGGAAACACAATAGCAATCTCTTCATGCAGGCAGCCGCAAGCCTCCACATCATGCCCTCTAGGCAGCTTCACCTCTGCCGTAATGCTGAAGGTCTCGTGCCTATTCCCGCAGCTATCGTCGAATCGGAGTTCAGCCTGAATCTTTGCCTCTGCCCCGTACCCACTAATCCGGCGAGACTCAGTAACTATCCTCTGAGTCAGGATCAGGCCAGTTTCCTCGTTCTGGACCACGTCCATGAATCGGCACTTAACCCCCAGGACCGTACCCTGGAACTCTTTACGGATAATCTTATTCGACATGCTTCTTCCCTCCACGAATCAGTTTGGTAATAGCCGTCTTGGCTGCCTTAACAGAAGAACTCCAACGGGTACGACCTTGAGAGTCCGTCCATTTGATATAACTCCCCCGCTTATCAGAAGAGGTGTGAATCCAGCACCCCTTAAAGCTAAAGGTACAGGACGAGCTATAGGACTCGTAATCGATCTGAGGAGCCTTCATTCTTGAGTCTCCAACTCAGCCCGGAGACTGGCAAGCTCGTCGCACACCCTCTCAAAGTCCTCCTTCAGAGATTCATAATCCTCTTGGGTAGGTCCGTTAATAACAAGGGCCTCCGCACTTTCAGAGTACAGGTCAATCTCTTCGACAATCTCCTGGCCGTCCCAGGTCTTTGAGGAGAAGGTCAGCCGAGTATGGTAGAAGACCTCCCCGTTCCTATCGCGATTAGGTTCGATAGAATCCATAGTCATACCCGTGATTCGGTGGATGGACATACGCATGATTACTTCTCCTTATTTAAGAAACACAGACACACCAAAGATTTCAGGCCAATCCTGAATCTTTGTCGTACAGGAGGCCAGCATGAGCTGGCCTGAGATGTTATGAATCGCCAGGTAATGCTTACTTGTACTGTAAAGCCAGTCTTGTACGGACTTTACTATTACCTCATAACCCACTTCAGGTAGGGTCCTACCTAGCTTTTTTGCCTCTCCCCTACTGATCTGAACCATGTAGGAATGCCCATAGAACCAACCAGATTGCGGGTTCTTAACTGGGGAAACTTTAACGTTGAGCATGATTAATCAACCCTCGCAAAATCCAAAATACGATTAAATTTCTCTGACCCCACCCTCTCAATCAGAAGGTCCAGATCGTCCCGTGCATTGGCTCTGGCTTGACTCTTGGTAAGCCCCTCTGAGGACACAGGACAACCCTTGTACGTGGCCGACACATTGAGGATTTTCCCGCCCGAGACCGGGTCCGAGACTGCCCAACCGGACGAGGTCTTATGCAAGGCCAGGGTATATGCTGCGTTCAGGGAAATCACAACGATGGGCGTGTAGGGGACCGGGTCCCCGATCAGTTCCCCGTCCTTGCCCCTGCGGTAGAAAGTCTTCTCTTTCATTTCATCGCCTTTCTAATAGCCTCTTGTGCAGAAGAGGCTGTAACGTAGATAGTCTGCCAGGGGCCGTCCTTGCCCCAACCACAAGTGCCAAGTGCGCCTTTAGGACGCACCGCCCAACGTCCGCCGCCAAGGTGGGTAGCTTCCATCATTCCACCCTCAGCCAGTCTCCAGGCACGGTATAGCCCTCAAACCCGTTCTCGTTCGGTTTATCTAGGTCCGTCGCATTCGGGACACAGGGGGAGCAGAGGTCGAAGAAGCCAGTGAAGGGCGACTCGAAGATGAACACAATCTGCGCCCCGCCAAGCCACGTGACCTGACCCCTCACCCCTTGATAGTCGAACTCGAACACAGGCTCTTCGATCTGCAGGTCCAGCAGTTGTTGTTCGATGTAATAATCCACGTAGCTCTCCCGATCAGTGAAGCCGAGCCGGCCATAGGCCGCCTCCACTTCCTTGTCCCAGGCGTCCTCATATTCCCGTTCGGTGTAGCCGCCACGCTCAGCCAGGGTGATGCGGACCTCCTCCTCGATACGCTCAGCCCCGGCTTCCGCCTCTTTCTTGATGTCCTTCAGGGCTTGTAGATTGGTCAAGTCTCGGCCAATGCCATAGGTGATGTAGTCGAACAGGTCAGGGTCCAGCGATTGGGCAGCGATCACGCCGTAACGGATACCGGTTTTTTCATTGGTATTGGTCATGTTTAGCTCCTAGATGAAGAGAGAGGTAAGGTAGAAGGTCCAGACAGCCGTAATGACGAGGGCGACTTTGCCCCCGTGCTTATCTATAAAGTCGTAACGGTCCATTTAGTAGTTTCAGGGGTTTTGACTACTTTCAACAAGGTTTCCCTGAGCATCTACCTCATACAGGGTATTGGGCTTGACTCCGTTCTCTCCCACGATGCCGACCGCGATCCGGACCCTGCCCTGGTCCTTCCAAGTCAGGGCAAACGCTCCGTCCTCCCCTGCACTGGCGCAGCTATCGAGGCCAGCCGCCATAGCGACCGAGCCCTTGCCCAAAGCTGCGAGCCGGCTGCAGTAGCCCGAAGCTGCGAGCCGGCTGCAGTCTCCCGAAGATGTGAGCTGGCTGCCGTAGCCCGAAGCTGCGAGCTGGCTGAAGTCTCCCGAAGCTGCGAGCCGGCTGCTGTAGCCCGAAGCCGCGAGCTGGCTGCGGTCTCCCGAAGATGCGAGCCGGCTGCCGTAGCCCGAAGCTGCGAGCCGGCTGCAGTCTCCCGAAGCTGCGAGCTGGCTGCAGTCTCCCGAAGCTGCGAGCTGGCTGTAGCCGCCAGAAGCTGTGAGCTGGCTGCAGTCTCCCGAAGCTGCGAGCTGGCTGTAGCCGCCAGAAGCTGTGAGCCTGCTGTAGTTGCCAGAAGCTGCGAGCCGGCTGAAGTCTCCCGAAGTAAGATTGAATGCCTCGTCTCCTTCTACGGGCTCCAAAACCGCCGTCACAAACTCTTTGACCGCTGCTGGATCATGTATACAGTAATCTAATACTTTTTCAAACAGCCACCTCTCGTCGTCGCCTCGGCTGTCCAGGCGTAGCTCTGCTACCACTTCCTGTACCGGGGCACCCAGTGGGAATTTCTGAATAAACCACTTGTACCCTTCGGTGCAAGCGTCCCATTTCCTGAGAAGTTCTTTCGTGATTTTCATGATTGTTCTTCCTTACCTCCAAGTGTCAAACCAAGTTCCAATAGTCATCATGACAAGCCAGATGCCTGCCAGAATCAGTGCATCAATCATTGTTCTCTCCTTATTGCCTCCATGCTGATCCATCAAGTCGTAACGGTTCATGTATTCCTCCAGGTGGGAATGAGAGTAGATAGCAGTGTCAGAGGTTTTTACTACATTCCACGAGGTTCCCCTGAGAATCCACCTTGTACATGGTATTGGGCTTGATCCCGCCCTCCCCTACGATGCCGACCGCGATTCGGACCCTGTCCTGGTCCATCCACGCCAGGGCAAACGCCCCACCCTCCCCGGCACTGGCACGACTATTTAAACCTGCAGCCATAGCTATGGAGTTTTTTCCAGAAGCTGCTAGCCTGCTGGAGTCTCCCGAAGCTGCGAGCTGGCTGCAGTTTCCAGAAGCTGCGAGCCGGCTGGAGTCTCCAGAAGCTGCGAGCTGGCTGGAGTCTCCAGAAGCTGCGAGCCTGCTGTAGTTGCCAGAAGCCGCGAGCCTGCTGCAGTGGCCAGAAGCCGCGAGCCGGCTGGAGTCTCCAGAAGCCGACTCCAAAGTCATGAGTACAAGCTCT
>Ga0213919_1000384_pt1 | contig 20079 bp, 30 predicted proteins | sample McNCre317MG_FD_161056 | JGI IMG/M metagenome (GOLD analysis project Ga0213919, IMG submission 161056) | Freshwater microbial communities from McNutts Creek, Athens, Georgia, United States - 3-17 MG | ecosystem: Environmental > Aquatic > Freshwater > Creek | place: USA: Georgia | collected... | reverse complement strand
GATTGTTCCCTCACATTTTCGCGTGGCGTAGACGACGGTTACTTCGACTGTTAATCGAGAGGTCGGGGGTTCGAATCCCTCCCCAGCGCAAGCTGGGTAGCTCAGTGGTAGAGCGCTAAATTTCCGTCGTCGTCTGTTCCCGCACATTTTCGGGTGGCGTAGGTAGCGGTTACTTCAACTCAGTATGTCGCGGGTTCGAGGCCCGTCAGCGTGCGAAGGCAAGCTGTAGCTCAGTTGGTAGAGCAACCGATTGGCGAAAGCCATACCGCAATCGAGAGTTCCCCCAAATTTCGCCCCTTCATGGGCATTCCCTGGAGTCAGTAATGAGACAGAACCAAGCGCCCGCCGCGCGGCAGCCCCTCACCCACGAGGGAGCCCGCGCGGTTTCTCTTTCTCCCGAGCAGCAGCTCGAGCGTACCGTGCTCGCCTGCTTGCTGTGGGAGGATTCGTTCTACGAGTCCGGCGAATCGGTCGCAGAGCGAATCAAGCGCCTCGTGCCTCTCTGCAACCCGCAGGCGGTCGCAGCGCTCGTCGTGCTCGCGCGGGAAGAGATGAAGCTGCGCCACGCACCCCTCCTGCTGGTGCGGGAACTCTCCCGCTATCCGTCGCGTATCTCCGTCGCCGGGCTGGTGGATCGCGTCATCAAGCGGCCGGATGAGATCACCGAACTCCTCGCTCTCTTCGCCGCCGAACGCGAAGGCAAGGCGAAGAAGCTCAACTCGCTCCCGAAGCAGGTCCTCAAGGGCATCGCGCGCGCGTTCACCCGCTTCAACGAGTACTCCCTCGCGAAGTACAACCGCCACAACCCGATCAAGCTGCGGGATGCCCTCTTCCTCTCTCACGCGAAGCCCGTCTCCGACGAACAGGCCGCGCTGTGGAAGCGCCTCATCGACGGCAAGCTCGCTATCCCGGACACCTGGGAGACGCAGCTCTCCGCCGGCGCGGATAAGAAGGCCACGTTCGAGCGCCTGCTCGCGGAGCGCAAGCTTGGGTCGCTGGCCCTCCTCCGCAACCTCCGCAACATGACGGAGGCGGGGGTGAGTGTCGGCTCGATCACGGAGGCTCTCCTCCTCGACGCACCGAAGACGAAGGCACTTCCCTTCCGCTATCTCGCAGCGGCACGGGCAGTGCCGGCGCTCTCGTCGGTCCTCGAGCGGGCGATGCTGACCTCCCTCGAGGGCGCGGCGAAGCTCCCCGGACGCACGATCCTCCTCGTCGATGTCTCCGGCTCGATGCAGGACAAGCTGTCCGCGAAGAGCGATCTGTCTCGTCTCGACGCCGCCAAAGCCCTCGCAATCCTTCTCGTGGAGATCTGCGAGACCGTCGGCGTGATGACCTTCGACACGGGCGTCTACGGCGTCACGCCGAGCCGGGGCATGGCCCTCGCCGACAACATCGGCCGGACGCGGGGAGGCACCGACATCGGCTTCGCGGTTTCGAAGGCGAACCAGATGCTCTACGATCGCATTATCGTCTTCACGGACGAGCAGTCGCGCACGCCGGTGCCTCAGCCGCACGACGGCGCGCGGGCCTACATGGTCAACGTCGCAAGCAACGAGCACTCCGTCGCGGAGGGCGCCTGGACCTCGATCACGGGCTTCTCGGAAGGGATTGTCCGCTACATCCAAGCGGTGGAGGCGGTATGAGCCTACGCGACATAGCATTCTGGCTAGGAATGGTTGCGCTTCTCGCCTTCTCCTTCGGCTGCTTCTACTACGCGGATAACTCGGCCTGCGAAAAGACCGGCGCTATCATGAAGATGCCAGCGCGCTTCGAGTTCGGCCCAGGCTGCATGATCGAGCACAAGCCGGGCCAGTGGGTTCCGCTCAAGAACTACAGGGTACTGTGATGGCCTTCAATTACTACACTCTCGACGGCAAGACACCGGTTGGCGAAAACGACTCGTCCAAGTGGGGACAGTGGAAGCGGACTGCAGATTGCACCGTTCGCAAGGACACTGCCACGGTCCGCGTGAATGGCGAGGCAGTCGGAGAGGTGCGAGTGTCTACGGTATTTCTCGGTGTGGATCACTCGTTTGGCAAAGGACCGCCGCTGCTGTTTGAAAGCATGATCTTCGGTGGGCCGCTCGACCAAGAGTGCGACCGCTGCTCGACATGGGAAGCCGCCGAAAAGATGCACGAGAAGATGATGGAGCGTGTTCGCCGTGGTGTAAAAGCGCGCGATGACTAACTGCCCATCATCACTTGCTTGACAACCCGCGCGCGCTCGTGCATACTCGCATGCGTTAACGCGCGCATTGTCGCATGCAACCGGAGCCCTGATGGCACGCCCAATCCGACCCACTGGCTCGATCCCCTTCCAGGTCCGCCTGGGGGAAGCCGAGTACACCCAGCTCAACGAGCACCTCTTCTCCGATCACCTCGACCGCGTTCCCTACGGCGCGTACAAGGCCTTCGTCGAGGAGCGCATCCGCGAGTTCTTCGGGACGCGGGAGATGGACCTCGCACCCTACTCCCGGGAGGGAATCCCTTCCGGCCTTCTCACCATTCGAGGCACAGCCGAGGCGCTCGCCGCGCTGAAGCGGATGCTGGAGGAACGATCATGAGAGACGACAGCGGCCCGGCGTTTCCGGCGGCAGACGCCGGCGAAGAGCACTTCGGCCAGCGGAGCGCGTACATGGGCATGACCCTGCGCGACTACTTCGCGGCGAAGGCGCTGGCACCGATCTTCGCACACACGCAAGACGAGCACTATACCTACGATCAGGTAGCTCTTAAGGCGTACAGAGTGGCCGACGCCATGCTCCGCGTGAGGCAAGCATGAGCGCCCCCTACGGCTGCAGGCGCTGCGGCCTGTCCTACGAGGCTTGCCGATGCGGCGTCTCTGCCGTCGAGGCCCTCCAAAACGTGCCGCACCCGCAGGCGCAAGCCCGCACCGGCTACTTCTTCCAGTTCAAGCACGGCTCGTGGCGCCAGGAACCCGGCCAGCTCACCACGCATAGTAACTTCTCCGGTTCCCGCTACAACGGCTCGATCACCCGCGCGCAGATGGAGGCCCTCTACGAACTCGTCTGCGCCTTCCTCGACAAGTGCCACAAGGAGAACCAGTCATGAGCCTCACCCCCCAAGTCCAAGCCCGCCTGCAGCAGCTCCGCTACATCGCTGCGAACGAACGCGCCCTCACCCTCGAGGAGCAGCGCGAGGCCATCTCCCTCATCCGCGCCGATCGCCTCTCCGCCGGCAATGCCACCACGGCCAAGCGCACCGCCGCGGCCAAGGCAGCGATCCCCGACGCAGACGACATGCTCGCGGACATGATGAAGTGAACTCGACCCGCCACACCATGCCCTGGGTGCCTCGCGCCCACTTCCCGCTCAAGAGCGCCTGGGTCATGCCCTCGGGTCAGAGTGCCGTCGTGATCAGCCTCAACGAACTCAACGACACGGTAACCTTCCGCTACCTTCGCCCCGCAGCACGGCCGGGCGAGCAGCGCCTTCGCGACAGAGAAGTCGTGTTGGACGCAACTTTCGCCGTGCGAGTCATGAAAGCCTTCAAATGAGTCAGCCCTCCTTCCCCGATGTCATCGACAGCTCACTACTGTCCGCCTGGCGCTCGTGTCGCCGCAAGGTCTTCCTCGAGTACTTCCAACACTGGAAGCCTGTCCTCCCCAACGTCCACCTCCACGCCGGCGCGAGCTTCGCCCACGGCCTCGAGGTCACCCGCAAGGCCTTCTACGAAGAGGGCCTCTCCGCCGACGAAGCGATCGGTGCGGGCTTCGCCGCCCTCATGACCCGCTACGGGAACTTCGCCTGCCCCGAGGATTCCGCCAAGTCCGCGTCGAGCATGGCGGGTGCGCTGGAGTACTACTTCCACGCCTTTCCCCTCGACACCGACAACGCCAAGCCGACGGTCCTTCCCTCCGGCAAGCGCGGCATCGAGTTCTCCTTCCTCGAGCCGATCGACGTCAACCACCCTGTCACGGGCGACCCCATCCTCTACGCAGGTCGCTTCGACATGATCGCCGACTACGCAGGCGGCCGCTGGGGCGAGGACGACAAGACAACCTCCTCCCTCGGCGCGAGCTGGGGCAAGCAGTGGGATCTCCGCTCCCAGTTCACCGCGTACTGCTGGGGCGCCCTCCGCGGCGGGCTGAAGCTCAACGGCTTCCTCGTCCGGGGCGTGTCGATCCTGAAGACGAAGTATGACACCGCCGAGGTGATGACGCACCGCCCGCAGTGGATGATTGACGAGTGGTACGAAGCGACCCTCGCTGACGTCCGCGAGATGGTGGCCACCTGGCAGTCGGGCTACTGGCGCAAGGCCCTCGACAACGCCTGCAACGAGTACGGCGGCTGCCTGTTCAAGCAGATCTGCACCTCGAACGACCCCCAGCGCTGGCTGGCGGTGAACTTCCAGCGCCGCCGCTGGGACCCCGTGTCGCGGGAAGAGACGTTGCTGGAGGTGCCGGTATGAGCACGACCGATTGGTCCCTGTACAGACAAGTTGATGGCACGCTTGACCTCGTCGCCGCCTACACAGCGGGTACGAAGGCAACGCCCTGGGCGGTCGCATGGCTCACCAGCTTACAAAAGATTCGCCCGATCTCGTCACGCCAAGCGGCCGCGGTTGCACTCGCCACCTGTGCTGCGTTGGAAGCCATCCTCGAGCGCAAAGGGAAAATGTCATGAGCACGATGGTAGAAATCAAGGGCTATATCATGGCCCTGAAGTCCTTCGACTCCGACACCATGAGCCACGTCTGGAAGCCCTGCAGCTTCATCGCTTGGCCGTATGAGGGTGGCCCGCCCGACTCGACGGAGTACCAGCTCGTCCTCGCTCCCCACACGATCTACGCGGAGATTCCCACCTTCGACCCCGTCTCGGGCGAGATCGCGGCGCTTGAGGCCGTCATCAAGAAGACCCGCGCCGAGGCAGAAGAGAAGGTCCGCGACCTCCGTGTCAGCATCAACAACCTGCTCGCGCTCCCGGCGCCGGAGTCGAAGTGATGTTCGGCCTCCGTCGCAAGACCCTCCTCGAGGTCGTCACCGAGGAACTCGCCGTCACCGAACTCGCCCTCGCGAGAGCGCGCACCATCGCGGAGGATTGGGCGGCGCAAGTCACCCTCTACGAAGCGCGTGGGCAACGTCTCGCCAGCGAGCGAATCATTCTGGAGACGCGCGCCACCCTCGACAGGACCACATGACCGCTCACTACTTCCTCGGCAGTCGCCTCCTGGGAAGTACGGAGGCCCTGCAAACCTGGGACGGCGCCTGCACAGCGTCGTCGATGGCGTACTTTTGCCACAACTGCGGCGACGTCTGGGGAAGGGTCGTCATCCCCAACAAGCGCTGGATGGCGGTCTCGGCCGCCTGCCCGAAGTGCCCGACATGGAACGCTCGCCTCCCCGGCAGCTTCATGTTTTCGTGGCACCACACTCAACTCAACGAGTTCCCGCCGCAGGTGGTACAGCGGGAGTTCGACCTACACATGAACCACCTAGTCAGCACTGGAGTCATCACATGAGAACGAAGAAAGAAGTCGCCGCCAGCACCGCGGCCGCTCGTGCGGAGCAGAATGCCGCCAAGATCCGCAACGAGTTCGAGAAGTCCCTTCACCTCATCGAGCCCACCGCCGCGCCCGCGCTGCAGCAGCTCACGAACCTCTGCCACAACTGGTTCAGCGGCGTGCAGGGCTTCGACCGCGAGAACTTCGACGGGGACTGCATGCTCGTCTGCACCGAACTCGCCGAGGCGGTGGAGGCCGACCGGAAGGAACTCATGGACGCCCACCTCCCTGACCGGGAAGGTCGCTCCGTCGAGATCGCGGATGCGTTCATCCGCCTCTTCCACCTGGTCGGCAAGTACAACCTGGAGATCACCGACATCTTCGCCAAGATGCGGGTGAACTTCGAGCGCCCCGTGAAGCATGGCAAGTCCTACTGAGATCGACGCCGCCACCATCTGGCGTTGGTCAGTCGCCCAATTCTTGGCCGCTTCGGCGGTCTACTGGAGATCACATGAGCCGCTTTAACATCTTCGTCATCAACCTGGAGGATGGCACCATCGAAGGCACGAACGACGTGGACGAGGCCGCGCCCTACACGCGCAGTCTCATCCACGTCGTCATCCTCGCCAACTCGGGCGGGCACTCCATCGCCTACCTCAACGACGGCGGCAAGCCGATCGAGTCCCTCCCCATCAGGGAGACCGACGAGTCCGAAGAAGACGACGAGGAGTCCGACGATGACTGAGGCCGAGCGTCCCAGCCCAACCTCCATCATGGGGCCGAAGGTCCTCCTGATGGGACCCTCAGGCACGGGCAAGACCCACTCCCTCGGCACCCTCGTCGAGTGGGCGGACGCGAATCGGTACGAGGTGTTCTGCCTCTTCACCGAGAACGGCCTCGAGTCGCTGCTCGGCTACTGGACCGACCCGCTGCCGCGGGGGAAAGGGCTCACCTTCGACAAGATCCCCGCCTGCCTCCATTGGCACAGCGCTCTCACCAAGCCGTTGGCGTTGAAGGACCTCCTCTCCGGCTCCGAGGCAATCGCGCGGATGTCCTACGAGATGCTCACGAAGACGATCGACTCCAACCGGAGCCAGAACAACGCCTTCTTCAAGCTGCTCACGGCAATGCAGGACTTCCCGGACGACCGAACCGGGAAGAAGTTCGGCGCCGTGGACGACTGGAAGAAGGAGGATCGTCGCATCTTCGTCATGGATGGGCTCTCCGAGTTCGCCAACGCAATCGTGAAGGCCGTCATCGGGAACAAGCCGACAATGGCTCCTCCCGAGTACGGCACAGCGCAGATCAACCTCATGAACTACCTTCGCCTCATGACGCAGGGTATGGCGAGTACATTCGTCCTCCTCGCCCATGTCGATCGCCAGACGGAAGAGCTCACGGGTGCCTCCAAGATCATGCTGCGAACGATCGGGAAGGCCCTCGCGGCCGACGTCCCGCAGCTGTTCTCGGATGTCCTCTACTCCGTGCGGGAAGGTGACAAGTGGCACTGGGACACCGCCGCCGCCAACGTGGACATCAAGACGCGCTCCCTCCCCATCCAGGCGAAGAACCCGCAGGACTTCCGCCCCATCATGGACCTGTGGCTGCGCCGCCAGGGGAACGAGCGATGAGCGAGGTCCGCTACTCCACCATCGACGGAGTGTTCTCTGCGATCCTCCTCGTGGCAGCGGCCGCGGCTCTCGTCTACGGGAAGCTCATCCTCGCGGCCTTCTTCGCCATCGCAGGCGCGGTCCTCGCCTTCGCCTATCTCGTTGACATGACTTCCTAGGAGCCTGTATGAGCGCCAAAGTGTTCTTCGGAGATGTCTGCGCCTACGTACCGGGACCTCGCCTCGAGAAGGCGAACTACCACCGCATCGGCGCGGCCTTCCGAGACGGCGACCGCATCTCAATCAAGATCGATACCTTCCCGATCCCTCAGTCGGGCTGGCAGGGCTGGTGCAACATCTTTCCGCGCGCGAGTGGCTCCCGCCCGCCTGCGGATGAACCGCCGCCCCTGCCCGAGTCCGACATCCCCTTCTAACCTACCCGCCGGCGGGGGGTAGTTCCGAGTCACCCGCCACACCAACCAACTGGAGTTTTCACTCATGTCCTCTTTCGACCCCAACCTGTTCCTGCAAGCGTCATTCACCGAACCCACGAAGAAGCGTCCTCCGCTGGATGTCGGCGAGTACAACGGCATCCTCGGCGCGCCGAAGACCCGTTCCTGGGCTTCCAAGGACGGCACCAAGTCCGGCATGGCCATCGACATCCCCGTCACCCTCGAGATCCCCGGCGAGCTCCAGGTCCGCCTCGGCCTCGAGAAACCCACGGTGCAGCTCACCTACGGCATCATGCTGGACCTGAACGACGCCGGCATGATCGACCAGTCCCCGGGCAAGAACCGCGGCATCCGCATCCTGCGCGAGGCCGTGGACAAGAACAAACCGGGCGATGTCTTCTCCCCGGCGATGCACGTCGAGGGCAAGGCCGTTCGCTGCAAGGTCTCGCAGCGCATCGGCAACGACGGCGAGCCGGTCGATCAGATCGACTCGATCTCGAAGCTGTAATCATCAACCACGCAGAGCGGGCTTCGGCCCGCTTTGCCCCCTAGTGGACAACGAAAATGGCAATACCACTCATCGCGATGTCGCAGGTGACGATCGCCCCTAACCGCCAGCGGAGGGAATTCGACGAAGGCGACATGCAGGAACTCATCGCCTCGCTGCAGAAGCCAGTCGGCCTCCTCCACCCCATCATCCTGCGGGAAGAAAGCGATTCCTTCATCCTCGTCGCGGGGGAACGCCGCCTCCGCGCCGCCCAAGAGATCGAGATGCTCGGCGGCACCCTCAACTTCGCGGGCTCCCGCATCGAGCCGGGCTTCATTCCTTACATCCCCGTCGGCGAACTCGATGAACTCTCTCGCGAGGAAGCCGAACTCGACGAGAACACGAAGCGGGCCGACCTTACCTGGGTCGAGCAGGTCGAGGCCACCGCGCGGCTGGTCGAGATTCGCAAGCGCATCGCGGCGCGAGATGGTATCCCGATCCCCTCAACGACAGAGCTCGCGCCCTCCATCTACCCCGACGTCGTGCCCGAGGTGGCGAAGCAAAACGTCTCTCGCGAAGTGCGTCTCGCCCCGCACCTGAAGGACCCTGAAGTCCGCTCCGCGAAGACGGCGAAGGAAGCCGAGAAGATCATCCTTCGCCGTGAGCAGACCACCCGCAACACGAAGCTGGCGGAGCAAGTCGGCAAAATCGCCGTCGCCCAGCGTCACACCATCCTGAACGAGGACGCGAAGGCCTGGCTCAAGGGTGCCGCGGCGAACACCTACAACGTGATCCTCTCCGACCCGCCCTACGGCATGGGCGCAGACGAGTTCGGCGACTCGGGCGGCCTCGCCGCAGGCGCGCATGGCTACTCGGATTCCTACGAGGAATGGCAAGACCTCATGTGTGCTGTCCTTCCCGAGCTGACGCGCATCACCACTCCCGACGCGGCGATGTACCTCTTCTGCGACATCGACAACTTCGCCGAGCTGCGCGGCATGGTCGAGCGGGCGGGCTGGAAGCCACACCGCACTCCGCTGATCTGGGTGAAGCCAAACGGCTCTCGCGCTCCCTGGCCGGACGCCGGCCCACAACGGAAGTACGAGGTAATCCTCTTCGCAAAGAAGGGCGAGATGAAGACCCAGAAGCTGCGCGGCGACGTCCTCACCTACAACCCCGACGCCAACCTCGGGCATGCGGCGCAGAAACCCGTCGAGCTCTTCGTCGATCTGCTCGAGCGCTCGTCCGCTCCGGGCATGCGCGTGCTGGACTTTTGCGCCGGCACCGGCCCCCTCATCGAGGCAGGCAACAAGTGCGGCTGCCTCGTGACAGCGGTGGAGAAGGACTCCGCCTCCTTCGGCATCATGGTGGGGAGGTTGAAGCGCCTCACTGCTCAGAAGGAGCTGGCACTATGAAGCTGCATACAACCTACACAATCGGCTCCGCAAAAGGGACGCCGAGTGCGACAGCCCACTTCTACACCGACTGGCGCAGCTGGTCGATCGGCCTCAGCATCACCACGAGCAATGCCAGTCTGGCGCTCGGCCCAATCTGGCTGGCTGTTTTCTGGAGGAGTGCCTGGTGACCACTATCGTCTACAGAGATGGCATCCTCGCGGCCGATCGTTGCTCGTGGAGTGGGGGCATGCGTCGCCGCGCTCGCAAGCTCTTCTACATCAACAGCAACGAAGGCCCTCTCATGGCGGGCTTTTCCGGTGACGCCGGCTTCTGCACGCAGGTGATGCGCTGGCTGAAGGGGGAAATCGAGCGCCCCAACCCACTCGACTTCCTCAAGATCGATGACCTCACTCGCCAGTGTGCGCTGGTCGTGCGGGAAGACCGCTCCGTCTGGCTACTCGGCAGCGACCTCGTCTACACGCGCGTCTACGACGAGTTCTGCGCAACCGGCGCGGGACAAGAGATCGCTTACGGCGCCCTCGAGATGGGAGCTTCGGCACAGCGCGCAGTTCGGGTCGTGGAGCAGCGCTCCGACTACGCCGGCTTCGGCGTCAACTGGTGTTCGTTCGATCGCCCAGGGCATATCAACCTCGAGGGCGACGAATGATCTACCCTCCCCCGATGGAGGCCCGCTGCGTCTTTATCGACGGGCCAGTTTCCGTTTTCATCCACGAGGCCGACCCCGATGAAGTCAGGGAAGCCTACGTCCGCCTCGGCAAAGCCGTCGAGGTCGCCGCCACCAACTTTGCCCGCATCCGGGCGCAAGGAAACAACCGTGATTCAGATCCCACTCCAATGGACAGCGATCCTATTTGACTGCGAGACCACTGGCCTCGACGAGTCCGACATCATCGAGACGGCGTACTTCCCGCTAGAGGAGTGCTGCCTCCGCCACGGCGACCTGAACGACGTCGCCCGCTTTCGCCCGACCAAGCCGATCACCTTGGGTGCGATGGCAGTACATCACATCATCCCCGAGGACTTCGACGCCCTCAACCTACCGCCCTCGTCCGAGGCGAAGCTGCCCCCGCACATCAAGTACATCGTCGGCCACAACATCGACTTCGACTGGAAGGCCCTCGGCTGTCCGCCAGTGCGGCGTATCTGCACCCTCGCACTCGCGCGAGCAATCTGGCCGAATCTCGACTCCCACACCAATGGGGCGCTCTACTACTACTTTTCCACCGACCGCAGGTTCGCCCGCGTCGTGCTGCGAAATGCGCATAGCGCCCTCGCAGACATCGGCGTCACCCATCTGATCCTCGAGAAGATCGTCGCCCGGCTGAAGCCGCGAAGCCTCGACCATCTCTGGGAGATGAGCGAGAAGGCCCGCATCCCCACGATCATGACCTTCGGGAAGCACAAGGGCAAGCCCGTGTCGGCGGTGGATGGTGGCTACAAGGGCTGGTACTCCCGCCAGGAAGACCCGGACCCCTACCTCCTGAAGGCGTTCCGCGGCGAGCCCGGACTGGTGGTGCCTGCGGAGGTGGTATGAGCGCCATCCTCGAGGCGCCGGCGGCCGTCAACCGCTGGGGGACAGGGAGCGAGTCCTCTCACATCATGCTCATCGGGGAGTACTGGGGCGAAGAAGAAGCGAAGGCGTGCGAACCCTTCGTCGGCTCCTCTGGTCGTGAGCTCAACCGCATGCTGCAAGAAGCCGGCATCATGCGCACGGAGTGTTGGGCCACCAACGTCATCAACCAGCAACCTCCCTACGGCGATCCGAATAACTGGATCGCGAAGGAGAAGAAGCACGTCACCTACGAGCACAAGCAGTATCGTGGCTTGTGGGTGAAGCAGCCCGTCATCGATGGCGTTGAGTCCCTCCGCCGTGAGATCGACTTCATCAAGCCGCGCCTCATCATCGCGCTGGGGAACCTCGCGCTCTGGGCACTTACGCCCCACCTCGGCATTCAGAAGTGGCGCGGGTCACAGCTCCAAATGGAAGGGACGAACATCCCTCTCGTCCCTACCTACAACCCTGCGGCAGTCCTCCGCCAGTGGGAGTGGCGAGTCGATGTCGTCCAAGACTTCCGCCGTGCCTCGTCCGAGCTGGTGAAGCCGTCGAAGCGCCCGCAATGGAAGTTTCGCGTCCGCCCGACCTACGAGGAAGCGATCCACACTCTCGGGTATCTCCTCGATCGCCTCAACCACGACGAGGGGTTTGACCCCTGGTTCGACTTCGACATCGAGACACGCGCGGGCCATATCGACTGCGTGGGGATCTCTTGGTCCGCCGAAGACGCCCTCATCATCCCTCTCATGTGCAACGAGAACCCCGCGGGGTACTGGTCGCTCGAAGAGGAGGCCGTCGTCGTCCACACACTGCAGCATGTCCTGTGCCACCCCCGCGCGAAAGTACGCTGGCAGAACGGCCTCTACGACGCGCAGTACACCTACAAGCATTGGGGATGGGTGCCGCGGGGAGTGCAAGACACAATGCTCGCCCAGCACGTTCTCTGGGCTGGCCGCCCGAAGTCGCTCGCGTATCAGGCCTCGATCTATTGCGAGCAGTACGTCTACTGGAAGGACGACGGGAAGGTCTACGATCCCAAGACGCCGCAGGAGAAGCGCTGGCGCTACAACGGCGAGGACTGTGTGCGGACGCGGGAAGTCGGCGAGGTCGAGGCTCACCTCATCCGCCATCAGGGCCTCGAGTCCCAGGACGCCTTCATGCAGAAGATGTTCTGGCCGGTGCTGGCTGCGATGCAGCGGGGCGTCCGAATCGACAAGGCCACGCGGACTCGCTTCGGCGACTCTCTCCTCGGCGAGATGACCAAGCGGGAGCAGCAGTTCAAAGACCTCCTCGGCCACACGCTGAACCCGGGCTCGCACCCGCAGATGCACAACCTGTTCTACCAGGACTTCGCGCAGCCCACCATCCGCGCGAGAGGGATGAAGGGCCTGCCCGGACGTCCGACGCTGAACGACGCTGCCCTCGAAACCATCGCGGCCCGCGAGCCCCTGCTCCAGCCCCTCATCAAGGCGATCCAGGAGTATCGCACCCTCGGGATCTTCCTGCGGAACTTCGTCCTCGCCAAGCTCGATGAGGACCAGCGGATGCGCTGCGGGTACAATATCTGCGGCACGGAGACCTACCGCCTCGCGAGTAACAAGTCCGCCTTTGACACCGGCACGAACTTGCAGAACGTTCCCAAGGGCGGCGACGATGATGACTCGGGGCTCGAACTCCCCAACATCCGCTCGATGTTCATCCCGGACCCAGGGTTCACCTTCTTCGACACGGACCTCTCCAAGGCCGACTTGCGGATCGTGGTCTGGGAGGCGGACGAACGCGAGATGAAGTCGATGCTGGGAGAGGGGCGTGACCCCTATGTCGAAACGGCGCGGGAGTTCTACAAGGACCCCACCATCACCAAGACGCGGGCGGATGGCTCCGAACATCCGAAGTACCGCGTGTTCAAGTCCTTCTCGCACGGCACCCACTACCTCGGGACGCCGAGGGGTCTGGCGCAGCGCCTTGGCCTCACCGTCCATGTGGCGGAGAAGACGCAGGCCTGGTACTTTGGCAAGTACCCCGCGATCAAGAAGTGGCAGATCCGCCTGAAGGAAGAGATCACCCGCACCCACCAAGTGACGAACTGCTGGGGCTTCCGCCGCCACTACTTCGACCGCATCGACGAGGACGTCTTCCGCGAGGCGATCGCCTGGATTCCACAGAGCTCGATCGCTCTCCTCATCAACAAGATCTGGCTCCGGATTCACGAGGAAGAGAAACGCATCCAGGTGCTCCTGCAAGTCCACGACTCGCTTGCGGGGCAGTTCCCCTCCCACCTCGGCACGACGATGGTGGAGAGAATGAAGGAACTCGCCCACATCCCGCTGCCGTATGAAGATCCGCTGACGATCCCGGTGGGCATCAAGATCTCGGAGAAGAGCTGGGGGGACTGCTCGTGAAACTCATCATCGCGGGCTCGCGAGCCCTCTATCCTCGCGAAGTCATGACTGCGGAAGTAGGCCGCCTCGAGTCCCGTCTCACCGCGAGTATTTCTGGCGGTGCGAGGGGTGTCGATCTCTGCGCGCAGTTCGTCGCCGCAAAGTTCGGCATTCCCTGCACCGTCATGAGGGCAGATTGGGCGGGTGGCAGGCAGGCCGGCTTTCATCGTAACGAGCAGATGGGGAACTACGCCGATGCCCTTCTCGCCTTTTGGGACGGCCAGTCGCGCGGCACCATGCATATGATTCGCTACATGCGAGACCTCAACAAGCCAGTTCGCGTCTATACGTTCGTGCGCTCCGAACCAATTCTCACCATTACAGTAGATTCCGAGGCCTTCAAATGACCCGACGCCTGGACGACTGGCTCCAGGCATTCCTCCGCTACAAGGAACCCACCGAGGCACCACGCCAGACCCACTTTTGGGCTGGCGTCTCCACCCTCGCAGGCGCCCTACGGCGGAAGGTCTGGTTCGACCAGTACTACTTCCAATGGTACCCTTCCTTCTACATCATCTTCGTCGGGCCGCCAGGAGTCATCACGAAGTCGACGACTGCTGACGCCACCCTCGAGATGCTCAACGCGATCACCGGGATTCACTTTGGCCCGGACGAAGTCACCTGGCAGTCGCTCGTGTCCTCGTTCGCTGCGGCGGGAGAGCAGTTCCTCGTCGGAGACACAATGTATCCGATGTCGGCTCTCACGCTCGTCTCGTCCGAGTTCGGGCTGCTGATGGACTTCCAGGACAAGAAGATGGTGAATCTCTTCATCACCCTCTGGGACGGTCGGAAGAAGTTCGAGAAGCAGACGAAGACCTCGGGCAACGACGTCGTTGAGGCGCCCTGGATCAACATGCTCGCCTGCACGACGCCTCAATGGATCGCGGAGAACATGAGTCAGTCCACGATCGGCGGGGGCTTCACCTCCCGCTGCATCTTCGTCTATGGCGACAAGAAGGACAAGCGGATCGCCAACATCAAGAAGTTCATCCGGGAGAACGGCACCACCCTAGACGAGATGTCGAAGCTCCGCGACGACTTGATCCACGACCTCGAACACATCTCGATGAACCTAGCGGGCGAGTACTGCTTGGCGCCGGACGCGGAAGACTACTACGATATGTGGTACGAGAACCTCTGGGACACCGGCTACACACCCGATAAGAGTGACTTCGAGAACGGCCAAGTCGCCCGGAGGCAAACACACCTCACCAAGCTCGCGATGATCCTTGCCGCCTCCCAGCGGGACGAACTCGTCATCACCCTCGAGGATCTCCAAGTCGCGAATCGCCTGCTAGAGGAGGTGAACAAGGAGGCATCCAAGGTCTTCTCCAAGATCGGCCGCACCGAGGAGTCCCTCAACACCGAGAAGATGCTCGACATCGTGAGACGGAAGGGGAGGATTTCCCTCAAGGACACGCATCGCGCCGTCTTCACCCTCTTCGGCGACGTGAAGGACTTCGACGGCATTCTCAAGGGAGCGATCCAAGCCGGCTACATTCGGCTGGAGATGGCCGGAGATGGTCCGATGCTGGTATGGGTAGGAGATGGAACGCATGCAACAACCGCCGGATAAATGCATGCATCGAACCCAGACGGAGATCCTCGTCGAGGACGGCCTGGGGTACTGCTGCCCCTACGTGTTCTTCTCCCGCTTCCGGTCGAACACGACGATTGCTCTCCGTCTCGGAGTAGCGAGAAACACTGCCCTCCGCTGGCACAAGGGCGTAGCGGACGGCAGTGTCGTTTGCCAGCAGCGTGAAGGGTGCCAGCGAACCCTTCTCCTCACCGCAGCGCAGCTTAAGAAGTAGGCGCCCGGTATTGTTCGTAGAATACCGTCACGCGTACCTTGCCCGCTGTGGGCGTGCCGCCGGAGGTGGAGATCCGTACCTTGGCCGCCGCAGCCTGGATGGGCCCTGCCGTTCCCGTCTGGTCGCGGTGGTTCAGACCAACCCGCGTCGAGTTCACCGGCAAGTCAGCCGCCAGACTCGAGAACCGGGTCGAGTTCACTGACGTCCCCATCGAGATGGAGGCGGTTGGCCCGGTGATACCGACTGTCACGCGCATAACTACCGCGGTGATGTAGGAGTCGGACGGCAGCAGGTTCGCGGAGGAGTCAGTAAAGGCCGCTACGGTGGAGAGTGTGATCTCCTCCGAGGTTTGTCCCCGCGTCACGCGAGCGCCGTTGACAGTCTCGATCCCGTCGCCTGTGCCCTTGTACGTCAGCAATGGGCCTGTCGTCGTGGCCAGATCCTGATAGGGGGCGGTACCAGCTGCGTCGTAAGGATCGGCCGCACTGGACCACACCTGCGGCCCGAGGTAGTAGCCATTCTGCGCGATCAGCTTGTACAGGAACCAGTCCGCCTCCTCGGGAATGGCGAAGCCGAGTGCACCCGTGGTGGCGGTCTTGAAGCGGGAGGCGCCGACAAAGAACTGCCCCTTCAGCAGGCGGTTCAAGTTGTTGGAGGCTTGGTCTGACTCCAGCACAATGACGTCTGGCGTCCCCGAGTAGGAAGGGTCAATCGTTGTGCCAATCCCTACGAGTTGGCTGGCCCCGCGCAGCAAAACCCCATGATCCGCGCGCACGTCCCAGTAGGAGTAGTTGATCTCCAGCGCGCAGCCCGTCACCGAGCCATCCACCTCGATAGCGTAGCCGAGCACAGGGCCATTCCCCTTCACCCGGATGAACTTGTTGTCGGTGTTGTAGCCGTCGCCGGGAAGGCGCCTCGTATACAGCGACCGCGCCGACGTGGAGTCACTGATGTCGTTGCGGATGTTGCCGCCGTGGAAGTAGTTGCTCGTCACCGGCTGCGTCGCGGAAGGGACAAGCGCCACCGTCACCAGTCCGTTGTAGGCGGAGACGTTCTCCCAGCGGAACTTCGTCACACCACCCTTGAACAAGATCGCGTTCGGAGCGTTGTGGGCGGCGAGAGTAGCCGAGGCACTCATGTCACAGCCGGCAACCGCCAGGTTAAATAGCCCGTTGTAGAACTGCAGCGCAGTATCATTCCCGATGGTGATCGTGGGGGAGGCCAGGCTGAACGGGCGCAGGCAGTACTGGTTGTACTCCGAGGCGCCGCCAACTCCCACCAGCCAGATGTTCGGCTCGTCCAAGACGAAGTTCATGTAGAAGTCGCCATAGGTAGGGATCTCGATAATACCCCCACCTTCCGCCGCCAGCTTCGCCTTGAGGGAGTTCATCACCGCCGTGCAGTCGGGACCTCCCGCAACGGCACCCTCGTCGATGATGTTGTACTTTCGCCAGGGGCGGTTCACGAACTGGTTCACATTGTTGAGCCAGTCCGCGGCAATGACCGGGCCAGAGTAGTCTACAAAAGTTTCGTCGATCGCCATTTAGCGCTCCACAGAAGGGTCAAAGAGAGGGTGGATGTAACTCGGCACTACGCAGCCAGGGACAGCAAACCCTGGGTACGCAGTTCGTCCGTTTGGTGTGCAGACCGGCAGGAACGTGTCGGGACCTTCTGGCCGCGACCAGGGAAGGCCGGAGGACTCTTTCACGCCCCGAACGAAGTCCTGCGGATGGCGAGGCTCGTAGTCGTAGGAGCAAACCATCTGCCCCTTCCAGTTACGCTGCAGTTCGCCCGCCTTGTACTGGCGCCCGCAGAGATCGCAGATGGCATTCCAGCTGCCACGGAGGTAGTACGATTTCACTTGGCTTCCTTTTCCAGGCGGCGCAGTTCCTTCTCGAGCGCCTTGATGTCGGGGTCGTCTTCCGCGGCGCGAGCGGCCTTCTCCTTCCTCGCCTCGGCGCGAGCGTTGACGGCGTCCTTCCCGTACTTGGAGCCGAAGTCATCTCCAAAGTTGGCAACTGCCGTGCGGCCGTAGGGGAGGCGCTGAAAGAACTTCGACCACTCTCCGTTCGCCGGGCCGTTCCAGAGATCCTCCAACACCTGCAGTGCCGGGGGAGAGACGAGAGAAACCCCCGCCGCGGTGAGCTGGCTCTTGCCCTTCTGCTTCGCCTCGTCCATTGCTCGGACAGTATACTCTGACCAGCCGAAGGTCTTGGTGAAGGCGTAGAAGGCGTCGGTGGTCTTGAAGTCCCACTCGCGCCCGAGGATGAAGTCGCGAATGGCGTCGCTGGAGAGACCCGCCAGCGTCATCGCGGTGGCGATCTTCGTGATGCTGGCGAGGCCCCGCTGGACCCCGCCTTGCCCGCCAGTGCGGATTTGGTTGTACGCCTCGCGTCGAACGACGTCCGCCTGCTTGATGACCCACGACTTGAGGGAGAAGAGAATCCGCCCGTTGGGGTGGTCCGCCCAGGCCTGCGGCATTTCAAAGCGGGTGACGGGCTGCAGGTCGGAGAGCTCGTGAAACACCAGGGACGTCGTGTGTGGGCCGATCTGCTTGGAGCGCAGCTCCTCCATCAGCGGGCCGAAGTCGCTGCCATAGGCCTCGCCGTACTTGCGGGCGAGAGCGGCCTCCCCTCGGGGCGTGCGTGCCTGGGCTTGTGCCTTATGGAGCGCCGCATTCATCGCGGCGACCTTGCCGAAGGCGTCGAGGTGCTCCAGCCCGACGTAGCGAAACGTCCGGTTGAGGATCTTCGCTGTGAGGCGCTTCGAGACGAACTCCTCGGAAATGTGATCCACGAGACCGAAGTCGCGCCGGCCGAAGCGAGCCTTCCCGGTCAGCATCTCCGCAAGAGCGGTGAGGGTGGGCTTCATCCCCTGCACCGCAACCGTGACGAAGAGGTCGGTCGGCTGGATCACAGCGCTGGCGGGGTCTCCCATCGTGCCAAAGTAGCCGAGGTTCCGCAGGTCCTGCATGAGGCCCGAGGGGGAGGACGCGCCCTTCCCGAAGAGGGACTCGAGGATGCCGGAGAGCTCGTGCGCTTGCTCCGCGGAGAACTTGCCCGCGTCGTAGTGCTCCTTCACGAGCGAGCCGATCGACTTGTCCAGGTCGATGGTGACGCGGCCCTCCTCGACGTTCTTCACGAGGTTCTTTCCGAACAGGCGCGACTTCTCGTAGGCCTCCGTGGAGTAGCGGATGTAGGAGTGGATGGCCTCCGCGGGCGAGGCGTAGTAGGGGAGGAGCTTCTCGTCGATGACGTCGATCGCGCGCTGCTTCGAGAACCCCGGCTTGCCGTCGCCGAAGCCGTAGTTCCTGATGTGCTTGTTGATAATGACGGAGCGTTCGAGTTCCGAGAGCGGCCCGTTCCCGCCTGCGATGGAGCGCTTTTCCGCGTTCTTCAGCAGCTCGTCGAGCCGCGACGCCACCGTGCTGTTGAGCTCGGCCTTGAGCCCCTCGTAGTCCTTCACGATGCGAGGGAAGTAGTTCTCCCGCCACGCCGTGATGATGCCCTCGTCCTGCAGCTTCCGGCGATAGTCGTCGAGAAGGGCCTTCACCTTGTTCCACTCCGCGCCCATCGAGGGCGGGCCATAGCGGCGGATGAGGTCCAGCGTGACAGACTCTTCATTCGAGGTGAGGGCGCGCTCGAGCTGCTTCTTGACCACGGTGGGGAACTTGTCCACTTGACGCAGGAAGGTATCGGCCTGCTGGATACCCTTATGCGTGTCGGCAAGAGTGCGCTCGAAGAACCCCACGACTCGGTGGTGGATCGCGGGGGAGATGTTCCGCACCCGAGTGCTCATCACGCCAGCGACGTAGTCCGCGCCCTGAATGGGCTGCTTCGCCAGGTCGAGGGCTTGACGACCCGCCCGCTTGAGACCCCTCGGGATCGCGAGGAAGGCCGCGAGGGAAGCCGCTTCATCTCCCTTGTCTTCGGAGATTGCGTAGGCGAGCGCCGCCCCGACGCCGGCCGCGGCAAGCATCTCCGTTGGCTTCATCGCGTAGCGATCGGTCGGGACCTCGATCCATGTGTGGCCCGCGGAGTCGGTGTAGGGCGTGCCGCCTTGCTGGACGAGAAACTTCTCGATGTCCTTCTTGTAGCGGTCGTAGATGCCTTGATGGGCAGGGCTGTATTTCGGGCCCTTTCCGCTTGTTGCGGCGTCCAGTTCTTTTTGCGCTGCGCTTAGCCGCTCGCGCGCTGCCAGAAGGCTGTCTTCAGAGCTTATGCCATCCTGCACAAAGCGCTCAGCGCGGCGCACTCCCTCCGCGGCCACACTCACACGCGTACGCACTCCGTCGAGATAGTCACGTCCAATTTCTGGCCACCCCTCCACCTTCGCCACTGTGTCCGCCGTGGCGAACCGCACGGTCTTCAGCCCGTCGACGTTCTTCTGCGTCGTGGCAATCAGACCGTCGTAGAACTTGACGTGGTCGGCCGCGTCCTCGGGAGAGGTTCCCGGCGCCGGCTCGCGATCCCGAGCGATGATCTGCCCACGGCGCAGGTCCTCCAGCTTCGCCCGCTCCGTTGCCGCGCGGGCGAGTTCCTCCCGCACGAGGCGCTTCGGCCAGGTCTTGAGGATAGGGGAGAGCTTCGACGTGTTTGCTACTTCACCAAGCTTTGCTTCCGCTTCCGCCGCGGCAATTTCGTAGCGACGTACGCTCTGCGAGAGCGCGTCATGCACCTTTCGCCAAGTACGTTCAGGTCCGCCGTAGGCCCGCTCGTCAAGCACACGCAGCACGTAGGTCCCGGCGCCTTCTGCTGCCGACTCACTAAGGTCGAGCTGCCGCGCCAGGTTACGCAGGAAGTTGGTCTTTACTCCCGACGGCAACTTGTCGAGAAGGGGCAC
>Ga0213919_1000383_pt1 | contig 20095 bp, 17 predicted proteins | sample McNCre317MG_FD_161056 | JGI IMG/M metagenome (GOLD analysis project Ga0213919, IMG submission 161056) | Freshwater microbial communities from McNutts Creek, Athens, Georgia, United States - 3-17 MG | ecosystem: Environmental > Aquatic > Freshwater > Creek | place: USA: Georgia | collected... | reverse complement strand
CCCGTGGTGCTTTCATCAGAACCAAAGACTTGAAAAAAACAGAAAAACAAAAAAAGCGGTAAAACTATTTTTATCATTGCTGCACCTTTGATTTACCTTGAACATATTGATCATATAATCTCGCCCAGTAATAAAGATCATTAATGTCTAACTCTAAGCCGTCAAAAAACTTTGAATATTCTTCCTCTAGGCAATAATTTTTCTTATCTGATAAAAAATCACTCATTACGTAACCCTCATAGGGTCCAGCGCTCACAAAAGTCCAATTTGAATCTCCCAAGCTCGACAAATCCTTCCCGTCCTTTGAAGTAAGTTTTAAAACTTTTAATGGATGATTACAACTTATCGTTGTTAGGACTTGCGAAAAGCGCGAGGCATTTTGATGTATATTCCCCATCGTCTGAGAAAAATATTTAACGCTTAAGATTGTTTTAGAGTTATCACTAGAATTTGATTTATTTTTTACAGCGCTTGCGACTGCACTTTCAAATGCTCCAAAAGAAAAAACAATGATTAAACTAAAAATTATTCTACCCATGTGGTTCACCTCTAAACTTTCCATCTAAATTGAATAGTTTCCCACTCATGGCATTGTGGACATCTCCAAAATAAATTATCTGAATTATAGCCACACTGCCGACAGTAATGTTTTGCTAAAGTTTGATGTAAATTTTCTAACAAGCCTTTGGTTTGAGATAATGCTTCATCTTTTTTGTTAAGTTCAATCAGAAGTTTTATGTATTCAACTTTCATAACTTCAGAAGAGTTCTTATTGACATCCATCCATCCTTTCAATAAATCAAAGGCTTCTCCATTCATTCCAGACTCTTTTAGTAACCTCACTTTTGATAAGACCACCGACGCTGAACTTGTTAATTCTTTATCATCCATTTCCAAAAAATGCTTTCTCAGTAAATCGAGTCTCTGACCATATTCATTTTTAAGAGTTTCTTCTTTTGAGTTAAATTTTTCATCTATCGATACAAATATAAAAGACGCGTACATAGGATGCTCTTTTAATATTTCTAATAATAAAAATTTGGCTTGTTCTAAATCACCACTGACAAGAAACAATTTAAGTCTCAATATCTTTGCAGACACAGATGGCGCAAACCTAAAAGCATCTTCAAGATCTTCTTCACACTTTTTAAAATCACCTTTTTCAAAATGTTGCTTAGCTTTTTGGACTAAGATGTGTGAAATCGTTTCTGCTTGATTGTGGTGACTGACCTTAGAGAGCATAATTCTGCAATTGTAAGCTTGATCCCAATCTTCGGTGTCTTCATAAATACGACAAAGGGACTGAATGACTTCATACTGGTCGCGATTAATCTTGAGAACATCTCTATAGGTTTCGATGGCCTTGTCTATAAAACCACCTTTATCAAAATCAATGGCCAATTCTTTTAGGGCGCGAAGTCTATGAGATTCAGAAATATTTTCTCTCGCAATCAATGAACGGTGAATACTTATCGCCTTTTCGATTTCACCATTACTTCTAAAAAGACCACCTAAAGCAAAATAGGTGTCAATTGTCTCTCGATTAATATCTACAGCGCTTAAAAATTCTTTGATTGCGAGATCTTTATTCCCAGAAATAAGATACTGAGTCGCATTTAAAAAGATTTTTGATTGAGCTTCAAAAATTGAGTTTCTATATCTTTTAGAAAGCTTTGCTCCAGTCTCCTTTTCGATGAAATAATGATAAACAAGCACAATCGTGATCAAAATTGCCACGACTGCTAAAAGATGTTCTTGTATCCATGGGAGAATATTTTCCATTGGTTTTACTCTACTTCCCTAAACCTAATTTTATTTAAACATCAGTCTTGGATGCTGACTTACCTGTGTCAGTGAATTTAAATCCAATTTTGTAATGCTTTCATCTATTGAATTCATCAAATCAAAAAGCCCAATTTTCTTTTTCTTTTCAATGAATTTCAAAGCAAATTCATCCTTGATTTTTAAATCAGCATGAATGGCCCTGCCGGCAGTCCAAAGCCCGCCAAGTTCGTCTACTAAACCAATAGAATGGGCCACTTCACCAGAAAAGATTTGTCCTTGAGCATGTTCAAAAATATTTCCAACAATCTTATCTTTTCTTCTTCTTAAAATATCTTTGATAAATTGATTGTGAACTCCACCAATGAGTTTATTCATCATGTCTGATTCTTCTTGAGTGAGTGCACGTGAAGGGTTCCCCGCATCCTTATAGCGACCAGCTTTTATCGTCTGTGGACTTACTTTGGCGAATTCAAAAAGTTTTGATAGGTCCATAAATTCCATGATGACCCCAATTGAACCAGTGAGAGTTCCTGGGTTAGCCCAAATTTTTCTGCAAGCAGATCCGAGATAATATCCTCCACTTGCGGCCATAGAACCAAATGAAGCATAAACTGGTTTTTTAGCATCAATGCGGATGATTTCTTCATAAATTTCTTGCGTGGGACCCACTGATCCGCCGGGAGAATCAATTCTTAAAATAATGGCCTGAAGCTGTTTATCTTCTTCAGCCGATTGAAGAAGCTCAATCGTGTCTTTAGAGGACATGATCACACCTTCGACTGAAACGACTCCGATCCTAGCGCTATTAGACTTTTTTTGAACCAAAGACGTCTCATTAAAAGCATTCATAGTGAGATAAGCAAAAGACATGAGAATGACAAAAAAGACAAAAACCATGGCAAAAATGCCAAATAGTGCTTTGGTATTGTTTGAAGAGGTCACAAAAACTCCATTTTTTGATAAAACCTAGTATTAAATCCTTTCTATAGTCTCAAAAACATAGGCAGACGTAAACAAACTTTAAAAAGCCAACAAAATTGCTCAAGTTTATTAAATTTAAACCGAAGAGGCTAATGAACCGATATTATCGGCAAGGAGTGAATGTATGAAAACTAAAAGTAAGATCTCCCTCTCTCTTCTGGCATTAGGTCTGTGCTCTCTAGCTTTCGCTATTGAGTATAAAACACCTGAAGTTGGATTTAAAGACCGTGCGGCACCTTCTAAAGAAATGAAAATTGCAGATTGGGGTGACCATTACAAGGTTGAAAAAGACTATCAAGCAAACGACAGGCAAATTGCTTCAGAAAAATCTTCGGACTTTGTCCCTGATAGCTCTGATCGCGAGCCTTCATCTGTGGTAGCGAAAGAAAAAAAGAAAATGTTTGATGAAGAAATGAAAGACTCTGAATTTGAGGCACCAAAGCCTTGGTTATATAGAAACGAAGCTAAGAGAAATAACTAATTTGGCCTTGACCAATCCATTTCGAATGCTTTTGATTTTTCTACATTCCAAAGATTGAGTTTTTCGTATTCACTTTTTAATTGTCCACAAGCGGCCAGGATATCCTGGCCCTTTGTGGTTCTAGTTGTACAAACAAACCCACGTTTAAGTAATTCTTCTTGAAACCAAATAATTTTTGAATTGCTTGGTCTTTTGAACTTCGAATCAGGAAAATCATTATAAGGAATGATGTTAATTTTTGATTTACTTTTTTCTAGAAGCTTTGTTAAGCCATCTATGTCTTCTTGTCTGTCGTTAAGATCAGCAATTAAAATATATTCATAAGTAATTCTTCTATAGGCTTTCAATGGAACCTTTTTTATTGCGCTAAAGAGTCTTTCTAAGTCGTAAGCTTTATTAATCGGCATAAGCTCTGTTCTGATATCATTGTGAGCAGCATGGAGAGAAATAGCGATATTGACCGGTGGGAAATCCCACATCTTTTCTATTTGTGGCACTAAGCCTGAAGTTGAAAGTGTAATTTTTCTTTGTGATAAACCCAGGCCCTTATCTTCCATAAAGATGATAGTAGCCGTTCGCACATTATCGTAATTATGAAGTGGTTCGCCTTGTCCCATAAAAACAATATTGGTTAATTTTTCTGCTTCTTCATTTGTATTTTCATTTCGAGCATTTTCTTTTAACCACAAACTTATGGCCATAAATTGACCGACGATTTCATCAGCTAAAAGATTTCTTTTTAATCCCATCGTCCCAGTATGACAAAACGTGCATCCAATCGCACAACCCACTTGAGAAGAAATGCAAAGAGTCAGTCGATCTTTTGCTGGGATCGCGACACTCTCCACTGTCTGTCCATCTCGCATCTTAACTAAAAATTTTCTAGTTCCATCTTTTGAAAGTCCATTCCAGATGACTGTAGGAAGAGTTAAATCAAAATTTTGCTCGAAATCTTCTTTTATTTTTTTAGAAATGTTTGTCCACTTAGACATATCCAATTCTTTTACTTTGTAGATCCACTGATAAATTTGATCAGCTGCGAATTTAGCCAAACCTTTCTCCGCGAGATAGTCCCTTAGTTCACTCAAGGTAAGGGCGTAAAGAGAAGGTTTTTCTAATTTTAAATTTATGCTCATAGTGGGGGGGTTATAGCAAACCCCCAAGGATCTGGCTTCAGAAAAGTAAATATTACAATGTCAAAGTCATAAAATTTCAATGCATTAATGGCAAAAACCTAGTCACACAATTGAGGGTTTTTATAAGCTGAGCGAACTTGGTCGCTGAACTTTAGCGATAAAGCATCGACAGTCCAATCTTCGATGTCATTTTGATATAGTTTCTCATAAACATAGGCCAATGCACCAACGCGAACCCTATTGCCAATGATTCCTTGAGTGAGATATCCCCAAAAATGGTATTGAAAGCCTGGGACGTCATCTCCATCAATTAGACGTTCCATTTTATATGAGACGACGGAAGATGTTTTTCTATCAACCGTAAGAGCATCTCCACTAAAAATCCATGGAATGACCCCTAAGGCTACGATTGGATCACCATAAATTTCCATGGCCTTATCAAATAGTTTTTCAGGTGATACTGAAAAATCTTTTTGTTCAAGTAACCATAAAAAAAGTGGTGTTGAAAACTGATTATATTTTTGTGACTCGTAAACAAATTTCTCATATTGTTTATGACCTGGAACCCCAATGGCAAGTTGGTAGCGATCCTTTTCTTTTATACCTTGAGCTTTTTGCATAATGACTTGGCCATCTTTATCTTGATATGGATAAGAATAATTGGCCACAGTTGGTAAGTGCTCTTCAATTTGCTCGAATAAATTTTCTTCATTTCTTAGTTTAAACTTTTTTTCTTCACCATTTAAATAAGCAATATGTCTTGTTCTTGCGAGGTGAATAAATGAGGCAAAATAATTTTCCACTGGCTCTTTCAACTCTCTATTTGGATTGCCATAGAGAATAAAGGCATTTTGCAGATAATATTCTGAGCGATCCATTGGGAATCCTGGAAGTCCCGTGATTGTCTCTACGGCTCTTGGAAAAGAAATACCGGCCGGAATAGGATAAGCATCAACCCAAGGATTAATTTCTGTTCTTAAGATATCAAGGATTTCTTTTCTAAAATCATGTAAGGTTTTTTTCGGGTAGGCATCTTGTATCGAACGAGCGATGACACAAGAAAATCTGTCCATGCGCTCTTTGCTTAAATGGACTGTTGGCAATGGCACAGCTACACGCTCTGTTGAATAAGAAGAAACACTCGTGAGTACTGCTAAAATAGAAAAGACTACCTTTTTCATAATTTATCCACATTACAAGTTTTATATTTCTTGATAGTACCTAAAGTTACCCTTTAAAACTCCATAATCTCCCAAAATTTCATACTTGTTTAAAATTTATACAGTCATAAAACCTTCTAATGATCGGATGAGTAGATGAGGGCTTGCAATATTCACAAAAATTAACCTTAATCATTGTAAAAAGTACTCGCTTCACACACTTAAGATTGCTAATTTTTTTTTAGACGATATTGTCGCAATCATCTACTACAAATGAGGATTTTATGAAAACTACCTTATTAAGAACACTTTTTTTATTTTCAAGTTTTTCTCTGGCGGTTGCCAATGCAGGGAGTTTTACATCAAATAAAACCATGAAATTGGATTTTTCTCAAACTGATATTGATACTTCAAAAGTAAAAATCACTTACGAATATTACTGTAACTACACCAAGAAATTTTTAGATATCCTCGAGGGCCGAATTGGTGAAAGAACTGTGAGCTGTGGAAAAAGTTCTTCTGACTTACAAATCTCTAATGGTCAATTGATCGTTCCTGGTATTGAGCAATTTAAGAGTGCTAAGGGAGATGATTTAAATCGTTACGGCATGCAAATTAAAATCGACTATAATGGAGTCAATTTAATCTGGATCTCGGCTGTTCAAAAAGAGAGTATCGAAAAGTTTTTCAAAAAAGATTTTAATTTAACTTTTAAAAAATTCGAACTTAATGACTTGGAAGTGACGTTCAAGGGCTTAAACCTTATCAACGCTCCAGAATTTGACGGAGAAAAAACTCCAGTGACAACTTATTTCTATCTTAAGGGTGGCAAAGACCAAAACATTTTAGACACAGATTTCACCAGAAGCTTTAAATGGTATTTGACTCCATACAGTTACATCAACCAAGGTGATATAAGTAAAATGGGCAAGATCAGTATCGCTCCTCACTACCATGCCTTTTTGAACAATGAAGAAGCCAACCTTTTACTTCAAGTATATGCAAAAGATAAGGAAGATAAATTTGTTTCTGCAAATGACATTACTCTTCCATTCACTCAAGAAGCAATTTCAAACTTAAAAGAAGTTGAATTAGTAAAATAGAATTTAGCGTCGGTTTATCAAAAGACTAAAACTCAAATAAACCGACTGATTCTATTCACTAATGCCATATTCATAGATAAATAAGTGCCCTGAGAGGCAAAGTTTACCTTCACTCCAGTAAATTCAATAAATCCAGTAAAATGAGAGATGATATTTTATCAAAGATATTCATTATCTTAATCTTGGAGTTTTGCTTGAAAAATAAATCAATGTTAAAAATTTTATTTCTTTCACTGGTTCTCTCTTCTTGTGGACTCGTTGATAAATTTAAAACCCCTGATCAAACCACTGACTCTAGTGAGGCTACTGCAAGTAATGAAGAAAATGTTCCTACAGAAAGTACGACTGCAGAAAATCAAGCTGCTGGAGAAGCGAATGTTGACGATCTCTTTGGCAATGCGATGAATGAAACAACTAATAATGCTGCGGCCGCAACAGATGGTGCGATCAAGTCATTGCAAGATGAGTTTTCTGCTGCTGGCCCTGCCGAAACTAAGATTTCAGAAAAAATCGAAAAAGTAAAAGATATCCCAGTTATCGTCCAAGACACCCTTTCAGATATAAAAAGAGACAATACTCCTTCTCAAGATGCAGGAGCAATTAAAAATTATACTGTAAAAAAAGGTGAAACCCTCATGCAAATTGCGTTTTCAATTTATGGGGATGTATCAAAATGGAAAGAAATTAAAAATCTCAATAACGGTAATACAAACCACTTAAAACCAGGATCAACGATTAAGTATCGTGTTCCAGCGAAAGCTTTTGTATGGAACCCTACAGGAACTCCTCACCTCATTAAAACGGGAGAAACGCTGGGAACAATTTCCAATTCTGTTTATGCCACTCCAAAAAAATGGAAGAGTATCTGGGAAAACAATAAACCACTTATTAAAAATCCAAACGTTATTTATGCAGGATTTACTCTTTATTACCAAAACGGTAATGGCATGGCGAACTACGTTCAACCAAAAGCGGCTCAACCTGAAATCAATGAGGCTCGTGAAAACGCTGCGCCGGAATTAAAAAGAGAAGTTGCTTCTTTGACCAATAATGAAAATAATGGAAAGGCAGAAGAAATTCAAATTGATGAAGCCATTCAAAGCTTATCAGCACCAGAAAGAATTCAAGAAGCTAAACCAAAAGCAGCTTCAAAAGAAATTGATCTGATTAATAATGTAACTTCTCCCCTTGATCAAGAAGAGCTCTCACCTGACATAGATGAAGAAGTTCAAACTTTGTAAATAATTTCTTATTTAAAAAAGCGCGAGAGAAAGCCTTTTTTCTTGCGCTCTATATTTTCAATGACGTTTCCTTTTTCAAGTAAGTCTTTATGAAAATCTTGAGCCGTTTGATGATTTTCTAACAATGCATTGTACTCCTTAACTGAAAGCAAGTTTATTTGTGCAGCATTAAGTTCTTCACACAAGGCAAATGCATATTGATTAAGAGTTTCCATACTTATGAAAGGGCCAATAACGTTATTGGGAACTTTTTGAATTAGACTAGAGTCTAGGACAAATTTCTCTTTAAAGAGGTCTTTAGCTCCTTCAATTTCAAGCATACCTTTTTCGTCTAGGAGATAGAGTAGATAATAATTTGGTTCAAATTGCTCTGAAGGATTAAGTATAAAATGATGGTAAATTCCAACGATATAATCAATCTCTTTCATGAGAATACTCCAAAGTCTACAATCACAGAGCCATCAGGTGAAAGCTCGATTTCAATCTCATTGGGATAAGTTTGAACGATGACATTAATTTCATCGAGGACTTTATAGACAACAAAATTCTTTGATAAATTCATTCGTATTTTTTTTCTATAACTAGTTGGGTTATAAAGACTTAATCTTCTCACCTCTTCGAAGCGAAGTTCATTAGTAGAAGATGGCCTAGTCCTCCAATAATAATCTATTCCTTCAGCATTATTGATTGGTGCATGAACAATTGTAAAAGTGTCTACTAAGCTTTTCCAAAAATGAGAGTAATCCGCATCATCTGGCTGTTTTTTAAGTGACTCTTGATTGAAGGCTTCCCCATCAAAAAGCACTAACCTCCCCTCTCCTAGACTAACATTTTGTACTTTCGTTTCAAAAGTCACTTTTTCAACTGTGAGATTATTTTCTAAAAAGAAAGTTTCAAATCGCTTGTCAAATTCCTCAGACAGTCCTGAACGATTAACAATAATCCGACCACCATTCATGAATGTTTTTAAGATAAAATTAAATACTACACGATCTATGTCATGGCCGTGAAAAAGATGAATATGTTCTTGATAGGGAGTTTTTGTATCATGCATCTTTAAAGTGTCACTGGAAATAATTTTATAACTCCAGCCAAAATTAGCATTTAAAAATGTCCAGAGTCCAAGATCATTCCAACTTTGAAACAAAGAACTTAATCCATCGATTCTTTCATAAACCTTAAAAAAAGAAAGTGGTAAGAAAGTCGTAATATCCTCATGCTCGTAAGCCGAATTAGCCAGTCTTGCAGGCAAATAAGAATTAGCAACGAGGTCATTGAGCTCGCGGTTTAAGACACCTTTTTTAAGTCGATGAGAAAGTAATACTGAAGAAGGCACGATATCTTTTGCCAATGAAACGTAAAGCTCATAAGAAAAATCTGAAGTTGAAATATTTTCTGCTAATCTTTTTAAGAAATTTTGAGTACCGCCTCCTAAAAAAGCAACATCGAGCACACCTTCAAAATTGTCTTTTAAACTATCTCTTGCGTTACTTTCATAAAGGCCCTGAATGGTTTTTAAAAATTCAAACTCAAACTGTTTTTCTTCGATAGGCGTTAATTTTTCATCCTCTTTCTTTTTGGTTTGCAAGTAACGTATAAACGCACTTTCAAAGGTCTTAGAGTGATCTTCGAAGTAAGATTGATACTTCTCCTCTTTGAAATAACCTGATCTTATTCCCCAAATATCTGAATTGATCTTGTTGCTAGCAAAATACTGCCCTAACTTTTTAACAAATTTGTCAAAGGCTTCAAAAACTCTTGGATCAAAAAAAGAATAAATTTTAAGTAAGTGACCGTCGGCATCAATAACTCCATAAGCCATTTCTTCTGAGTTAAGTGCCAATGAGCGAGCGAGAAAATGCGGCAAGCCTCCATTGGATAAAAAAGGAGCTGGACCTAAAGATAAGAAAAAAACAACTGTTTTCCCTACTTCCCGAGCAATTTCGACTAATTTTTTTAAATTTGTCTCAGGTCTATGATCGTCAAAATCAAATTGATCTCCAGTTTCTGAGTGAAAAGACCAATTGAGGGGCACAATAATCTTTGTTCCTGGAAACTCTTGAAGTTTTGATTTCCAAAGAGATGCAGACGTTTTCCAATAAAAAAACCAATTTTCACCTGGAAAGACGCTGTCTTGATCTCTTGGAACAGGGGTTGTCAAACTCACTACTAACACCTCATGTCTTACAGTGTTCGTCGAAATTTGTTATAAATTCCTACTATTATTTTTTAAAATTATACTCATCAAAAAGGTGGTTGTGCAATGTGGTTTTTTAGTGCCGAGGAAAAAGAGCTTCAAAAGGTTTGCCGTGATTTCGCTTCAAGAGAATTAGCTCCCTTTGCAGAAAAGCATGACCATGAAGAAAGTTTTAACTTAAGTGCTTTTAAAAAAATGGGAGAGCTCGGGGTTCTTGGGATCACTGCTGATCCTGAATACGGCGGAGCAGGCCTTGGTGCTACTGCTGCAACGATTGTCATGGAAGAATTTGGTAAGGCCTGTGCCGGTTCTACTCTTTCCTATCTCGCTCATTCTATTTTGTGTGTGAACAACATTCAAAACAATGGATCTCCAGAACAAAAAGTTAAATATCTTCCCAAATTAATTTCCGGTGAACACATTGGATGCATGGGGATGAGTGAGCCAGAATACGGTTCTGATGCCGTTGGAATTCAAACCAAAGCCAAAAAGACTGATGATGGCTTTGAAATCAACGGAACAAAAATGTGGATCACTAATGCCCAGTACGCCGACGTAGCTTACGTCTATACTCGCACGGGTGAGGAGAGAAAAAATCTTTCAACTTTTATTGTTGAAAAAGGTACACCAGGTTTTCACGTGGGAAAACCCATTCATAAAATGGGGATGAGATCTTCTCCAACCGGAGAGCTCGTCTTTGATAAAGCACGAGTTAATAAAAGCCAGCTCGTTGGAAAAGAAGGCGATTCAATTTATCACATGATGAAAAATCTCGACATCGAAAGAATCACCATTGCAGGAATCTCACTTGGAATTGCCCAAGCGTGCGTCGATCAATGTGTGAAATATGCCATGGAAAGAAAACAATTTGGAAAGCACATTGGAAATTTTCAGCTCATCCAAAAGATGATTGCTGAAATGGCCACTGAAACTGAAATGATGAGAACTTTTTTATATTCAATCGCCAAAGAATACGACAATGGCGTGAGAGGGCCAAGTGTAGCGGCCATGGTTAAACTTCAAATTCCTAAGATGGCCACAAAAATTGCTCTAGATGCTATTCAACTTCACGGTGGATATGGTTACTCTCGCGAGTTCCCGCTTGAGCGCATGATGAGAGATAACAAACTCAATGAAATTGGTGCTGGAACAAACGAAGTCATGATCATGATCATTGCTAAAAATTTACTTAAAGACATGAGAGATTAATGATGAATGAATTGCAATTAGAATTAAAAAATCAGCTTAATAAATTCTGCCTTTCAAAAATCGAGCCTCACATGGAGCACGATGATGAGACAGAAGAATTCCGCATGAGTCTCTTCAACGAGCTGGGAAGCTTAGGTTTTTGTGGAATGACCATTCCAGAAGAATACGGTGGAGCGGGATTAACTTATACTGATTCGGCCATTGCCCTTGAAGAAATTGCCAAATACTCTGTTGCTTACGCTGTCACAGTTTCAGTTTCCACTATGGTTCAGGCAATCATTTATGATTTTGGAAATAAAAGCCAAAAGGAAAAATATCTTCCGAAACTTACCAGTGGAGAAGAAATTGGAGCTTTTTGTTTGAGTGAATCTGGAGCTGGTTCAGATGCGGGCTCACTTAAAACCACGGCTAAAAAAGTTGACGGTGGCTACATTTTAAATGGAAATAAAATGTGGATAACTTCTGGAGGAATCGCAAAAACTTATATCGTAATGGCCCGCACAGGTGGGGAAGGCTCTAAAGGTATCTCTAGCTTCATCGTGAGAGATGGGGCTCCGGGATTATCGTTTGGAAAAAAAGAAAAGAAAATGGGATGGAGAGCAAGTCCAACTCGCGAAGTGATTTTTGAAAATTGCTTTGTCCCCGATGATCAAAGATTACTTGCTGAAGGCGAAGGTTTTAAAGTGGCCATGGCCGCATTAGATAAAGGTCGAATTACAATTGGCGCTGTCGCCGTTGGGCTTGCTCAAAGGGCCTTAGAAGAATCAGTTAAATACTCGCTTACACGCCAGCAATTTAACCAAGCCATTTTTGAATTTCAAGGATTGCAATTTATGATGGCCGATATGGCCTGTGAAATTGAAGCTTCAAGACTACTCGTCTTAGAAGCAGCAAAATTTTATGACATTGGAAAACCTAATCAAAAGATTGCCTCTTTTGCCAAATTAAAAGCAACCGACACTGCTATGAAAGTCACTACGGATGCTGTGCAAATTCTCGGTGGAGTTGGTTATACGAGAGAATATCCACTTGAACGTTTTATGAGAGACGCTAAAGTCCTGCAAATTGTCGAAGGCACCAATCAAGTTCAAAGAGTGGTTATTGCCAGACAATTAAAAAAAGAATTTTCAAAACACTAGGAATCACTATGTCTGTAAAACTTAAATTTTTTCCAGAAAGACCTTACGTCTCAAAAGATTTAATGAACTCAAAACTTTCCATTTTTAAAAGTATTATCAGCAATCCTCGAACTCAATTTTTTTATACTTTTGATCGAAGTGAACTTCTCGTGAGCACTCAAAACGTATATGAAAAATTTAAAGACAGAAAACTATTTGTCCATATAGGTATTGGTGGATCTAGTCTTGGCCCAGAAATGATGGTCAATGCACTTAATAAATCTAAAACAAAATTTCTCTTCATCAACAATATTGATCCAGAAGAACTCAACTCTCAACTTCAAAGTTTTGATGAGACTCCAATAAAAGATGCACTCTTTTATTTCGTTTCAAAGTCTGGTGGCACCGCTGAACTGATGGCCGCATTAGCGATCATAACGAAGTTATTAGAAGCTCAGCAGGTTAAGCCAAGCGAGTATAAAAACTATTTTGTCTTTGCAACTGATCCAAAAAAGAGTGAGCTTTTAACTCTAGCTAAGCAATGGGACATTGAAACTCTGGAAGTTCCAAGTGATGTAGGGGGAAGATTTTCTGCGTTAACACCTGTGGGCTTTTTACCAGCATTATTTGCAGGTTTAAATCTTAAAGAACTTTTAGCTGGAGCCAAAGCTGCTCAAGTTGATATGCTTTGTGAAGATGGATCAACTAATCCTCTCATTGCCAGTGCTGAATTCATCAATGAATTGAGAGTAAAACAAAAAATAACTCAAACAGTCCTCATGCCCTATTCTTCTAAACTGCGCTCATTTTCGTTTTGGTTTGCTCAATTGTGGGGTGAAAGTTTAGGAAAGAAAAAAAATAGAAAAGGTGAACTGGTAAATACTGGCCTCACCCCAATCGTTAGTTATGGAGCCACCGATCAACATTCCCTTGTTCAACTTTTCGCTGAAGGTCCCAATGATAAAGCCTATCTCTTTGTTGAAGTAGAGAAATTCAAAAATGACTTTAGCTTAAAATCCCCCCTAGCAAGCAATAACCTAGGAAAACTCTCAGGCTTCATGCTTTCAGAACTCATGAAAGCTGAAATGGAAGGGACAATAAAGGCATTAAGAGAAGTCTCAAGACCAGTTCTGCAAATTTCTATTGAGAAAAATGATGAATTTCATCTCGCCTATCTCATTGTCTACTTTGAAAGTTTAACTGCCCTAATGGGTGATTATTTAATGATTGATCCTTTTGATCAACCAGGGGTTGAAGCAGGAAAAATCTATGCATTTGAATTTTTGAATCAGTTGTAAAAAATAGCTTCATTGGATAAAATCAGAAGGTAAAAATTGAAAACGAAAGGATTAATTTAAATGAGCGGCGACGATACGACCATTGTCTTAACTGATATTAGAGCTGCACTTCAAACTTCAGATAAAGAAGCTCAACAAAAACCTGCTGCTCTTCTCGTTGTTGGCGGTGATTTAAATGGAACATTATTTGATCTAAATGAAGCGATTGTCGGTGTTGGTCGTAACGCCGATAACACAATCGCTTTAGAATTTAATGGTGTTTCTCGATATCACTTTAGAGTTCATGCGAATACTGACACTCATCGTTTAGAAGATTGTGGCTCAAAAAATGGAACCTACCTCAATAATAAAAAAGTTGAAGGAGAAGTTATTCTCACTAAAGGCGATATTATAAAAATTGGAAGTATTGCACTTAAATATCTTCCGAAGGGCGATTTAGAACGATTGACCTATGACAAACTTAACTTAGAAGCGAACACAGATAAACATACGGGTTGTTATAATAAGACCTATTTTAATAATCGCATCACACTTGAAGTCAATAAGTCTAAAGTTACCGGAGATCCTCTTTCTTTAGTAATATTTGACCTTGATCACTTTAAAAAACTAAATGATGGTTTTGGTCATGATGCCGGAGATTATGTTTTAAAAGAAATGGCCCAAGTTATTCGTGCCAATGGAATAAGAGAGCAAGATGTTTTTGCTCGCTACGGTGGAGAGGAATTCGTCATTCTTCTTCCTAAGACTAACCTAAAACAATCTTTTGAAATCGCTGAAAGACTAAGAAAATTATTAGAAAACAAAGAGTTCCTATACGAAGGGAAAAGACTTCCCGTTACCGCATCTATTGGAGTAGCAGATTACCGCCAAGGTGTGAACAGTGGAACAGATCTCTTTAAGAGAGCTGACGATGCTGTTTATAAAGCCAAGGAAGGGGGCCGTAATCAAGTGCAATTCTATAGGGGCTAATGATATTAACAGAAACTAATTCCAAGATTGAAATCCTTCCTGAGCACATTATTGACCAGATTAAAGCTGGTGAAGTGCTTGAGCGTCCTGCCTCACTGCTAAAAGAATTGATCGAAAATTCTCTAGATGCTAAATCTACTGAAATTAATATTCATCTCATCGAACAAGGTATGGATCTATTATCAATTGAAGATAATGGGACCGGAATGAACTTTGAGAATTTGCCATATGCTTTTTTGAGGCATGCCACTAGTAAGCTTAAATCTTTTGAAGACCTCTACCATTTAAGAAGTTTTGGATTTAGGGGGGAAGCTCTGGCATCAGTGGCTTCATCGGCAAGAGTGACATGTACCTCGCAGCCTCAAAATTTAAATGAAGATGGTGGGAAAATCGTCATTAACGGTGGGCATACCGAATTACTGGTTCCTCAAAAATCAAGCAACCAAGGAACTTCCATTTATATAAAGGATTTGTTTTTTAACACTCCGGCCAGACTTAAATTTATAAAGTCAAAGGTAAGTGAAAAAGCCTCACTAAAAAAAATGATCTATTCTTTTGTCTTGTCACATCCCAACGTCACTTTTGGAATTAAGTGGGATGAAAAAGAAAAAGAAATTTTTAAAGCTGTAGACAAAGGCTCTGAACATTTAAGAGTGGCTCAAGTCTTCTATTCAAAGAAGCATGAAAGTACCGATTTGCAAATTTGTGAACAAGTTTATGATCAATACAAAGTAAAAGTTTTTTTCACTCTCAATACTTATACAACTCCTCAATATCGCCATCATTATTTATTTGTGAATAAGAGATTCTTTCAAGATAAATCCCTTCATTCAGCAATGCTTAGAAACCTAGACACTCTTTGGAGATTCGGAGAAAGTGGCCACTATTACATAGATATTACCACACCACCAGAAGACGTTGATGTTAATGTTCATCCAAACAAAACTCAAATTAAATTTTTAAGATCAGATGTTATTTACTCGCTACTTGTCACATCAATAAAATCAAAACTTGCTGAATATCAGACTCAACATAAAGCTACTGATTTAAATTCCGTTCCTTCAACCCCACTTACATTTTTCAGTCAATCTGACAAACAAGATTTACACTTACAAAGCCTTGGACTTCTTTCTCAAAATTTTTCATCAGAAGAAACTAGTTCTTTATTTACTTCATATAATGAAATGGCGGAAGGTTCAAATCATCCTTTGAAATTTTTTGGACAATTTCTAATTATTAATCCGAGTCATCCCAAATTAATTGATTTAAAAAAATGGTTAGCTCGATTTTTTGTCAATGGCTTGATTCAATTTGTTAAAGATGAAGAAGTTGCCAACCCACTCCTCATCAGTGAACCATTTAAAAAAAACCACGGCACAATAGACAAGAACTTAAATGAACTCAAAAGATATGGCTTTGAGTTCGATAGACTTAATCAAGAATTTTTAGTTTTAAGAACGATTCCAGCCTTTATACCACAAGCACTCATTCAAATGATTGGGACATTGTTATTAGAATATTTCGACCAAAACACAACTTATGCCTCTTTTGATCAACATCATTTATTAAAATATTTTGAGCAAAAAATAAATACAAGTGACTTGGATTTAATTTCAGACTCAATGCTTGAGAAACTCAGCAATGAACATACTTTGAGTGATGATTCCACCTATTGCAAATCATTAACTATAGAAAGTTTTCAGAAGATGTTTTTGACATGAATCAATTAATTATTATTTCTGGGCCAACAGCCACTGGAAAAACATCCACAAGTATTCTTTTGGCTCAAATGATCAAGCGCGAACTAAATAAAAACGTTGCTATCGTAAATTTTGATTCACTCCTTTTTTATAGCGAAATATCCATTGGTAGTGCCAAACCTGATCTTTTAGAGCGCCAGGGAATTCCTCATTACATGATTGATATTGAATCAATCAAAAGCCCGATGAATGCTGCTCAATTCATTAAGCGCTGTGAAAAGACTATCAATGAGTTGTTTTCAATGAATTCAATCGTCATTCTCGTTGGGGGAAGTGCATTTTATTTAAGGGCTTTGCTTAAAGGAATGTATCAATCATCTGAAGTGAATGAAGAGATAAAAAATAAACTTGCAACATGGTTTACTGAAGAAGGAATTGTGCCATTTATTGAATACTTAAAACTCAATGACCCTCATTCATTACAGGATCTTCATCCCAATGATCATTATCGCATTATGAGAGCCGTTGAACATTTTGAATCCACGGGGACAAAAATTTCAGATCAAAAAAAAATATTAGATGACCAAGATCCTTATGATTTCACTCAAATTATTCATCCTTGGAAAATACTTCATCTCTATCTAGATATTCCTAAAGAAGAGCATTTTGAGATCATAATGAAAAGAACACATTCGATGATGACAAATGGTCTCCTGGAAGAAATACAAAATCTCAAATTACAAGGATTCTCCTTAGAGGAAAAACCACTAAGCTCCATTGGCTATAAAGAAGCTATTGCTTTTTTAAAAGGAGAATTTAAATCGTTAGATGAATGCATCGAGAGAATATCAATTTCAACCAGACAACTGGCAAAGTCTCAGCGAACTTTTTTCAAAAAAATTAACCCAAAAGAGTGCTTTAATCCTCTCCTCGACCAGGATAAGATATCAAAACGTGTGTCTCATTTTCTAGGAAAGACGAATGAATCATGAAACTCAAAGATTAAAGATTATTATCATTTCAGATGGAACTGGTGAAACGGCCACGGCAATCTCCAGGGCAGTTATGGCACAATTTAAAGAGCGAGATATTTTTTATACTCGATATAAAAATATTCGAACAACAGAGCAAATTGATGCCATATTTAACGAAGCCGCCATTCATCACGATTTAGTTATTCACACTATTGTATCTGGAAAGCTTCGTGAGTACATTGCCGAACTTTCAAGAACAAAAAGAGTAAGAACCCTTGACCTCATTGGACCTGCATTAACAGCATTTTCAAATTATTTTAATCAAGAGCCAATGAGTGAACCAGGGCTTTTACGTGCTGTGAATGATGAATATTACAAAAGAGTTGAGGCCATGGAATTTACCCTAAATCACGACGATGGCAGAAACCTCGCCTCTTTGCATTTAGCCGACGTAATTTTAGTAGGAGTCTCCAGAACTTCTAAAACCCCACTTTCAGTCTACCTCTCTCAACATGGGATAAAAGTTGTCAATATACCAATGATCAAAGATCAAAATTTACCAACTGAATTATTTGAAGTTGATCAAAGAAAAATCTTTGCTCTCACCATTGATCCAGAGTCTCTTCGCGAAATTCGAAAAAATAGACTTCAACGCTTAGGTGCTGAAAAACATCAAGGCGATTATGCTGAACATAACAAAATTGTTGAAGAAGTTGAATGGGCCAATAAAATCTTTAAAGAAAATAAACGATGGCCGGTATTTAATGTCACAGATAAAGCATTAGAAGAAACAGCAGCAGATATTTTAAAGCTTCTTAGCATGAGAAAAAATAATATTTTCAAAGAAAGTAAAAAAGAAATTAATGAAATAGTCGAGTCTGCTGAAAATGCTGAAACATCAGATAAATCAGATAAATCAGATAAAAAATAATTTGGAATTACATTAACTCACAAATATCAATAGATTGATCTTCTCGTTTGATAGTGACTTCTAACTTTCTTTCTAGCTCTTCGCCTTGTGGTTTGAAGTAAATTTCATGTGTGGCCGGTGTAGAATACGAATTTGCATCCACTCCCATCGGAAATGCGATCCCAAATTCTTCTTTAATTGGAATTTCACTAGTTCGTTTTTCTCCAAATATCTCAAAGCGAATTTCTCCTTTTGCATCACAATCTTTTCCAGTTCTGACATAACCAAATGCAACAGGTGGTGTTTCTGGAATTTCAATTTGAATTCCAGCATTGTTGGCCAGATTCATTTCTTTGACAAGGGATTGGTGACCATCAATTTGGACTCTAAAAACAAAAGGTCTTCCTACTGGCACAATGAGAGAATTCAGAAGATCCACTGAGACCCTCTTGCCATCTATGAACACTTGCATTTTTTGCTTATCATATCTAGTGAGCATTAATTGTGCCTCACCTTTCATTTCATCTGTTGCATCAATACCTGAATGGCCTTTATTGGCCGGTTGTCTTATGTTATCTGGGCTTTGAACAGCAGACTTAACAATAGTATTTGTTATCTTTTTTCCTTTTTTAGCAGAAGTATAAAAATACAAGGCTCCACCAACAACTAATGCAAAAATGGCTGCATAAGTTCCAATAGAACTTTTTCCTCCATTCGATTCAGGTTTTTTATTATTAGCTCTTATCGCTTTTATTTCTTCCTTACTTACAGAAGAAGTATTACCCGTGGAATTTTTTAAATCGGCTAAAGTATTTTCATTGGCTTCAGAAACAATTTTGGGAGAAATTTTAGTTTTGTCTTCATCTAAGATTGTTTTGTCTTTAGCTGCGACATTTGTTTTTCGAATTGAAATTGTTTTCTTTTTGGCAAGGCCTGTTTCTTCAAACCCGAAATCAAGAATAGCCTCTTTTTTTAATGCTGGGGTGTCATCGCCTGAATCTGATTTGCCTCTGGAATTATCTCGAGGAGCTGATCCACGCTCAAGTTCTTTTTTCAAATCATTGAGATAAGGGCGAATGTCAATTTTTCCATACTCAAACATTTTTTCACGATCTTTTTTAATTTCTTCTCTGAACAACTCTTGAGAAAAATATGAAAGATCAGTCGAATTGAAATCTGGATATTTTGCATACAAAAATTTCATCAATGCACGATTCATTTGATCTAAATTTTCATATCTTTTTGATCTATTTTTGCTAAGTGCTTTTAGGACAATTTCATCTAACTCTTTTGGTACATTTGGATTTATTGAAGAAGGCACAGGAATTTTGCATTCTTGTATTTTCTTTAATATCGCTAGGTCATTATTTTCTTTGAACAACTTTCTTGAACATAACATTTCCCAAAGAGTGATACCAATTGCGAATTGATCGTATCGTGCATCTAGTTCAAGTCCTTCAAGATACTCAGGTGCCAAGTATGATAATTTACCCTTAATTGTTCCTGCTTGAGTTGCTTCAGAATTAGTCTGAGATTTTGCAATTCCAAAATCGATGATCTTAACAGCACCATCATAAGTGAGCATTATGTTATGAGGTGAAATATCTCTGTGAATTATATTTGCTTCCTGCCCCGTTAGTTTATCTCTAAAGGTATGGGCATAATAAAGCCCCTGACAAGCTTGTGAAATAATGTAAGTTGAAATTTCAACCGGAAAGACAAACTTTCTTTCCTTTAATTTATCTAAATATTCTTTAAGATTTCTTCCGTCACAATATTCCATTGCAACAAACAGCTGATCTTTGTTGAGTCCATAATCATAAGTTTGGATGA
>Ga0213919_1000380_pt1 | contig 20220 bp, 21 predicted proteins | sample McNCre317MG_FD_161056 | JGI IMG/M metagenome (GOLD analysis project Ga0213919, IMG submission 161056) | Freshwater microbial communities from McNutts Creek, Athens, Georgia, United States - 3-17 MG | ecosystem: Environmental > Aquatic > Freshwater > Creek | place: USA: Georgia | collected... | reverse complement strand
GCCACGGCGGGACGGTCGATGAAGGGCCCCTGAAGCACCTCGAACAGGTGGTGCAGGCCCAGCCCGCCCTCGCTTTCGTACTTTCGTGCCGTCGACACGCCCAATGCCTGGCAAAGGTCGATCTGGTGCAGGCGCCGTACCCTGGCATCGGCCCCAGCTTCCTCCGTGATCACGCGTTCTCGATCGAAGCGCTCGATAACATAGAGCGGCTCCGGCAGGTGCAGGAGGTCCACGGCCGGCACTGGCAGTTTGAGTTCCGCCGCCAGCCGCATACAAAAGAACTCGTTGGCCGGGCAACACGGAAAGTCTGCGCTGGCATTCTCCGGCTTGACGATGTGGGTCGAGGCTGCGGTGCCTTCGGGGACGAACAGGGCGCCGTCCGCATCGATGCGCAGCCCGAGCTTTTCCTGGGCACCGGCCAGCGACATGCGAATCTCGTCCCAGGAGGCCATCAAGGGCACGTTGCGCTGGCGCGATTCCACGATTTTCGCTTGCAGGGCTTCGCGCGCGAGCGGAACGAGCAGATTCTGGAGGCTCGACGGCGACAAATTTTCAGGAACGAGCGAGAGTGCCCCGGCCGTATCCTGCCCGTGTCGAATCAAGAGCGCCCAAGTGTCCCGTGGGTCAATCCGGTCTCTGGACGCGATCAGTTCCCTGAGCCGGCCTTCGGGCAACAGGTTCTCGAAATACCATTCGACCTGGCGCTGGTCGCCCGTATCCCGATAACGGCGAGTCGCCAGCGGAAAGCGGGGAGACAGAGCATAAGCAGTCCAGTCGGGCGCGTAGTCGAACGACCAGCGGCCATCGGTAACATCCAGCATCCCCATCCACTGGCTGTCGGCAAGCACGCGCAATGAACTCATGCGTCACCCGGCGCCCTGGGTAGCCGCAGCGTCACTTCGATCCCGAATCGCTGGCAGACGCTCAAGACCTTGCCGATTTGGGCGGTCGCCTTGCCCTGCTCAAGTCCATTCAGGAAAGGCAGGCTCACATTGCACAGGGCGGCGGCATCCCGCTGCGTCAGGCCCGATTCCTTGCGCACTTGCCGCACGGTGTCGCCCAAGGCGCGAATCGAGGTGATGCTGACTTCCCTTGTCATCAGGGCACCCAAAAAGATAAACGATCGTTGAATATTGCCTCGCTTCACAGCCCAAGGCAATAGAAGATCAACGATCGTTTATTATTTTTCGGCATCGCCGGATTTCGGCAATGCCTTCGTGTGTTGCGAGAAGCCCGATTCTCTCATCATTGGACAGGCGGTTGTGGCGCCAGAACAAGTGAGGCCGCATCCAGATCCATTCCCTCGGTCGGCGGGCTGCCATCCCGACATAGATTAAGGCCGTACGAGACACCGAAGTCGGCCAGCCGCCCATCCTTCATGGGCACATTCCCTTGCTTCAGCCGCACGTTGAGACGCTTGCAGCCTTCCTGCTTGAAGCTCTTGAGGGTACTGACTTCAGCCACGATCGGCGCCACCGACCCGGTTGTGGCGCCAAATTTTCCGGCGATCGGCCCGACGATGACGCCGCGGGCCGTTCCACTGGGAGCATCGATCGCCTCCAACATCAGCTGCTTGACGCTGCCGTATTCGGCCGCATCCGCGCTCACGGTCGCCAGCTGCGAAAGCACGAAGGCGAGTGACGTGAAGATCCTCATGCCTCACCTCTGGTAGTAGTTCTGGACTTTCTGCTGCACCGACGACTGCATCTGCTGACCCAGCGCTCCCACATCCGGCATCCTCACGTTCGCCATGATCTCTGCCGTGAACTCGGAGAGGTCAATCCTCGAGAAGTCGATCGCCGCGAATTCCGTCGGGGTGAAGCCCGAGCAGTTCGGGTTTTCCGCGCCACCCCAGCCCTTCCCCATCTGCGCCCTGCCCTGCTCGTTGATGATGCGCGCCAGCCGGCTGTTGTAGCAGCAGAAGGACTTCGTTCTCTCTACGCAGATCTTGAGCACCTTCTTGGAGCAATAGGTCCCGACCTCCACACACAGGTTCTGCTCTCGCCGCATCGCGAGGAGCTGTTCGGGTTGCTCGCACGACAGCATCTCCTGGATCACCATGATCGCGACGGAGATCATGAACGAGTAGGGATCGAAACCGACGAACTGAAGGCCGGCTGTCGACGAAAAGCTGAACTGGAGCCCGTAGAAACTCGTGGTCGATGTCCACGCGGATGCGCTCCACGCGTCGACGGCCCTGTCCACCAGCCAGGGGATGTCGGACGCAAACATGGCGTCGTACATGTAGGGAGACCCGAAAAACTCTCCCGCCTGCACGGCAGCGCCGAGCGCCATGCTCGCATTGTTCATCCCGCCGCCTCCACCGCTCTTCTTGCAGCAGTTGGCGAGGCCGAACAGCTTGATCTTGCATCGCGAGTCGAAGCCTCGGAATACCTCGGCTTCCGACCCATAGACCCCTGCCTCGCGCGCAGCTTCCATGAGGGCAATGCTCCGGGCGAAATCCGGATCCGCCTGGTAGCCCTTATCGAAACAGTTGCCGTTCTGGCAGAAGAGTTGGCCTGAGCAGTCGGTCACGGTGCTCGTCTTTGGCGGCTGAGACATGCACAGGTAGCGTCTTTGCTCGAAGACGCAGTTGCCGTTAATCAGATCAGCCGGATCGCAGGTCGAGGTCGATTGGAGGGTGCAGTTCGGGTTCGAAGCGTAGCCGTCGCATTCCGACGAATCGGAACGGCCCGTCAGGCAGGCGTAGGTGTTCTGCTTCTGATAGCAGCCGTCCGGCGCAACCTGCGACGGATCGACGCCAGGCGGCAACGGCGAAGATGGCGTGGTCGACACGCATTGGCTCTGGGCGATCGAGCAGTTCGGATTGTTGTCCAGCGACTGGCACGGACCCGGGTCGTAGTTGCTCGAAATGAGCGTGTAGGTATCAGTGAGTCGGATGGTGTTCGACGGCGTCGGCATCGAGGGGCTGTTGCAGCGCCAGGTCTGGGTAAAGGCCATGCAGCCCGAACCGAACATCGTGTCCATCTGGCTGCATTGGGAACTGGTTTGCCAGCACGCCGGCTGGGCGTTGATGAACGGCTGGCAGTAGTTGACCGCGTTCGGTTTCAGACAGGAGTAGCTCTTATGCTTGCCCCAGCAGGTCTTGCCGATATCCGCAAGACATACACTGAATCCGCTTACCGTCTTGCATGGCACGACGGCCGTCTGACCCGCCACGTAGTAGGGGTCGCTCGTCAAGCCTTCCTTGCAGACCATCGAATCCAGCCGGCAATCCGCTGCCCACACCGATCCGGTCAGCACGAGCGAACCTAATAGCCCCGACAGCCTACGGCCGAAAGAATCCGCCGCGGCCATTACCGCGTTCTCGCATCAAGTGCTTCGCAACCGCCGCCCTCCGTGCAGGCAAACACGGGACGGGTACTCATGTTGAAGCTATTGACGTTGTCGTAGTGCCCTATGGACACGCTCGGGCTCGAGCAATAATAGTTTTCGAACGTCATGGTGCACGCGCCGCTGTTGCTGCACGTGACCTTCGCGCCAGCGGGGTTGTAGGCCACGCCCGAGAGAAACTGCGAAACATCGGAAACGACTTTGCTGTAGCTATAGCCGCAACAGTCGCCGTGATTGACCGTAGCCGATCCATTGGCATTGCAAACCACGTTGATCCAGCAGCAGCTATCGGCCCATGAAGCGCAGAGGGTTGATGTCGGCGCACACTGAAGCTGGACACCGGAAACCGTGCAGGCGAGGGTCGAATCGTCGCAGGACAGGTTCTCGTACGCGTTCACGGTCTGGTTGCACTGGAAGTTGGCATCCGTCTCGATATTGACGGTCCGCCCCATCGTGCATTGCTGAGTTCCCAACTCCTTGATCGAGGAGCACGTCTGGGTCGTGTACTGCGCCGGCGTCGTCTCGGTTTTTGTGGTGCATTGGGTGCCGCTGCCTGCCCCCCCGTTGATGCCGATCGACTGGAAGAAAGTGTCTGCATTATTCCTGGCACTCTGGGCGCCGAGGATCATCGGATCATTCTTCGTGATGTTGAACTGGGGCCGTATTTGCGGATTCCGCGCCAGGAAATTCACCGCCTCGCATTCCTGGTTGGCGGTCTGCGCCGGCCCCGGCGCGTAGCTCGCGCAACCCTGCATCTTTGCGATCCCGGGACCAGCGAGCTGCCCTTGACCTCCCTGGTAATACTGCGCCTCGGCCGGACTCGTTCCGTAGGCCGGCACTTTCCCGGCCGCGGCGCCGCTATTGATCTCCGAAAACGCCCCGCCGGTGGCTGCACTTCCCAGATCCTTTCCTTGCTGGAACGATTCGCCAATGTCGGCGAGGACGATTCCGGCCCAGCAAATTCCCAGTATCGCGACCGTCCGTCTCAATTGATGCCCCTGATGATCTTGCTGCGGAAGCCCTTTGCCAGTTCCGCCCACTCCGGACTCCGGCGCTCGATGTGCTCCAGCGCGTAATCGAGCGAAACGTCGCCGGATACCTTGACGAAGGTCTCCGCCTTCGAGCAACCGTTGTCGAGCACGCTGCCCGCCGCCGGCCGCGCGATGACAACGGCCGGAACGCGCGTGACACCGAATTGCAGAAATGCCGGCGGATGGACGACGGCCGAAACATTGCGACCGCCAACGATGGCCTGAATCGCCTCGCTCATCTCTCGCATCGAGTCGCCCTTGAGGCCGCGGAAGACGAGCTTCGCGCCGACGCGCTCGGCCTGATCGGCAATGCGCTCCAACGTCTCCCGCGGCATCGAGAGCGACACCATGACCAGCAGGTCTGGCGGACCATCCTGTGCCAAGGCGGCCCGGCCCAGGCTCTTGAACTTCTCGGCGAGTGTGGCGATATCCGGCGCCGGAACACCAGGCTTGGGCAGTGCCTCGACCTTCGGCATGCCCCCAGGCCCATCTTTTTGCGCACCCGCTTCGGGCATGCGAGCCATGGCGTCCCGAGCCCTGCTCTGCGCCTTCGCCATTTCATCCGCGGTCGGCAGGCGCGAGCGTCCCGGTACTTCCTGCGAAGAAAAAGGTTCCTGCGCCAGCGTCGTGAGCGACGCCAGCGACAGGAACAAGGGGAGGAAAAGGTGGCGAAGGCGACACTTGGGCATGGCTCAGTTCCCGATACTCACGGCCCCCTGGCAGCAGTTGCGTTTGCGGAAGACCTGATAGGCGAAGTCCTCGCCCTCGAACGGAAACTCGCGTCCCGCGCCCCACAAGATGGTCGAGCGCCCGAGAGGCTGGCAGCATTTCCCGGCAATCTTCTTGGTTTGCGGGACCGGATAGAGCATCTGGTACTTGTAGCCGGTCTTGTCCATCACGGGCTGCGGGTAATAGCCGCACATCCCCCCATCTCCCGTCGCCGCCCACATCAAACCCTCGCGGTGCATCTTGGCGATGATCCGGTTGACCTCCAGGCTCGACGCCTGCACCCCGCCGACGTGGGCTTGCACGTTGCCGTCCAGCGGGTACAGGCTCCCTTGGCAGCCCGCGCACCAGAAGAAGGTGTTGTTGGGGAATCCGGCGGTCGCCGTCACGCAGTCCGCGGCGCAGGCCGCACGTGCCGGCAGGTTGCCGAAAAGGTAGACGTCCGGGTTCAGAATCCGCGTCAACTCGTCGTCCTTCCAGAGCGGATCGAGCTCGGTCAGGTAGGCGACATCGAACCCTTGGTTTTCCAGGCAACTGTTGTCGAGGATCGCCTGGAGGTAATAGATGACGGGGTCGACGTACCAATGGACCTGGAAGAAGGAGGACTGGTCCTGTCCGTCGCGCCGGTATCTGGAGGCGACTGGCGCGTCAAAGCCCGGATCCATCTTGATGCCGCCGAGACTCACCATGCAGAAGGGCTCGCGCACGACGTCGACTCGGCGCACCGGCTCCCAGAAGCTGACTTTCATGCCGACCTTGGGCGGATTCCCGCACCAGCAGGCGATTCCGCTTGGATTCGCCGTGTCCTCCTGATCCAGAGAGGCAAGCGTCGCGCCACCGATCCGCAGCGGGAAGATGCACGACCAGCAGATATCGGTAATCGGGTTGGCGAATTTTCCCTTGCACGTCGCGGCTTGGGCGGTCGCACAGGCGACGACCAAGGCGAGGGGCGCGAGGAAATTACAGACGAACTTCATCGATCCGTAGCCGCTTGCCTTCCTGGCTAACCAGCGCCGGGGACTGCGCAATGGAAAATCGCTTGGATAACGCCCCGCCCTGGTCATAGAAGACTTCCCGCTTCCATTCGCGCATGAGCTTGAGCGGCTCGCCGGCAATCAGGATGGGCTTCACCGGCAGCTTCGACTCGGCCATGAACCGCTTCGCGAATGCCACCTGCCTCTTGTCCCGAGCATCGAAGAAGAGCAGCGCCTTGGCCAGGCGGTCGAAATCGAAGGGATTCACACGGGTGCCAGCGGGGAAAAGAATGGCTCCCTTTTCGTCGACCACGTTGCGGTCGAGCGTCCACGTGGGGTCAATGTAGAAAGTGCGGGCGGTCTGCGCTGCGTGGATCCCGGGCACAGGCTTAGGCTGCTCGATGGCGTCGACGACCTGGCGCCTGTAGTCCTCTTGCATACGGGCCAGCTCGCCGGTTCTCTCCATCCGGCGGAACTTGCCCTTGATGACTTCGATCAGGTCCCGCTCGGTGATCTCGTAGGTCGGCCCGATCGTGCCCAAGTCATCAGCGTGAACGCTGATGGCGAGGAGGAACAGCGCGACGGCGATAGTCGGTCGGGGCGGCATTCAGACATACTGGCATGCGGCGTCGCCTCAATCTGCGGTCAAAAGCGTGCGTTCCGATGGCGTTTCGACAAATGGCCGCAAAATCGCCATGGGACAGCTGCAATTGAGCACCGAATTGCCGCATTACAGGTAAATCACTAAAGCAAGATTCGGCCAAGAAGGGGCGTTCGCATACGAGAAAATCGGTTGTGCCGAACGACGGGTTCCCGATCCGGGACGTTCCACTCGGGTCGGCTGATATTCGGACAACTCGTCGGCCATGGCCTGCTGCCGGTGGAATACCTCTTGCGCTACGTCACAATGTGGCCAATTGCTGACGATGGCGGCCTCAGGCGTTCGGAGGTCGGCTTCCAGCCCCTGGCGATTCGCTTCTGTCATTTGCCTCCTCGGCGGCTCAGCGGCAACTTGTCTCGGACCATTTTGGCTGCTCAAGCACGGAAAGGATTTATCCGGAACTGCGGTGCGGGCGCGAAAGCTCCCGTTTCCTTGTCCGCAACGCGGCGATCCGCGCGTCAAACAATTCGCGGCAGATCCTTTCCAATTGCCCGCGAGCGTATGCACGCTGTGACTCTGGCTGCGTGTCGGCCTGCCGAAGGAGTTGTTCGCGCATCCTGCGTGCCTCAATAAGACCAACTGTCGCTTCATGAACACCAAGCTGGCGGGCGCCCAGGTCATCTGCGCGCGCGAGGCGCCTTTTGTCCTCCGCGAGCTTGATCGCCTTCTCGAGCTCCTGGGCCTTCAACAATTCGACTAGATTGGCGGCCAAGCGGGATAAGTCGTCCATGATGGCTAGCGAACCGACTGCGCTTCGCTCGGCACAACAACATCACGTACGAGTTGCGGCAGCATGCTCAGCGCCTGTCGCCGAGCTTCGGTGTCGCCTTCGGGGATGCACTTCATCACCTGCTCAATCACAAGCGCGGCCGCCTCACCGCGGGTTCGAATGCTCTTTCGGTTAACCATCATCTGCTCCGTCTCGGCGCGAAGCACTTTCACCATCGCCTCGCTGCGGGCCTGGATATTGGCAACGTCAGCGGCTGACTGGGCGCGTATATGGGCGATTTCCATGAGGCCGCTTGCGATCGACACGACGCCCTCGGCTACTCTCGCGCCACTTTGCACGATCGTGTCCACCTGCTGCTCAGTGAATCGGGTGCGGTCCGCAGGTAGCCTGTTTTCAGACGGGGTTGCCGGAGTTGGTGTGCGGCGTACCGGAAGATCCAGGGGGTCCTTGCTCATGATTTTGTCCTATCGATAGTGGAAGAGGGGCTAGCCAAGAGCTGCGAGCGCAGCTCGGCGAGGTGACAGCGGAATTGCCGAACTTTTCCGATACGAGTTTCCCTTTCGGTGTCCGGGATTTCCTGCGCGGACGCTTCGGTGTCGTAAAGCTCCTGGACGATCAGGCGGTTCGCTTGGCGGATGCCCGGAATTTGCTCCTCAAGCAGCTCCCTAGTTACTTCGCTGCGCCATTCATTGAGCCCATCGGCACAGCGTTTCTTCAACTTGTCCTGCCAAACGTTGGCTTCATAGACGAAGGTCCCAACTTCCATCAGAACCGTCACGACGATGTTTAGCCGTTCGAGCATCTTCTTTGAGAACACACGGCCGATTTGATTGTACACTTCGCGGCCAAACCGCTTACCAAATAGGCGTCCCGCGCGGGAAACAGCCATTTTGGCGAGATTCCCGGCACCAGCGGCGGCTCCGCCAACGCCTCCGAAGCCTCGCAGCATTGAGTTCACCGCGTCGCCCGCCATACGCTGGCTCAAAGTCGCGACCAAGCTCTTCGTGAAGGTGCTGACCGGATTCTCACCCCGCAGCGCAACCCGCCTGTTAAGTTCGGCAATCGCCGTATTGGCAACCTCCTCGAGGCGCCGATTGAGCGCATCAAGTTCAGTGGCAAGATAGTCCTCGACCGCCCGCCCAATGTTACGTACTTCGTAAGGCAAGCAATGGCTAGCAATCCATTCAGCGCAATCGACCTGCCCAAGCCATTTATCCGACGACGCAATTTCTTGGGCCAGCTTACGGCTGACACTTTCTGCCATTCCAGAAACGAGCTTTGGCAGGGCAGATTCAAGCCGCGTCATCGTCACGTCGATCTCCCGCAACGATTCTGTCTTCGCATCACGGGCAATAGCGATTTGCGCCTCGATTTCAGCGCGGTCCGCCTCGCCTGCCATCAGTTGGGCTTCGAGCCGCTCGGCCGCCAAATCCGCATCGTCCAACAGACTCAGAATTTGCTGCTCAATCTTGCCCCGAACCACTTCGAGTCGAGCCGGATCAAGTGCAAGACAACGAACCTGATTCCACAAGCCCTCAGCGGCGACGGGGTTACGCTGCTTTGGCACGCCCTCCACGGACACGTTGGCTGAGGGGACAATCTGTAGCAGCATCCGCCGCTTCAGCCCATCTTCTGCCAAACGCTGTATCTCGGCGACTCGACGCTCGTCCGCTCCGCTGCCAGGTGGCGCGCGATTGACGACCAGGATCAGCGGAATATCTTTGTCATGGGCAGTCGCGGCGGCAACGGTTTCGAAGAGATCCTGATCTGACTGGCCGAAACCTGTGCGATGACCCACCACGAACACGATCACGTCGCTTTGCGGCAGGAAATTCATCAGAACTTCCTCGTGGCGGCTCAGCATCGCGTTGTAACCGGGGGTGTCGAACACATGCAGGCCCATGTGCTCAGGCAGCGCGGGAGCAGCCCGCACCTGCAGGCGCAATACGTCGTCGCCCGGCTCCTGGCTCAGTTCGGAGAAGCTATCGAAGGTTAGGACCTCCTGCGTCGCGTTGCGATAGATCGCGAGAAACTTTGGCTCAGCCTCCTCGCGACAAGCGACATGAGTAACCACACCCGTCGTGGGTCGCGCGCTAACCGGCAGCACGGGCTGAGCAAGGAGCGCATTGACGAGCGTAGATTTGCCCGAACTCGTCTCGCCTACGACCGTCACGTAGGCCTGTGGGAACACTAGCCGCTGGTGAAGTAGGCAAGCGAGTGCGGAGCGGGCCTCGTCGTCCGCACTGTCAAAAAGCTCGACGAGGCGAATCGCCGCGTCTTCCCATCGATCAGTCCGCGCCATCATGCTGCCACCGCATTCAATTGGGTGCGCACGCTCGTTAGCGCTGCAAGATCCGTCGTCAATTCATCGACAATGCGTACTTTTTCTTCCTCGGACGAATTCATCATCACCGCACACTTCGCTTGCTCGACTTCGAACTCGCCAGTCTTCGATGTCCGCCAGTGTTCAAGCAATTCGTCAAGGCGCTGGCAGAACGTGTCGGCCAGCGTGGTGAGGGCTTTCGCAGTCTCGCGCACGTAGTCGTCGATGGCTTTGTTCACCTCTCCCTCGACGGCCCTCATGCGCTGTTCGTTAACGTTTTCTTTGGACTTGCTGCCGAGCCAGTTCCCCGCCAGTCCGCCCAACAGTCCGCCGACGATTGCGCCTAACGCTCCACCAATGGCCGCCCCGGGCGGGCCGGCTAATCCACCTCCAATCCATGCACCCGCCTCAAGCCCTGCCCAAGCGCCACCAGCGGCTCCGCCAGCCGAGCCCGCTGGCTTGGCAAGGTTTTCCCACTTGGTACGCTCTTCCGTGTCTACCGTGAAGCGCAAGTCCGGCGCATCTGTACGCCACTCGTTTAGGTTTTCGAGCTCTATACGCAGGCTATCTTGCAGCGCCAGCGCGTCCTGCTGGACTTCGATGAAGATGTCGTCGGTTGTGATCGCCTGCTCGTCAGCGAGTGCGCGCGCGAGCCGTGGGCCATCCACAATGCCAGCCCGCATCTTGCTGCGCATACGATTACGCAGCTCGGCGCCCTTGTCGTTGCTCCATGCCCGCAATCTGTTGCGAACGGACTGCCGAAACGCGTTGGCCTCCTTGCGCATCCGTGCCATGCGCGTATCCAAATCCAGCAGCTGCTCGTCAAACCTTGCGGCCTCCTCGCGGATACGGTCAGCAAGTTCGCCTTGATCCAGTTGTGCTGCCTTGAGCCGACGCCCGATCAGCTCTGTCAGGCGGTCGAGTTCGGCCTCTACGGCGATCCGGACATCTTCTTTGACGCGGCTACTCCAGTCGCCACCTAAGTTTTCTAGATCGATGCGCAGCGCACTCAAGCCGGACGAGGCGGCGAGTACGTCGTCGCGGGTCAGGGCCGCACGCAACGCCTTATATCCGTTTACGGCGCGGATCTTGGGCGGTCCCTTTAACTCTATCCTTGCCTGCTTGGCGACCTCTTGAAGCTTTTGGGCGTTGTAGTCGCACCCGGCGAGGGCCTCTTCGTCGGTCTCGTCGTCCCAGCGGTTCTGCACGAAGATTGCGGTCCGCAGCGCCGCCCAGTGCAGACCCACGAATGTCGCCTCAGAGCGCGTCAGTGGCGGGACCGTACGGAGCATGAAGATCACGCCGACCGCCTCTTCGAGGTAGCGTCTGGTGGTCGCTGCGTTGGCGGCAGTAATGCTGCCGACACCCGGCAAGTCCACAAGCACGAGCCCTTTCCGGAACATTTCACGGTTTGACTCAAGCACGACGCGGGCAACCCCTTTCTCGTTGGCAGGGTTGTTCGCATTGTGGACGACTGAGCGCAGCGCTTCCTCGGTGCACGGCAGAGTGGACGTCCGCCCGTCGGTGTAATGCACAGTGGCTTGAGGCGTGGGGCTTGCAGCCCAGTGAATTTCCACCGGCACGCAAGTGGTCTCGTCGGCGTCGATGGGCAGGACCGGCTCATCGAAAGCGATGGCATTGAGCAGTGTGCTTTTGCCGCTGCCCTGGATGCCGGCAATCGGCAGTACAAAACGATCGGCGCCAAGCTGATGCCCGTAAGCCTGCAGGCGCGCCGCCAAACCGGGGCAGTTAGATGCGTCTGGCTCGTATCGTTCGCCCAATGCCTGCAGTCGTGGATCGGCGAGTAGAGTCCGCAGCGTCTTGCTTTTGTCAGTCATCACTTCTGGCTCCGAGAGAACGAAAAGATCCGTTGCCACCACGGCCGATTCAAGTGTTCGAGGCTGGTGGCAAGCTGTTGAAGTGCATCGCACTGAATCGCCTGCTCGGCGCGAATGTCGTTAAGCGCCGTGGTGAGCTTCTGCAAGCCCCCTGCAAGTTCCGCTTGACCGGCCGCGTGCTGCCCTGCGATGGTCTTCGAATCTTTCTTCAACTCATCGAGCGCTCGGCCTTGCTCGGCCACCTCGCGGGAGCCCTGGATGGTGAGCTCCGCTAAGCGGGCGAGTTCTTGGCCGAGGCGATCAACTGAATGATCTTGCCGTTCGAAGCGCTCATCCAGTCGACTAAGCGACGCATGCAAGCCTGCAATGCGCTCAGCTTGACCACTCGTATCGGCTCGCAGTGATTTAGTTTGTGAGACCAGCGCCTGCATTTGCGTCCCAACCGCGGTGAGACCCTCCGCCTGCTCCGCTGCCCTTGTCCTGCAATCCCCTCTCAACCCGTCAAGTTCCCGCCGCTGCTCGGCCACCATGCTGCTGCTCTGGGTGGTCAGCTCGACCAAGCTGGCGAGGCCCTGGCCGAGGTGATCAACAGAGAGAACTTGCCGCTCCAAGCGCGCATCCAGACGGTTTAGCGACTCATGCACGCCTGCGATGCGCTCGGCTTGGCCGCTCGCATCGGCCTGCATCGTTTTAGTCCATGTGACCAACGCCTGTATTTGCGTCCTCACTTCATTGAGGCCGTCCGCCTGTTGCCCGACTTTTGTCTGCAGAGCGCGGGCGGAGGCCGCGATGGACTCAAGGTTTCGCGCCTGACCTTCGCTGAGTGCACCGGCAACGGCTTGCGGCAAATCTTCCGTCAATTGAATCGCCCAGGAGGGCGTTCGCGATAGTTCCGTGCTGAGTTGATCGAGCACATCGCGTGTGGCCTCGTCTACGGTGATCCGGGTTCGATTAATCATGGTCTTATTGGGATGATGAAGAGAGGATCAGGCCGTCAAGGCCTGCCAATTACGGAGGATTTCATTGGCGGCGGGGCGGGCGCTCGGCGGAATGGACGCCATGATTTCGGTTTCATCCACGACCGTTTGCAGTCGCTGGGCCGAACCGATGAGGGCGCTGGCCAATGTCGAATGGAAGAGCAGCTCGTCGTTGACGAGCACGCCGGCTGGCCGCTTGCCACTTCGATCGACGATCTTGCGCAATTCGTTTAGCGCCTCAGCGACCGTGCTCGAGTTCTCCAGTTCGCGGATCGATTGCACCACGACCACCGTAGGGTGAGACTTGCTGTCAAGGGTAATGCCGCTGCGATGCAGCAGGTTCTCGCTGGCCCCAATCTGCTGAATGTCGATCAGGACGAACAACGTACACGGACTGGCCATGAACCGCTCCACGGCGCTGCGCGAGGCGACATCGCTACCATCGAGGCAGGCCACGCCAATTTCCCCGATCCCATCTTGCCGAATCGGCAGCGACGCAAAGCCGGTTCCTCCATGACCGTCTGGCTCAATTAGATCGAACCAGAAGCGGCGTACAAAGTCGTCCAGGCTATCGCGGTCGAAGCCCAGGATCAGCACGCGCCGGCCTTGCGCCTTGGAGGCAGGCAGGTCAAGAAGCACACGATCGCGATGATCGGTGAAACGTCGCCTTGCGATTTGGGCAGCAAGGCTCGTGAGCCGAAAAACCGCCGGATCAACCTCTATCTCGTGCAATTGCTCCGTGAGGCGAAGCCCGGCTATCTCCGTGGGGGGCCTTGCACCCACGCTGACAGCCTTTGCGGCACTTGCATCCAGTGCCGCCAGTCGCGCTGCGATGGCTTTGCGTTGGGCCATATCGGCGACCGTTTTCATCTTCGTGTGGATCGCCCGCTGCTGACCTAGAACGTCGTTGATAAACTGCGCGTGGACGTCCTGAGTGCGCTGCTGCATCCGTTCCACAAAACTCGCTACCTGCCCCTCTTCGCGCTGGGTCACCGCCACGACGGTTGCGCAAAAGCTTTTGAGATCCTTGATCTCGGTCCAGCGCTCGGAATGCTCGTCATAGCCCCAGTCCTTGTCGAAGAAGTCTGCCTTGCGCTTGATCCAGCCCCACGCGCCGGACTGCTCAACGCGACGCCGGCGTGATCTTTCGACCGTCTCAAAGCTCAGGCTTTCGCTGCTACGGGCAGGACTCCAGCCGAGGTCGATGTCGTCTAATCGCAGATTCAGGCGCTCGCAGTCCTGCCGCACTTCAGCAACGAAACGTCGATTCAGCTCACTCAGCGCGGCCGGCGATGCCCGGAGCCACTTTTCGACTTTCGTTTTAAGAGTGTAGGCATCGTCAACCTGGCGAGCGCCCAGGTCCGCAGTCGCACTGAGTAGTTCCGCAGCCTCGCGGGAGGCAGCGTACTGTGCGTTCTGCAGCGCCCCTTCTAGTTTTCGATAGCGGGCTTCGATATCGGCTGCGAGCTCCTGGAGCTGCTTTAGATTGGCCCGATAGCGGGTCTCCAGCTGTTCCGGATCATCCGCAATGGACTCTTTGCGGACAAGCTCCCCCAACCAGCGCTTCAATTGTTGAAGTCTGCCGTCAATGATTGCCGGGACAAGCGCATCGAGTTGAGCACGTACGCCCGCAACCAGCGCGGGGACGCCAGACTCAGCCAAGCGGCCGCGCAGTGCCCACTGAGCCGAAACCTGGCTGACGGAGACCGCCTCAACCCCCGCCCGCTTCAACACCGATTGCACCCGATGGAGATGCTTTTCGAGTACCTGATTTCTCGACTCGATGACATGGCCGTTTGAACCGAGCTTCTCGACCACGCTGTCGACCATGTTCTGCACGACGATCACCGGCTTGCCGTGATCACGCGCAAGACACACGTAGTCGCGGATCTTGGCATCGGAATTGGCCTTGCAGGTCGCCAGGAACAGCACCACATCGACCGTCGGCAGCAGCACTTCGAGCGTCAGCTTCTCGTGGTCGTCGTGGCCATAGGCATCGAGGCCGGGGGTATCGATCAGCGCCACCCCGGGGCCGAAGCGGAAACGCGGCGAGCGGACCCGGATTTCGTCCACGCCTTCTCGGTTACCCGGGTTGGTTTTCTCGTCCGCAAACCGTGCAAGGCTGGCGTGGATGCCGCCGTCGTGAAGCACCCGTGGTTTGCGTGCCGGATCCTTGAAATGGATCACCCCTTCCGTGACCTCACCCCATTCGCAAACCACCAAGCAGTTCGAACTCGGGCGTACTGCGTCGGGCAGCAACTTGGCTTCGAGCAGGGCGTTTACGAGTGTCGACTTACCCGAACTGGTTACTCCAACCAAACCCACTCGAAACGCGTCCCTCTGCCACAACTTTTCGCGTTTATCCAACCACTCAAGTTCACTTCGGAAGTAGGTGGCAAGCTGATCGTTCTGCGCCAACAGGGCTCGTATCTGCCCGAGCAATCCTTTGAGACAGGCTTTTTCAGAGGAAGATTTTTCCATCACCGTTGGGCCGACATTTTTCCTAATTCCTCGAACGTACTGCGCAACACGCCCAGCAGCGCGTCTATTTTGGATGCAAGCTGTGAGTGAAAAGCGCCTCCTGGACTGCAGGCTTGGCGAGAAGCGAATCACTTTGGGTCATCAGGGAACCGCACCTTTCATTGAAACGGGGAAACGAGTTGTGACAATGTTGCAATCATAAAACTTGGCGCAGTCGCGGAACCAAGAAATCGTTTGTTTCTCAATGGCATGATGAGACGTTATTCGGCTGCGTCCGGGCAGGCGTTAATTATGCCCACAGCCCCCCAATTTGCCCATGACGAAATCCCGGGCAGCACCAGCGTCATGCGCTGGCCGGCTGAATCAACTGCTGCCGTATCATCCACCGGACCTCCATCATCGGCCCCGCCTCATGAAAACCCAGGACACCCTCCTCCGCCACTGGCGCATGCTGCGCGAGATTCCCCGCCATCCGCGTCGCATCAGCACCGTGGAGTTGCAGCAGCGTCTGGCCGCGGCCGGCTACGACATCACCATGCGCACCGTCCAGCGCGATCTCGTCAAGCTCTCGGCGGCGCTGCCTCTGCTTGCCGACGATGCACGGCCGCAGGGCTGGAGCTGGGAGGCTGGTGCGCAGCAGTTCGACCTGCCGACGCTGGAGCCGCAGGCGGCGCTGGTCTTCCATCTCGCCCAGCGCCATCTGCAGGCGCTGTTGCCGGCCAGTACGCTGGAGTATCTGGCGCCGTGGTTCCGCACCGCTGACGGCGTGCTCGACCAGCACGGTAACGGGCTGTCCGGCTGGCGCAACAAGGTGCGCGTGCTGGCGCCCGGCCAGCCGCAACGCCCGCCGGCCGTCGTGCCCGGGGTGCAGGAGGCGGTGACACAGGCGCTGCTGCTCGGCCGCCGCCTCGAACTGACGTACCGCTCGCGCACCGCCGGCTACGAAGAGCGGCGCTACGATGCCAATCCGCTCGGCCTGGTGGTGCGCGATCAGGTGATCTATCTGGTGTGCACGCTGCGCGATTACGACGACATCCGCCAGCTGGTCCTCAACCGCATCGTCGCGGCGCAGGTCACCGAGACGCCGAGCCGCGCGGTCGCCGGCTTCGATCTCGACCGCTACATCGCCGAGGGCGGTTTCGGCTGGCAGCTCGACGGCGGCGCGCCGATCCGCCTGGTGGCTCGCTTCGACCGCGCCGTCGCCAGCCCCTTCGTCGAGCGCCCGCTCGATCGCAACCAGCGTGTCGTGGACATCGACGACAACAACGTCGAACTCGTCGCCACGGTGCCCGACACGCAGGAATTGCGCCGCTGGCTGCTCGATTTCGGCGCGCATGCCGAAGTGCTTGCGCCGGCTTCGCTGCGCGACGAGCTGAAGGCGGTGATCGCCGGTATGGGCCGGCGCTACGGCATGGCGTAGCCGGCTGCGCGCCGCCGTCAGCGCAGGATCTGCCGCAGCTTGCCGGCCAGTTCGGCGACGCCGGCCAGCACGTCGTTCGCCCGTGCGGCCTTCAGATTTTCCTCGCCGCACTTCGGGCAGGCGTCGTAGTGCTCGCCGGGGGCCAGGGCGTCGCTTCTCGGTGCGACGGTTTTCGACCAGCCACAGGAAGGGCACGACCAGGTGATGGGATGGGGCTTGATGGGCATGTGAGGCTCCTTGGGAAACCGACTGGATTTTCAGCTTGATCATTGCGGGCGTTCCGGATTGTAATGCCGGTCGAGTAGCCGCCGGACTTCCCGCAGCGCGCCGGCGAAGAGCAGCCCGGCCAGCGTCAGGCCGACAAGGATCGCCGAGAGCAGCGCCCAACCGGCGTGCCGTTCGCCGAACAGTTGGAAGAAGACGGCGAAGGCGATTCCTGAGACGGCGAGGCTGGTGATGCCGATCGCCGCGAGACACACACCGATTAGCGCCAGCGCCAGCAGGCTAACGAACTCGATGAAGCGCAGGACGAGGAAGAAGAACAGCGCTCCGGCGACAATGCCGGCGGCAATGAGGAGCAATACGCCCATGGCTACTTTCCGGGGGGCGGCGGCGGTCGGGTGCGTCGCGTCAACGGGCGGGGCTGCCTTCGCCGGCCCGCTGCAAGGCGGCAGCCAGGAATCCGATCACGGTCGCCGCCGGCCGGGCGACGGCGTCGATCAGCCGGGCCGTGGTTTGCCGCCACGCCTCGGCGCGCTCGCCCAGGTGCCCCAGCGCCGGCTGTTCGGGCGTCAATCGCCAGGCGAGCGCCTCGTGCAGCGCCCGTCGGCTACTGACCCTGTCTTCGGCGTTCGGGGCGAGGCGGGTGCGGACCGTGCCGGCGATCCGCTTCAGTTCTCCGGCGCGCTCGCGCAGGGTATGCGCAAGCGTTTCGTCGGCGCACGTGGCGGCACCGTCGAGCAGGCTTGCCAAACGCAGGGCGAGGTGATTGAGGCAGGGGAGGTCGCCGGGGTTCCAGGCAGCGATGTCCGGCGAGAACTCGCTGATTTCGTCGAAATCGCAGCTGTCGTCGTCAATGCCGTCGATGGCGTCGGTCAGTGCGGCGGACGGAAGAAAGGCGGCAAGCGGGTCGGTACGGTCGGGCATGATTCCTCCTTTGGCGATTGGCGGGTCGGCGTCAGGCCGGGCAGTTCGCCCCGGGAGACGCTAGCGACCGCGTGGGAGCATCGTAGGAGAGCCATGCGACAGTTATGGTCGCTTTCGTTTGGTGGGACAAGTTGTGAGGGGAGTAACACGGCGCAACTCGGCGGTGCTCGAAGCGTATCTTAGAGATGCAGGTAATTTGCCGGTGCTGTGGCTGACGCGCAACCTGCTCGATTCGCGCCAGGGCCGCGCTATCCGCGCGCTCAAGGGCGGCAACCCGATGGCCGAGTCGATGGATGTGCCGATCGCGCGCACGAAGATTGTCGCCTTCTTCGTCGCCATTGTCTTCGCGGCGCTGTCCGGCTGGCTCAATGCGCACCTGCAACGCTTCGTGAACCCGATTCCGTTCAGCCTGCACCACGGCATCGAGTACCTGTTCATGGCCGTCATCGGCGGGCGCCGCCAGCCTGTGGGGCGCGCTACTCGGGGCCGGCGTGTTCACCGTGCTCACATCGAGCAGATCAGGGTCGATAGCGACTGGAGGAGCACCCGGACAACAGCAATTCAAATTCTTCCAGCCGATCGTGCCGTCATTCGTCGGCGATCAGTCGCGATGGCCGAAAACCGCGCTTTCGCCAAGCAATTTGTCTGGCCCCGCCACCGATGAACATTTCTGTGCCCACCGTCACGCCTCTTCGCTGGGATCAAGAATCTCCATCTTGAACTGCCACCCCTCAAAAGCCATCAGCATGCGGCCAAACTCATCCCATGAGATCTCCCTACCGTCCACAACAACGAGCGGCGTCCGCTCGATTTCGGAATCATCCCACTCGATACGGCCGCGCACCGTCTGATCGGCGATCTGCAGACCGTGCTCGGTGTCCGTGAGGTGTTGCACGGATAGCGCCCTTTTCATCTTTTCGATCAATTGCCCGAGCAGAACGAGCACATCGTCATCCGGGTCGCCGACGGCCTGGAACTGATAGCCGGCGGGATTTCCCTCGCTTACCTCGAAGGCATCCAATGCGACAACATTCCCGAGCAGTCGGGTCTGAAAATGGAATTCGTGCCATTCACCTGCGTTGTCGAGCATCCCCACGGGCTCGAAACGGACGTTCTCGAAGCCTTCTTGCCCGGTCTGCTTGAGCACCTCTGCGTTGAAGCAGCGGCTGCAAAGCTGTCGATACCCCTGACCAGTAGTACCGTAGCTGACGATGTCGTAATGGGGGCGACTCTCGCCACAGCCCTCGCACTGAATTTGTTGCATGCCGATCCCCCATTTAGCTACTACCAGTCTGTTTTCATTGCCGCGCGATGCGTCGACGTCCGCCGCTTTCAGTGCAATGTCTCCGCTCCGCAGCACTTTTTGTATTTCTTGCCCGAGCCGCAGGGACATGGGTCGTTTCGCCCCACTTTTGGGACGCCGCGACGCATGATCGGTGCCGCGCCGGCGCGCGTGCGAGCCTCCCGCTGCGCCCGGAAATGCTCGTTGATCGCGATCACAGCCGCCGGTATCGACTCATAGGCTTGCCGTGTCGCCTCCTTGTTGTTGCCGCTCTCTTCGAGCATCTTCCAGCCCCTGTCAGTGCCCAGCAGCACCATGGGGGCCACCAATTCCGTGTGACGCTCGAGAACGGGGCGCCACGCCTCAATGAAGACGGATACGCCGAGCATGAAGCCTTCGCACCAGCCCTCGGCATCGAGAAATTCGCCGCCGTCGTTCTGACGTAACTCGAAGAGCAGCGGGTCGAAAGTGCCGCGGCCGATGCTATGGATGACCATGTTGTAGTGCCGCATGATCAGGCCTGTGATCCTCTCGGCCTCCTCAGCGTTCTTGAATACGGGCTCGTCCTCGGCGTCTTCCATATCCCAGACCCAAGGCAGCCACTGGCTGGGCAATACGGCGTCAGGATTGAGGACGATTGACGCGAGAAACCCGTCCAGCGTTGAAACGTCCATGCCATCTTCAAGCAGGGCGTCCGACATCAAGAAGACATCTAAGTCATCGAGCTCGGCCTCAGAGAGAGGCTGTTCGGCGAGGAGCATGGGCGCGCGGAATCACAGCAAACGGCCATCTTATCTTGCTGGCCGATCGCCGGCCACCGCGCAAAGCAATCAAGCATCCGACCGGCCCTCACGGTCGATACTTGACGATCGCCCCTTCCACGTTGAACCGGTCGTGATCCTCTTGAGCGAGCCTTGCCAGCCATCCGTGTGTGAGCTTCAGCCCGCGCTTCTTGCAGGCACTCATCGCCTCCGGTTTCGACAGCGCGAGCCATCCGTCAGGCTGCGCTGTTGCAGGAAGCTCGCCGAGCACCGCGATGATTTCCTCGAGCGACGGTTGAGCCGATGCGCCGAATGCTTCATCCCGAGTCTCCTCCAGTGACAATCGCCCTGCCCCCTTTGGCGTGGTCGCTCGGCGCCGCTCACGCTTGGGGTATCCCTCGTCGCGGTCGTCTACGATCTTTTCCGCACCTGAGTCCCGCGGCCGCATGAGCGGGGGTGGCGTCTCGCCCTGATTTGGATCGGAACGTGCGATCTCGCCGACCTCACCGATCAGGG
>Ga0213919_1000379_pt1 | contig 20238 bp, 24 predicted proteins | sample McNCre317MG_FD_161056 | JGI IMG/M metagenome (GOLD analysis project Ga0213919, IMG submission 161056) | Freshwater microbial communities from McNutts Creek, Athens, Georgia, United States - 3-17 MG | ecosystem: Environmental > Aquatic > Freshwater > Creek | place: USA: Georgia | collected... | reverse complement strand
AGTCTTCTAAAATAGATAATATTTCTGTGATAGCACGCTCAAAACCAATTGCGTCAGCTTGGAAATATGCCCAATTAGGATTGGCATATCCATCTTTCGCTCTTGATTCTGCGTGCTTAACTCGAAGTTTTTCTTCTAGAAGTGCAGAGAGGAGTCTGCGGAATGCTTTAGATTCCTCAAACTCCCTCTTATTCTCAGTCCATGCTTTCTTCATTGGGCAGGCATTGATTGTTCCATTTGCAAGTCTTCAGAAGCTTGGTTAGCCATTCGTGTAGTTTCTTGTTGTTCTAGAACTGCCACATTAGGACTAAAGAGCGTATACTTATTCAAGCCCATAACTTCTTCCACAAGAGCAGCAAGATTCTTAGTGCTGATGTGAGGAGAGATTTGTTGCCAAACAGGTGTATTAGAAAGGCCAACAAGATTCTGGACAAGTTGAGCTTGCGCTCCGAAATGTCTAGCGCCAATAGCACGAAGCTTTCCGGAAGCTGTAATGTCATCCTTCGTGATGCTCATAAATTGAACAACACCCAGATCATCATCAACAACCTTAATTACATCTTCACGGTCTAAGTTACGCTTAGCAACCTCAAACATTCCATTAAGGATGCGTTCCAGAAGCTCAATTTCAAACACGTTAGTCTTCTCTTGGAAGATTCTACCAGCCGCGTTCTGGAGTTGCTGTACTTCAAACATTGTCTTCTCGCCAGGAGAACGAATCCCCATAGCTTCTCTAGGCGCACCGGCATACTGCTCCATACGCATCTCAAGCTTGTCAATGTTATTCTCAGCAACAATAACCCACTGAGCGTTTTTAGCCAGCTCCGTAACCTCACCGTTCTCGTCGATATGGATTTCGGCGTTGGGTTTGTATTCAAACTCCTCAACCTCTCCCTTAATGACAAGCGGGGGAAGAACAGCTAAGTCCATAGCATCCGCACGAAGATTCTCTAAATGGTCAATACGATATTGCATTCCCACCAGATTTTCCAGCGGACCCATAGCCCACAGGTTGTCAGGACGACTTCTCCATCCCACATGGTAGATAGGTGCATGACCAAGCCATGTATCAAACGGCTTATTCTCAATCACCCACATACGATCAATGATTACGATCTTATGTCCACGATAAAGCTTATGGGTATCCTCATCGAAAGTGTCCCCGTAAAACTCAAGAAGTTCTACGTAGTTGCTTCCAAGATAGGCTTGATAATTGCCAAAGCCATCAACCTGGAAACCTTCTGACTTATCAAAATCTTCAATTCCGAAGGAGCCCGAATTTTTGCAAAGGAGGTCCCTTTGCTTGATGGCGTTCTGCAGATATTGATTTTCAGGTTCATCCTGCGCCATCATCATCAAATCACCCTTGCCAATAAGTTTACGGATTATCTTCCAAGAGTCCTTAAAACTGCCAGCAATAGGGTTAAACACAATGTCCAGAGGACTAATTCGTCTAGCTCTCGGACCAATATAGTCTGGAATCTTTTCATCATGTGAGTTAGTAACAAAAGAGGCTTCGTAATCAACTGTAGCAAAAGCATTGCCGTAGTCGATATAGTCATAGAGCAGCTTACTGATTTCCTGACGGAAATGACTTTCCCTAGTTTTATTGGACATATACGCTTCAATAGCGATAGTCTTTTTCTTTTCAGCATCTTGACGAGAATATGCTTCCCATTTCAGCCAGTCATCATTAGGGAATAACGCTGAGATGTAATTGGAATGCAGATTATCTCGAATCTGACAGAGCTTAGGAAGTGTTGTGCTATTCTTCCAAGGAAGGGACTTGTTTGTAGTAGTTGTCGTATCCGTGGCAAACACGTAATTACGAACTTCCTTCCACAAGCTAATCTTTTCTTGTCGCTGGCTGTTATAATCAAACCAAGTCATTGCGATGAACTTGGCTAGATTATCTCGGCCGTATGTAGCACTAATGTTTAGAGCTTTCTTAACCATAGTTACCTATATGAAACACCGCCGAATCGCGGATTGAATTGAACAACGTTCGAGCGATATTCATCTGGAAGTCTCGATCTTTTTGGCTTAACAGCAATTTCTACAGCAGATGCAAGAGCATCCTTAATGTCATCATGAGGCGGCCGTGCAAGCACAAGCTCTTCCTCAAGCATGTCTGTATATCCACCCTTGAAATGCCATACCTGCATATCTTCGTATTTGTGTTCCAAAGCAGCAGCAATACGTTCTGCCTTAGTTCCTTCATTCCTTGTAGGACGGTGTTCGTCAATAGAAAGGCTTAATCCTTCCTGACGAAGTTTATCTTTCAAATCACGAACAATTACCGTTTGGGCGACGGTAACTTCTGCTCGGAGCTTTTTAAACTCCCATTTAGAATGAAGGGAGGAAATCCGATCAAAATAGTCGCCAATCCTATCGGATTTAAACACATCAATGTCCAGAACATAGAAAAATCCTTCCGCATCTACCCCAACCACGACAATAGCAGTATTATCGCTTTTCTTTGACATAGAAAAAGCAAAGTCAATCGCTGCATAAACATTAAGCTTGCTCTTCTTAAAGAACCAATATCCTCCGTCTTGCTTCAGGAATTTCTTATCGAAATACTGAAACTTCGAGCGGTTGATTCGATTAGAACCAGGATCATTTGGATCGTTGTAATATTGAGCATAAAACTGTACTTTGTCAGAATATTCTGCTCTAATCCTAGCCAACACTTGATTATCAAATCCAAAGAACTTACCGTCAGTCCGCATTGTCTTAGGCCAAAGGAATACGCCATCAGTTTCAACAGCATATTCTTTAACTTCCCAAACAGGAGCCTTTTGTACAATATCGCCCTCGTCATTGTACACATCATATTCTTGCGCCTTCCATGTGTAGTACACATCGGATGGATGGTATCTCGTTCCGCAAGCCATTGTAAATCCTCCAGCATTTCTGATGGAGGTAAACTGGCTGCTCTTTTTAACTACGCTTTCTCTGCCGTCTTCTGTGTAGGCATTCTCTGGGACAACCAAGTCATCAGGAATAATAATGTCGGCGTGCCAGCCTGTTGTGTTAGTTGTAAGACCTGCTGTAGCGACGGTAGCATCCCGAATACCTTCGGCACGCCTCTGGGGGTGATCAATGGAAAACTTACGCATACTCCACTTTTCACGCTTTCCCTCTTGAGGGTTGATGTATTCAGGAAAATACCTCTGGTAAGCTGCGCTTGCTAAGATATTCTGAATTGCGAAAAGCTGAGTTTCTGCTAACTCTGCGGTGGCGGAGACGTAAAGAATCGTGACCTCTGGGTGTCTCGTTATAATCCATGCGGCCCACGTTGCCACCATGTGGCTTTTTAGGTGAGCGCGAGGGAGCATAATAAGCTTGTTCGAGGTATTCTTCATCCCCGTCCCATAGAGATTGTACTCTTGCATCCATTTATAAATTTCCTTGTGAATCTCCCCGTATACATATCCGGGGTTGACTAGCCGTGCAAAGAAGAAGAGGTCGCTCTTAGCTGTTTCTCGAATTTCTCTTGCCTCAGTGGGCATTCTTTCAAGCTTCTTCTTAGCTTCTTCCAGCCAAACGTCCTCTTCTCTAGCCACTTACTTTCCTTGATTTGCGAATAAACGATGAACGTCAGCAGAATAATCATTCTGTACACGCTCAGCAACGGCCTTGGAAGCCTCTAGGTCGGCCTTAGACGGCCTACCAGCACCCCTAGTAGCCCAGCCCCTATCCAAGAGCCATTTAGCCGCTTGGTAGTCTCCACGCTCAGCCTTCTGAATCATCTTTTTAGCAGCCTTACTGCGTAGACGATATTCAAGCTCTAGACGCCATTCATCAATGTGCTTACGAATAAGCTTGTTCTCTAAGAGACGTTGCCAATGGCTCCATCCCAGAAGATATTCTTGAGCAAATTCATATTCAGTGGGGTCTTCAAATTCCACATAGAGCTTCTTTAGCGAAGGATAAACCTTTCCATTCCACTCATGGTCACGCTCTTTAAATGTGTAAATTGCATTCTCATCATAATTGACTTCCAGGAACAGGCTCTGTGTATAGGGCCTATTTCCCACATCAACCATTTTACTTTTGTCGATTAGCACTCTTCACTTCCTTATCCTTAGGGAGAAGATCATTCAATCTTGCAATTTCATTCTTCTGAAGCTCTAGGGCAACGCCCTGCTCCACAGAGAGGATTAGAAGGAGGCCAATTTGCTTGGCAAGCTCTGTACGCGTATCCATTATGTACCTGTCAAAAGTTTAACTGTAGTGCCGCTAGCTGTCTTAATGGTAATATACCCTGTCTGGGTAACAGCTCCGGCTGTGTATGTACCAAACTTAACTAAGCCAGTTCCTTGAGGGAACAGCCCTAAGTCAACGTTGGTATCGGAACCTCCAGAATTAATGGAGGGGGAATTTGTTGTCGTAGCTGCAGAAAAACTAACATAGTTTACTGCGCTGGGGATATTGAAGAAATATCCTAAAGCTTGTCCTGTACTACCAGAAATCTGTAGGCCAGTAGAACCAAAATCTAAAGCTGTCTTATTGCTTCCAGACGTATTGCTAGAGACAATAGAGCCAATGATGTTCCCTGCTGAATTATACCAATTCAGTGTATGTCCCTTAGCAAAGGCAATTGCTGTACCAGTTCCTGTAACACCGTCTGTGCCTGTAATTGCTGTAGCAAGGAAATTGATACCAACTTTAAACTTCATAGGGTTGGAAGCAATCTGAAAAGCAGCAGAGGCATCAAACTGCCCAACTGAAGTAAGCTCTGCTCCGCTTCCCATCTGCTGTCCGATAACATTACCTTGTTGGAACGGTGTGGGAGAAATACTGTCTACCAATGTTCTCGTATCAATCTCAAGGCCGTATGTACTACCACTAGCTGCCGTAAGCTTATGGGCTTCAATATAACGCCCCCAAACATTCGTAGAAAGCGTAGCATGGTTGTTAACCACAATATCTGTTCCAGCAATACCCGAACTACCTGCGGAGCCAAAATACTTAGTTTGGATGCCAAGCGTAAGAGCAACAGCCCCTGTCTCAGAAGTTGTTCCATTATTCAGAATGGCCGCCTGGGAAGAGACAATGCTTCCACCAAAAGGTCCCCAAGCATCTTGCAATGTTGTAAGCCAGTCCTTGGCTACATTAGGGTATCTTCCGTCATTAGCCACTGCTCCGCCAACAAACAGTCTATCTGTCAGCTTCTGTACCTTAGCTCCGTTCTGAACAAAGAATGCTCCAGAGAGGGCACTATCCAGAACAATAGCTCCAGGGAGTGTTCCAGCCATAGCATTAACTAAATCACTCAGTCTTACTGCTTCGCTCTCGTGTAGAGGGGTAGGAAGATTGATAATTCGATTACCATTAGCATCTGCTAAATTCTGCCATGTGTTCGTTTCCCCTACAGGAACATTTCTATAGAACACCTTGTTGTTAAGCTCATCCTCAATCTTCTGAAAATTACTATTAATCTTTGAAAGAGAGAATCCGCTAACAACTGTATCTAATACAATCTTACTCATCGGCTTCCTTTTTATTGTCTAAGCTCTTCAACCATCTCTTGAATGCCCGCATCCTTAAAAGGAACATAGGAAATTTTTCAATGATGAAAAGAATTGATACTAAGCCAGAGAGGAGAAGGGTCCATTCTTCTAGCGTTACTCCGAACAAGGCTAAGGCTGGAGCTGTGACAGAGGTCACCACCTTAACACTATCCGGAACTGTTTGTGTGATTGATTGAAATAAGTTCATGTTCCAACGAAGAAATTGTTGTTAATATATTTCTCTGATAAGGAGAAGGCGTTTCTTGTAATTTTTTGGAGAAATTTAGGAGGTGCAATGCAATCTTACGAGAGGGGGCATACCCCCCGGGGTACCCCTTCGGCATATGCCAGGAGTATCTCTAGAGATAATGGTCCAGTATCCTATTCCATAGATTAGGCTGGACCTATTCTGAAGAATAGCCAGGGGTATCTAGATAGGGGTCAAACACTACTCCCCTCCCTTATTCATACTCAGTCTATCTCTACAGATACAACCTAGAACGAATGAAAACACACACTCTCCATCCAAATCTCTAATGAAATCAATAGCTTAGGTATACCTGGGCTACGTAACCTATATACTTCTAGAATGTATAGTATGATTTATCCTGCTATCTGTTATAGATACCCCGAAAATAGACGTTTCTCGACATAGCATGACAAATATATTTCATTCTCTTATGCCACCCGGTTGTATGGATGCGTTGCATCATGTCTATCTGTTCTATGTCTGTAAGGTTGGTGTAAGATTGATCGACTAGAGTTCAGTCACGGTAGATCAATGGTCTACCTGCCCCGGTTGTCTAGGGGCATGCTCTCTAACAATCTGCCCCCTCGGACGCTCCCTAGAGCATGGCATTGTGTCATGTCCCCTAGAGGTAGCTATCATGTATCAGGTCACGTTCATTGACTGCTGTTCCCAACTGCATGTCATGTCGTCCCCTTCCCTCGCTGCTGTGCTGGCCTTCCGGTCGGCGACTGGTGGCAGGGCATGGGACATGCGCGTCAAGGGTCAACCCCGGTTGATCCCGTAGAGTGCAGGGCAGGCTAGGCTACGGTCTAGCATGCTCTAGAGAGTGTCTGAGGGGCAATAGAGAGCTTGACAGGCCGTGCCACTTGTGGCATAGTCTGTACCAAGGTTAGATCAACGGTCTAACCTCCCTGATAACAGGGGCGCTCATTAACAATCCGCCTTTGCATGTGCTTTGCGTATCCTGTTGGCTCAGGGGCAGAGAACAACACATGCCGCTAGCCATCCCTTAAGTGTGGACACAATGCCTAGCGTATGGCGGAGAGTGAGTGAGCATAGCGACCCTAAGTGTAGGCTTAGGCGCACTGTTCATTAACAATTCAGAGATAGATCAATCTAGCCCATAGGGAGGGAAACCCCTTTATCCGCTAGTCTACTTTATGCACCATAGGGTGCGCCACTGCATTCTGCGCCTGGACACTGTATCCGTACAGCCCCGGTGAGGCAATGAACGCATGTGCATTAGTGAGACATTCTCACAATGGCAACCAGTAGGCACGGGATGCTAGACGGTAGACCTAAACTGTAGAATGCGACACACTTACGCGAGTGTGACTAGCAGGCACACAATGGGGCGCCATTGACTAACGATCTTCGCACAGTCTCTCTGTGTGCTAGATTGATCTATCTCTGACAATCCCTTGCATTGATGATACGCGGGCATATTCTGCCATGTCGTATAGGTAGCTTGGAAACGTGATAGCACACAGAGCGTCAGCGAGTAGTGAGCCTACTCTAGACGAGACTCATACACCTATTGTGTTTGAAAACCCATGAGCCTATATGATGCCAACATGGCAGAGTATGAACGTGAGAAACGCTAGACATGCAGCATGTCGGGCGGATAACAGTGCAAGGGTATTCTTTTACAATCCGGGCTAGTAGGTGTTAACGTGAGCGGCTGATATGCTATGGAGAATTACTCCCTATGCGTTTGTAGGCCACTGCCACGCAATTAAAGTGTAAAGCTAGGTCTAATCATATGGCCTGGAATTTGCCCTAGTACGTCCCCGCTTTGTTATCACTGAAAACCCGGCGCTATGCGCTGAAGGGAGGAAACTTCCGGCAAGCATAGCGGCCCTATGGAAGCAATTAGCCTAGCAAGCTAATTGCCTCCTAACGGGCATTGATTGAATAATCCTCTTACCTATAACGTGGCCGCAATAGAACCTAGGTGCACTCTAGGGAATCGTTGCAATAGTGCGAATGGTCAGGCTAGATGGGTTATTCAATCAATGTCTAACGTATTGCGGGGTCGTTACCCGTAGTGGGCACAGACCACTGACGTTATGCTGTGCCGTGTGTTTGACCATTATCAACCATGCCGCTTGAAAAGCGGAGAAAGAGATATGCCATGGCCCGCCAAGAATTCATCGACGCATTCACTGTCACCCTGGGCGCCATCCGTGGCGCGGAAGACGTGACCAAGCGTGAACTGAAGCCCCTCAGCCGTACCCTTCTGTCGGCCCTGCACGGCACCGTGGACGCGCTTGTCACGGGTGACATTCAGTTCATCAACGAGACGCTCGCCGTCCTGAGCCCCGTCAACCGCCGCGTCGCCGTGCTGTTCTTCAAACACTTCAGCGGCTTCCACTACGGGGAAGACCTGGGCATCTTCACGAAGAAAAATCAGAAGACCTACGCCGACGCGAAGGCCGCCGCCGAGAAGGCGATGGAAGACCCGCTGTTCAACATCTTCACTTGGTCGGAAACCAAGGTCGAAATCGAGGCCAAGCCCTTCGACCCGGAGAAGGTGACGACGTTCCTGAAGAACGCCATCAAGAAGGCGCAGAAGGACAACAAGCCTCGGTCGGATGTGCTGCGGGCCGTGTTCGGCGCCGGCTTCACTGTGGTGGAAGTGTCGCAGATGATGAACCTGATGGCCGCTGAGGCCGAGGCCCTGGACGCCGTGCGCCACGCGCAGCAGGGGCAGGGCGCCTAAGACAAGGGCATTGCCAGCATGCACATATGAGAATGTGTGTATGCGGCAGGGCCTTTCTTGCGCCGTGCGCTATCACGCTTAAATGCTGGATGGCGTAAACGGCTTTGGGTCTACAGCCGCGATTCTGTAGGGGAATGCCTATGGTCCGTACATAGGTGGGTGTTTGTTGTTCTACTCTATAGAACAGCCATCGAGAGATGTAAAAGCGCAAATCATGCGTTTGCAGGTAGCGTAAACCTGGACACATCCCGCTGCTACATTGGGATGTGGTTATCTGCGTGTGTAATACAGCCGGATGGCGTAACCGGCATAATGCTGGCATGGTATAGAGGTTGTGCCTTGGATTTCCAATCCAATGAGGCAGGTTCGAGTCCTGTTGCCCGCTCCACGTCAATTGCATGGAAAGGAAACTAAGATGAAGTGCATCAAACTCAAGGTGAATGGCACGATTCACCGTGTCAGCGACACGCTGGCCCATCAACTCGTGACCGTCAAGAAGGAGGCCCACTACATTCCGAAGAAGGAATGGAAGGAACTTCGCAACAGCAAGGCTGCCTGACATGGAAACCTACAGCCAAGCGATGGTTCGCAATGCCAACCTGAAGAAGGCGGCGGCGATTCGTCTGAAGGCCAACATGCAAGGCCGCAAGCTGCATGGTGTCAGGCCGAAGGCAGGCCCGCAGGGTCTCAATCGCAAGCGTGAGCGCAAGCTGGACATGCGAAAGGCCGACTGGCAGCGCAGCATGGACACGAAGAACACCGAGGCCAGCGGCGCCCAACAACGCAAGGAATCCGGCGGCTTCAAGCGCCCCGGTTCCTGGAACTAAGGAGAGCTCTCATGGAAACCCTCACCACAATGTCATACGCATTCCAGAATGCGAAAGTGACCAAGAGTACCGGCGCCGCCGTCATCAATACCTGCGCCCGGGCCATGCGCAACCGTCCCTGGGTTGTGGACGAAGGGAAGAATGGATGGAATGCTCATCTGTCCTTCCGCACGGCCAAGAAGCTGAACGCGCCGGAATTCGACAACCCCCGCGCCAAGATGCCCCACGATGACATGATGAACGCATCATGAAATACCGCATCATCTATCAATACCCCGGCTGCAAGCCGTTCCCGGGGTATTGGTATTCCATCCCAAAGGATACCCTAACGCCCTTTGGGCAAGTTCCTAGAAATCCTGTGGCGGTGGAGCATCTGATCGATTACGCTGAAGCGGGCATTCTCTACGATGTGGAGGTGAAGAAATGACGCACGTTCCCATCTTCTGGAAGATGGGGGTGTTCGCTACGTGCAACTACCTCATCCGCCTGGAGCTACAGCTCCAATGCCACGGCATCCGCCAGCGGCTGGCAGGGCTTGATCCTGGCAAATGACCAGCAAGGGGCCTAGAAAGCGCTATCACGGGCTTTCTAGGCCACCAAGCTACCTACCTAGCTCGTCACGCTGTAAGCGCCTCATACGGGCTTTTACAGGGGAACAAGCAAGCTTGTTTCCTTTGTGGCCCCTTAGAGGAATATGTTCGCATGTCTCTTCGTTCATCCCCTACTCTACATTTATGTATTGTGTAGGACTTAGGTGAGAGGGATCAGGGGGACTAACAATTCCCTCACGAGTAATCTCGTGCAACCTGTGGCCCTTCCTGGAATTGCGACCGGGAAGGAGAGGGCATGGCCTATTCCATGAAGGTGGAGAAGCTTTAGTGCTTCTGGGAAGCCCCTTACATAGAAATATGTAGGGGGCTTTTTCTTTGTCCAAAAACTTTCCGGCATCTTATGAAAAACATACTCATCAGTCTCTGTGTGCTTCTCACAGCATGTGGAGGAAGTTTTGACCAAGAGGAAAAAGAAGAACGTGTAAGGATTCCTGAAAAGCCTTCTAATGGGAGGCCACTATAGTGTCCCGCACATATAAGAAGGCCCATCCGCCTTCTAAGAAGAAGAAAGACATTCCTCCTGTCAACACCAAGCGAACCAAAGAAGGTTTCTATGAATACGATTGAACAACGTAAGGCCCGCCAACAAGAAGAAAGCCAAGCCCGCTTTCAGATTAATGGAAACATCCTTCCTTTCCTCCAAGCAACTTGGGGAGCACAGGTGCAGGATTTCCATTCGGAACAGGCTTGTAAGGCTGGCCCTGGTCGCAAGCACAAGCAAGGGGCGTGTGTTTACATCCCCGCTGCTACTGAAAAGAATTCCCTGTGGACCCATCATCATCAACGTCGTTTGGAGCGTCAACATGGCTAGTATTCTTGAGAATCGGAACTCTGATTTCCAAGTTGGAGATTTGGTGAAAATTGTTGGGGACAATGGTGGATTTCCAGGAGGTTTTGTTGTGGGGCTTGAGGGAAAAATTTACACCCTAAGGGAGTTCGTCGGCGAGATGAGAAAGGGAATCCACCCGGAGCCAGGATATTGGAGGATGGTTAATTCCTCCTATGTGTGGCACTGCACCCAATTCAAGCTTGTCAATCCTCGTAAGGCCAAGACCCGTGATGAATTGCGTAAGCAAGCCAAAGAACTGAAGATTCCTCGTTGGTATGACATGCGTAAGGCTGCGTTGCAGCAGGCTATCATGCAGGAAAAGCAGAAGCCAGCCCCTCCCAAGCCTCTTGCTCTCCCCCCTCTTGGGGAAGAGGTGGTAAGGCGTATGAAGCACCGAGACGGGTGTTGCGCATACGCAATGGAAAGGGAAAATGGAGAACGTATTTTCCATACCCCAGATGTGTGCCATGCCAGGTTGAAGGCATCATATTCTCATAAATCCGGGAGCTATGAAGCTGGATATTCCAAAGCTGTCTTGAATATCGAACACCACTATCGTTTTCACCCGAGTCCTGAACAATATCAACAGTGGGTGGAGATGATGTTGTCTCATTCCCCTTTCTGCTCCATCTTCTTGACGAAGGACTTTGATGAAGCTTTGAAGGGAGGAGTTTATGTGGATGTGAAAGCCCCTCTTAGCCAAGTTGTTGCGGCAGCAATTGCTTTGCGAGAAGGGAGCGAATATCCGCAGCGAATTGTTGCATATTCAAAGCTTATTGAAGCGGGAGTGCTACCTAAGGCTGCCTATTTTGTTAGCCTTTGCTTTAGTCAAGAAGATGCTAATTGGAGATGGACTCCCCCTGATGGTGCGCATTGCATCTTCGCTCTCCAAGAAATGGAATTTGATGGGCTGCTGCAATTTCTTCGAGAGAGTTTCCATATGCCTGCGGATGCCCCATTCAAGAGCAATTGTGGGTTGTATCATGTGTTTGATGCAATTTGCCCTGGCACAGGGTATTACAGTTACAAGAAAATGCAGCCCGGCCAGCGTCTCGCTCATAAAGAATTCTTCAATATGTTTGGTTTGAAGAAGGAAGGGGACGGATTTAACAAGAAGATTTCTCTGCTCACTACCGAACAGCTTGTTATAGCGGCAAAGAAGTTGGAAGCTTTGATTTACTGAACAGGGTCCGGATGGCGTAATTGGTAGCCGCACGAGGCTTAAGTCCTCGTATCTTCGGGTGTAGGGGTTCGAGTCCCCTTCCGGACACCAAATTATGGAAATCAAAATCTGTGTCTATTGCGGCCGTGAAGGCCATCGTTCTTCCCAATGTCCTTGGAGAAATTACAAATGAAAAAGGTTTACATCGAGCATAGCTCTCCTGAATATCGTGCTTTGTTCTTCGCCCTTGGTTTTAAGATTGTTGAATCTGAAACACAGGCTGACCTGATTTGTTTCACAGGAGGAGCTGATGTGTCCCCTTCCTTGTACGGGGCTGATATGCATCCTCAAACCTGGAGTGATGTTGATCGAGACAGCTACGAAGTTCGTCTGTTTGCCTGGGCACAGTCTCAGAAAGTCCCGATGGTGGGAATCTGTCGAGGCGGTCAATTCCTCAATGTCATGTCTGGTGGAGCTATGTATCAGCATGTGTCTGAGCACGGCCGTGCTCACCCAATCACTGACCTGAAGACAGGCGAGGTGTTCTATGTCACTTCCACTCATCATCAGATGATGAAGCCCGGTATTGGACATGAACTTGTTGCCACTTCCAAGCTGTACGGTAAGCGTGAGTGGTATGAGGGTGAAGTGTTTAAGAAGGATATCTCTGAGGAGGATATCGAAGTAGTGTGGTATTCCGCATCTCGATGCCTTTGCTTCCAACCTCATCCTGAGATGTACCAAGGGAATGAGGGATTTTATCCCATGCGTACCTATTTTCGTTCCCTCCTTCAACGTTATATCGGAGTTTGATATGTGCAACATCAAGAAACCGCATGTTCATGCTGAAGTAATCCGTGCTTACGCAGACGGTGCAGAGATTGAATATTTCCTTAAGTTGGAAGGGAGATGGGAAACCATCAACTATCCTTCCTTTTTGGAAAATCAACTCTACCGTGTGAAGCCGGAAATAACTGCATTTAGCATCTATGCTGCAGCAGCCTATCCTCAGTACAAAGGGGAGTGGAGCTCTTACAACAAGAAATCTATAGAGAGAGGTTTGGAAGCTGTTGTTAAGGCTGTCAAGGCCGGTATCCTCTAAACTATTCCGCCCTTAGCTCAGTTGGATAGAGCAGCAACCTTCTAAGTTGCAGGTCAGTAGTTCGAGTCTACTAGGGCGGGCCATTTCAAGGAGATTGAATGAAAATCGCAATCATCACCTCTGTCTCTCAGAAGAGTAGCAGAGAATTGGCAGAGCATTTCATTGCCAATGGCATTGAGGCTCGGGTGTTCCAGCCATATAAGGACAATCGAGAGAATTTCATGGAATACGACCATGTGTTCTCTTATGGCTGCTCTGCCCAAACGAAGCATCGTTCTCGTCTCAATACGAGAGAGGCAGTGGAAGTTTGTGTGGATAAAGTGAGAACATTTAATGTCTTGCGCCCAGGTATCCCTATCCCTCGCTATTGGTACAACGAAAATGGGGGAGGTATGAGCCTAGCTAGGCTTCCGCCGGATGTTCAGTGTCTGGTTGTGCGTCAAGATCGTAAGGGGCGCAAGGCTGAGGACATGACCTATTGGTATCGAGAAGAAGGCAAGCCAATTCCTTATGGAGATTTGTACACTGAATTCTTCGAGCACAATCGTGAATATCGTGTGACGGTATTCAAGGATCAGGTTTGGGTGTATTTCAAGAAGTATACCAAGGCCGATCATATGCATACGTTCAATCTCCAGCGTGCTGGTGAATACCCGGCTATCACGAAAGCCTGTCTACAAGCGGCTGATCGGATTGGAATTGACTATGTATCCTTCGATGTTGTAGCCAAAACTAAAAATGATTTTGTTATTCTGGAAGCGAATTCTGGAACCGTTCTCACTGAGGAAGTGTCAACGGCTATTGTCGAATATTTCCTCAACCTGTAAGGAATCATTATGTGTGGAATCGTAGGTGTTGTGGGTCAAATTATTGCCGCTCATGAGCGAGCATTTAAGACCCTATTGATTCTTGACGCCCTTCGCGGCCTGGATTCAACTGGAATTGCAGCCATTGGACGGCACGTTGACCCGCGTGTTGTCAAGCAAGTGGGCAATCCATATGACTTGATGGAGATGGGTGTATTCAATAAAGTGATGAACCAATTCAATCGTGCATTGATTGGTCACAATCGCTTTGGTACACAGGGGCTGGTCACCAAAAAGAATGCCCATCCCTTTGAATTCGACAAGGTGATTGGTGTGCATAACGGCACGCTGGAAAACAAGTGGGAACTCGTCAATGGCAACAATTTTGCTGTAGACAGTGAAGCTCTATATAGCGGCATCAATAATGATGGAATTGAGAAGACCATCACCCGTGCCCGCGGGGCCTGGAGCCTTGTCTGGTGGGATAAGGAAGAAGAGACGATGAACTTCCTTCGTAATAAGGAACGTCCCATGTGGATGGCCTATGCGAAGAAGGATCATGCAATGTTCTTTGCTTCCGAATCCTGGATGATTGAGATTGCTACCAGTCGTAATGAAGTGGACATCCATGATCCATTCCCCACCACAGTTAATCAGCTTTACAAGATTCCTGTCAATGAGAAGGGCGAAATGGCTGATTTTGAGCTTGTGGAAGTGAAGGGTGCTCCCGAAATCCTCAAGTATCAAGGGGGTCATCAAGGAAATCACCCTTTTGTACAGGCTCAACAAAAGAGTGGGCGGACCTCTGGGGATAGTAGCTCAAAAAACGACAGGGTGGTTCCCATAACAGCCGCCAAGCACAACCCTTTGAACTACTACATCGGATCAAAGAAAGTCTGCTTGGAGGGACTAAGCGGAGGTGTGGATAAATACGGTGGCAAATACATCGTTTGCCATGATGACAAGGTTCCTGAGGCGAATGTCCGTCTGTATATCAATAAGAAAGACAAGCCACAGTCCTTCATCAACAAGAAGATTGTTGCGGATATCGGTAAGTTCCATTGGGACGGAACCTCTGGATACTTTAAAGTGGAATATTCTTCTGTGAAATTTCAGACAGAAGAAGAATCACCTGATTATGCAGATAAGCAAGGGAATATGCTTACCAAGTCACAATGGCAAGAGAAGTATCCGTATTGCTGTTGGTGTAGCAGCGCATTAAATCCGGATGATAATTTTCGGTTCCCTTACCAGGGCGGTAGCGATGTGCTGTGCAATGTTTGTGCAGATGATTCTGAAGTTGAAAAGTACCTTATTGGATAGGAGATAGACATGACTACGATTCTGATTGGCTGTGATCCTGAAGTGTTTGTCCGCAAGGGCAACAATTTCCTTTCTGCTTATGGTCTCATCAAGGGCGATAAGGCAAACCCCCAGAAGGTGCGCAATGGCGCTGTCCAGGTGGATGGTATGGCACTGGAATTCAATATCGACCCTGCTCGTACCGAGGATGAATTCTGCATCAACGTGCAGGATGTGTTCGCACAGATGAAGTTGATGGTTCCACAATATAGTGTGGAGGTTGTTCCTGTGGCCCATTTCGACCCGGACTATATGGCACAGCAGCCTGCTGAAGCCCTTGCACTGGGCTGTGACCCCGACTTCAATGCCTGGAAGAATGGGACAATGAACATCAAGCCGGATGGTGATCGTCCTTTCCGTACTGCGAGTGGTCACGTTCACATCGGCTGGGATGATGGGCAGAACCTTCAAGACCCCGGGCATCTCTCCCGTTGCCAGATGGTCATCAAACAGATGGACCTGTTCCTTGGCATCCCCAGCCTGTTCTATGACGCTGACAAGAAGCGTCGTGAGATGTACGGTAAGGCTGGTTGCTTCCGCCCGAAGTCTTATGGTGTGGAATATCGTACTCTGTCCAATGCTTGGCTGAAGAGCGAAACTCTCATGCGTTGGGTGTATCGCAATGCTGTAAAGGCTATGCAGCAATGTCTGGATGGCAATTTCCTGTATGAGAAATATCCCAACATTGAAGAAATCATCAACTCTTCTAATCTCAAGGAAGCAAAGAAGATTGTTGCTGATGCACAGCTAGAGGTTTGTCATGGCTGAACAAGTTTCTGTCCAAGACCTTCAGCAGTTTTACCTGGGCACCCTTGTTCTGTATAAGGGAAAGATTGTCAAGGTGAAGCAGATTACCGAGGGAAGGGTGTTCAAACTACTCGACTTGGTAAGCCAGAAGACCATTGTCGATGGGAAAGCTGAAGAATTTATCCAGCCACCACAGCACCGCCTTGGCTTCATCAATTACGGTTCCTCTGTGTACTACGCATCTCGACAACCTGTGCGAAAGATGTGTATGGGGATCGGGAGAGATAATCTGACGATTACTTATCTCCCTCAGTTGGAGTATCCGGAAGGGTTGGAGGCTGGCCTAAGGATACTAGGTACATACGAATCCCCCGCCTTTTCCGATATGTTCTTTGATAAATACCCATCAATCAAAGAGTGCCAAGTTCATTGTAGGGAATTTGGTGGAGCAATGGCTTTTGATAAGCAATTCGCAATTTCCAAGCATGGGGATATTCTCTACAAGACACTCACTGTAGGGACCCTTCCAAAGAATTGTTCTACAGCAGCAAGGATTAGGTTTGAACCCCAATACTCCCATCTGATTTATCTTTTGGAGGACAATCATGAAAAAGATTTACGAGCTTTTGAAACTGAATTCACCAAAAAAGGGTGATGTAGGTATTGAGGTTGAGTGTGAGGGCACCAACCTTAATTGGGATGAGGGCTGTCAATTCTGGAGAATTGAGAATGATGGATCACTTCGAGGACTTTTTCCTCATGAGCGTGCTGAGTTTATTCTCAGTTCCCCTGTCAAGGCGTCTGAAGTGAAGGCTGCCATTAAGGAACTCACGAATATGCAGAAGGATGCCAAGCTAAACTTCTCCTTCCGCACTAGTGTTCACGTCCATGTGAATGTGCAAGAACTGCAAGAGCGTGATTTACTGAATATGATTTACACCTACTTTCTTCTGGAAGAGCCTCTCTTGAATTTCTGTGGGAAGGAACGTAAAGGCAATCGTTTCTGTCTCCGATTGCAGGATGCAGAAGGCGTGCTGGATGCCGTCATTGAGCTTGCCAAGAGAGGTATTGTTGAATATAAGCGCAATCACTTAGAAGATCACATCCGCTATGCTGCTCTGAATATGGCTGCTTTATACAAGTATGGCAGTATTGAATTTCGGTCTATGCGAGGGACACTTGATGCCGGTGTTCTAAATAATTGGGTGGATGCCCTCTTGGCAGTTCGTAAGTTTGCCTGTGAGATGAAGAATCCCCAGGAAATCTTTGATCTTTTTTCGATGCTTCCTGCAGAAGAATTTCTTACGCGAGTGCTAGGGGATGTGGCGAAGGTGTTCATCTATCCTAATCTGGAAAAGGACATGCGAAAGAGCTTCTCTCTATCTCTTGATGCACTTGCTGCTTTTAGTGTATCAAAGATTTTCTCTGAAAAAGGGATTGAAGAGATTCCGCTCAAACTTTCCCCACTAAAAGGAAATATGAAAATCAACTGGGACCCGGTCCGAGCAAATTGGGGAGATATGGCTGCGGAGGCACTTCCTATTAGGAGAATTTGAACATGAAAATCTATGCTTACAAGAATAGCAGTGAATCTGCTAAGGCCCTTGCTAATGCGCTCGGTGTTAAGCGCCTCAAGCATGAAGGTAAGATGATTGTCTATGAAACAATCCTCAATTGGGGGTCTTCTCATATGGGGCGTGATTGGGATGATTGTGATTGGATTAACAATCCACTTGCCGTCTCTATGGCTGTAAATAAGCTCCGTGCGTTCCATTATTTCAAGTTTGATGGGGTAGCACACCCTCAGTTCACAGAGAGTCTTGTAGAGGCTTCTGAGTGGCTTGCTGGGGGTGATTGGGTTGTTGCCCGTACCAAGCTTAATGGGCACAGTGGAGAAGGGATTGTTCTATGCGCCCCTGGTGACGATTTACCAGATGCTCCGCTGTACACTAAGTACATCAAGAAGTCTGAGGAATATCGTGTGCATGTGCATGACGGGGTTGCATTCTTTGTTCAGCGTAAAGCACGACGCCTTGATGTTCCTAAGGAAAAGGTGAATTGGAAGATTAGAAATCATGCGAATGGTTTCATCTTCGCACATAAAGATTTGCAATACCCGGAGGCTATCATCACTGAATCCATCAAGGCTGTTCAATCCCTCTGTCTAGATTTTGGTGCTGTGGATGTGATGGTTGACCACGATGGAAATCCTTTTGTCCTAGAAGTGAACACTGCCTGTGGGCTTGAGGGCACAACTCTGGAGAAGTATGTTGAACAGTTTAGGAGATATCTGTGAATAAAACAGAACAGCCAGTAGCATACATGGGAAGGTGTGCTGCATATGGTCACCCTTGTCTTAGTAAAACTGCTGATGGGTTGATTGATGTTGAACCCCTGTACGCCGCACCCCAAGCAGCGCCAGCGCCGAAGCGGCTGACGGATGAGCAGATTCGCGCGGTGTGGTCGGCGCAGGGCAGTTTCACGGAGCGCGACGCCGACAACCGCATGTTTGCCCGCGCCATCGAATCCGCCGTCCTGCGCCTCAACGGACTGGAGGAATAAATGAGCAACACTTTCGATAGACACCCCTATCTCAAAGATTTTGGAAATGTAGGGGAAGAAGATTTGACTGGATTTGAGAATGATTTTCGGAGCGAAGCTCCTCAGTTTCAAGATTCTGTTCCCGATGAGTCAACCACTTGCTGTGGAAATGCGTTAAGAAGAGGGCCTAATGGACGAGGTTGTCCAGAATGTCCTATTCCATCTTCTATGGTGAGGAAAAAGCAGATGAGTTTTGATGAGTGGTACTCGCAGTCCGGTTGGGCTGCTCGAACAAAAGCTATTACTATTTTCCCAGAAGCTCTTGAAATTCTATTTCGTAGTATCTGGCAAAAAGCACAGGAGAATGTGTGATGTGTATGATTAATTGTTCTGGAGGGTGTAAAGAATGTGCCCCTGAGGATCATGCTGAATGGTTTATTGAGAGGAGGATTGCTTGTCCTGATGCTGGCTATCCTCTTTCTGAAGCAAGATTTTCTTCTGTGTGGGAGTACATTGAATATTTGGAAGGTAAAGAATGATTTCTGAAGTAGACATTCGAGATTGGGAACACATTGATATTCCTGCCTCAAGAAAAGCCCTTTCTTTGCAAAAAGCTTACATGGGAAATAATGCTGAGCTACAACGTTCTATTGAAATTCTTTATCAGTTCCTTTCTCAAATTGAGGAGCTTCGTAAGAAGCAACTACGTGAACTGAAAATTCCTTCTTTGTTTAGAAAAGGAGAAGAATGATGTCGAAAATTGAGTAGATTTTGAGTATATTAGATGTGTACAACACATTTATTCAAACTATGAAATATAATCTACTCACCTACATCAAAGACTCTCAGAAAAGAACCAAACACGGGCATAGGCAGTGGGTGTGCCAATGCGACTGTGGAAGTGTCCACGTTACAAAAGCTCAAAGTGTAATCTCTGGCGCGACTAAAAGCTGTGGATGCCTTAGGGGGGAGAAAGAAACAGGACTTTCTGTTAGAAATTTACGAGAGTATCGTATTTGGATTGATATGAAAACACGCTGTTTCAATCAAAACTCTAGGGCATTCAAATATTATGGTGCCCGTGGGATTACTGTTTGTGATTCATGGAAGAAATCATTTCTGACATTCTTTAAAGAAATGGGGAGATGCCCAGAAGGCTTGACCTTGGACAGAGTTGATAATGATGGAAACTATGAACCAAGTAATTGCAAATGGTCAACTAGATACGAGCAAATTCACAATAGGAGAAAGAAATTACACGTTGCATAGAAAAACTCCCTCATAAAACTGACAAATGCAATAGCGGAGATGCTCTCCAGGTTTTCCTAGGGGAAGATGGAAAGTACACGGGCTATTGTTTTGCCTGTGGAACGTATGTTCCAGACCCTTACAGTGACAGACCTAGGGGCTACAAGCCCGCTGTTCTAGTGAAAACTCAGGAGCAAATTGATGCAGAAATTGAGGAAATTCGAGATTATCAAACTGTGGCCCTCCCTGATCGTAAGATTCGGAAGGACAGTTTGGAATATTTCGGGACAAAAATTGGTGTTTCCGAGAACGACGGAGAGACGCCTGTGTCTCACTATTACCCGTATTCCAAGGGAGGCGAGCTTCGTTCTTACAAAGTACGCCTCATTGAACCTAAGCGATTTTGGAACGTAGGGAACATCAAGGATGTAGATTTATTCGGATGGCAACAAGCAATTGCCACTGGCGCTAAGAAACTCTTCATCACAGAAGGTGAATTAGATGCAATCTCT
>Ga0213919_1000378_pt1 | contig 20245 bp, 20 predicted proteins | sample McNCre317MG_FD_161056 | JGI IMG/M metagenome (GOLD analysis project Ga0213919, IMG submission 161056) | Freshwater microbial communities from McNutts Creek, Athens, Georgia, United States - 3-17 MG | ecosystem: Environmental > Aquatic > Freshwater > Creek | place: USA: Georgia | collected... | reverse complement strand
GAGCCGGCGTACTGGGCGCCCGCCTCGGGGGCCAGACCCGCCGCCAGCAGGCAGACCATCCAGATGCCTTTGCGCCCCATCGTTTTCGCTGTCGTTCGCATGCTGCGTCCTCCTTGCAGATACCCTCCGACCCGGCGGAGCAGCGGAGGGTGGGCGGGCGGCGCCAGGCTTTCCGCCGGACCCCGGGCGCCGACCATCGACGCCCCACCCGTGCCCGAATCAGCCCGTCACCGCGATTGCTTCCAGCATAGACGCCCCCCCGGGACATGCAAATTTGCAATCCGGCGACGCCGGCCTCACAGCAGCTGGAAGGCGAGGATCGCCACGCCGGTCGGCGGCAAGGCGGCCAGCAGCAGGCCCAGCGGGCTGATGGCCTCCTCGTCGAAGCTCGACTTGAGGATCGCCACCCCCGCCGGGTTGGGCGCGTTGGCGATGACCGTGAGGCCACCGCCGGTCACCGCCCCGGCGACGATCGCATACTTGAACTCCGCGGAAACCCCCTCGACCAGCGACGCCAGATAGGTCAAGGCGGCGTTGTCGGTGATCGCGGTCAGGCCTGTCGCGAGGAAATAGAGCGCGGTCGGCGGCACGCCGAGCAGTGTCTGCTGCAGCCACCATTGCTGCAGGCCGCCGAGCACCACCAGGCCGGCGAGGAAGAAGGCCACCAGCAGGCCCTCGCGCAGGATCAGGCGGTCCTGGTAGGCCTGGTAGGCCTCGGTGTAACCCAGGAAGAACAGGAACAGCCCCAGGAACACCACCGGATGGTGCGCGAAGACCACCGCGCCGACCAGAAAAGCCAGATGGATGCCCGCCACCGTGACAGGCATCCCGGCGGGTGCGCCCTCCCCGCCCTCCCCGCCGTCACCGCCCTGGGCCAGCAGTTCGCGGCGGAACAGCCAGGTGATCAGCACGGCATTCACGAGCACCGCCAGCGCCGCCTTCCAGCCGAACTGGGAAGCCATGAAGACGGTGTCCCACTGCCACTTGGCCGCCACCATCAGCACCGGCGGCGCCGCGAAGTGCGTCAGCGTGCCGCCGATCGAGATGTTGACGAAGAGCATGCCGAGGGTCGCGTACTTCAGGCGGTTCGACAGGCCCCGCCGGAAATAGCCGTCCCTCAGCATCAGCGCGGCGAGGGTCATCGCCGCCGGCTCGGTGATGAAGGAGCCCAACAGCGGCACCAGTGCGAGGCACAGGAAATACACCGCCAGCGTCCGGGGGACAGGCATCACCGACGCAAGCAGGCGGACCCCGCCCATCACCGTGACCACGATGGGCCGGCTGGCCGCGATGACCATCACCACGAACACGAACATCGGCTCGGTGAAATCCCGCCCCTCCAGATAGGCGATCGCCCCCTCCCGGCCCACCAGCCAGAACAGCGCGACGATGAGCACGAAGGCCCAGAAGCCGAAGACGACCTCCACCTCCGCGAGCAGGTGCCACAACCCCGCGTGCGTCGTCTGGCGATGCGCCAGGTGGGCGAAGAAGCGGGTCGAGAAGGTATGCACGACGGCCAGCGCAAAAAGCACGGCGGCCAGGATTTCGGGGGCGGAAACGGAAGCAAGCACGATGACGGGGCAACGGAAAATGGAGGACGGCAACCAATCTAGCCGACTGCGCCGCTCTTGCAAATCAGGGTAATGCCAGGGATTGCCGCCGGCCTCAGCCCTGCCCCAGCCGCGCCAGCATCGCGTCCTTGTCGGCCCGCACCCGCGGGTGGTAGCAATCGGCCGGCTGGGCGCCCAGGTGGCCGACGCAGGCATTGCAGTCGACACAGCGCGGCCCCGGCGTACCGTCGCGCAGATGGCGGTACAGGAAGGGGTCGGCAAGGAAGGGACGCCCCGCCGACACCGCGTCGCACAGTCCGTCGGCGATGGCCGCCTCCATCGTGGCCCGCGTGCGGAAACCCCCGACGCAGATCACCGGGATCGTCAAGCGCGCCTTGAAGGTCGGCGTGTAGTCGAGATTGAAGCCTTCCCGCCCCTTCCAGAGCAGGTTGCAGGCCAGCGTGACCAGCGGCCGGAACACCGTCAGCAGCAGGCGGCGCAGCGGCGGCAGGTGGGCCATGCTGCCGCCCTGCAGCATGTTGCGCAGGCAGCGCCCGAAGCGGCCGCGCACCATCGGAAAACCGGACTCGTAGTGGCCGACCGAAATTTCCACCGCATCCACACCGGCGGCCTCCATGATCCGCGCCGCCTCGACGAGTTCGGCGGTCTTGAGACCGTCACGCAGCGGCAGCGCGTCCGCCCCGTTCATCTTGATGATCACCGGGAAATGAGCCCCCACCCGCCGGCGGATCGCCGCGAGCACCTCGCGCCCGAAACGCGTGCGCCCTTCGAGGGTGCCACCGTAAGCGTCATCACGGCGGTTGGTGTAGGGGGTGAGAAACTGGCTCATCAGATAGCCGTTGGCCGAATGCATCTGCACCCCGTCGAAGCCCGCCTCGCGACAGCGCCGGGCGGCCTCGCCATACGCCTCGACGATGGCGGCGATCTCGGCAGCGCTCAGCGCGCGCGGCCGGGTGCCGGTGAGCAGATCCTTCACGGCGGAGGCGGACACCACGTCCGTGGCACCGACGAAATCCGGCACGACCTGCCGACCGCAGTGGTTGAGCTGGGCGAAGATGCGTCCGCCGTGGGCATGCACCTCCTTGGCGACACGCGCCAGCCCGGCGATCTTGTCGTCGGCATCGGCCCCCAGCTGGCGCGGAGCCGACTTGCCCTGGCGGCTCACATAAATGTTGCCGGTGATGATCAGCGGCGTCTCACCCAGCGCGAGAAGGCGGTAAAACTCGACCACCTCGTCGGTGACGAAGCCATCCGCGCTCGCCCGCGTTTCCGCCGTCGCCGTCTTGAACAGCCGGCCCGGCAGCTCCAGCGCGCCGATGCGGATCGGCGTGAACAAACCAGTCTCGCGCTCAGCCATCTCTCACCCCACACGCACCCGACCCGCTCCACACGGCGGGCTTTCACGCTTCAACCTAGGTTCAAGCTAGTTCCCCGCGGGAGCGATGGCAAGCCCGACCGGCCCAGTCTTCCCCGGCGAGCAGGCCTAGATGCCGAAGTGCCGCCGCACGCGCTCGGCCAGCAGGCCGCGGGCATCGGCTTCGCTGATGCCCGCGAGACGGTCGAAGACCTCCCGGGCGATGGGACGGAAGGCGGCCATCACGAGCGGATCGAAGTGGCTGCCGCTATCCCGTTCGAGCAGCGCCATTGCCGCGTCGAAGTCCATTGGCGCCTTGTAGGGCCGCCGCGAGCAGAGGGCGTCGAACACGTCGGCCACCGCAAAGATCCGCGCGCTGAGCGGAATCGCATCGCCGGCCGCCTGCTGCGGGTAGCCGCTGCCGTCCCACTTTTCATGGTGGCCGGCAACGACTGCATTGGCGGCTTCCAGCCAGTCGATGCCGCGGAGGATGTCCTGACCATGGGCCACGTGAGTGCGCATGATCGCCAGTTCCCCGTCGTCGAGCCGGCCCGGCTTGCGCAGGATCTGGTCGGGAATGCTGACCTTGCCGACGTCGTGCAGGAAGCTCCCGGCGATCAGCGACTGCATGGCCCATCCACTGAGGCCGAGGCGCTCGCCGATGCGCGCGGCGATCCACGCCACCCGGAGATTGTGGGCGCCGGTGTCGGTGTCGCGCTTGGCGATCGCGCGGCCGAGAACCTCCAGCAGCGACAGGTGGGAGACGAGAACCTCCCGCGTCTTGCGTTCGTTATCGGCGGAAAGATGGACGACGACCGGGTAGATGACCAGCCCGCACAGCAGCGAGGCGAGGCCGACCATCAGCGCGGCGTTCAGCGCGCGCTCGCGCATCTGCGCGCGCTGCCATGCCGGCACGATGCGCACGCCCTCGAAATAGCCGGAGATCTGCGCCGGGTCGGGCCCTGCGGGGTCATGCAAGGGCACGAAGACCCGCAGGATCCAGCCCAGGCCGTCGAGCCTGAAGCGCTGGAAGGAGGCGGCGGAGTAGACGGGACGGTGATGCCCGGGCAGGCGGCTTTCGACCGCCGCACCGCCTTCGGTCATCGCCTCGGCCAGCAGATCGCCCTGCGGACCGTAGATTTCGGCGATGTCGAACAGGCCGCCGGCGAGGGCGTCAGCCGCCTTGCGCGCATGATCGCCGGCGTCGGGGCCGCGCAGCCGCGTCGAGCTGGCGTGACTCAGCACGCGCCGCGACTCCTCCATGGCCAGCGCCACCGTGTCCTCCTCGGCATTCTTCCGCGCGACGAACCACGCGAGGGGGCTCGCCACGGCAGCGAGGAGGATGCTGACGAGGGCGATCCGCAGCGCGGCGCGTCGGTTGAAAGGATTCATGCGTTCGGGCGAGCCGGGGAAGGTGCTTCGCCGGCGCTCAGCCTACGCCTGACGCCAGAAAATTGCTCCGGATTTACACGCCTGCGCCACGGCATGCGCAAGGCCGTGACGCAGCCGACGAAGATATCCCTTGGGTCATGGCCGGGCCGCGGCATTTGGCGCATCATCGCTGAGGTGTCCCAAATGACCCGATGAGGAGCAAACAATGAAAAAGATGGTGCGAACCCCGGCTGCCCCGGCGCGGCGCAAGCTCAGCCTGGCGCGGCGGACGGCGATGCTGTCGGCCATCGTCGGCGCCGTCTCCCTGCTGGCTTCTGCGCCGGCCGCTGCGGCCAACAAGGCCAGGCTGAGCGTCTACCAGCACGGCAAGGAGGTCGGCTACCTGCCCTGCGGCGCGTATCCGCTGCCCAAGCGCACCGCCGTGCTGATGGGGGGCGGGCTGGACGTGAAGGAAGCCTATAGCTGGATGATCGCCCGCATGGCCGAGTGCGGCGACGGGCTGAGCGGCCGCCCCGGCAACTTCGTGGTGATCCGCGCCGGCGGCAACCCGGCCTACGACAGCTTCATCTACAAGCTCGGCCCCCTCGCCGCGGTGCAGACGCTGGTCGTGCCCAACGCGGACGCCGCCAACGACACCGCCCTCGAACCGTATATCCGCAATGCCGGCGCAATCTGGCTGACCGGCGGCGACCAGGGCGACTACTACAACTTCTGGAAGGGCACGCTGCTGGAACGACTGATTTCAGAACAGGTGAAGAACTTCGCGATCCCCATCGGCGGCACCAGCGCCGGGATGATGATCCTCAGCGAATTCGCCTACATCGCCTATCCCAACACGATTGTTTCGCAGGACGCGCTGAACGATCCCTTCAAGGAAGGCTCGGTTACGCTGAAGCGCGACTTCTGGACCAACCGGACGCCCTTCCTGCCACTGCTCTCAACGGTCACCGACTCCCATTTCGACACCCGCAACCGCATGGGCCGGCTGGTCACCTTCCTGGCGCGCACCATCGGCGACGGCTGGGTGAGCACCCAGAATGCCCGCGCGATCGGCGTAGACCAGGAAACGGCGCTGCTGATGGAATACCCGGACAAGGCTGCGCCGGGTCAGTCCTCCTACCGCGTCAGCACGGTGTCAAACCCCGGCGTCGACGGCGCCGGCTACGTCCTGAACGCCGGCTCCGGCAGCGAACTGGTGCTCACGCCCGGCCTGCCGCTGACCTTCACCCGGGTCCAGGTGCACAAGCTCCCGGCAATCAGCGCGCCAAGCAGCTACGAGATCAATGTCGTCGGGGGCACGATCTCGTCGACCAGCGGCAGCCTGTACTGAGCAGCCGGGGAAACGTCGCGGACGTTTCCCCGGAATCCCTCACAAGAAAACGCCGGGGCGCCCCAAGTTTTCTTTGACCCCCTTGGGGGGAGGAAACGTCAAGGACGTTTCCTGGGGGCGCTCAATGGCCAAAGCTGTCGGCGTCGAGCATGGTCGGATCCGGACGGTCCAGCTTGTCGAGGGCGGCCATGTCTGCCGCCGCCAGCGCGAAGTCGAAGATGTCCAGGTTCTGGGCCTGATGCTTCGGGTCGGCGGCCTTCGGGCAGGTCAGGTAGCCGGACTGGATGTGCCAGCGCAGCACCACCTGGGCGGGGGTGCGGCCAAGGCGTTCGGCGATGCCGGTGATGACCGGATCGGCCAGCATCGTGTTGTTGTAGCCCAGCGGGCGCCAGGCCTCGGTGACGATGCCTTTGGCCCGGTGGATCGCCACCAGATCGTCACGCCGGTGGTAGGGATCGAGCTGGATCTGGTTCAGGTGCGGCACCATGCCCAGGTCGAACAGGCGCTGGAGGTGGGCCGGCTTGAAGTTGGAGGTGCCGATCGCGCGCACCAGGCCGGCTTCCAGCAGGCGCACCAGACCCTGGTAGGCCTCCACGTAGCGGTCCTGGTCCGGGTTGGGCCAGTGCACCAGCAGCAGGTCGATGTAATCCAGGCCGAGCCGCTCCAGGCTCGCCTCGCAGGCCTGACGGGCGCCTTCCACGCTGTGCCACTTGCGGTTGAACTTGGTGGTGACGAAGACGTCGGCCCGGCTCACGCGCGAATTGCGGATGCCTTCACCGACGCCACGCTCGTTCTCGTAGTTCTCGGCGGTGTCGATCAACCGGTAACCCATGTCGAGCGCCGAGGCAACTGCGGCGGCGGCTTCGGCATCGTTCATCGGCCAGGTGCCCAGGCCCAGCTGGGGCATTTCGACGCCATTGGCCAGGGTGACGGTAGGAGCAGGTTTGACGGTCATGTTCAATTCTCGGTCTTGGTTAAGAACAGCGTCGCATTCTACCCACGGCTGCGCCCCCGTGGCCGCCGCGCCCGGCACATTCATTCAGTCGGCGTGCCGACCAGACCGCCGGGTCGGGCACTAAATTTCAGCGATTGCTAAGATGCATACGTCGGCCGCAAGGCCGTTTCCAAAGGCGCTTCCGCCATGCCTGGCCGCCACGGGTTATACGCGATGTGCTTCGCCCTGCTGTGCCTGTCCGGCCGCGTACCGGCCGTCGACTGGACGACCGCGGGCACCGAGGGCGGACCCGGCGTGCATCTCTACCTGTTCTGGTCGGCCCGCTGCCCCCACTGCCTGACGGCCCGGCCGCAGATCCACGCCCTCGCCGCCGCCCACCCGTGGATCATCCTCCACGACCACGAACTCAGCGCCAGCCCCGATAACGTCGAACGCTACGTGGCGATGGCCGAGGCCCTCGGCGAAGACGCCCGCGCGGTGCCGGCCCTGTTCTACTGCGGCCGCATGGAAGTCGGCTGGCCGGACACGCCGCGCACCGCCGACCGCCTGCTCCAGGCCCTGCGCGACTGCCGCACCGGCGAGGGTCGCCCGGCCCCACCACCACCTCCGGAGCTGCTGCCCGGCGGCATCGATCCGGCGAGCCTGTCGCTGCCCGTGCTGACGGTGCTGATCGCCGGCCTCGACGCCTTCAACCCCTGCGCGTTCTTCGTGCTGCTGTTCCTGCTGTCGCTGCTCGTTCATCAGCAGGACCGGCGGCGCATGCTGCTCGTCGGGCTGGTCTTCGTCGGCATCTCGGGGCTGATGTATTTCGCCTTCATGGCCGCGTGGCTGGGACTATTCGCGGTGATGGGCAGTCTGCCGTGGGTGACCGCTGCGGCGGGCATCCTGGCGCTGCTGGTCGGCGGCCTCGGCGTCAAGGACTTCTTCGCCTTCCGCCAGGGCTTGTCCCTGTCGATTCTCGAGGGCGGCCGCGCCGACATCTTCCAGCGCGCGCGGGCGGTGCTGAAGGCCGACCATCTGCCGGCGATGCTCGCGGCGACCGTGGTACTCGGCGTCGCCGCCAATTTCTACGAACTGCTATGCACGGCAGGCTTTCCGATGATTTATACGCGCCTGCTGACCCTGCACGAGCCCCGTCCCCTGCTGCGCCATGCGTGGCTGGCGCTCTACAACCTGATCTACGTGCTGCCGCTGCTGGCCATCGTCATCGCCTTCGTCCGCACGATGGGCGCACGCCGGCTCAGCGTACGGGAGGGACGGCTGCTGAAGCTGCTGTCCGGCCTGATGATGCTCGGCCTGGGCATCACCCTGGTCTTCGCTCCAACCCAACTGGACGACCCGCGCATCGCTGTCGGGCTGCTGCTCGCCGCGGCCACGCTGACCTGGGCCGCATCGCGCCGGATGCGATAAGCACCTCGTCAAACGTCCGCGCCGGCTCCCCCTCCGCCCAGGCCAGGCCCCGCCGGCGGCCAGGGGCGGCAGCATTCGACGGGCAAAATCATTGAAAAAATCTTAAAAAACAATACTGTGCATGTTGTGGACATCCGTCTCATTGGTCTATCTGGCTTTCGGGGCCGGCAGGTAGAATCATTTCCGCCATACAAAATAATGACAAAGGAGACAAGGATGATGACCGGCTACACCGATTCGAGCTAGTCCGCACCGCCTGCCTTGCCACGTCCCTCGCGGCGAACCCTCCCAGCCATTCATGCCCCTGCCCGCGGAAGCCTTCGCTCCGCCCCGGGAGCCGGCTTGCCTGAACTTATCGAACAAGGAAGCAGCATGCGCCTGCAACTGAAATGTCTTTCCCACACCCCGCTGCGCGGCCTCAACGACCCCGGTGCGGAGGTCGTGAAGGAAGTCGATGCGGTGCTCGCCAAGGCCCGGGCAGAAGTCGAGGCCTTCGATCCCGAACTGATCGTCATCTTCGCGCCGGACCACTACAACGGCCTGTTCTACGATCTGATGCCCCCCTTCGTGATCGCCACCGCCGCCGAGTCCGTCGCCGATTACCAGACCTTGCCCGGCCCCCTGTCGATCCCCAAGGAGTTGGCCCTCGAGATGACCCGGTTCATCCTCGACCAGGACGTCGATATCGCCCTCTCCCACCGCCTGCAGGTCGATCACGGCTGCACCCAGACCCTCGAGGAGATGACCGGCAGCCTCACCCGCTACCCGGTGATTCCGATCATCATCAACGCCGTCGCCCCGCCCTTCGGGCCCTACCGCCGCGTGCGCAAGCTCGGCGAGGCGGTGGGCAGATTTCTCGCCACGCTCGACAAGCGCGTGCTGATCCTCGGCACCGGGGGCCTGTCCCACGAGCCGCCGGTGCCGCTGCTGGCCAGCGCCCCCGACGACGTCGCCAACTTCCTGATCGCCGGCCGCAATCCGAGCGCCGAGGCCCGCGCCGCCCGTCAGGCCCGCACCATCGCCGCCGGCAAGATCTTCGGCACGCCGGAATGCCCGCTGACGCCGCTCAATGCCGAGTGGGATCTGAATTTCATGAAGCGGCTGATCGACGGCCGCCTGTCCGAGGTCGACGACTTCGTCATCGACGACATCTCGAAGGCCGCCGGTCGCTCCACCCACGAGATCCGCACCTGGGTGGCCGCCTTCGCCGCCCTCGCCGCGAACGGCCGCTACACCGCCCGCCAGGACTACTACCGCCCGATCAACGAATGGATCGCCGGTTACGGCGTGATCAGCGCCGAGCAGGCCTGAAACCCACCGACACGCCGCAACCCCTACCCAGGAGAAAAACCTCATGAGCACCCTCGACACCCCGATCCCGACCGCCGACGAGATCGTCGCCCGCGCCGAAGCCCTGATCCCGTGGCTGCGCGAGCGCGCCGAAGCCTGCGAGAAGGCCCGCATGGTCTCCCCCGAGACCATCCAGAAGTTCAAGGAAGCCGGCTTCTTCAAGATCCTCCAGCCCAAGCGCTGGGGCGGTTACGAGATGAACCCCAACGTGCTCAACCGCGTGCTGATGGAGCTGGCCCGCGGCTGCCCGTCCAGCGCCTGGAACGTGATGGTGCTGGGCGTGCACCCCTTCGAAATCGGCCTGCTGCCGACCCGGTGCGGCGACGAGCTGTGGGGCGAGGACAACACCCGCCTGGTTTCTTCCTCCTACGCGCCCTTCGGCACCGTCACCCAGGTCGACGGTGGCTACGTGCTCAACGGCCAGTGGCTGACTTCCAGCGGCTGCGACCACGCCGACGGCGGCGCCTTCCTCGGCGGCCGGATCGAGGAGAACGGCGAGCTGGTGTTCCGCTCCTTCTGGGTCCAGCGCTCGGACTTCGAGATCATCGACGACTGGTACGTGGTCGGCCTGGCCGGCACCGGCAGCAAGAAGCTTGCCGTCAAGGAGGTGTTCGTGCCCGATTACCGCAGCCACGTGATCGCCGCCTACGACGAGCCCTCCCACGGTGATGTGAACAATCTCTACAAAATGCCCTTCTTCTATGTGTTCTACGCCGCCGTCTCCTCGGTGCTGATCGGCATGGCCCGCGGCATGGTCGATCTTTACATCGAGCACATGGTGCCGCGCCAGAACATCAACCAGGCCGTCGGCGCGGCGGTTCAGGACCCCTTCATCAAGGGCAAGCTGGGCGAGGCCTATGCCAAGATCCTCGGCGCCAGCGCCCGCGTGCTGCAGAACACCGAGGAAGCCTGGCGCTACGCCTCCCAGGGCAAGTTGGTGCCGCTCGATCTGCGCATCCGCCATTTCGCCACCAACCAGTTCACGGGTGGCGAGGTCTTCGAGGCCGGCCACATGATCTTCAAGAAAACCTCGACGCGTGGCGTCTGGCTGAACTGCCCGATGCAGCGCCAGTTGCGCGACCTGCTGGTGGGCTGCAACCATATCACCCAGAATCAGGACAACATCGGTGACCTGCTCGGCGGCCACCTGCTCGGCAACCCACTGCCCAAGGCCAACCCCTTTGGCGTCAAGGTCTGACGGTCAGTCCGCCATCCGGGCCCGGCTCGCTGCCGGGCCCGCCCCTGCATAACGGAGAGAGAACATGACTGATCTGACCCAGACCACCGTCCACCCGACCCCCGCCCAGGACCTTTCCACCCCGGCCCTGGCCGAGCTGCCGATGGTCACCCCCCTCGAGCAGCGCAACGGCATGCGCCACCTGGCCGCCGGGGTGTCCGTCATCACCGCCACCGATGCCGATCGCCGCGCCGGCCTGACCGCCACCGCGGTCTGTTCGGTGACCACCGACCCGCCGCGCCTGGTGGTCTTCGTGAACAAGAGCGTGCTGGCCAGCGAGATCATCCAGCACAGCGCCGCGCTGGCGGTCAATGTGCTGTCCGGCGAGCAGGAGGAGGTCGCCAGAACCTTTGCCGGCATGGTCGAGGGCGTCCACGGCGAGGCCCGCTTCCAGGCCGGCTCCTGGAGCACGCTGATCACCGGTGCCCCCATCCTCGACAACGCCCTGTCCAGCTTCGATTGCCGGGTCATCAAGATGTTTGACGAGAGCACCCACCACGCCTTCCTCTGCGAAGTCCTCGCCGTGCGCGAACGCTCCGACGGACAGGCGCTCGTCTATCTCAACGGCGCGTTCCGGAAAATCGATCAGTAAGGCGGCTGCACGGTCGTGGCGGGTGCCGCCGTGACGGGTCGGGCCGATGTCGATGGAGGTCCTGGTGCGGGACAGGATATCGCCGGCGGGAATCCAGGCGAGGTCGGAGCACAGGCCGGACTGCTCGACGTCGGCGGCCAGCGTTTTCAGCATGGCCGGGGCACAAAACGCCGGACAGTGCCCTTGTCAACTTTCCTCGTCGGGTTGATTGATCTTGGTCATCGTCGCGAACCCGAAATCGAACGCTGCACTCTTTTTGGCTTCAATGGCACGGGCCATCTTGCCGACCACCTCGACCCGAAGGTCGCTCTGCGGGTAAATCCTGCACGCCAGCACACAACCACTGGCCTCCTCGTCGGCGCTGACCACGCCGCGACTCATCTTGCGTCCGATGTAGTGACCGCTGGTCACCTGCACCTTGCACACGCCGCAACCGCCGTTCCGGCAGCCTACCGGGATGCCCTTGCGCTGCAACTGCTCCATGCCCTGGAGGACGTTCTGCTCCTCCCGGCAGGCATAGGTTTCGCCGGTATTCTCGATCGTCACGATGAATGACATGTACTGTGCTCCTGCGTCCCGGCCTCTGCCGGTCGACCATATGTACGCTGAGACCGGAGGCCATAGCGCCAAAAACCGCCTTCGGAGCGGCGCTCACCCGCTTGACCCCGAGCATGCGCCACCAGGCTTGACCTGATTGATGGCCGAACAAATGAAAATCCCCCTGCAAACAACGAGGAGGATTTTCTTCACGACCGACCTACCAATATCACCCGACGCATCCTGTTGGACGCATCAGGCGGCGCTCCGCTCAAACCCGCTTGAAGAGTGGGCTGCGGATCTGCTGCGCATCGGCAGCAGAGAAGAATTTCTCGGTGTAGATGTCATTCTCGAAGAGCCGCCCCTGCATCAGGGTGGTGATGCAGGCGTCGATCATCACCGGGGGGCCACACAGATAAGCCTTGTTGCCCCGAAAGTCGTTGTCGAAGTGGGCCTTGGCGGCCTCATGGACATACCCCCGGAAGCCGCTCCAGTCCGAGTCGGCCGGCTCGTCCGACAGCGCCGGCACGTAGGTGAAATTCGGATACTGCTGCGCCAGGGCCAGGAACTCGTCGTGGTAGTACAACTCATCGCGGGTGCGCTGGCCATAGACCAGGGTCATCGGCAGCGTGCAGCCTTCTTCGAGGAGGTCGAGGATCATGCTGCGCGGACTCGACAGACCGGAGCCGCCGGCCATGAAGAGCGACGGCACCGCAACGGACTTGCGCACGAAGAAACGCCCGTAGGGGCCGGAGAGCTTGATCCGGTCGCCGACCTTGAGCTGCTCATGCAGGTAGGTGGTGCCCACCCCGCCCGGTACCACGCGGATGTTGAGTTCGATCTCGCGGCCGGTGGAGGGCACGTTGGCCAGCGAGAAAGCACGGCTGATGCCCAGGCCCGGGATGTCCAGGTTGATGTACTGACCGGCCTGGAAGTGGATGGCCTCGTCGAGCTCGACGAAGATGCCCTTGATCGTCGGGGTCAGGGTTTCGATACGGCTGACGGTGCCTGGGAAGTCGCGCACCGGGATCGTCTCGGCGTCCGGTTCCTCGTCGATCTCGGCCTCGATGGTCACGTCGCTCTGCAGGCGGGCGCAGCAGGCCAGCGTCTTGCCTTCGTCGCGCTCGAAGTCCATCAGCGCGAAGCTGGACGCTTCGCCGTGATCGACCTCGCCATCGGTGACGATCACCTTGCAGGTGGCGCACAGACCGTGGCAGCAGGCATGGGGCAACCAGATGCCGGCCCGCAGCGCGGCGTCGAGAATGGTCTGGTCGTCCTCGACTTCGATCGTCTGGCCGATCGGTTCAATGGTTAGTTCGTAACTCATGTTCTATTCCGTTCTCTGTCGGGCGTAAGTCTTGGGCGAAGAATGGGGAAAACGAGCGGCGACCCGGTGAGGCCGGATCGCCGCCGCGCGCGCAGGATCAGTTGCAGGAGCCCTTGATCCCGTGCAGACCCGGCGTGTGGAAGCGGATCACATCCTTGTGCTTGAGGCCGTTTTCGGCGAGCGACTTGTTGAAATCCGGCGTCCAGGGCGTGCCCGACTTGAACCAGTACACGTTCTTCCAGTCGATCTGCGCAAAATCCGGGTGATAGCCGTAAGCGCCCGGCAACACCCCGGTGATGATGTCGCCAAAGCGCATCGTCGGCGGGAACGGAAAGGCAAAGGGGGCGCAGAACATCAGGTGGTCTTCCCAGCCGATGTACAGCAGTTGGGCGCCGTGGAACTTGTCCATGGTGTCGGCGGGGGCGAATTGGTATTCCTTGAGGGCAGCTACGGCCATATCGTGTCTCCTGTTCGTATCTCGTGCGCCGCGGGCGGCGGGCCCGCGGCATCCGGCATCAGACGTTCTTGGTGGCCTGACCGCGCCAGGCCTCGAAGTTCTTCTTGTCTTCCGAGACGTCGAAGTCGAGGTTGTCGCGACCGTGCTCGAGGTTGTAGTACTTCAGCACTGCAGCGAGCGGATCGAAGCCGGGGGCGGTCGGATCGGTTCCCTCGGGGAAGCAGTTGCCCTGGTAGATCTGATGCACCGGCAGCCAGGCCTGCACGTACTTCTCGGGCTCGTCCTCGAAGATCTTCTTGCAGGGGTCAGAGCAGAAGTGATACTTCTCGGCCTTGTAGTCCACTTCGCGGTAGCAGATCTTGGTCGGGTCGCCGGGCTCGGTGAACACCAGCGGAATCTGACAGGTCTGGCACAGCATCGGCAGCGTCTTGTTGTAAAAGCGATTGCCCTTGGCAGCCTGCTCGCGCCAGAACTCGTAGCGCGGACGATAGAGCTTGTCGAAGCTGTTCGGGTACTTGGCGGACAGCCAGGCCATCTCGTCCTCGTCCGGCATCCAGGTGTGGAAGTTGGAGGCCGCAGCGTAGTTGTAGAAGGTGCTCCAGGCCTGGTGCGAGAGGTGGTCCTTCTCAAGGGCGATCTGGGCGGTGCAGTCGGGCATCTTGATGCCGTAGCGGGCGAGATCCTTGAACAGCGCGCCGCCGTTCTGCTCGAAATAGATTTCCCAGGCTTCCTTCCAGCTCATCGTGCGCTTGGGCAGCATGTAGTCCATCATCATCGCGACGAGGGTCAGCACGCGGTAGCCACGCCAGGTCCACTTGTCGATCCAGCGCTGGACGATGGGCACGTTGGCCGGATCCTGCTGGAGGATGAACTTGATGACTTCGAGGCCCAGGGTCATGTGGCGGGCTTCGTCGGACTGGGCCGAGAAACCGAAGGTCATGGTGCCCATGTCGCCGTTGTAGGCGGCACCCGACACGAAGGGCACGAACAGCAGGTTGGTCAGCACGTATTCGAAGCTGAAGCCGATTGCCACCATGAACTCGAAGGGGCCGGCGGTGATGGCATCGTCGAAGAAGCTTTTCGGCACCGACAGGAACCACACGCGGTCATGCGCATGATGGAAGTCATGCATGCCATTGTAGTACTTGTTGTAGTTCGAGATGGCGTGCACCTGGGTTTGGGCGTGGCGGATCTCGTCTAGGGCCTGCATCAGGCAGGCCACCCGCGGGCCGGCGCCGGGGAACTGGCGGCCGGCGTGGGTGAAGCCGCGGTGCGCGACATACTCGAGCGGGCTGATGCCGCTGACGAACAGCTTGACGGTGTTCAGGTAGCGGGCGTCGGTGACGTTCAGGTGGCCGTTGCTCTGGACGTAGGCGTCGAGCACCGAGTAGAGCTTGCGCTCCTTCTCGGACTGGTACTTCCAGTAGGCATCCATGGTCAGGCGGAAGGGGTCTTCCCACTTGTCCCAGTCATGGATCTTGATCCCTTCGTAGGCGATGTAGGGGTAGATATCCTCCATCTTCTGATAGGAGGGCTTCCAGTCCAAGCCGCGGGTCATGACCGCGTAACGTTCCTTCAGACCGAGCTTCTTCTTGGCTACTTGCATGTCCATTTTTATGTCTCCTTGGGGATCAGGCGTTCCAGTAAAGGGTCATTGCGTCGTCGTCCTGGTCGAGGTTTCCCGACATGGTGATCAGATGGACCTGCAGTTCCTGCAGGTCATACGGACGGCCGATCAACTCCTCGATGCTTTCGCGGCGCACCACCAACTTACCTTCGGCATCGATCTTCACCATCGCCGGCTGTTCATTGACCACCGCATGGGGGTTGTCCTGAACGATGGCCTCGATGATCTGGCGTGTGTCTTCGTTGGTCTGCAGCGCGATGAATACGGTGGACATCGATCTTTCCTCTCAGAGAGCGACGCCGGCCTTGGCCATGCGCGCGTTGAATTGCTGTACGACTTCGCCGACCAGCTCGTCGGTGCGCTCACCCAGCGCAATGCGCGCCACCGGCAGCAGCGCGGCGGCGGCGCGGTCGCGCCAGGCGCCGATCCACTGGGTGAGCAGCGCCTTGTTCTCGGCAGATTCGCCGGCGGCGATCTTCACCGTGGCGTCGGCCCACTTCTTGGTTTCGGCGAACCAGTCGGTCATGAACTGGGTCAGCATCGCCACCGGGGTGCCACCGCGGGTGGACAGCACGTCATCGATGATGGTTTCGTACACCAGCGGGTACATCAGCCCGTCGAGCACGACGTTCTGCACGACGAACAGTTCGAACGGATCCTTGACCACCATGCTGTCTTCGACGAAGCGGCGCAGGCCCTGCCAGGCGTCGTCTTCGAGCCAGGCCTGCTTGGCTTCGTCGAGCACCTCGACGCTGCCCAGCAGCAGGCCGACGCGGGTGATGTACTGGGCGATGCCCAGCTGGTCCATCGACTGGTAGATGTGCGGCTGCGAGAAACCGGTGCCATAGCCGTAGGCGCACACGGCGGCGTTGTTCATGTTGGAACCCCAGGCCACGTGGCGCAGCGGCACCAGCAGCTTGAGCACGGTGTCGCGCACGTCGGCCGGCAGGTTGTCGGCGAGGCCGCGGTTTTCGACGAAGTCGAAATTGGCTTCGGCGGTGTCCTGCTGCTTGGCCCGGGCCATCGTGTAGGCGCCGTAGTAGAACTGGCGCGGATCCTTGAACGCGTACCAGTCAGCCATCTTGATCGCGCTGCGCGAGGCGTCATAGATGTCGTGGTCGGGGTCCCAGGTCGGCCGGTAGTGGAAGTTGGCCGTCTGCTGCATGTCCAGCGTACCTTCCTGGTAGCGCGTGGCCGGCTTGTCGGCGCCGATGCGCCGCGCGATGTTGTCGAAGGTATGCCGCAGGGGCTTGATGGCGATCGTCTGAAGATCGATTTGCATGAGTTTGCTCCTCCTCTGTTTCAGGTAATGGGATCTCGTCCCGTTGCTGTTCAGCGAAAACGCTGGTGGGTGGCCTCGCGGAGGTTCCAGTTCCAGTCGCTGTCCTCTTCGGTGTCCGGTCGGCTGCCCTCGAGCAGAATCACCCGGTTGCTGCGGCAAAAGTCCTCGTAGGCCGCCTCCGGCAGCAGCATTTCCACGTAGATCGACGGATCGGAGATGGAAAACTCAAACTCCACCATCCCGTCCCCCCGACGCTCCACCAACCGTACATATTTGCGGTCCATATCCACGGACGGTTTGCTCAGATCCTTCATTGTTTCGTCACACCTCACTCGAATACTTCACTTTCAGTATCAAGGAGCGTGCCAAGAATATCAATTCTTTGATTCCAATGAGAAAAATAATTTATCCCAAAACTGACGGGAAATTATTTCCTCATCGCGTAATCCAATTGGTGAATTTCCACACCGCCGTTTGATGATCTGATCAAGCGCACAGGGCGCCGGCGGCCTGCCGCGGAGACGATCAGGGATGCGCACTCAGGCGCCGGAGTCGAGTCAGGCGCTGAGCCAGGGAAGAGAGGACGGCGTCGCGGCGGGCGCGAAGGGAGGCGAGAGCAGGATGGGGGCCGTGCGTCGGCCCCGATGGCGCGGGAGAAAGCGCCTGAACATCGGCATGCAAGGCCGGCAAGGCGGCCCTTGCGGCCCCACGCGGATGCGCGGGGCCGGTCTGGCGACTGCCACTCGGCAGCCGCTCGGTCGCTGAATTGGCCGCTTACTTGGTCGCGTTCGCGGCGACCTGGAACTTGATCTGGATGTCGTTGGCAACGATGTCGAAGGCCGACCACGGGCCTTCGCCGATCGAGAAATCGCCACGGCGGATGGTCAGCGTGCCGTCGAAGACGCCCGCCTTGCCTTGCGGCGTGAAGCTGGCCGGAACCACCACGTTCTGCGTCTTGCCCTTGATCGTCAGCGTGCCGGCCACTTCGTAGCGGTTGGCGCCGACCGGCTTGACGCTGGTGGACACGAAGCGGGCGGTCGGGAAAGTCTTGGTGTTGAACCACTGCTTGCCGGCGACCTCGTCGTTGGCTTCGCTGGAGCCGGCGTCAATGCTGGCCAGTTCCACATCGATGACGGCCTTCGCCGCAGCCGGTTTGGCCGGATCGAAGGCGAGCTGGCTGGCGAATTTCCTGAACTGGCCATCCATCGTCACGCCCATCTGCTTGTAGGTGAATCGGATGGCGCTCCTGCCGGCATCCACCTGGGAATATTCGACGGCATGGGCGACGGGGGCGAGGGCGGCGGTCAGCGCAAGGGTGAGGGCAAGGCGTTTCATCTTCGTATCTCCTGGGGTTCGTGTCGGGGACTGCCGCGGCGTGGCACGCATCGGCGATGGACGGACTGTAACCCTCGATCACGGCGCAAAATAGAGGACAATCTTCAACTCATAGTTGCACCAGAAACAACAATGAACCTCTTTGATGCGATGCACCAATTCGTCCGCGTGGTCGAGCTGGGCAGTTTTGCCGCGGTGGCGAACCAGCTCGGCGTGGCCCGCTCGGTCGTCACCCGCCAGATCGCCGCGCTGGAAGCCCACCTCGGCGTCAAGCTGCTGCTGCGCAGCACGCGCCAGCTCACGCTGACCTCGGCCGGAACGGCGTATCTGGAGAAATGCCGGATGATCCTCGATCTGGTCGAAGCCGCCGAAACCGACGTGATGGAGGAGCAGCAGACGCCCCGCGGCCACCTGCGCGTGAGCCTGCCCCTCAGTTTTGGCCTGAAGCGGCTGGCCCCCCTGATGCTGTCCTTCTCGCAGGCCTACCCCGAGATCAAGCTGGCGATGGACTTCACCGACCGCAAGATGAACCTGATCGAGGAGGGCATCGACCTCTCGGTCCGCATCACCAGCCGGCTCGAGCCCGGCGAGATCGTGCGCAGGCTGGGTGGCAGCCGGCTGATGGCGGTCGCCTCCCCGGCCTATCTCGCCCGCTACGGCCGCCCGCGGCACCCTTCCGAACTGGCCGGCCACGCCTGCCTCGCCTACTCGCCCCAGGCCAACAACCGGCCCTGGTCCTTCCTGGTCGATGGGCGTCTGGAGAACTTCCACCTCGCCTACCGCCTGCAGGCCAACAACGGCGAGGCGCTGGCCGCCGCCGCCGCCCAGGGCATGGGCATCACGATCCAGCCGGACTTCATCGCGTCCGACTACCTCGCCCAAGGCAGCCTTGAAACGGTGCTCGAGGAGTTTGCGCCACCCGAACTCGGCATCTACGCGGTGCTGCCGAGCAACCGCTACCTCCCCATTTGCGTGCGCCTGCTGATCGACTTCCTGGCAGAGCAGCTGGCGGGCACCGCCCCGGCCGCGGCCTAGCGCACAGAACAGGATTATTGTTGCCCAATCCGCAACAAACAATTGCCTCTCAGGTTCTATTTCGCACCAATCCAGCTCCTTATAGTTCGCCCATCGCCGATGCCTGCCCCGCACGCATCCTTCGATCCGACTACACCCATCTGAACAGGAGCTCCACCATGAACACCCTGACCCGCCTTGCCGCCGCCCTCGCGCTGTCCACCGCCGCCGCCGCCCCCGCGCTGGCCGCTCCGGAAACCTACAATCTCGACAGCACCCACAGCTTCCCGCGCTTCTCCTACAACCACTTCGGCTACTCGCAGCAGCTGTCGCGCTTCGACAAGACGACCGGCACCGTCGTCCTCGACAAGGTCGCCAGGACCGGTTCGGTCGACGTGGTGATCGACACCAAGTCGGTCAACACCGGCTTCCCGCTGTTCAACGAGCACATCCAGGGTGAAGACTTCCTCAACACCGCCAAGTACCCGACCGCCACCTTCAAGTCGACCAAGGTCGTCTTCCAGGGCGACAAGCCGGTGTCCGTCGATGGCAACCTGACCCTCAACGGCGTCACCAAGCCGGTCACCCTGACCGTCACCAGCTTCCAGGCCATGCCGCACCCGATGCTGAAGAAGGATGCGATCGGCGCCAACGCCCACACGGTGATCAAGCGCTCCGAGTTCAACGCCGGCAAGTTCGCGCCCTACATCGGCGACGAAGTGCGCATCGACATCGCCGTCGAAGCCATCAAGGGCTAAGCCCGTTCCCGCCACCGCACTTCCCCGCGAGAGAAATCCATCATGAAGATCCTGCAGATCAACAGCAGCGCCCGCTCCAGCGGCGCCAACTCCACCCGCCTGGCGGACGCCGTCACCGCCCGCCTGAAGGCCCAGCACCCCGCCGCCATCGTCGAACTGCGCGACCTGGCTGCCACGCCCCACCCCGTCCTCGACGAGGCCGCGCTGGGTGCGCTGTTCACCCCCGCCGAGCAGCGCAACCCCGAGCAGGCCGCGCGCGTTGCGCTGGACGATGCGCTGATCGCCCAGGTCCAGTCCGCCGACGTGATCGTGCTGGGCGTGCCGATGTACAACTTCGGCGTGCCGGTCCAACTCAAGACCTGGATCGACGCGATCGCCAAGGCCGGCACGACCTTCCGCTACACCGAGAACGGCCCGGAAGGCCTGATCAAGGGCAAGAAGGTTTACGTGGCCCTGGCCCGTGGCGGCCTCTACCGCGACACCCCGGCCGACTCCCAGGTGCCCTACCTAAAGGGCGTGCTGGGCTTTCTCGGCATGACCGACGTGGAGTTCATCTACGCCGAAGGCCTGGCGATGGGCGCCGAGTCGGCCGACTCCGCGTTCGCCGAAGCGGATGCGCGGATCGGCGAACTGATCGCCTGACAAGCCTGACCGGGATACGTCCACCAGGGGCGTATCCCGCCCCGACACAGCCGTCCCCAAGACTTGAACCCGGAG
>Ga0213919_1000377_pt1 | contig 20269 bp, 24 predicted proteins | sample McNCre317MG_FD_161056 | JGI IMG/M metagenome (GOLD analysis project Ga0213919, IMG submission 161056) | Freshwater microbial communities from McNutts Creek, Athens, Georgia, United States - 3-17 MG | ecosystem: Environmental > Aquatic > Freshwater > Creek | place: USA: Georgia | collected... | reverse complement strand
AGCTTCTTTTCGTCGAAGGCTATGGAATTTTGCCCAATTACAATATCTGCTTCATCAAGCAACTTCCAAACTGCCTCACAAAGCTTTCTATCGTCGCGAGCTGCAGGGTCGTATCCTTCATATTGGAGCAACGAAAGAACCTCGATCTTATTCGAGGGATACCACTGATATGCAACACTGAGGATGTAGGAGTGCTGAACTACTTTGAAAATCTCAGCTTCATGAACAGTCCACGCATATCCAAGTAGCGGGGAGTTCTCGATGTCTATGATTAGACGTTTTGGAGCGACCTCTTTTATAAAGAGTGAAGCTCTACTTCGTTAGGCTACCGCGCACGCAGAGCCTCACGCACGCATTATACCACGCACAGAACTTGACTAGTTGAGGGTGTGTATAACAAAAGGCTCCATTTCTGGAGCCAGTGAGAAGCGGGGATGCTTGTGGCGCAATCCTCCGAACACATTATAACTTGAGCCAGCGCATGTACGCTGCTGTCTTTGCGCGAGATCTGCGAAAGTCAGACCTGCATTTCTCCGAGCAAAACATTTTCACTTCGAGGAACAATCGGAAATAGCGTCGCACGAGGCCGAATTTACGGCCACAGTTACAGCACCTATTCATGGGAGCACCAGAAGGTGGGCGGGGCCGCGTTACCGAACCCCTAGTGTTGCGCACACCTGTTGGTGATTATAACACGCTGCCAGAGGCTCAAAATGGCACCTAGGACGCACTTAAATGCCTACAGCGCCGCAAAGCCTGTTATCGGCTCTTCCTTCGGTGGAAGCCAAAATCCTACGATACTGTAATGGCCATATTCTACGAAACGCTTAGTGCAGATGCCGGGCTTGTAGTTACAATCACTAACGACCATCCCCTTCTCCTCAAGGCTTTCGACAATAGCCACATGGCTTACTCCCGTGTCGTACTTAAAAATAGCTACCGACCCTACTGACGGGATGCTTCTTGGAAAACGGGCGTACCACTCAGCATCCACAAGCGGCGCAGTTGGTATCTTGCTGTGCACATACGAAACACAGCTCATTGATGAGAATGCGATAATACCGATTATTGCTGAGACGATATGCTATTTACGAGCGCCGTACCACTTGATGTCGCCCTGCTGAAACCGCTTGAACGCGGCGTAAAGGCCAGCACCAACTGTCACGAGCACCGTGGCCGTTGTCGTGAGTGCTTCACTGCCCACCGATACTCCAAGTTTTTCTAGGATCGGTGTCAGCACCATCACGAGAATGGCGATGTATTGTGTACTCATACGTCTAATTTTAGCACGGCTACGGTGTGGTCAAGCTCGTTATCCACTTAGGGCAGGTAGCGCTTATAGCTTCCATTTTGGTAGGCCACCCAAAGTTTCAGTGAGCCGCCTCTGTACATTTTTATCATCCAACGCACCACAGCGTCGGGGTTATGCAAAACATAATCCACGGAAGGGAATGACTTGCCAGGGCCGATGTGCCAGTGGTCGTTTATCTGCCCAATGCCCCAGTCTGTCGAAGATACAGTGCCGTCTTTGCGCTTGTTGATGCACTTTGCTGAGTTTTTAAAACCACTCTCAGCCATGATTACTGCACAGATTAAATTCTTTTCCTGGAGCTTTAAACCTTCTTCGTCGCAGATCACACGGGTGCTGTGTCTGGCGTTCTCCGGTGTGTCCCACTTGTAAGGTTCTGGCTTTTCTTCTTTTTGGGGGGCTGGAATTGTAGGAGGAGTTGTAGTGGCGTTTACAGGATGATCTTTTACCTGCTCAGGTCGTACAAACAAAAAACTCCAGTCCTTTATGCCGTCAAGAAACACCCGTAGCAGATACTCCCACGTTTTCATGCACCTCTAATTATATCGCGGATTTTTGTGAGCACTTGGATGAGCTGCTGGTAAAGACTCAACTGCTTCGCTGTGGCGTTCGGGTCTTCTTTTGAAATGAAGACTCGATAGGCCGTATCGTTGAGATCATAGTCCGGTTCTAGCTGTTTGATGAAGTCTCCCACCCGTCCTTCATCGTTGTAGTTATCAAAAGCGAAGTAGCGGGGTTTAAAAAATAGCACAGCGTGGTTCAAAGGCTCTGACGTTCTCGGATAAACACCGTTTATAGGCTCACTCCAGCCGTAGAGCGCAACACCCACCATATCGTCTTTAAGGACATCAGCGACATGAACCTCAGAGACACGCTCATAATTGACCGTGAAGCGTCTTGAAAACTCCAGTCCTAAGTCCTTTAGAGCTGTGGATATTCGTTTGGGGTCGTAGGTTTCATCCCATGTGTAGAGCTGAGGCAGTCTGAACTTCGGCACGCATCCATCGGAGTGAATTGATTGCAGTGGTGCAATGAGTGAATTGCCCTGCCGTGTCGTACCGGAAAGAATTGCATTGAAAGCATCTGAGAAATCCACACGTCCGTTTTGCACATACCCGTTATCTTCGAGCCACTTCTTGTTTTCGGGGTGCATGTTGTGGGCGTAGTGGTAGGAAAAGAGTGCTGCGAGTGCGTTGATTGGCGAGGCGGTTGCACACCAATATTTCTCCTCTCCCTGATTCTGCACTTCTCCGATTGGTAGCCACTGCTCACGTTCAGCTAGTGGAATGGAGACAATACCTGGCTGTGAGAGTCCTCCAAAAATCCAATCAGTTTCAGATCGGTCGGCTAACTCCTTTTCATGCCAATAGCCACGGCTCATATTACCTATCGGCCAGCCATACAAAGCCGAGCCAACCGAGTAAAACCTTGAAGCCACCGAAGATGATGGTTACTGCACCTATGATTGTTGCGGCGGTGAGGAGGATATTCTTTCCGAGTAACCCTTTCGCTGCGAAAAACTCTACGAGGGCTTCACTCACTATCTCTTTAATCTCCGCCCTTTGTTCAGTCGTGAAAGAATTGCCGCTCATACGTTACATCAACGTATTATACCACTGTTTAGGGTAGCAACTTGCAAGACTATACAATCCCGCGAGCCTCGTTGTGTGAGAGGTCGGCGCAATCACCAATCCCATTACAGGAGAGGCAGATTTCGAACGGCCTATCTTCTTTCTTTTCCATGCGCCCACAATACCTTGCCACTTGTTTTGAGCAAGGAGTGGTTGGGGATTACTCAACAAGCTGCACACTCTTCGCTGGCAATGGCTTCGAGTCCCGAAAATCTGTGAGTTGCTTACTTGTTATCGTGTACTCGTACCGCTTACCTTCGACATCGTTGCAGACCTCATAGGAGGCAGTTGAAATGACCGTTGCGATGATACTGTCCTCGCCTGTTGTAGCGTTCTTTATGTTTCCGAGATTGCGTACAGGGTCGTAATAGCCTGGTGTCACATCTCCCGTAGGTGTGTCGTAAACATCCTTAGTGTAGGAGGCATCGCACTTTAATTCTGTAATACCACCGAAAACCTGAGCTTTCATTGAGTTGAGAGTTGTGAGCATTCCTATAAGCAGTGCAGCGAGTGATGAGAGCATAAGTTAAAATATCCAAATTTGTTCGAGCGGTGGTGGAGAAGCGGCGGCTGAGGCGGTTGGGGCTTGGTATTTCAAAGCCACCGCGAAGAGGTCGCCAGAAGCAGCAGTAGTCCACGACCATGATGTTGTTATGTTTCCTGCTGTTGTTTGACCGATGTCTGAGGCCCCAGCATCAATATTGCTTTCCAGCACAGACGCTATCAAAGACTGTCCACCTCCTGGGGTGTGCGCCGAAGCAGTGCTTCCGATTCCGAACCATGTAATGATTACATCCCCGTCAGTCGCAGTTGTTATCTGTTTGCTGATGCTCGTTCCAGCAGCAGTGTTTGCCTGACCAGACGCATCAATGACTGTTCCTGATGTTTGGTGCATGTCTTGGAATGTGGCGCAGATCAGAAAGCCTTGCTTATTTGAACCCCAGTTTGCGACCACGTTAGCCGTCGCTGCTGTGGGATTTGCAAGATAGAACATCACACCATCAGTCTGCTGTTGAGCTGGGAGAGTTGTGCCGTCGATTATTTTGGTCATGCCAGTGCCGTTCCACGTCATGCTTGTGGGTGCGCCACCTGCTCCTCCGATACCAACAACGCAAACAAGTGCTCTATTTTGGCCTGTGCTGGGAACAGTCATCGCCATCGTCCACGGGTCTGATGAGGCGAAGTATTGTGCAGCGTCAGTACCAACTCGTGTTGGATAGGCGACAGCGTATGCTCTTGGCGTTCTAAATGAGAACGTGACGATGACTGCCAGAACAAGGAGTGGCGTGTAGAGCCAGCGCATATTAGGTTCCGGTTACTCGCGTTTTTACAGTGCAGCTCACACCCGTTGGCGTTCCAACAGGAGTGCCGAATTTTATTGTTGTAGTGGCACCCGCAGCTGGCACATTGCTTGAAGTAAATGACATCTTAGAAGCTGCTGAGGCAGTATTAGAGGCATTGAACATCGTCAGAAGCGTCGGGCTTGGGCCGTATTGAATCTGTGCGTTGAGGGTTGCTGACATTGGGGACACCGTGCACTGAGCGCTATCAAACGTCATCCCATCGGGCAGACGGATTTCAGTGAGCGTTGTTGTGCCTGTCCATGTTGTTGTCGTTGAGTAGGGAAATACAAGGTAGCGATATTGTGTGAATACCTGCGTGGCTGAGCCATCTCCAATCTTGAGTTGATTGTCCGTTGTGTCAAAAGCAATAGCTCCGGCGGCTGTTGGTGCCTGTGTTGCACTGAATGGAAACTGGAAGAAGTTGCTTACAGTGATATTGGAGCTGGACGAATTTACTGACGAACCTGATGCTGAAAGACATACCCCATTTTGAGAAAAGCACCCGCCTGTAAGGGCAATGCCAAATGTTCCTGTTGAGGTCGCGCTGTTTACAAACCCTGCTGAGAAGGTCTGAGCTGCGGTGTAGGTGTTAGAGGTTGTGGTGCTGAAACTTGTCGCGAGTTTTATGAGATCATTTACGGCAAGTCGCAGCGTGCTCACTGTGTCAGAGCTGGTGACTGAGCTTGCAACGCCGAATTGTTCGCGCTGATAGAGAAAGGCAAAACAGAAGGTAACAAGTACGATGGTCGCAGCTACAAGAAAGAATTGTTTGTTGTGATTCATATTCAGTTGCGTGTCGCATTACTCCACGCGGTATTGCTAATAGGATCGTCAAACGACCAATCGTCAATGGCCTTGCCTCTGAATATTCCGTCGAAAGTCTCCGCTTCGATAGTGCTTAGAGGAAGTGCGCCGAAGGTTGTCACGTCACTCTTTGCCACGTTGGTAAAAGCTGCGGAATTTCGAGATTGCTCAGTCCATGTCGCCATACTTGTATTTTATCATGCTTATAAACATCATCGCCCAGGTATCAGGTCAGCCCATGCTCGCATATAAGAGAGCCGTAAGAATTTTGCATTACCGGCAGTTGTGCAGCCTATACTCGTAAAGGGTACGAGACCACCGCGCCTAGAACCTGCGCCGACTACAGGTACGGATAGTGTGGCCACAAGACTGTTGTCGATGTAGTAATATGCCGTCGTTGTTTGGTCGGCATTAGGCACAACCTGTATATTGAATTTTCTGTACGTACTGCTCGCGACTGATGAAGATGCGATAAGAGTATCTTGCATTCTAATACTGCCTCCGGTTTCTTGAGCAAAAGCGTACCAGTCGCCAGTTGGCGATGTGCTTGTTGCGAGAAAGTAGTAGCCGCTACCAACGGTGGTCGCGCCCCAATCCGAGCCGGTGCTTTGCGACGATAGGCCGGTTGCATATGTCGTACTTGTCGCGAAACCCCTATTTTCAGTCGCAAGATAGGACTCGAACATCGGAGATGATGAGGCAGACGTAAAGGCGTTGTTAGCCTGTGAGCCATTGGTGGGTACAATCGCAGCGCCATCGCCCGCGTTGCAAGTAGAGTTCATGCTCGCAGTCGCACCCGACCACATTTCAAGAAAATAGTTTCCGTCAGATTCCGACGGTTGCGACGCGCTCGTTGCACCTTGCGCGTCCTCGTCAAACTGGAAATAGCCATCACATATACGTGCAGCGCTGTCGGCCGTGAGGCCCAGAAGGTCGGACATTACTTCGCATTTTTCGTAGCGCTTATTGCTATAGATAGCTCCGTTCACATAGAGCGGGAAGATTACAGGTATGCCTCTCATAGAGGAGCCGCCGATAGTCAAACGCGCCCAATCTTTGATACCAGTCGATGTGGCCGATATCATGAAGAGTGGGGTAGCACCTGTAGACGTAGCGACAACAAATTGCGGATTCGTATTAGACACAAGAGATAACAGGCCCCACGGTGATGTGGTCGCAATGCCCACAAGCCCATCTTGCGTTATTCTCATGCGCTCTGATTGAGTGATTGAGTTAGCGGGTGTTGTGTAAAAGGTGAAATAGGTGGGAGCTGAGGTGTCAGTGAAGGCAGCACCAGCCATCATGTTGAATGAGCCGACAGAGGCATCAGGGAAGCCGGTGGAACCGTAGCCGTTTGCAGCAAGAGAGAATATCGTATCATTTGCCGCTACTGCCGATGCACTTCCCGACGTACCCCTCGCCCTCCTGAATTGAATCTGCGAGCCAAAGTTGTTGTTGTTATTGTAGGTGTCCATTGAAATACGCAGTGGTGCGCCGTCAGCTCCGACCATGTGTAGGTAGGTGCCGCCAAGAGGTGCGGCAAAAGAAGTAGACGTAGATACGGTGAGTAGGCTATTTGCTACGGTCGTTCCTATTGATGCTGTCGAAAACATAGTCGTTGAGGCAATCACCATCGTGTTCTTGAGCCAGAGCGGTGTAGTGGTGCTTTGATTTGCGACGCTGTTGTAGAAATCTGGGGTAAACGGCCATGATCCTCCTCCTGCGCCAGTTGCATCATTACCATCGCAGAGTGCTGAGCTTCCTGTAATTGTCGTACAGAATGAAGCCCACGTTGAGCCTGTCACACCATTGAAGGTGAGGTTGTTGGTGAGGTTGAGGTTTTCTGCCGTGATCGCTGTTGTAGAGGCAAATGGTATTACGCTGGCTCTAGTGCCTGTTGCGATGTACCACGTTGCCATAAATGGTGCCGTAGTCGTTGCACCGATGTTCACCTGCTTTAGATTGAAAGTTGTGAAGTCAGCAGCCGCAAGACAGCCCGGCACTGAGGCCGTTGCAGTCGTGCAGGTTACTGCGTTCGTTCCGCCCGTATATACGAGAGGCGCTGTGAATGTTGTTGTTGCCGTATAGAGCCTTAGATAATCACTGGCCGACATGCTGCCAGCTTGTGAGGCACTCGCCGCTTGAATGCCGAGCGTGCCACCTGTTCCTACTTGAACAAACGAGCCCGTGAGAGGCGATGAGGCCGAGAGTGTTGATGTGCCCACTGATGCGACTGTGTTAAAACCTGTCGCATATACAAGCTGGTTTGCGGTGAGCGGAGATGACGTTCCGAGTTTTGTCTTAAATGCAGCGTCGAGGTCTGTCTGACTGGAGAGTGTTCCGGTAATGGTGCCCCATGACCCGCCACCTCCACCAGTCGCGTCGTCGCCATCACAGAGCGCGGCGCTGCCCGTGATTTGAATACAGGTCGAAGTTGCCTGCCATGAAGGTTGGCCATTAGCCCACGCGAGGACATAGCCACCTGTCCCTGTTCCATATGCTGTCGAAGTCGCTGCTACGGAGACAGTGTTGACATTTCTTGAAAGAGGGTAGTTGAAAGTGAGCACACTCTCGTAAGTGCCGAAGTCTGAAACTTGGCTTTTTGTAATTGAGAGAGCGGGGAGAGATGAAATGTTTTTATGAGTAGTCGTGGCGTAGTAGCTTGCAGCGTCAAGATAACCTTTCGTGCTGCCCCAATAGTTTGCACTGGTAGTAGAGAATGCGTTGCCCTGATTGAGAGAGAGAAACCAGCTTGCCGATGTAGTTGAAAACGCTAGACCTTGATTTTGCGAGAGGTGATAGGACGCTGAGGTCGTAGCCCATCGCCATTTGGTCGTATCCCAATAATCGGCTGACGTTGTTGAGAATGAGCTGTCGATTGTCAGATAGCCCTTTGTACTACCCCACCAATTCGCCGAGGTTGTTGAGAACGCAAGTCCCTGATTCTGTGTAAGCCAGTAGTCGCTACTTGTTGTTGCCCACCTCCACTTAGTTGTTTCCCAGTAATTCGTTGACGTTGTTGCCCACGATGAGCCTGAACCTCCACGAGCTGCCTGCTGTGTTTCCCAGTAGTCTGCTGATGTTGTGGAGAAGAAGAAGCCTTTTGAGTATTGATTTATCCAGAAGTCCGCTGAGGTGGTGGAAAAGGTTCCGTCAGCTGCACCAGTTCCACAAGTACCTGTGGTGATGGGGCCTGTACCGTTCCCTTTTAGACACTCTCCAATAGTAAAAGAGGATGCACCAGTACCGCCTTGTGAAACCCTGAGAACATTTGGTGCCGCAGCAAAAACAGGAGTAATTCCGAATATAAGCGCGAGAATTCCTGAAAGTAATTCAGACATAACGATTAGCCGCGAATGTATGTAGCCTCCATGACAGTGCCGTCATCCGGCGTGAATTGGAGAGTTATTCGTGAGCCTGAGAGTGTGTATTGATCTCCGAGGTGTAACATTTGGCCTTGGTATCTGAGCCATATGACAACATCACCCGCCACTCTGTCATTGAGTGTGAGAGTTGTTGTTGCTGACGATGTGCTGAATTTCTGATGCTTGAGCATCTTGGCGAGAGCGAACTGGAGGCCGATCTGAGAAGTACCGCCACCACCTCTTGGGGACTCATAGCCCTTAATAGCTTTGATATCTAAACGCTCATCACCTTGAAGAAGCTCTAATGCGTTTCTGATTTCATCGGGTGACAAGTCTTTTATGTTGCCGTCTTTTCCGTCGCGGCCTGGTTCGCCTTTCGGCCCTGGCACAGTTGAGTCTTTTCCGTCGCGGCCTGGTTCGCCTTTCGGCCCTGGCACAGTTGAGTCTTTTCCGTCACGCCCATTTTTTCCGGGAATTCCCTGGGGGCCAACTTCTCCCCTATCGCCCTTATCCCCCTTAGGCCCAATCTGCTTTGATACAGCGACTACAGCAGCAGACATCTCTTTTAGATCTGAGGAGAGCCGGAGAAGTTCTGCCTCTTTCTTTTCTAGGACAGCTTGGAGTTCGTAGACACGCTCTAGGAGGATTAGGTCTGCGTCCGTCGCCTTACCTTGCTGCTGCTTGATAGCAATTCGTAGTTTGTCCTTTTGCTGTGGTGATAAAGTCATGGTGCATTTTTTGGTGTATCATTACTGTATGTCCTATTTAGTAGAACGATTGCTTGTTGGTTCTGTATTGCTATTGGGTTGGTTATTCGGTGGAGCTGATTGAAGCTCCTCAAGTTCCTTTGGAACGATGCCATTTTTAAGGTCTTGCTGCACCTTTAGTTTTCGTGCATCCGACAATCCATCAAGCCATTTTGATACTTTGAGTTTAAAACTGGGGCTTTGATATATTTTTTTGACGATTACAGCTGCGACTCCAGCAAATGGCGATCCAAACGCAGAAGCTGATAAAAACGTAACGACATCCCCCGCCGAAATGCTGGCCCTAGTCAGACCGCGAGTTGATCTCGTTTCAATTGCATCTTTGAGGGAGCGAGATGTTTGAACGTTGTTGTTCAACGTCCTTATGTCAGCTCCGGTTGTTTTTTTCACTTTATCTTCTACGAACTTCTGTAACTCCTTACGAAGATTTACGAGACCAGTTTTTACTACACCTTCTTTTACGTCGCCTGTTACCTTGTAGAGAGAGAAGTGTTCGTCGAGCAATTCCTTTGCACGCTGAACATCATTGAGAGTAAACTTATTTTTTGAGAGCAATGAATCTACTTCGGCTTGAACATCCGTTAGTCCAACAACGCCATCAACTTGTCGTTTTATTTGCTGCAGTGATTCTCGATATGCTGGTAGCTCATTTTTATCGAATACCTTTGTCACTTTTCCGATTTCACTACGTACGTTTGTGTAGTTCGTCTTATAAAACTCATCAATGTTTTTTACAGTTTCGGGAACATTGCGCCCTATGAGATTTTGGTCTGCAAGAAACCTTCCGGATTCATTTCCGGTGGACGCGTAAATATTTTTTACGTCTCCTTGTGTTAGGTCGAGCGCTTTAGTCACCTCAGTATTTACGAATCGCTCTGAAGTTGGCATTAGATCGGAAGCGACACTTTTTGCAGTTGAAATCGTAGATGATTTCGGTGCAGTAATTGCAGGTAAGGAAACTCCTGTAGAAGCATCGGAAGCTGTTCTTACCTTCACGTTGTCTACGATTTTATTCGTAACATTTTTTGTATATGCGGCACCGTCAAGAACGGCGCTCACGTCACCGCCTAGACGTGCGATGTTTGCAACTCCGTCGATTGTGTCACGGAAGTTCTTGTCGGTGTCATAGAGATGAACCACCTCCTGAAGAGCGTTGCTACTACCAATCAAATCACCGAGATGTTTGATAGGTGATAGGTCTGAAGTAGCTAGCCAGTTTATTCCAGAACCAACGGCACCTAATGCCTGCTTAACACCAGGGATCTCATTGACCGTTGATTCTATCGCGTTTGCAGCCGCACCCGCTCCTTGCCCAAATGCCTGCACTCCTTTTTCAAGAGCTGGTGTATTCGGTCGATTGAGAATTTGTCCAAATCTGTCCGCTCGATTGTTTAAGTCCATACCAATAGAGCTGGTCACACGCTGAATGTATCCGGGTTGGATTTGTGAGGCTTCGGCGCTCGTCGGAACTGTTGAATTTGATTGTACATCCTGTGCCGTAGCACCTGCCTTTTTCAAGAATTCGTCAAATGAAACTGTAGCCATATTATTGATTGATTATCGCTATGCTGCCGTCTGGCAATACGCGACCAGTGATTCCATTTGCCGATATAATGTCACCAACAGTGTATGTCTTTCCACCAAGATTGACTTTTGTGTATCCGTAAATAGCCGTGCCGTTGTTTGTGAGGGCTGAGTCAAGTTTTCCTGTAATTGATTTCTTTAGATCGTCTATGAGTTTATCCCCGTTGGGGCCAACAAAAAAGGCTTTGTTGAAGTTTGATGGTAGTTTTGCCTGATAGGTTCGCAGTTCTTCCGAATTTATGACTGCACCCGTACGAGCACGAGCTAGAAGGTCAACAATTTCATTCCTCATATCGTTGTAGCTTTGATTGGTCTCTGACGGGAACACTGAGTTTTTCAAACCAGCGATAAATCCTGTCCTTGTGCTTTTGAAATCAGCTTTCAGCGAGTCGAGTTTGTTTACAATGTCATAGAGCGACGTAATCCCGCCCTCAGTGGTGGCGCTGAGACTACTTGGTTTCACGCCAGTCGATACGCTTACGATTGTGCCACTAGGTTTTGGTGTTTCTTTCGCAATTTGGGCGACAACACCGAAGCTTCCTTTAGGCAGACCCGTGGGTATTTGGCCGGTTGCCGCATATTGCTGGGCATACGCAACCATTGATGCCGGGTCGGACACGCCCGTATCTTTCAAATCGTGATAGATTTTCGCAATTTGTGCACTTTTCAGTTGCTCATCCAGTGCAGCGCTCTTGTCAACAATGAGACTTTCATATTGAGCAAGAGATTGTCGGTATGTCGGAGACTTCGGGTCAAGGCCGGTTATTTTTCCAACTATATCGGCCTGCCCACTACTTCTAGCCTTCTGTGCTAGTTCCCGCGCGTAGTTTAAATCATTCTGCTGTTGCGTGAATTCTCGATCATCTTTCTTTTGAAGTGCGTCAAGTCGTTTTTGTTCAGCTGCACTCGCAAATGCGTAGACCTTATCTCTCAAGTCCTTTTGGTAGTTGTATTGGTTGGTCGCGTCCTGTTGGTGAATTTGATAGAGGGTGTTGAGCTGGTTTTGTGCTGCTATGAGTATGTTGTTATTTCCCGTAGCCTCAGCCTGTGCAATTAGAGCTTGTATTTGAAGTGGTGCGATTTCGAGCATCTTGGCTCGCTTCTGAGCTGCAAGGTGAGGAGCCATGCCGCCAACGGTCACTCCGCGCCCTTGTGCGTCTTGCTGCATCTGCTGCTCTATGAGCGTGTCATATTCATATTGTTTCCCTTGAAGTTGCGCAGTGATCGCGTCCACCTTATTTTTACTCGCTAGCGCCGCCTGTTCTTTCGCAGCAATGCCAGAAGCGTTGTAATCAGCTTGATATTGGTCAGCGGAAGACGGTGGAGCCGACTGCGAGCCAAGATACTTTTCAAATAGGGAGTTGAGATCTGAGCCTTGCTGCGCTGCGTCTTGTTTGGCGCGAGCTTCTGCGAACATTTTATTTAGTGCATCAAGCTGTGTAGTACCGCCGCCAACGAGGCCGTTGTAGGCTGCAGAGTTATCTGGTGGTGGAGGCACTTTGATTTGCGCCTGAGGCTGCAACATTGCAGACGTGATTGTGCCTTGATAGTTGGCGTTTGGATTATAGGATGTCGGATAAGAAGTGCCGGTACCTGAGATGAGTGCAGCGTTTAGATTGTTCACCGCTGCATCAGTGCCCGCAGGTATAACAGCGTTTGGATTGTTCGGGTCTACAACGTATCCAGCTGAAGGTGTGATAGCCATATTAAACGAGCATTAGAATAAAGAAGAAATCTATGTCTGTGTTTGAGCCAACTCCACCACTCGAGAGAATAGTGTTGAGAGAGAAACTGTTCGCAGCACGAGCACTGACATCTACAACGTAATAACGTGTTGATCCCGTCATAAATGGTGCTGTTGTTACAACATAATCAGTTGTTCCAAGATTATGTGTGATTGTGTAGTTGCCTGTGCTATCGCGCCCAGAAGTCCAGCCAGCAGGTAAATTTATTGCCGTTCCACCGCCATTAACTTCACCGCCGTAGATTGAACCGATAATTCGTCGGTTATTCCTGATGTAAATATCTTTTGTGAAGATATAACGAGAAGCACCTTCGATGTATTTTTGCCAATTCTCTAGATTGAAAATACGAGTAGCTAGTTCCTGTGGAGTCATAGAAGAGAAGAAGTAGTCCTTACCCTATATTGTAACGCAGTTATTTGGGCACCTCCTGTGCTCTTGAGCTGAAACTCGTACTCACGACCTGAGTCAAAGTTGTCTCCTGCTGCTTCTACAGTGAACTCGGCGGCAGTAGCGCCAACATCAGATATTGTTCCAATCTCAGTCCATGTCCCCGCACCGTCTGTTGAGTTGCTGTCAACACGGTATGAGACTGTTGCTGATTGCCCCGAAACGATGGATTCAGTCATGAGACGAACAGACATTAGCTGTTTGGGATCGTGCTTGACACCTTCATCCATTCCTGGATTCATCGTTGTTTCGTAAATTGATGTCGCTCCGAAAGAACCGTTGACTGTTCTCCACACGGTATATTTGTCTGAATTTGCCGTGTTTAGATAGGAAAAGAAGAAATAATCATCCCAACGATATAAACCCTTGAATAAGTTGGTCGTGTAGTCTCCGCCAAGGCTTGCATCGTTCCTAATGAGGAGATTGTGCTGAACCGAAATACCGCCTTGAGCCAATTTTGTTATAGACCACATGCCAGCCATGTTGGTGCCGTCAATGTTTGGAGGATTCAGAAAGAAATATACTGAGTCTTCGTATTTGAATTTAAGATTTGGATTTATCCTGTAGCCTCCACCCATGAAGTACCAAGCAACTGTTTCTACATTTGCGCCGCCGCCCCATGCTTTTACAACGAGGCGAGGTTGGATTGTTGCAAGCGTGGTAGAGAATTGTCCAACAACCGAAACGCCAACGAGCAGACCGTTCAGGTTTTCTATGAATTTCAGTGAACCAACACCCCAGCCAATGGACTCTGAGAGGGTGTTGAGGGAGTCGTTTCTATCCCACAAGTAAATAACAGGCCCGCCGCTTGTTCTATTGCATCCTATGGCAAGATAATCTCCCCACTCACACATTGATACGATTGTGTTGTCACCAGGAAGGGTAAGGACGGCAGCAGAACCCCAAGCAGTAGAGCCAGTTTGAGTTGGGCTGGTGTTTCTCCAGATTTGATTGGCGATGTTGGCTACAACGTACAGATAGCCGTCTTTTGAATGAACGACACCCTGAACAGCGAGAAGAGTGCCGTTATTCGCAGCTGTTCCATTGTCTGACTTAACAAAGACGGGTGCGCCACCTATAGGGCCATACTTAAACGTTCCTCCAGTGTGACCTCCAAAGAGATACGCTCCGTATCGTATAAAAAGAACCTCTCCACGGGTGCCTGAGGCTGCGTCAAAGCCCGTACCAGGTGCGGCGCTCCATGTGCCCGTTGTTGTTGTTTTGTAGAAAATCTTTGGGCGTGATGTTCCGCTCTCTACGCCTAGTCCATAGAGATAACCGTCCGAACCAGTTTCAAACGCAGTGATCTTGTAAGTATCTAGGTCGGATTCAGTAGACGCATCTGCTGTCAAACTCTCATAGGGTTTCAGCTTTTTTGGATACGCCTGCAGATTGAAATGCTTGGAGATACGGTGCTGATTGCCAGCGCCTCGTGGTTCTCGTGTTAGTCCTCCATCGAATCTATCTACTGTGCAGACTTGTTCCTTCATATTATCGGTGGGAGATACGACGCACTGTTATTTGCGGGCGGTCATCTTTGTCTCTCTTTGAGTAGTCCTTTTGCAGTGATTGCTCCTTACGTTGAATCTCAGCCATGAAGCCGTTTGCCATTGATAGACCTTTTGCAACAGCAAAGTTATACGCAACCCAATAAGCAATGAGATCGTGATAGAGGGAGTTGAAGCCTGGTACTTTTGTTCCAGTAGTAACCTGACCTGAGGTGAATAGGTCACCGCTTCTCTGAAAATAGACCTTGAGACCTGCTGCAAGAGTTACCGACACGCCGTTATCTGGCGCTGGATAGAGAACAAGAGAGCCGCCTTGTACGTCGTAGTATTGAGGTGCACCGTCTGTTTCAAAGAATTCAGAGGGAGAGCCATCAATATCATCTAGGTCGATAGGTTCTAGTTTGTAGTAGTTGCCGTTTTTATCCAGAACCTCGACACGCTCTATTTTTAGGTGTGAGGTATCAAACTGATAGTCTGGCTGAGAGTTTACGAGTGTTGTTGTTGCGATTGGGAAAGAGGTGAAGTTGTTGTCATCAAACTGCCAGCGGCCGTCTGCTTGGAGAATAAGAGACACGACACGCTCATAGGCATTATTGATCTCGATGAGCATTGTTGCAGCGGGGAAGCTGGTGGAGTTGGTTCCTGTGAGGAAGTAAGTCTTTGAAACGATGTCGCCGATAGTCATAAATTAGTATTCGTACTCTCCTAAATGTTTCACGCTAATAGTTGGGTCAATCCAAACGTCAAATCCGCTGTCCATTGCGGTGCGGGCAAACCATGTGTCCTCACCAATGACAACTTGGTAGCCTTTGCGCCCGAAGTTGAACCAAGGCTGAGGTAGTTTTTCAAAAACTGACATCTTGATAAGCAAACACCCACCACCAATGACTTGTGCCTTATAAAGTTCTGTCTCAGAGCGCTCAGTGAGGGGTTGTGTGACGCTCTCAAGGGGGAGTTTTCTGCGGTTGTACTCAACAGTGATGATGTCCTTATCATGTGCGAGAAGACGCTTAAGGGTGTCAGCTGGGAATTTCATGTCGTGGTCGAAGAAGAAGATGTGTGTTGCTTGCTTTTCGAGTGCGTATTCAACACACGCGCCACGGGCACTCACAATGTCACCACCTATACGCATGGAAAACGACGTAACAGTGTTCGGTAGCGACATCATTGTGCCGACGATACTCTCAAGGGTTTTTGCCTTGATGGTCTCTTGACATCCAATCGCGAGGCACACCCGTACGGGCTGAATTTTATCTAATGTGGCTTTGTTATTTGCCATATCCTGCCCTCCTAAAAGGGCAAGGATGGAAAACAACTAGGCTACGTTTACATCGTAGATAAGCACCTTCGCGACGGAAGGAACTTTTACGCCGTAATCGAGACGAGTGTTGACCGATATACCTGAGATGTTGCCACCTGAGGAACCGGCCGGATCTTCGGTGATGTACGTTTGACCAAACGTAGCATTGAGAAGACCGATCTTCTGAACCTTACGCACACCAGCCATAACGTGACCTGTTGCATGAGAGGTCGAGACGTAGTGGTAGAGGCCAGCGTAGTCGATTCCGACAGTAGCGCCGTTCTTGAGGGCTGCGTCAGCTTGATTGAAGCCGTTAGCCTGCATGAACGTAGTTGCGGCTGTCCAGTCCTGCGGACGATAGACGATGAACGCCTTGTCGCGCTGATACTGGGTAAAGCCGTTCGCTGTGTAGATAGCCTCGATGACAGCTCGCCAAAGGTTGTCTACTGATGTTTCGGTGATTTGGAAGGCTGTGGTGGAACCTGTTGCAGGAGCACCAGAGCCGTTATCACCCATGTCTGTCCAGTTTGCATGATCTCCGAGCATGATTGCCTCAAGGCGCTCGTTGACCTTATCTCCCTGGAGAGCTGCACGATCCATACGCTTAGCGTAGTTGGACTGTGCCTCATCCGCTCGGTCGAGCAATTCGGCAAGAATGTCGAATGTACCGATGTTGAGAGTTTCAGTTGTCTGAGTAATGTCTTGGAAGGTGTAGGTGTTACCTCGTGTGAGACCAGTCTGAATCGCAGACTCAGAAGCTGTACCAACATACGGAAGTTCAAATACCTGTGTGTCTGAATAGATCACGTCAGATACTTCTTTCCAGTTGGTAGGCTTCTTCAATCTCTCCTGAAGTTTTACGGCCCACTCTTCCTGATATTTGATCGAATTTGCCATAGTTCGCTTTGATTAAAGTAATCAAGCGATTTTGAGAGTTTAGAAACGCGGAGCGCGAGTGCCTTCCTGTTGGTATCGTCGGTTGACCAATTTCTCAGCCATACCGGCGGGCATACCTTCGGGAAGTTTTCCTGCTGCCTGATACTTGTTCCACCAAAAGTCTTCACTGTTAGCGGGAGTACCAGAGGCACGATTGCCTGACGTTGGTGTTGCCACGAGTGCGTCAGATTCTGCCTGTTTTTCTTTTCGGAGTTGGGCAAGTTCTGCTTGGAAGATCGTGTTCGAGGTGATTGCCTCGGCATCTCGTCCAGTGTCTTGCTTCCACTTATTGAACAGAGCAAGCTCGTGTTCCTTAGTGATGTTCTCCGTTTTGAGAAAGAGCTTTTCTATCTTCTCTAATTCGCCTGTTTTGCGAGGTTGTTCTGTCTCAGCGGGAGTCTCTTTAGGAGCCTTAACCCATTTGCCGTCGATCAGAACATTGCCCTCTGCACGCTTGGCTCTCTCGAAAAGCTGACGATTGGCCTGTTCGGTCTCCGTGAGCTTCTTTTGAAGAGCTGCCACATCTACAGTTTCGGTCGATTGGCTACCGTTTAGAGTCTGGGTGGACTCGCCGTTTGAAGTGTCAGCGCTCACAATGTTTGTTTCTTCCATTTTTTGCCCATTTAAGAGTCGGGCTTCTCATTATTTTTTAGTAAGAACTGCCGAGGAACATACATCCTCCGGTCGGATTCAATCCTGAGTCAACGACAGACGTTGTTGCCGTTACATTGACTACAAGGTGAGTGTTCGGTGGGAAGAATACGCCAGTGGTTGAAGCTGTGAGGCTTCGTCCTTCGCCAGTACCGAGAAGGTTCACAGTACCGAGCAAGGTCGTTGTTGCACCTGCTGTAGCACCATAACCAGCCTGAACTGAGAATGCGTATGTCTCGAGATTCTGAATTGCGATGGAGAAGGTGCCGGTAGATGTAGCTGCCGGAGTAACAAGATCGCAGAGTGTTCTGCGTGCTACGCCGAGCTTTTTTCCACCACCAAAGATAGTACCTCCAGATTGAAGCTCCATTGGGCTGTTCAATGCAGAGACTGCACCGAACGCTTCGTCAGCTGGATTAACACTTACTTTGACCTCAGCCGAATAAGCGGCGAGAAACACGAGAACTCCCGTGAGAACTGCTGCTATTGCTCCGAGTAACTTTGCTGAAATGAGTGTCATATTATTTTTCTTTCTTTGCTTTTAATTTATCGGCTTTCGCCTTTTCATCGACCTTTTCCAATTTTGATGCTGCCCGCTCTGCCTCCTGCGCTAACTGTTTGTCGAGAAGGCGCGGGAGTCGGGCATTTGAAAGTGTGGACATAATGATTTGCTAGTTAGTAATTAACGCACATCGGCAATGAAGAGCGTCTGCGCTGTGTTTGATACAGCTTTAACCCTCCCACATCCGAATTGACCTGCGTCGTACACGACCGTTGTTGAAGCGGCCTGCCAGAATCCTACCCCTCCAGTTGGAGAGAACTTATCATCGAGCGTAACAGACAGACCACCTGCAGTACCCGTTGTAATAACACGAGCAACACAGGTAGAACTCGCGGCAATCGTAACGACAGTATTGGCTGGAAGATTAATCACAGACGTTGATGCCATTGTTCCCGCTGTTCCGGGAGCTGCGGCACCGAACGTACTTGCACCTGTAAAGGCGGCAATGACTGCGATTAGAATTCCTCCGAGCCAAACTTTAAAATCTTTCATAGTAAGGAATTACACTGTTAATTAACGTCCTGGGTTAACACCTGCGTTCTCCTTGTCGGAAGTACGCAGTCGCGCGATCTCGCTAAACGCCTTTTCGACCTTACGGCGTCCAACCGACCGCGCTCGGCTGATTTGTCCAATTTGTTCATCCGTCATCTTTTCATCGACGGATTCTTCTGCGAACTGCGAGAGAATTGCATCTTTGAGAGCATCAAAGAGTACCGGAGTCTCTGCAATTGTTTTTAGGATAGGGTTCATGCTGTAGGTTGGGGCTGAGGAAGTTGCTGAGGTGCTGGCTGTTGCTGTGCCGCCATCTGCTGCTGGCCTATTTTCTTAAATGCGTCAGCCAATCCTGAGAAATCAACAGGATCGCCACCCGATAGCTCAATGCTTTGATTGATTGCATCCCATGTGGCAGGCTCTGCAAGAGTCGTAGGGCCGCCTACCTGCACAACTGTCCTGATGATGTTGTTGATTCCCTCAATAGCCTTGCCGAGATTCTTTTGTTTGCCCTTGATGTCTGTCTTAACAACAATCGGAACGTTCTTCATTTCATCCTTGAATATCTTGAAGAAGAACTTGTTGCCCTTTTTCTTGAAGGTAGAGCGCACAATCTCCTCATATCCCTGTACTTCCTCTGGTTTAATCAACTCGCCACTGAGGATCTTTTCCTTTATGAAGTCATTGGTTTCACAAGTAACAACTGAATCAACAACGTATTGAAGTTCATCGAGTTCTAGTTCTGTTACAAACTCTTGGTCTTTGGAAATCTCGCGTGATATGTGGGGCAAAATCCAGTCTTGCTCTACCTCATCCCAGAAGGTTGCAAGTTTGCCCTGTCGGTAGTTATGGAGAGAGTGATTTTCCATCTGCTGGATTTGCACTGAACCAAGTGGAGTACCAGCCGGAGGCTGCTCACCCATGATAGCCTCTTGTGCTGAACCCATCTTTTGAGCGTGAACTTCCCACTCCTGCTCTTCTTCGGTGAATAGTTTTATGTTGCGTGGGAATGTGTCGATTGGCCCCATATCCCCATCAAGGCCCAAATCAACCATGTTCATATTGTCCATGTCTTTAAGCTTCTGGCCGTTGAGAATGCTCGCAGTGTTTGAACCTTTTACTCCAATGAGTGTCTTAGAAGCAGCGTCGAGCATGTCTTGCTTGCGTATCATGTTGTAATTCGTCCACACCTGCGCTTCTTCCAATTCCTCAACACCACCAAAACCGAGAGCACGGCCATAAACCTGATCTCGCTTAATCAATTTGAACGGTGACTTCTTCTCTTCTCCTTTGAAAAGGGTGATGCCAGTCTTTGTTCCGTCCTTGCCCTGATAGAAACAGAGGATGTGGAGCTGGCCTGAGTATTCCTGACTGTACTCACCTCCCAAGAAGTGCTTGGGGAACTCTCCGTGGACTTCATAGATTTCAATGTACTTGCCTGGTGTTTGAACCTGAGTGTTGTTCTGTTCCTCCTTCTTAGTGTTTCGAGAGAGAATGATCGTTTCTTCGAGCGTTGCGGTAGCTCCTCTGTTGAGGTCGCCCCATCCTCTTGAGGACATCTTCATCAACTCAGAAGGAGAGAAGAAGTGCTTTATTCCTATAGGCCCATTGAGGATGTCTGTCTGATCGCAGAAAACTATGGATTGGAGGGGCACCACCTCTGGCTTTACATCGTTGACGTTCTTTAAGAGAGCGCCGCCGTAATCCACATAGCTCTCAACCATGGAGTCAATGACGCTATCAATGCCGTTCTCTCGCGCCCACTTCTCATGGAATTTCTTTACGAGAAATGATTTGTAGTATTGCTTTGAATCGTCGATGTAGA
>Ga0213919_1000376_pt1 | contig 20280 bp, 24 predicted proteins | sample McNCre317MG_FD_161056 | JGI IMG/M metagenome (GOLD analysis project Ga0213919, IMG submission 161056) | Freshwater microbial communities from McNutts Creek, Athens, Georgia, United States - 3-17 MG | ecosystem: Environmental > Aquatic > Freshwater > Creek | place: USA: Georgia | collected... | reverse complement strand
TCTAAGTTTTGCGGTCTTTCTAAAATTTTGTACTTGGTTGCTGAGCGAACAGCGTACGCATTAAACATTTGATCGGTTAATTAGATTTGTGCTTAATCGTCCAAGTCGTTGGTCTCTGACCTTCCAACATCCTCTGTTTCCTACCAGCACGGTCGGATATTACATGTAGTTTTGAACTACAATACCGCCTACCTATTATATTCGGAAACAAGTGAGAGTACCAGCAATATGTCAAAAGTTGATTGACGAACAATTCAAGACTTATTAGAGATGCTTGGCGGAGAAACTAGTACGACTGTGGCAGACGTGTACGGATCTTGGTCTCTCGGTTCACTGATTTTCAGAATGTTAAAGAACGTGTGAGCTTTTTGCTCGGAAGTGTGTGTTTCAATTATGATGCTAAGTAACGGTGTTTTTACCAGTCCTCCAAATATTTTTAAAGAAATTTTTAAAAAAAAGTTTAAAAAAATTAAAGAATCCGTATTTTATGCGGTTCTTAGAGTCCCAGACTTTGGCAAAATATTTTGAAGTTCATTTGGAGGAAGCATTTGGAACATTCAAATAATAGTTTATAATTTTAGCTTTCAAATTATGAAGATAAAATTTAAACGTCAATGATTCGCACTAAGTTTCCAGTAAAAACACAGTCCAGACCTACAAACTTTCCTTACTATAAAAAGAAAGTAAAGAAACCAGCATCTATGCCTGCAAAGTGGAATCCTGTGTTTCTTGGAATCCTGGAAAAGTTATTTGAAAAAGGATGCACTCAACGTGAAATAGCTGAAATACTAAATATAAGTAAAGACACCATATCATATTGGTTACGTACGAAAGAAACAGTAAAACAAGCGCAGGAACGTGGAGAAAAGGAAATGATTGAAAAAGTTAAACGTTCATTCTATGAATTGGCCATGGGATATTCTCATCCCGATACCGTAATCCTTACAAATAAAGTAACAAAATATGACAACGAAGGAAAACCACTGTATTCCTATAATAAACCACTGAAAGTACCAGTAATAAAATATTACCCACCAAATGCCTTCGCTTGTCATAAAATATTGACTATAAAAGATCGTGAAAATTGGATGGACGTTCAAAAAATAGAAAACAATCTCCAAATAAACGTACAAAATAATATTGACCTCTCGGATTTTAATGATACTGAACTGGAAGCACTGGAAAAAGTAGGTATAAAACAATTAGCACAAAAAGCAATGTTTAATGAAAGTGGTAACTGACATAAAGAATAAAAAAACTATTACTACTCCACGTTCCGATAAAAAAGAACGTGCTTTGAAAGTATTGGTTACTCCAATGCAAATAAGAAGAGAAATAAATAATAGAAGTCTGCATAAATTCCTAATCTATTTTTGGCCTGTAATCAGTAACCAAGCCTACCAAGATAACTGGCACGTGAAACTACTGTGTAAAGAACTAGAAGAAATAGCCTATAGAGTAGGGAATAGACAACCAAAACTCCATGATCTAATAATTAATATCCCTCCTGGAACAACAAAAACAATTATATGCAGTATTATATTCCCTGTATGGTGTTGGACGAAATGGTATTGGATGCGATTTATAACAGTATCATATAGTAGTGCATTATCATTAGAAAGTGCAGAATATTCCAGAGACCTCGTAAAATCCGAACAATTCCGGGCCGTATATCCTGAACTGGACATCAAACAAGACAAGGATACCAAATCAAATTTTAAAATCATAAAAAAGGAAATTGGTAAGATAGGATATAGAAATAGAGAGTTAAATGGGGGGAATAGATATTCAACATCAGTTGGTGGAACACTGACTGGTTTTCATGCTGATATTCTAATATGGGATGACCCAATGAATCCTCAAGAGGCGGTATCAATAAAAGAACTAGAGAATACTAATAGATGGATAGATCAAACATTACCTACTCGTAAAACAGATAAGAGAATATCTACTATAATAGGAATAATGCAACGTCTCAATCAGGATGACCCAACAGGACACATCCTTGCAAAAAAGAAAAAGAATGTTAGGCACATTTGTCTCCCCGGTGAAATTGAAAACCACAAAGACCAGGTACAACCACCAGAATTAGCTAAATATTATGTAAACAACCTCCTTGACCACCAACGGATGGATTGGGGAGTATTACAAGATTTAGAGGCAGACCTTGGACAATACGGATACGCAGGGCAGATAGGACAAAACCCCACCCCTCCAGGTGGAGGAATGTTTCAAGTGGACCATATTGCAACCATAGACCAGATGCCTCTCACAATAAATATCCAATCAATAGCAAGATATTGGGATAAGGCAGGTAGTGATAAATTAAAAAGTAAAGGGAAAGCATGTTTTACCGCTGGTGTTAAGATGATAAGATTGTATAATGGTAAATATATCATTGTTGATGTGAAAAGAGGACAATGGGCAACACACGAAAGGGAAAGAATAATAAGGGAAACAACGGAAGCAGATGGTCAGGAATGCATCCAATATATTGAACAGGAAGGTGGAAGTGGTGGAAAAGAAAGTGCAGAGAATACAGTAATTAATTTGGCAGGTTACGTGTGTATGCCAGAACATCCTGTTGGAGATAAAGCATACAGGGCAGACCCTTTCAGTGTCCAGGTAAATAATGGAAATGTTCAAATGATGCGAGCCGATTGGAATCATGATTTTATAGAGGAGTATCGTTTTTTCCCTTTTGGACGGTTCAAGGATCAAGTGGACGCAGGTTCAGCATGTTTTAATAAATTGGCTGGAAAAAGATTAGCGGGGAGGGTTACATAATGGTGATAATAACACACGAAGATAATAAGAAAGTTATCCATTATATTCCTCGAATTAAACGGATCGGTCCAATGCACGGACGTATTAAATTTATTAATAAGGAAAAGGCATATGGATTTATTACATCAAATGAGGTGGATTATTACTTTTCTACTTCAAAATTAGTAAATGATCAATTGAAAAGAGATGATTTGGTACAGTTCACGGCACACATTGGAAAACGAGGAGAAACGGCAACAAATATTAAATTAATATGAGTACAAAGATATTTAACGTAGAAGCTTATCAGATGGATATTGAATTTACGCAGAATGATACCATAGATCTTGCCTTTTCTGTTACAAAGAATAAAGTTGTATACGATATGACTGGGATGACCGTGACAATGACAGTACGTGAGATCGGAATTGGAAATACTCTAATTAAATCGTTAAGTAGTGCAGGAACTTCACCAGCCATAACAATATACATAGGAACAATTCATATCGTATCATCAGGTTTTGCAAATGTTGGTAAGTATAATTATGATATTCAAATTACAAATGGTGCGGTGGTTCAGACCGTTGCAAAAGGGGTAGTAATGGTGGTAAAAGAAATAACAGTATGAAAAATAAATTTGAATTAATTCAAACTACCCCTACTGTTTTTGAATTAAACAGAACGGTTTGGAATGATGCTGCCTTATTAACTCCACTTTTATGGATTAAGGATTTAAGCAGCATTACCAATGGTGTATATAAAGATAGTTCAGGAAATAATATTACTATTTCAGCAGGAACAACGGATGCAATTAATGATAGTATTATTATGCCAGCTTCGAATTCGCAGATAATTGCTGCGTTGACAGTGGCTGGGGTGTATTCTACATTTTATACCAATGACACCACACCTAAGATTGTGCATAAGTACAATATAATGACATTATCTGCCAATATTCTTTTCTATGATTTTTGGAATAATGCTAATTTGTTATTATTTTCTCAGGCTGTTACAGGCAGTAAATTGGTATACGTTCGTGCATTAATTAATATTACGTATCCTTTAAATGCTATTCGTACAAGTACAGATTATGTTAATTATAATACCAGGATTGTGGCTCATTTTTCGGCATATCAGAAATTAGATCCAATTTCAAATCCTTTTATTAATTTAGCTCCTAACCCTGTTGGGAATTTAGGGACATTTAAATGTAGGGATTTTTCGTTAAACCATACTACTTTAAAACCTTCCGTAGTTACAAACGGGGATTATAAATATATGGATTTTGACGGCACGAAGAAATTAATTTCCAATTTAATGAATCAAGCCTTCTTTTCAAATAATAATGGTTTAGAATTTAATGTATTTTTCTTTGGAAAGTTTAAAGGAAATTTAAATAATCAGAAATACTACATATTTGACACAACCGACAGATCATGGCAAATGTTTTGGGGTGATTTAGCTGGTGGAAATTATTTAACAGTAAATGGATATTATGCGGGAACAGGAGCTAATGGCACATACGCTGGATTTAAAAAGGACAATGCATTATCTTGGGTAGGGTCAAGTAGATTTTCTACCACTCGCCAATTAATATATTTAGGTGAACCCGCCCCTAATCATCAAATTGATGGTAATGGTAAAGCGGCTATTAAAAATACTTATTTGCATGTCGGTTCCGATTATCAAGATAATTTTAAATTAGAGGCAGAAATTACAGACATATTCATTATAGTATATCCACAAGGAGGTTTATTGCCTGATTTTATTAAATGGAATTATTGGAGTGCAGTAACAGGACAAAAAACACTGAATTTACAATGCGTTGGTGATTCACTAACGGCAGGAACAGGTGCAACGGTCAGTTATCCCACCGTGCTTCAAAACCTTTTAACACCATATAGAAAACATAGGATTGAATCGGTAATAAATGGAGGAATTGGCGGAATTCAAATGACCACAGGCACAAATCATCAAATGAGTGCAACCCGTATTGCCACAGTTAATTCTTATTTAAAATCAGATACATCATTATTCTATAATTTATTAATAGTTTGGGGCGATTGGTGTAATACTGCGGCAAGTATAACTAAAGAGGAATTATATAATAATACCAAGACGTACGTTACTGGAAGAAAAGCGGATGGTTGGAATGTAATTAATATATTACCCCAGCCTATGAATAATGGGGCATACGAGGTTAATCGGCAGTATTTAATATACATGGAAAAGAATGAATTTCCAGCATTAGGAATTCCTTGTATTGATATTACAAATGATCCTTATATTGGTGTTTCTACATGTCAAACAGATCATCCAGAGTATTGGACAGATGGTTTGCATATGAATGATTTAGGATATGCGAGGGTTGTTAATACGTATGTGTACCCTTTCTTACTTGCTAATGGATATTTAAATGTTTAATATATGGTAAACTTTTTAATTATTTCAGTCAGTTTAATAGTTCTGTTATTGCTGGAGGCGGTAACAGATGCAACAGATTTCCTATATCAGAGATTGTGGAATACATATTCATTGAAAAAACAAAAAATGTTTGGATTAATTTCACACTCCACCCAATTATTGTTATTTACTTCATTCACAGTGTTCGGAGCATACGTTGGTTATGTTAGTAGTTTTATGACTAGGAATTTTAATTGGGTGGTTGTGGGTTACGTATTACTTGCATATGTGTTATTTCGCATATCATTTTTTAACGTGGTTTATAATAAATTAGTGGGACAATCACTATTGTCCATTGGCACATCTAACATTTATGATAAGATTCTGAATTGGATTATCAAAATGATGAAGAAAATAGGTGTACAAGATATTCGGTATTTTGAAATGATATACGAAAATGGAATGGTATTGTGTTTCTTTCTTGCATGTTGTGCAGTGATAGGAGCAATTCATAATATATACTAAAATATGAAAAGAACTAAAGGGAATGAAGTGTTGGTAAATGCCTCCGAAATAGCCGCAAGGGCCCAATTGGCTGCACGTCTTGGACAACAATTTAACGGAGATAGAAATCTGTATACGGCACTGGGGTATAAAACACGATTAATTTATCAAGATTATTTAACTCAGTATTTTCGCCAAGATATGGCAAAGGTAATTATTGATCGTCCTGTCGAATACACTTGGCAAGGTGATGTATTGATCCGTGAAAATAAAAATGATCAGGAAACAGCCTTGGAGCAAGCCTGGGAAAATTTAGAAGATACCTTGCATATCATAGATAAATTTGTGCGTGTAGATAGGCTGGCAGGCTTAGGTAAATACGGTATATTATTATTAGGACTATCTGATGTGAAAACGCAAGATCAATTTAGTGAACCAGCAAAAATTAATTCCAAGTTATTATATATTAAACCCTTCGGTGAAGGGACTGCAACGGTTAACGTATATGAGGATGATACACAGAATCCGCGATATGGACAACCAAAAATATATCAAATAACTATACAAGATGTAACTAATGGAACATCACAAACAATAGCCGTACACTATAGTAGGATAATTCATGTGGTAGATGATATATTAGAAAGTGAGGTTGAAGGAATTCCACGTCTTGAGTCTGTATTTAATCGTTTGATGGATTTGGAAAAAATTGTTGGAGGTGATGCTGAAATGTTTTGGAAAAATGCACGTCCAGGATTCAGCGGTAAGATGGATCCTAATTATACATTAACTCCAGCAGCTAAAAAAGATGTAAATGACCAGATTGAGGAATATGAACACGGATTAACGAGATTCCTTATTAATACAGGATTTGATTTAAACGCATTGACACAAGCCGTAGCGGATCCAAAGAATCATGTGGATGTGCAATTGCAATTAATAAGTGCAAAAACAAATATCCCAAAGCGAATTCTTACAGGTAGTGAACGTGGAGAATTAAGTTCGGCACAGGACAGTGATGAGTGGAGAACATATTTACAGAACAGAAGGGAAAAATATGCAGAAATACGTATAGCTCGTCCTTTTATTGACCGATTAATTGAATTAAAAGTATTACCAAAACCAAGTACAGGGAAATATGTTATTCAATGGTCAGATTTGTTTGCACTATCACAGAAGGAGAAATCAGAGATAGGTCGTAACAGGGCAGCGGCTGCAAAGGATTATGTAAGTAATCCAGTTATTGCGGCAGTATTACCTCCGAAAGCATTTATGGAATTCTGTCTTGGATTAGACGAGGATCAAATTGAATTAATAAACGAAATGGTTGGAGCGGATATGACAGAGGAACAAATTGCACAGTTATTAAATCCTGAACCCGCACAACAACCAACCAATCAACCTAATAAGAATAATCCTGACAATACAAATAATCCAGATAATCAGAATCAACCAAATACTCAGCCCGTGCAAAAACAAACAATGAGGAGGACTAAATGAAATATTTAAAATCACCAGATGACCAATTAAATGAAATATTAAAGTTTTTTGGCGGTATCTGTAGATATTCATATAAAAGTTGGAGAGCCAGTTACTGTTTCTGTTTTACAGTATGTGGAAATGAAGGCTGATTCCGTTCCTGTTTTAAAACAATATCAATTAGTAGAAAAAGAGTAATGGCATTAACTACCAAAACATATTCAGTTTTAACCAGTGTATACGATCCGACACAGACCACAACGTTGCGGAACGTGTTTGCACGTGAAATGAAACGTAGGTTTGCGGAACTATGTTTGGTTATTGCGAAGGCTATTGTACAGGAAGATTGTTTTGGATTACAAAATAAACAACCACAAATAAACCAGATGCAGACACCAGGACAACAGGCATTTGCTTTTTCTCGTTCTGATTTAAAGCTGGAACAATTTATGAAGTGGGTGCAAGATCAGGTGGATAAAGGGATATTGGATGTAAGAACAGTTAAACAGGTTGGTAGTGGGGTTGAGGGGGTTTGGACAAATAGGTATATTTTTGATTCGTACAGGCGCGGTGTTATTCGTGCAAGATATGAATTAAAAAAGGCAGGGTATGATGTTCCCGATATAGAAGGAACAGGAGGTATAGAAATATCAATGTCCACCCCCTTTCATCTTGATAGATTAGGATTACTTTATACCAGAACATACGCAGAATTGAAAGGTGTAACGGCTGCAATGGATTCACAAATTAGTAGGGTCTTGGCACAAGGGCTGGCAGATGGTGAAAACCCTCGCGCAATTGCACGTAAATTAGTAGCTACTATAAACGGCACTAATATGGGAGATCTTGCAATTACGGACACGTTAGGCAGATTCATTCCAGCCTCTAGACGTGCCGAAATGATCACACGAACAGAAATCATCCGTTCACATCATCAGGCAACAATACAGGAATACAGAAATTGGGCGGTTGAAGGAGTAACGGTACAGGTAGAATGGATGACGGCAGGGGATAAACGTGTATGCAGTCGATGTGAGGAAATGGCAAAAGGTAGTCCTTACACGTTAGATCAAATACAGAATCTTATTCCAAATCATCCTCAATGTAGGTGTATTGCCATACCGCAGAAATTAATAATTAAATAAATAGACATATGAAAACAAACTATTGTAGTAATAACCCGGTCCAAGATGATGACGACCCAATACACCCAAATAAACCATGAGAATAATTGATAGAATTTTACTGGAAGGAGTAATATTTATACTTCTATTTGCTGTATACATGATATATGGTGATAAACAATTTTGGTTTAAAACATTCTGGAGAACATATTTCCATATATTAATATATGGATTTCCTCTTGTTTTAATTATAACTACTTTGCCTATGGTAGAGAGCGGTTTTAGCCTAATGGTTAGTTGTACAATAATCCTGTTTTTGGTTGAATTGATTATTTATAATATCTTTTTAATAAATAAACCATTTAAGATTTATCAGGAATTATGTAATAATCAAACATATGGAATAGTATTTTCATTGTCTATTGCTGCAATGTTATTGGTTAGTTTATTGATAAAATGGTTTAAATAAATTTAAAACTACTACTTTATGGTATCCAGATCGTTATTTCAAGGTATGTTGGCTTATATTTGCGGATCTGTTATTGCTTTTATTCTATTAAGTATTATCTATAAGATAGGATGGGCAGACAAGGAAAAGATATTAATATTAGGGTATGGGGGGATTTTTTCCATAGCTATTATGTATGGTAAATTTTCAGGACAAATGAAAAAGGAGGAATTAAAGGAAATTAATGATAAAATTGATAGAAAGGCGGATACAATCCGTGTAGACACCCTAGAATGTAAGGTTGATTTATTGCATCAATCAATTGATCATGTAGCTAATGGACAGGATGAACTACATGCAACGGTTGACAATATTTATAATTTATTGATCAAAAGTAAAAAATAGGAGTATGAAAAGAAAAAAAGGGGATACATTGGTTCAAATAAATTTTAAAAATACCAGTTATACCGTACAAAAAAGAAAACATCAAGGAAAATCATTTATTGTTGTTCCTGTTACAATGATGGTAGAAGGTGTCCATCATGGAAGTCTAGGTCCTTTACTTCATACAATTGATGAACTTGGGAAATACCCAGCATCATGGGATGGAATCCCTATTGTGATTGATCATCCTCAAATAAACGGAGTGTATGTTTCGGCAAATTCACCAGATATAATTGATACACGAACGGTAGGACGTGTATATAATACTCATGTGGATGGAAACAGATTGAAGGCAGAGGCTTGGTTGGATGAGGAATCATTGACTAGAATTTCTGAGAATACACTGGAACAAGTAAACGAGGCGGAAATGATTGAAGTTTCCGTTGGTGTATTTACGGACAACGAAGATACAACAGGAGATTGGAACGGAGAACAATATAATGCTATAGCTCGTAATCATAGACCAGATCATTTAGCCCTCTTGCCCGGCGGGACTGGTGCTTGTTCTATTGAGGACGGATGTGGTATTCGTGTAAATAAGAAAGGAGGTAATAATGTGGATGAGTTAAAAAATGCAATTAAATTACTAAATCAATCCAATTTTACCATTTCCGAAATCAATGTAAATGATGATGGATTCACAGTTATTATGGATTCTGTTCGCAGAGCGGTAGACGGTATGGATAATGCCAATTTCTACAATTATGTGGAAGAGGTTTACAGTAATTATTTTATCTATTGTCAAAGAGGCAAAGATGGAGGAGGGGTAAAATTATATAGGCAGGACTATAGATTGGTAGAGGATCAGGTTGAATTAATCGGAGATCCTGTAGAAGTAATTAAAAAGGTGGATATACAGTACACACCTTTACAAAATAACACAACTGGTATGAAAAGAACTAAATTTAATAACAAGGAGGTTACAAACATGAATGAATGCGGACAGTGCATGGAAAAGGTGGTAGCTATTATAAATAGTAATTCCACTCCATACACAAAAGAACACAGAGAATGGTTATTAACACAACCGGAATCATTTTTGGATCAAATTCTACCCAAAACTGAAAAGTTGGAAGTTAATACAGCACCAACAACAGTTACAGTTTCCACGGAACAGATTTTAAATGCCCTTAACAGCATGAAACCTGAGGACCGTGTAAAATTGTATGCTGAGGAGGATCGAAATGCTATTAATGCATTTAAGAAACAACAGGCGGATAAAAAAGCCTCTATGATTTCATCTATCCAGGCAAATACTTCGAAAGAACAATGGCCTGATGCAGAATTGGCAACAATGTCAGATTCTCAGTTGGAACGGCTATACCAAACTACAAAAAAGACGGAAGTTGAAACAATGAATTATTCCTTAAATGGAAATACTTCATTTAGTTCAAACACTAAGGAAGAATTTGAACCATTGTACCCAACAGGAATTGAAATAGAAATTAAAAAGTAATAGAAAGGAGGAAAATATATGATATACAAAACAGTTAAATTAAAGAATTATTCCGATGTATTTGTGGAAGTAGAGGCAAACGCAACTATTATCCCAGGAATGTTGGTAGAACTTATGACTACCAGCAAGCTTCGTGCACATGCATCGGCAGCAACATTTGCCATGCCAATGTTTGCAATGGAGAACTTTTTGGAAGGTAAAGGATTAGGTGATAATTATGTAGCCGGTGATCAAGTTCAGGTTTGGATTCCTGGTCGCGGTGATGAAGTTTACGCCCTGTTAGTTGATGGTGGGCAACCTGTTTCTGTAGGTGATGCATTAGTTTCGGCTGGTGGCGGTTATTTGAAGAAATCACAAGATACAATCAATTCCTATGAATCCGTGGATGCTGGTATGGATATTTCAAATAAATCCATAATTGCTATAGCACTTGAGGCAAAGGATATTTCAGGATCTGGTTCTGATTCAAGTGATGGTGGGCAATATTATCCATATGTACGTTGCCGTATTGTATAATTAAAAAAAGAAAGGAGGAAAATAAATGGAAGAATTAAATGTGAATGTGGATTTAATCTGCAACGGTCAAACACAAGGACAAATTGCAAACCAGTTACAAAGTAATGGTAATTTGAATTTAGGAGCACTAAGACCGTTTAAGGTTCAGCATAAGGATGGTTCATGGCATTCCTATATGAATGTGTATATTGGTGGTAATCCAAAACAGCCTACCAGTTACAAACTTGTACCATTACAAACCAATGCAACCTTGCGTAGGGATGAGTGGAAAACTTTGGACGAAGCTATTATGGAAATATCACGTCAACGTCTTGGTGGTATTGATGATTTGCTTTCCAACGGTCTTACCTACAATCTAGGTAATGCAATGGGCACAACCGTGCTGGAATGGCATGATGTATCGGAGGCTCTTGAGGCTAAAATCACTATGGATGGTGTGACTAGGGGTCAAAATGACCAGTTAAATTTCCAAACTAATTATTTGCCAATACCTATCATTCACGTTGATTATGAAATTAACGCACGTATGTTAGCCGCTTCACGTAGTTTAGGAAATCCTTTGGATACTACACTTGCCGAACGTGCCGCACGCCGTGTAAATGAAAAGTTAGAAAACATGCTTTTCACTGATACTACTTATGCATTCGGTACTAAAGATGATCGCAATCGTAATAAGATTTATTCATACATCAATTTCCCAGATCGTAACCAAATTACATTAGGTACAAATTGGGATAGTTTGGATTATAATTCTGACGGAGCAACAGGAGGTGAGGTTATTTTAGGTCAGGTTTCTCAAATGAAACAGGCTTTAATAAATGCACATTTCTATGGTCCTTACATGATTTACATTCCAACCCCATATGAAACTATTATGGACAGGGATTATAAATCAGATAGTGATTCCACTATCCGTGAACGTATCATGAAATTACAAAACATAAAAGGAATTAAAGTGGTAGATACTTTACCAGCCAATAATGTTCTCATGGTCCAGATGACTTCCAACGTAGTTCGTTTGGTTCGTGGAATGGGTATTCAGAATGTTGAATGGGATGTGGAAGGTAAATTTATTACCAAATACAAAGTTATGACCATTCAAGTTCCACAAATTCGCAGTGATCAAGGCGGAAAATGTGGTATCTGTCATTTAGCTTAATTTTATTGTCACTAATCAGGTGATATATTTTTAATTTAATACAAAATAAAATGGCAAAATTTTTAAAAGAAGGTGGAGGTTCATTACGACTAAATGGACGAATCATTAAACCAGGCCAAGTATTCAGTGCCGATCCTAATGAAATCCCGGTTGCCTTTCGTGATACATTAGTACCTCAGGATGCTGGATTTTTATGGGGAAATCAGGAAGAAAAGATACTTCCAAAAGTTGAACCGCCTGTATACACACTTAAACCAGGAGCACGTGCAGGATGGTTTGACATTGTGGATGTAAACGGAAAGAAGCTTACAGAAAAAGCATTGAAGAAGGAGGATGCTCTTTCTTTGTTAGTAGACCTAGGTGTAGATGTTTCGAAATTGCAAGAAGATGAGGAAACAGAAGAAGAAACAGAGGACACGGATGAAGAAGAGGAAGTTCCTGTAAAGAAAACAAAAAAAGCAAAAAAGTAATGAGTACCTGGGCAGTTCCGAGAATATGGGAGGATGGTGATGTTTACATACTTGGTGGAGGTCCATCAATAACTAAACAATTCAACATCCCCGCTGCCGTCGTACAGGAGGTCGTAAAAGGAGAATCTCCACGTGTGTATTCTCCTTATATGTCCTTCCTTCATGATAAACATGTTATTGGTATTAATGTTTCTTACATGATCGGAGATTGGATGGATATGGCATTTTTTGGAGACAGTAATTTTCTAGGAAAACATATGCAGGGATTAATTAATTTCCCAGGTATTAAAGTATCCTGCAATGCAATGGTAAAATCTTACGATTGGATTAAATACGTAGCTAGAGAAAATAGAACAAAAGGAATAAGTAACAATCCACGATGTGTTTGTTGGAACGGTAACAGTGGAGCCGCTGCCATCAGTGTAGCCGCTAATGCAGGAGCAAAAAGAATAATACTATTAGGTTTTGATATGCATTTAGACGAAGCAAACAAGCAACATTGGCACAATATTTATAAAAAACAACCAAACCCTGAAAAATTACATGCCTTACCATTTCACAGACATTTACCAGGATTTCCCGTTATTGCACATGATGCAAGGAAACGAGGAATTGAAATTTTAAATGCCTGTCCTGATAGTGCAATAGAATGTTTTAAAAAAATTAATATAACCGAACTACAATGAATGTTATCAAAATAATGGGAGGATTAGGGAATCAATTATTCCAATACGCATTTGGACGTGTTCAGATGTGTAATGGCATTGATGTGTGTTTTGATAACAGTACTTACAGTAAACTCCAAAAATGGCCTCGTCCTTATCGTTTGGATAAATTTGAAACAAACGTAACATTAGGACAATTCATAAAAAGCCAGCCTACAATTAAAGATCCTCAATCACATTGTGAAATTGATCTACTTAAATTAAAAAATCGAAATTTCGATGGTTATTGGCAGTTTGTCCAGTACTACACAGATATACTTCCTACGCTTCAAAAAGAATTTAAAGTAAAATCGGAATTATACACGGATTATTTTACACATTTATTTTTTGAAATAGGGTGCAAAGAAAACACAGTATCAATCCACGTAAGAAGAGGAGATTACTTGGTGCAAACCTGGGGAATACTTCCATTTACGTATTATTTACAAGCAGTACAACACACGGAAGGTGATTTATACATTTTTTCCGATGATGTACCGTGGTGTAAAGCACATTTTAAACAGGAGTATTTCAACAGACAAATAACATTTGTGAATGCTGGAGAGGATTATTTGGATTTTGAATTAATGAAAAGATGTAAATATAATATTATTGGTTCTTCCACATTCAGTTGGTGGGCTGCATTTTTAAATGAAAATTCAGATAAAAAAGTAATCGCACCAGCACAATGGCTTGGAGGATGGATCGATAATTCACTAATATATCCAAAAGATTGGATTAAAATTTAAAGGTATGTTGCTAACTGGAAAATTTGAAAAATATTTAAAAGAGTGCAGAGGAGCAATTCATGTCGGAGCGAACAATGGAGGAGAACGTGATTGGTACGAACAGCAAGGATTTACAAAAGTAATTTGGTTTGAACCAAATGAAATTGTTTTTCATGAATTGTGGAAAAATATAGAATCTTACGGTAATCAAATCGCGTATATGATAGGTATACATGATGAATTAAAAATAGCTGTTTTAAATATTGCAAGTAATCGAGGAGAAAGTTCATCCATTTTACCACTTGCCCTACATGCTGAGTATTATCCAAAGATTAAATACGTAGGACAACAATCAATAAGATTGATTCGTTTGGATACTTTCTTTGCACGTTGGCGGTACAATTTTGATGATTTTAATTTCCTTAACATAGATACACAAGGAGTGGAACTGAATGTAATTAAAAGCCTAGGTGAAAATATTAGTAAAATTGAATACATATACACGGAGGTTAACGAGGCTGAATTATACAAAGGAAACAGCATGTTAAAGGATATTGATGAATATCTGACCAAGTATAATTTCGCACGTGTGGAAATGATTATGAAGGATAAACATTGGGGGGATGCTTTGTACGTCAGAAAGAATTTAATATGAAACATAAATTTACACCATTTATCAATCCTGTATTCATTGAAACAGGAAGTTATGCAGGGGACGGAATAAAGGCTGCAATGAAGGCTGGATTTGAACGTATTTTTTCAATTGAACTTTCGGATCATTATTACAATTTATGTCAACAGAGATACGGAAAAGAAAGGAACGTTTATTTATTCCATGGAGATTCAACGAACATACTTCCAAAGTTACTGTGTGTGTTGAATGGTCCTATTACATTTTGGTTGGATGCTCATTGGTGTGGTGATGTTACCGCACATATAGATAGGATGCCTGTTCCTCTGATGGAAGAACTGATTGCAATTAAAGAACATCCTTGCAAAACACATACCATTTTAATTGATGATATGAGATTATTAAGGACACATGATGCAGAGTGGAAGGATTTAAAATATGGAATAAAAGAAATTGAGGATTTTATTATGTCTATCAATCCACAGTATACAATAACATACGGCAAAGGAGTAACAAATGATGATATTTTAATAGCTAAGGTATGAATGCATACGTAATTAATTTAGATAGTCGAGAGGATCGGTTAAAATTATTTAAGGAAAATGATTTTCCTTTTCCTGTTGAACGTTTTCCTGCTATTACAGCATCATGTGGAGAGAACGGTTGTACATATTCACATTTGGCAGTTTTGAAAAATGTGTTTCCATTTGTCGTGTTTGAAGATGATGCGGTATTAATTGAAAAATGGAAATTTGTTGAAAAATCACTAACCCAACTTCCAAGTAATTGGGACGGATTGTGGTTAGGTGCAACACTTCGCCAACCTCTTGTAAAGTATTCATTAAATCTTTTCCAATTAAAAAAGGCTTGGTGTTTACATGCTGTAATATACAATTCACCTCGAATGATTGAATACATATTAGAAAATCATAATACACCATCGGGGATTAATCTTGATACGTTTTATTGTCATGAAGTATTTAAAAGATTTAATTGCTTTTTAACTTACCCTCTCGTGGCTGTTCAAAGTTCAGGACTCAGTGACATTAGTAAAAAGTATCAGGATCATTTTACAGAGATATTAACCAAATATAATCATTACGTGAAATGAATTTACATGCGGTAAATGCAATAATATTTGATGGTCAGATTTCAGGATCTTATGCTTTCAATGCAAACGAATTTGAAACAAGTAAGGATTGGCAAAAAGTAAGGGAGTTATTCATTAATAACTATCATAGCATACCCACAGGAAACATAATTATAAATAGAATACCTAAAAAAATACATCAAATTTGGTTAGGCAGTGAGATTCCTGAACAGTATGCACGATATGCAGAAACATGGCAGAAATTTCATCCTGATTGGGATTATAAATTATGGACGGATGAGGATGTAAAAGATATTGAATTAACTAAACCTGACGTATACTATGATGCTGTAAATCCTGCAATGAAATCGGATATTTTGCGTTATGAGGTATTAAGACAGCATGGAGGTTTATACGTAGATACGGATTTTGAGTGTTTGAAATCTTTTGAACCATTACGGTATTTAAATTTCTTTACAGGAATTGGGTATGATGGAAAATTACAACTGTATAATGGTTTGATAGCATCCATACCACACCATCCAATATTAGAGTATTTAACATTGTACGTTAAAGGGTATAAAGGATCAAAAGGTTCGGATATACTGAATGCTACAGGAGCTAATTTTTTCACACAGATATTTAATAAAGTTGCCGAAGGTCCCGTGGTTGCATTTCCTACAGATTTTTTTTATCCACTTTCGAATAAAGAAGTAACTAATAATCCATATGAATTTGTGAAACCTTGTTCATATGCTATACATCACTGGGCAGTATCTTGGACTAAAAAAAGAAAATAAAATGGACTGGATTCAGGGAGATAAATTTAAGTTAATGACGGATTTTACTTATGCTCCAATGCAGAAAGTAAAAGATGATTACGATTGTTTGGAGAATTGGTTCGATTTATCTTCATTAAAAGGACATGACATTATTTACACACATACAATGTACGTAAAACAATTATTTAATTGTTTAAGCAAATTGAACGGAGAATTTGTAGTGGTTACACACAATTCCGATGATAATATAGATGAAACGTACAACATTCCAGTAAATGTCCTCCGTTGGTTTACTACGAATGTCAATGTTTTAAATAATAAAATAGAATCAATTCCAATTGGGCTGGAAAATAATCGTTGGTTTAAATCAACACATAAAAAAGAAAAGATGTTGGATAAACTGAAACAATGTAAGACACAAAGAAATTTATTATATATAAACCATAATGTTTGTACGAATACAAAAGAACGTTTGAAACCATATCAATTATTTGCAAACAAAACATGGTGTACGATTGAAGAAGGAAAAAACGGAAATGATTTCAATAATTATTTAGATAATTTATACAACCATACGTTCATGATTTGCCCACAAGGTAACGGAATGGACACACATCGGACATGGGAATGTTTGTACATGCAAACAATACCAATTGAAAAGTGGAATTTGAATAATCGGTATTATTACAAAGATTTTCCAATTTGCTACGTTCATGAATGGGAAGAAATAACGGAGGATTTCCTCCGTGCAGAATATGAAAGAATTTCAAAGATATTGTGGAATAAGGAAAAATTGAATTTTAAGTATTGGTCTAACAAAATTAAAAATGTATGAAAACAGCATTGGTATTAGGAGCTGGAGGTTTTATCGGTAGTCATTTGGTGAAAAGGTTGAAATTGGAAAATTATTCAGTTATTGGTGTAGACTTAAAACACCCTGAATTTTCACCATCCAAGGCAGATTATTTTTTAATAATGGATTTACGTGATCGTTCAAATTTGGAATACATTTTTGACAAATGGAAACATATTGATGAGGTGTATCAACTTGCGGCAGATATGGGAGGAGCTGGATACATCTTTATAGGAACACATGATGCGGATATAGTTCAAAATTCTGCAATGATTAATTTAAACGTATGTGAAGTTTTAAAAAACAAAAAGGCAAAGGTGTTTTATTCTAGTTCAGCCTGCATTTATCCAGCCGAAAATCAATTAGATCCTTCCAATCCTAATTGTGCAGAACATACAGCATACCCAGCCAATCCTGATTCTGAGTATGGGTGGGAAAAATTGTTTTCAGAACGTTTGTACATGTCATATTTTAGGAATTATGCATTAGATGTTAGAATAGCAAGATTCCACAACATATTCGGTCCTGAAGGAACATACAAAGGTGGTAAGGAAAAAGCTCCTGCAGCCATTTGTAGAAAAATAGCAGAAACGGAAACAAAAGGATTTATTGAAATATGGGGGGATGGCAAACAAACCCGTTCTTTTCTTTACATAGATGAATGCGTGGAAGGAATCATAAGATTGATGGATTCGGATTTCAAAGGACCTATAAACATTGGTAGTGATGAAATGGTCAGCATTTACCAATTAACTGAATTAATCATGTACATTGCAAATAAAGATTTATTTTATGTGTACGTAAAAGGTCCTCAAGGAGTACGTGGACGCAATTCTGATAATACTTTGATTCAGGAAAAATTGAATTGGAAACCAACTCAGTCATTAGAAAAAGGTTTGGAATTAACATACAATTGGATTAATACACAAGTAAATGGTTAAGACAGTAGCACTTGTTTTGCACGAATCAATTGATTTTACATTTAGAGATGTTCAATTGATTTCAATTCATTTGAGGAATAAATGGACATCAGTAACAGATGAATTGCAGATTATTTTATTTTGGGACCGTGCATCTCGTCCGTATGATATTGGGTGGATTAAAGTATTTCCATTAAAACAAGGTTGGCCTCGTTGGTGGTCCCGTATGATTCTGTACAGTCCAGAAGTAGAATACTTACGTCCTTTTCTATACCTTGATTTAGACACGGCAGTAATTAATTCGATTGAAAACATATTTAATCTTGTTACTGATGAAACAAAGTATATCACACTGGAAGACTTCGGACAACACAACAGATTAGCCACACCAGTTGTATGGTTTCCTAAACAATCTGCACGTGTGACAAGTGTATGGAATGCTTGGATGAAGCAAACACAAACTCCACCGGGGAGGATGGATTACTTTTTGCGTAATGTGACACGTCAGGATTTATTCTGGCAACAAATTACAAATACCATTATCAATTTTAAGCCTCGTAGCAAAGACCTTTTACAAAAAGTGAATAAAGATACTAATTTAGTATTATTTCATGGTCAGCCTAGGATTTTTGATGCTGCCAAGACAATAAATTGGGTTAACGATTATATTAATTACAAATGAAAGTAACAGTAATAATTCCATATAAAGAGGATCGGGGATGGTTAAAGGATGCTATTGCTAGTGTTCCTAAAGATGTCCAATTATTATTGAGTAAAGGAACAGGGAACTGGCCTCAGAATTTTAACAAAGTGTTTTCACAGGCTACGGGGGATTATATAAAATATTTGCACGAGGATGATATGCTGACGGCTAACTGTATTGAAGATAGTTTGAAGGCATTTGAATTACATGGATATGATTTTATACACGGAAATGCAATTGAAATACAAAAGGATGGATATTACAAAAGGTACATTCCATTTATCAAACAACCTACATTTGACAATTTGCTGGTTACAAATATCATTCACAGTGCAACCACGATGTACAGACGTGATGTTTTCGAGAAAATTGGAACATTCAATGAAGATAATAAATATCATTCGTTTGAGGAATTTGAATTTAATTTACGATTGCTGAAGGCAGGATTAAGGATTGGTTATTGTAACCATGATTTAGCCTATTATCGTAGGCATCCTGCTCAGTGTATTCGGACGGTAGACAAGCAATTAAGAAAAAAGAACAGACAGGAATTAATAAATATGTATTTATGATCAATCAAAGTCCAATATTGATTACAGGATGTCCACGCAGTGGAACCACTATTGTTGCACGTGCCGTACATGTTGCTGGAGCATTTATGGGAGAATCATCAAAGCGGGGAATGTTGGAAAATGATGAAATTAAGACAAAAGTGGTAAAACCTTTCTTTAATCTAATTGGACAAGATTGTAGAGGACAATTCGTAAAATTAGAAACACCTAATCCTATTCAAAACGATTGGCAAACACGAATTGAAAGAATTTTAACAACACAAAAGTATACACCGAATGATGTGTGGATGTACAAAGGCTTATCCTGTCTCATATGGCCTGTATGGAAACTTAATTTTCCAGAAGCTAAATGGATTATTGTTCGTCGTCGTACAGGAGATATTATTCAATCATGTATGAAAACCGCCTACATGACTGCACACAATGACGAAAAAGGTTGGAGAGATTGGGTTCATTTGTACGAGGCTAAATTTATTGAAATGATTGAAGCAGGATTGAATTGTAAGGTTATTTGGCCTGAAAGAATTT
>Ga0213919_1000375_pt1 | contig 20308 bp, 18 predicted proteins | sample McNCre317MG_FD_161056 | JGI IMG/M metagenome (GOLD analysis project Ga0213919, IMG submission 161056) | Freshwater microbial communities from McNutts Creek, Athens, Georgia, United States - 3-17 MG | ecosystem: Environmental > Aquatic > Freshwater > Creek | place: USA: Georgia | collected... | reverse complement strand
TGCAAATGACATAGGCGAGGCCATGCACCAGCTATCTGATGCCGTTGACGCTCTTAAATATGATGGCGACTATAAGGCCATCGATTGATTATGTCTAGGAGAACAAGGTTAAATTCCTTGCTTGCCGGTCGGCGATGTAGTTTAATGCCAAAATACCTAGACATTAATGAGAGTTAAAGCCAGCTTCCCCGAGGCGTTCCGGTTCCTCTTCTCGCCATCACGGTATAAGGCTCCATACGGTGGCCGAGGTTCGGCGAAGTCCTGGTCCATCGCTGAGGCTCTGATAATTCTTGCGATTTCCCCTAAAATCTTATTTCCCAATGCCTCAAAGATTCGCGTTCTTTGCACCCGCGAGATTCAAAATTCCATCAAAGAGTCGGTTCACAAGTTACTGAGCGACACCATCGAGCGTCTAAAGCTTGGCCATATCTTTGTAATTACCAATAGCTCAATCATTTGCCATAATGGGTCCGAGTTCATTTTTATGGGCCTTTTGCGTAATGTGGACCAAATTAAATCCACCGAGGGGATAAATATCTGCTGGGTGTCTGAAGCTCATAACGTAAGCGATGAGTCTTGGGATTTGCTTTTGCCTACCGTTCGCGCCGAGGACTCAGAAATCTGGATTGATTTCAATCCAAAGTTTGAGCACGACGCAACCTACCAGAGATGGGTAATAAATCCTCCTCCAAATTGCGTTTCTAGGCTAATTAACTACACCGACAACCCTTATTTCCCAGAAGTCTTGCGGATCGAGATGGAGCACGATAAAGCCCACGACTTCAAGCTGTATGAGCAAAAGTGGCTAGGCAAGCCTATGGGTATGGGCGGAAGGGTGTGGTCTGCTTTTGATAAGTCCATTCACGTCCGTGAGTTCGACTACAAGGAATTGGCCAAAATAGGCAACTTCTACCACGGCCAAGACCCTCACGCCCACTACTACCCAGCTAATGGGTGGATGTGCGTTTTCCCGGTAAACGAGCGCCGAAACTGGCCCGACGATTTCCATTTCCACATTTACAACGAATACCCGCTATTTGAGGATTTGGGTGGTTATTACCACGATATGAGGAAGAAGCTTACTTTTAACGGAACCTTAGAGGATTTGGCGCGGTCAATCTATGCCGCCGATGGGGTGGAACATGGGTTCAAGATTCGCAAGCGCGGCATCGATACCCGCTTCGCTAAGGGATCTGGAGGGTGGAATTGGGCCACAGGTACGACTCAGGGGATTGTGGAGCAGTACGCTAAGAAAGAAAACGGCGGATTACTATTCACTATGCCTCAAGAATCCATGATCGACAGTCAGAGGCAATTTATCCATAAGTTAATGGACTACAACAGGATGATACCTATCAGTCCGTTTAATGGTCCGCAGTTCTCGGTTTCAGCCAAATGCAAGAACCTGATCGCTAGCTTACTGAATCACCGATTGGAAGATGACTCAGAACGTGAAAGCGAGAATTTTAAGGATTTCAGCGATATGATGCGTATTATGTTCGCCATTGTGGATAAGTGGGTTGACCCAGAAAACAAACAAAAACCGGTATATCGGCCTATTGGTGGAACCAGCTTTGGATAAAAGGTATACCGCGATACCATAAAATGTGTTATTTTAACGCCTGAGCCATAGGCTCCCCGCTCCATAGCGCCCAATCCTTAAACTTCGAAACGGGCTAGCTAATGGACGAAAAGATAGAGGGAGAATCGAAGTCTCACGAAGCCAGCGAATCAAAAGCTGACGAGTGGGCTGAGATTCATACTCTAGCCAAAGAGCGGTTCAAGGAAATTCAGGATTTCGAGAATCACGAGCGTTTAATGATGCTTGATGATAAAGCCTTCGCAGTAGGCGAAAACGACGCCCAATGGAATCCTCAAGACGTTGCAAGCAGAAGTGGTTCTGGTAGGTCATTCCTGACAATCATGCGGTCCAATCAGTTCACGGACCATATAAAGAACCAGAACCGCCAAAATAAGCCAGCTATCAAAATATCCCCGACAGATGAGGGGGCTGACGAAGATGAGGCCAAGAGACGCCAAGGTCTTATTCGTCGTATTCAGTACGAGTCAAAAGCAGCGCAAGCCAGGCAAGCAGGATTTGATGATGCGGTTGACGAGGGTCGAGGGCATTGGATTGTTAAGACAAAGTTTATCGATGGGACGTTTAATCGTGAGATTGTAATTGAACCCATTCAAGACTCCCAATCCGTTTATATGGATTGGAGACGCCAGAGGCCGGATTACTCTGATTGTGAGTATGGTTTTGTCGTTACCAATAAGCCGCGCAAAGAGTTTGAAGAAGAGTTTCCAGATATAGCCTTAACTCCATGGGATGGATCGGCGAATAACTTCTGGTACACACAAAAAGACATTACGATTGCAGAGTATTACTGCAAACAATATCGAACCAGGACGCTAATCGAGGTCCAAGGGTTAGATGATAACGGTAGAGAGTCAACCAGAACCATTTGGCAGGACGAACTACCAAAAGGTAAAGAGGTAGCGATACTTCAGTCCAGAGAGGTTCAAGACCCTTACTGGATGTGGTACAAGATGACGGGCTCAGAGATAGTGGACGAAGAGCCTCTACCCTGGAAAGAAATCCCGATTATCACAGTCATCGGTAAAGAGAACGTTGTCAAGGGAAAATGGAGTTGTAAGGGCCTTATCAGGGACATCAAAGCCCCACTAAGGCTTTATAATTTCGTTTCATCCAATGAAGCCGACATCATTGCAAAAGCCCCTAGGGCTCCTTGGATTGGTGCCGAAGGTCAGTTTGAAGGCCATGAGCAAGAGTTCGCCAATTCAAACATATCGGATGTTCCATATCTTGAGTACAAGCCGGTAACCCTTAATGGAGCCATAGCCCCACCTCCACAAAGGGCTCAGTACTCGGTTGATTTGTCCAACATCGCCATGCAAAAGGCGAACATAATTGAGGACATCAAGGCCATCACAGGCATTTACGATGCCTCGGTTGGAAACCGGTCAAATGAGACTTCTGGTGTAGCCTTAAAGCGTCGCGAAGCACAGACAAACACCGCTAATTTCCATTATATGGATAACCTGGCCATGGCGATGAACCATGAAGGAAGGGTTATAAATTCAGCGATTCATATCGTTTACGATACCAAGCGAACGGTGACAACCAGAAAAGACAATGAAGAAGAGGAGTTAATCCTCATAAATTCCAGTGATAACGATGGATTTAGCTCTGGCAATTTCAATGTAACTGTTTCTATTGGGCCGTCGTTTAACACGCAAAGAGAAGAGCAGGCGGCTGGCATGCTTGAGCTTCTTTCTGCTGTACCTTTAGCCCAAAACGTGGCTCCTGACCTTGTAGTAAGGTCTCAGGATTGGGTTGGAAAAGATGCCTTAGCTGATAGACTTGAATTCGCCATTGAAAAGCAGTTCCCAGGCATTACCACCCAATCTAAACCTGAAAAAGGTGATGAGCAATTAGCCTTCCTTCAACAGCAATTGAATCAATGCCAAGCGCAACTTCAACAGGTCAGCCTACAAGCACAACAGCTTAACGAAGCCTTACAAAAGTCGAACGCCGACAAGAACGCTGCCGCAGCCGGTCAGGTAGAGATTGAAAGGGCCAAGGTTCAAATTGAGATTAAGAGGCTTGAATTAGAACAAGCCAAGATTCAAGGCGAGATGCAATTAGAACAAGCCAAGCTTGAACTAGAAGCAAAGAAGGTCGATCAGGAGGCTATGAAAGCTGATTTACAAGCTGAAGTAGCATTAAAGATTAACCATGACACGTTGGCTACTGATTTAATCAAAACAGAGTCCACAAATGCCCATAGGATTCGCGAACTCCACAACCAATAGATTCTTGATACTCCAGAAGAACCGGAAGAGGAGTCTCCTAAGGTTATGGTTAAGGAGTCAACTGTAACCAAGTCCAAAAACGGCTATGATGTTGTGGTAAAAGAGTCTGGAAATGGCGGGAATGTTTTAAAGCGTTCAGTCATTACAAAATCAGGTGATGGTTGGAAGGTTATCACTAAAGAAGAGCCGGAAATGGTAGAGGATTAGCATGAACCTACACGACTTCACCTGGACGGACCTTGGCTTATTTATCTCCTGTCTCCTAGCCGTGTATGGTTTTCTGGTAAAGTATTTCCCTCCCTCCCATGTCAAAGCTGAGGCCATGGCTAAGGCTCAGTCTCAGGGGTCGATTACTGCCGAAGAGTTAATGAAGGCTCTGCGGGAAAACAATCGCGAAATCCTCACCCAAATCATGGGTGTGATAAAAGAGGGCTTTGTAAGAATGGAGACCACGGACGAGAAGATCGCCGAGGCCATTCGCCAACAGAGTACGGCATTTATTGAAATGGGATTCAAGATTCACAATAGAGAACAAGTTACGGAGACTCTTCATAAAACTGGACACGAGCACATGAAGAGAATCGAAGAAAACCAAAGCAAATACACCCAAAATCAAGTCGCTATCATGAATAAAATGGACGAGATAGCAAGAGACTTGAGGGAGCGACGATGATCGAATCAATCAAAAATCACCCAGAGATTGCAACGGCTGTCATTGTCTTCATCTGGGAATACGTTGTAGAAAAGTTACCAATCAAAGCCAATTCGACCTTTAGCTTGATTTGGCAAGTCGCAGGTAGTGCGGCAAAAATCATCTTAAAGAAAGGGGCTTAAAATGGCTCTAGGTTATAACGTCCTCCTAAGAAACGACCAGCTTGACGCCATCACTACATTTGCGGCTGGTAGCTGCTTGCTTCGCATTTACGACGGCACGCGCCCAGCAACAGGCGGAACCGCGACAACTCTATTGGCCGAATTAACTTGCAACGCAACATTTGCCCCATCGGCATCATCAGGCGTGCTTACGCTTAATTCAATTACTCAGGACTCATCGGCAAATGCATCAGGTACGGCTACATGGTTTCGTATTGTAAAATCAGATGGTACTACGCATGTTATGGATGGAAACGTCGGTACTTCCGGTTCTGATTTGAATCTCACGACCACGACAATCGTGGCAACCCAGCCGGTCAGCATTTCGAGCGCAACCATCACCCGAGGTAACGCATAAAATGGCTTCACCAACCTGGTACCAAGCGATTCCAAAGGGCGAATGGGCGGCTATTCCTAGCTCCGTCCTTAGCTCTAGTGGGGTTATGGAAACCAGTGGTGGAAAGCAAATGGAAGCGTGGGGTGGGGCTATTCTAGTCACTGGTGGGCTTTACATAGGCTCCACCCAAACCACTGGGACTTTCTTGATTCCTTGGGGAGGTGGACATACCGATTATTCGGGTAATGAGATCTACGCCTTTGGCCCGCTTGAGAATAATTCCCCAGCATGGAATAAGCTAAGGAATCCAACATCTCCCGCGCCTCAAGACATCAATACAGACGGAAGTGGTAATCCTGTTTCTCGGCATACCTACAACACCGCAGTTTATATCAATGATGGTACCAACAACATCATGCTGATGATGGGTGTCATTTTCCGTTACATCGATTCGGGCGGTGGAACGGAAATGCATGCATTCAATTTCAATCAGACCGGACCGAATACCAATCAACCGTGGTCAACATTTGCAAACCTGACATCTGGAAACTGCGATGTCGCCGCTTATTATCCTGCTGCTGGTAGGGTTTTTTATCATAAGAATTCCGCAAACCATGCCGGTTACTTTAATGTTGCGGCTGGGACTTTTAGTGATGACACATTCAAAAGCCCCCTAGGATATGGTGGCGGCGGTATGTCTGCAATGGATAATACCCGAGGGATTTGGTGTTTGTGGGACAACTCAAACGGTCTATCCTTCTTCGATGCTGTAAATGGTTTAACTGGGGATTATTATCGTCCCAGAACTAGGGGAGATATTCCGGCGCGTGCAGACGGAACCGGAACCGCTACCATTGGAACATTGGGGTGGGATTCACTGAGGGACAGATTCGTCTTTTGGTTCGATGGTGCTGGTAAAAAGATTTACGAGTTAATCCCTCCCGCTGCGAATCCGTATCAGAACGGTGACCCTTGGACATGGAAACTCATTACCCCAGGCTCTGGAAGCACCCCCACAAGCCCATGGGCAAATGGCACGTATGGCCGATTCCAATGCGTAAACAATAACACGGATATTCGCGGATATATCCTGATGAATAAAGCAACGGATTCGCTTTACTTCTACAACAGTTCAATTGAAACGCCGGGCGTTAGACCAACATTGAGGAAATTCCCTCCGTTAGGATAAACATGCTTCTCCTTGCAGCAACCACAGACCTTATTTCAGTTATCACGAGCACAACATCAACAATCGATGTTCATGCCTCTTGGGTTGATAACAATGCGGGAACCATTTCCTTCGGAAAGACGAATACCGCAATTACCACGGCGACAACTGGAACAACCATAGTCGGATCTCCTGGCGCATCAACTACGAGAAATGCGAAGAACATCAATATCAGGAATAAGGACGCCTCAATAGCGACCTATATCACCGTCCAATACAACGCGAATGGAACGCTTTACGAACTGTTCAAAACAGTTCTACAAGCCGGTGAAACCCTTTCGTATGTAGAGGGGGTTGGCTGGTATCTGTATACTGCAAACACTGGACCTAGCCTGTTCAAAGTTCTTACTGCTGATGATACTGGCGGAACGGCAGGTACTTCGGCGCAGCCATGGTTCCCGACTAACGGAAGCCTTACGGTACCCGCTACAACCAGTTTTTTAATGGATGGCATGCTTAAGATTACCCATGGGGCAACATCTCATTCGACTGGTCTTAGCTTTGGCGGAACAGCGACGCTTACATCTATCGACTATTACGCGCAAGCCCATAGAACCGCAGCCGACACCATTAGCTCAACCTTTAGCGGAATTAATGTTACTTCGGCATCTAATGCAACTGTTGATGCTGCTGGCACCCAAGCTGCCACATATATCCAAATCAAGGGTGTTATCAGAATTAATGCGACGGGCACCCTAATACCTCAGTTCACTTTCAGCGCAAATCCTACCGGAACGATTACGGTTAAGAGAAATTCCTTTTTCCGTCTGACCGCCATAGGTGACAACACGGTTGCAACTTCTGGGACTTGGGCCTAATGTCTCTGGGCTTTTTTGATGAATTGACCGTGGGGGATGCGTGGTTCGACCCCCTGTTAATCAATTTAGCCTGGTTTGATAAGGATTTAATTGATTTAGCGTCTTCGATTACCGGAACCATCGCTGTAACCGAGGATTCGGATACATCTTCAATCTCTGGGTCTCCTGTTGTATCTGGAGCACTCGCTCAAACTGAATCAAGCGACACTTCGGTAATATCCGGCACTACAACCATAATCGGGTCTATTGCTCAAACAGAGACGAATGACGCAAGTTCGATAATCGGAAATACTGGAGTAGATGGCACAATAGCACAAACCGAGGCGAATGATTCTTCATCAATCACCGCAACCACAACCATAGTTGGTTCCTTAGCTGTCACGGAATCTAATGATGCTATTTCGGTTTCTGGAACAACAACAATTGTCGGGGCGATTGCTCAAACAGAGTCTAACGATACATCATCAATCTCTGGATCATCTGGGAATGGGGTATATGGAACTATTTCCGTTACTGATGATGATGACGTAGTCGCAATTTCAGGAACTCCGATAATTGTAGGCGTAATCGCCCAAACTGAAGCCGATGACGTTGCCGCTATTATGGGGTTCACATCGACAGATGGAACAATATCTGTCACCGAATCCGACGATACCATGTCATCTTTCGGGTCCGCCGGTAACCGGATCACCACAGGCGGTTCTGTTATTGTTGATCTCCCAAAAAAGAGGAAATCAAAGAAGAAAAAAGAGGAAAAAATCATTGAGGCTATCAGCCAAGTAGCCCCAGAGGTATCCCAGGAATTCACCGAAGACCAAATAAAAGGCATGGAGGCCGTCTACGGAATCCCCATGCGTAAGACTATCCAAGAATCTCCGGTTATCGAGAAAGAGCCTGAGGAAATCGCTCCGGTAATCGAGGAAACCATTGAGTCAATACTTGATAGTTTCCCAGATTACAGCCAAAAATCTGAGGCTGTATCCGGAAATGCGCCTCAAATTATCGAAGAAGAGGACGATATAGCTCTAATTTTGGCTATTATCGAGGCTATCGGCTAAAATAAATGGCCGGAAACACCAAGAAGTGATATATTTAGGGAAAACGGGGTAACCTTGCTAGAACAAATCGAAGATACCGCAACTGAGACCGAAGTTAAAACCGAAGGCTCAGAAACCGAAGTCGCCGAGAATAAAGAGCAAGACCAAGAGGCAAAAGAGAAGGCCCGTAACCGCCTAAGTGACCGATTAAAAGCCCAGACATTCCACCGAAGAGAGGCCGAGCGAAAAGCCGAAGCCCTTCAAAGGGAGCTGGACGAAATCAAGTCCAAAACGGTTATCAAGCGGGAGCCGGACCCTGACGATTATTCAGACCGGGACAAGTACAATGAGGACCGCGAAGCCTGGAAGAATCAGGAGCGGGAAAAGATTCGTTCTGAGGAAGAGCGAAAGCTGAAAATTAAACAAGCCGATGAAGACCGAAAGGCTAGGCTTGACGAGCAGCAAAAGGCTTACATTGCCGGACGAGCTGAAGTAATCAAAGAGGAACCGAAGTTCCATGATTACGAGAAAGAGATTGACCGGATTGTTGAGGTGTATGATGCCCCAGAAATCCAAGACACGATTTTAGCAGCTAAGAAACAAGGCCCAAAGATTGTTAAGTACCTCGGTACCAATCCCGATGAACTGGAGGAGATCGCCAGCGCGTCGCCAAAAGAAAGAATCTTTCTAATGGGCAAGTTAGTTGCAAAGCTGGAAGCTAAACCAGTCAAAACCATTAGCACCGCGCCAAATCCGACACGTTCGGAAAGAGGCAGCGCACCACGAGTACAGGCTCCAACAGGAAAAGCCTTTGATAAGTCAAAGGAAACCTTTCCAGAGTATGCTGCTCGTATAAATCGTCTTCGTTAAACAGCGCGAAAACCGCTGAGGGTGTGCGCCCTCAACCCCGACTTTATGTCGCTCCTATTCGCTAAACCAAAACAGCTTAGGAGCCTATCATGGCTAACACAAACCTTATCAATGACATCGTCCTACCAGGATCGATGGTCAGCTTCCGTAATAACTCGGTTATTACCAACGCTTTAGGCCCACACTACGACGACACCTACAAGTTCAATGGTGCTAAGGCCGGACAAGCAATCAACCTTCGCACCCACCAAGAGGTGACGGTTCGCACCGATACCTTCAATATGTCAGTACAAGACATGGAGCAAAAGAGCGTTCCCATGGTTCGCTCTAAGGTTTTCGGTGTAGATATCTCATACACTGATGCCGAACTCACCCAAGACGTCGATGGATTCCTTGAGTATCGAGTCAAGCCAATCATGGCTACCCTCGCCGCCAAGGTTGACCAATACGTCTACCAGACCTGCGCCCAAGGTGTGGCCAATGCCGTTACCCTTCCGGTGACGAACTTGGATTCCGATGACATCCTGAATGCTGGTGTTGACTTGGACAATGCCTCTTGCCCTCGCGACGGACGAAGAACAGTTGTTCTTTCGCCAAAAGGTATGAAGCAGCTTGTTTCGAGTTCTGCAGCATTGTTCAACAATGCCAAGAACATCAGCCAGCAATATAGTGACGGTATCATCACGATTCCTTCGCTTGGCTTCAATTTCGGCATGAGCCAAAACGTCTACACCCACACCACGGGAAGCTTTGACACCGCTTACCAGGTGACATCCGCTCCTGCTTCTGGTGCGACTACCCTGGTGGTTAAGACCGGTACCGGAACAGCGAAGAAGGGTGATGTTTTCACTATTGCCGGGGTTTACTCGGTGAACAAGCTTACCAAGCAATCAACCGGAGACCTGAAGAAATTCGTTGTTACCGCTGATTATGCCGGTGGTGCTGGTTCAGTTTCCTTTAGCCCTCCCATTATCTCAAGCGGACAATATCAGAACGTGACCGGTCTTCCGGCTGCCAATGATGCCGTCTTGTTTTTGGGTGCGGCTTCTACTGCTTATCCTCAAGGTCTGGCATTCCATCCCGACTTCGCTGCCGTTGGCTTCTGTGACTTGGAGAATCCCGCTCCCGGTTCCGGTGCCACCGGTACGCGAATGGTGGAGGATGGAGTGTCCATGTCGGTGGTCACGGGTTACAATATCCTGACACGCCAACAATACATGCGCTGGGATATCCTCATGGGAGCCGTAGTGGTTGAGCCTTCGATGGCTTGCCGCATCTACACCCCTTAACCCTTAACCCCTTAGCATAGCGCGACAGGGGTAAACCATTTTTATAGGAGGCTAAGATGCCTACTTCGACAAATTCAAATCAGGCTCCAGCGACTACCGCCGCGTCCTATGGTCAACCATTTGGTTATACCACTGGACAGGGATCGGCAGTAACCCAGGCCACAAACCGCGCAACTGGCGTGACCATTAACGCCATGTGCGGAACCATTACCACCAATAACGCTTCACTTGCGGCTGAGGCTTCGGCTGTGTTTGTGGTGACCAATAGCTTTGTGAAGGCTGGAGACGTAGTAGTCACTAGCATCAAGAGCGGTTCGGTCGCACTGAACACTTCCATTCAGGTTTCGGCGGTGGCTGATGGACAGTTCTCGATTACCGTTATCAATAACAATGCTGCTGCTGGTACGGCTGAAACGGGAGCAATCCTTATCAACTTTGCCATTATCCGCGCCGTTGCTGCTTAAACCGTAGGGGGTGGGAGACTGCCCCCTACTTTTCTTGAGGTCTTTAGATGGCTGAGACAGTCGGAGCGGTTATAGGCGCAGCCCTTAGACTGCTTAAGGTAAATCAAGCCGGAGAGGCCCCAGAAGCCAATGAAGCCGCCGATGGGTTAATTGCGTTAAACGACATCATTGAGTCGTGGAATACGCAACCTCTAATGCAACCCGCCAAAACTCAGATTTATCAGGTTTTGACAACCGCATCAGAGTACACCTTTGGTAGTGGAGGGGATAACTCGACACGTCCAATTACAATTTTCAAAGCATTTATCCGAGATCCTACCGGTCAGAATGATTACCCGGTTAGAATAATCGGAACGGATGAATACGATGAGATCCCTTTTAAATCCATTTCATCTTCATACCCCTATAATCTGTATTACAGGAGCGAATACCCTTTAGGAGTGGTAACGCTTTACCCAACCCCAACAGCAGGATATACCCTTTATCTTGAGTGCCAAGCTGCACTTTCTACGTATTCGGCAATATCGGATACTATTAATTTGCCTCCAGGATATTTGAAGGCTCTCAAGTATAACCTAGCGATTGCGATTAGCCCTGAGTACAAAGACCCGTCTCAAATTGTTTTGATGGAGGCGCAGAATTCAATCGCGAATATAAAGCGAATGAACTCACAAGATAAACCACAAATGGCAAACCCTGCTAGGATGGCCGTTAGGTCATTCCGTGACTTAGGGCTATTGTTTGGTAACCCATAATGTCAACACCAATTCCATTTGTTGGGCCAGCTTATACAAATGACTCCCTGAACATAAACTGTCAGAGATGTTTGAATTGGTATCCAGAGGTTGACGATTCAAATAGTAAGTCTTCGCTCTCATTAAAGCCTAGACCTGGATTAAAGCCTTTCGCTACCCTTGATGGAGGCGGATCGATTCGTGCGCTATACAACGCATCGAATGATAGGTTTTTTGGAGTTTGCGGAAATACTTTGAGCGAAATTTATAGCAATGGTACTTCTATTTCCAGGGGTACGATTACAAGTACCACCGGAATCGTCAAAATGACTGATAACGGATTTCAACTTATTCTAGTTGATGGATCAAATGGAAAGGGGTACATCCTTAACTTCTCGGATGACTCTTTTGCAGAAATAACCGACTTAGGCTATCCTGGTGGGACTCATGTAGCATTCATTGACCAATACTTCATATCAAACAAACCAAACACCCAGAGCTATCAGTGGTCAGATTTAGCTGATGGTACTTCATGGCCTGGCCTTAACATTGCATCTTCTGAAGGAAGCCCAGATTACCTAACCTCTCTAATTGCGTTAAATGGAGAGCTTTGGTTATTTGGTCCTCAATCGTATGAGATCCATTATAATACCGGTCTATCTCACGGAACCTTCGCGAGGATTCAAGGGTCAAATCATGGGGTAGGGAACATTGCTCCTTATTCTCTAGCCAAAAGTGACACGAATATATTTTGGATCGGTGGAGATGACGGTGGATGGGGAAGGGTTTACACCAATGAAGGGTATCAACCCAGGGTTATCTCAACTCATGCAATCGAGCAAGCTATCCAGAGATATTCAAAAATTGATGACGCTATTGGATATTCATACCAAAAACTAGGGCATGATTTTTATCAAATAAGCTTCCCAACTCCTTCAGTAACTTGGGTGTATGACGCTACCACTAGTTTATGGCATGAGGAAAGCTGGACGAATTCTAATAACATCTCATACATGGCTAGGGGAATTGTTCAAGACTTTGCCTTCGGTGAGGTATTTGTAGGGGATTGGAGGTCATCTAGCGTTTTCGAGGTTGATTCCGACACCTATACAGACGATGGGGATTTAATCCACAGAGAGAGAACATCTCCACACATTTGGAATAACCTCGACAGGTCGTTTTATGGCTCATTCCAACTTGATGTAGAATCTGGTATTGGGCTTGTTTCTGGACAAGGAGAAGACCCTCAAATCATGCTCCAAATATCTAATGATGGTGGGCATACTTGGGGAAGCGAGAGATGGAGAAGCGCGGGTAAATTGGGCGAGTATAGAAAACGAGTCAAGTGGAATCGTTTAGGGTCTTCGCGTGATAGGATTTTTAGAATAAAGTGTACCGACCCAGTGAAATGGATTGTTCTAGGTGCTTATCTGGAGGTTGAATAATGCAACCGGCACCAATTAAACAAGTTCTATCTGAATCGAGTGGTCTAGCCTCAAGGGTTTGGATTGGATGGTTTCAACTTGTCCAGAATCTTTTAGGTACGGTAGCAATCGAAACCATAAGAATTACCAGCACGAATTCACCTTATAGTGTCACAAATCAAGGTATTAACCTAGTTTGCAATACAAATTCAGGCGCGATAGTTGTTAATCTGGCCAAGGGTGAACAAGGCGTTTTGGTTCGTGTTGTGAATGTTGGGTCGTCTGGGAATAGTGTAACGGTTAATGGCAATAGCGAGAACATAAAGGGAGCGGCATCTCAGGCTGTTACCGATGGACAAGTTTTAGAAGTAAGATTCGATTCCATTGAGGGATGGTACTAATCATGTCAAATTATTTTACTCGACAAGCTAAAAAAGTGGGCCGTGCGGGTCTTGGGATAGTGACCGGAGGGTTAGCTGGCAATCAAGACTTTGGTCTATTGGATAATGTCGCCAGAGCACCTAGACAGCTTGGAAATCTTTGGGAAGACGCTAGTGGTGTAACGGCGGCAAAGGGTGCAGCAGAGGCTGAAAGGGCTGGATTAGCAAACGCTCAAGCAATCCAGGAAAAGATGTTCCAGCAAGCCTTAGACACCCAAAAGCCATGGCTAGAGGCTGGTTCAAGGGGTTTGAGTCAGCTTGAGGCAGGGATTAACTCGGGTTCATTTGATACCAAGCCGATGCAATATGAATCCCCTCAATATCAGGGACCGGCAGCCTTTCAGGATTTGAAGTTTGACTTTGAAGCTGATCCCGGTTATCAGTTCAGATTATCCGAGGGAAATAAATCTGTACAGGCAGGCGCAGCCGCTAGGGGTGGATTATTCTCTGGTAAGACCGGAACCGATTTGCAAGACTACTCCCAGGGGTTAGCATCCCAGGAATATGCGAACGCATACGGACGATACCAGGATCAGCGAAACTACAACCGAGGCAAATACGAATCAGACAGGTCTTTTGGGCGTGGTATTTTTGAGTCCGAACGGTCATTTGGATACGGCCAGGCCATGGACCAATACAACATGAACAGGGCGGGAAACACTGATAGGTATAACCGGTTGGCATCATTGGCTGGTGTTGGCCAAACAACTGCAAATAGTATTGGAAACCAGCAAATTGAACAAGGCGGTAATCTGGCCAACATCGCCATGCAACAGGGAAACATAGGGGCACAGCGCTCTCAAGCAGGATATCAAGGTGGTGTAAACCTGGTCAATACCGGACTTCAGTTAGGTGCTCTTGCTGTTAAAGCTTTTGGGGGAACCTAATGCCGTTTAACCCTGGAATTGCTGACCCATCACTTGTTACCCAAGGGGTGAGAGAATCTAAGATTGATTTGGCTACGCCGGTCAATATGTACACATCATTGCGCCAAGATGCCAGGGCGCAAAGACTGTCTGATTTAACTCTGACAAAAGAAGAAACCGAACAAAAACGGGCCGCAGAGCTTCAAGGAATTATTAAGAGCAGTCTCACACCAGACGGGCATATCGACAGCGAGAAAGCCTATGTAAGCCTTAACCGGGCTGGGTTTTATGATGAGGCGTCTCACATTGAAGAGCGAATGGCCAAGGCTCAACAAGAAAGACAATCACAGCAAGAAGCGCAAGCGAAGGATATGTCTAGTGCTTTTCTGGGGGTTGTGGATTCTAAGAACCCGGTCCAATCATTTCTTCTAGCCAGAGACGAAGGATTGAAAAAGGGCTGGAAGATGTCTCCTGGGTTGTTGGAATACAACCCTTCGGATCAAGAAATCGCTTCAGGAAAGTTTGCAAACCCAAAGGTTGGCCAAGAGCTTTTATACCTTGGAGAGAGATTTTTAACTCCTGAACAGAGAATCGCCAGAGCCAAAGCGAACGGTGATAAGCCATCGGATACGAAATTCGGATTGACTCCTATTTACGGTAAGCGTGGAGACCAAATAGTTGCTCTTCAAGCAAGTGATAGCGGTGGAGTTAAAGAAATTCAACTACCAGATGGCATCACTTTAACCCCTGGAGTGACTTTTCACGACCTTGGTGGTCAGATTGGGATGTTCGATAAATCAGGAACAGCGATTGGGACCATAAACAAGGGAATTGACCCAGGTAAAAAGCAAGATTTGGCGCTGAAGGGGGCAGATTTAGCTCTTAAACAAGCCGATAACGCCAGAAAAGAAGAAGAGTTCAAGGCTAAAAAGCTTGATTTGGCAAAGAAGGCCAAGTCTTACGAAAAGGAAAACTCTGAGGCAATTCAATCGATTCAAACCTTCCTAGACAAGGCTCATTCGGTAAAAGAAAACCCGAATATGAAATATGTCACGGGTGCCGGTGGGGTTGTAAGATTGGTACCGGGTACTCCTGCGGCGGATTTACAGGCTGACATTGACTTTCTTGTATCGTCTGGAGTAATCGAAACTCTTAGAAATCTTAAATCCCAATCTCCTACCGGTGCCTCTGGGTTTGGTGCTTTATCCGAAAAGGAAATGAGCGTTATCCAGAACGCTTTTTCGATAATCGGAAACACGAAAATATCCCCAAACAAGAAAAGGGAAGAACTTGGGAGGGTTATTTCCATTATGGAAAAGAGACAGCGTGAAACCCGTGGGTTATTTCGTGAATCGAATGATATTTTAGGCCCAGAGCCCACCGAGGAAGAGAAGCTTGATAATGGAATCGACGGACTATAAAGAGGACATGAGATGCCGCTATCAGTAAAAGAGTTCTCGGACAGGGTTAGGGAAAGAAAACCCGAATACGCTCATTTGGACGATGTTGATTTGATTCAAATGGTTGCCAAAAAGAAGCCAGAACTTCTCCAATCTGTTGATCGCCAAGACCTAATCAAGGTCTCTAACGAATCCGTTTCTAAGCAAGTATCCAAAGATCGCCAAAAGCAATTTGGGGCTTTATCTGGTTATTCTCGTTTTATGGCGGGAGCCGGTGAGGGTATGTTGGATGTTTACAACGGGATCAAGCAGCTTGTTGGCGGTGATGTCTCTGGTTATAAAGAAGACAAAGCGGCATACATGGATGCTTCAAAGGGAAGCAAAACCGCTTTAGCCGGGGAAATCTTAGGTGGAATCGCGGCCACCTCTCCAACATTTCTAATCCCAGGGGTTAGTGGTCTGAACGCGATTAAAAATGTCGCCAACCCACTAGCAAAGGTTGGGATAGCTCTTGGTACAGGGGCCACAGCAGGCGCAGGAATAGGCGCGACTGAGTTTGTGGACGATAACGAGACCAGAGCAAAAAACACCCTATATGGGGCTTTGTTCGGTGCTGGTACTGCCGGCGCAGGAATGCTTGTTAAGAAAATTGGAGTCAAGGCGTTTAATGCTTTAAAAGGAAAGTTTTCAGATTCAGGCGTTCAGGAGTTGATGGACCTTTCAAAGAAGTACGATATCCCTTTAAGCCGGGCTGACGTAACGGGCAAGGGAAAGATGACCGAGAAAGCCCTCGAAGGCGTTCCAGGTGTTGGTATGGGAGGATTCAGAAAAGAAGGTGCGCAAAAGGTACAGGAAGCCATTAAGAAAGAAGCTTCTCAGGTCAACCCGTCATGGGATGAGGCCATTCAAGAATCATTGGCTAGAAAATCTCAAGCCGGAAGGGCGCAGGCAAAAATCAACTACGACAAAGTAGAGCAGCTTAGTTCTGGTGTTTCAATTGAACCTAAAAATGCGATTGAAAAAGCGGCAAAACATGAAGCGGACATAGCTGATAACATCATGGGGAATGAGGCAAATCCTTTTACCAAAATTCGCCAAAACCTATCCAAGAGTGGACGGACATTCTCTCAACTGAGAAAGGACAGGTCCGATCTACAAAAGGCAGCACAAAAAGCATCTGATGCGGGTGATAGAAACCTAGCTAGGCAACTTAATGATGTTAAAACCGGAATCGAAAATGACATTGATTTACTGGTTAACAAGCGGGTCGAGATAGGTACCATAGGCGGTGCGCCTAAGATAATGAACACCCAAGACCAACGACTTAAAGAAGCGTTCCATACTGCTCAAGAGCATTACAAAGCTAATGTGGTTCCGTATAATGACAGGACCATAATCAATGCCATAAAGTCCGACACGCCCGATGAGATTTTCAACAAGTTCATCAAAAAAGGCAAAGGAGATAGGGCGGCAAACTTCTACAACCTTTTAGCCGACAAAGGCAAAGACGCTTTAAAAGATGGTCTGATTGATAACGCCATTAAAGGCGCAACTACTGAATCTGGTGTATCTCCTGCTAAACTAGCTGGATACCTTGAGAGGATGTCAGACCCTATCGAGTCAACCCTAAAAGGAAAAGAATTAGAACAGGTCAAGGGATTGGCTAAAATCATGCGGCATGCCGAAAGGTATGGACAATTGAACGAAAGCCCATCAAATGGCATGTCTTTAATTCCATATCTAAAGGCGGGTATGATGGCGGCGGTTGGTTATGGTGGAGCGACCAACCCAGTAGCAACGGCTGCAGCTGGTATTGGTGCCGGTGTGTTGACTAAGCTGACCAGCCTAATGAGAACCAAAGGGTATAGGCTTGCGCTAGCATCTGACAAAATAGGCTCTCCTGCTTTTGAAAAAGCACTGAACGAAATAATTGACCAACTCCCAAAAGCATCGGCAGCAACTGCCCAGAAATTAAAGGATTAAAAGATGGCTACACTGCCTCCATGGATTGATCAAAAGTTTTACTTGGCTGACGGAGTTACCCCAAACGCAGGGGGAAAGGTTTTTACTTATGAACCGGGAACAACCACCAAAAAGACGACCTATGTAAGCGAGTCAGGCGCAGCTAATACCAACCCAATTATCCTAGGTTCAAATGGCGAGTGTAACCTCTGGTTAGGTTCTGGTGGATATAAGATTGTTAACTCTCCATCAACTGATACGGACCCGCCTGCGGCAGCGATAAAAACATGGGACAATATCAATATCAGCAACTCTTCTGGAAGCGGAAGTGGAATTGTCGGGACAATTGCCGAGCTTCGTGGGTTAGATGAGGGCCAGTTTACCACAGTTGAGGTGATCGGGTATAATGGATATGGAACTCCTGGTGGTGGATTATTCTATTGGGATTCAACAAGCACAGCATCTGACAATGGCGGAACGATTATAGCCCCAACTGTCTCCAGTGGGACCGGTAGATGGTTCAGAGTATTAGAAAATCAAAACGAAGTCAGAATAAGTGATTTTGGTGCTGGTGATATCTCGGCAGCAGTTGATACTGATGCGCTTATTGCCGCTTACTCTTCATTTGGTGTCGCCGAAGGCTCGATTATAATCGATGTCCAAGTTGATTTGGCTTCAAATGTTACAATACTATCAAACATCTCCATCCGTGACGGCGGCGGGGTGTTTGCGCATGGGGATTATACCCTGACCATAAACGGCCCTTTTTCATGGGGAATGCGCCGAGCGTTTAGCTACACCGGGAGCGGAGTTGTGGAGTTTGCTACTGGGTGTGATTTCGTTTGCAGCCCTGAACATTGGGGTGGCGTCCCTGATGCCTATACCACGGCGACAGATAACACGGCAGCGGTTCAGGCGTGCATGACGGCCATGGCTACGGGGTCGCGCAAAGCCTTTTTTACTGGTTGGTATCGAGTAACCGGAACTATCACGATACCTCAAAGGTCTATCATCATTGAAGGCGTGTCGGCAGATGCAAGCGGAATCGCCCACGACCCCGCTACCTTTATCAATTGCTTTGAAGGCGATACCCTTGGCGAGGGCTGGATAAGAATGAGTAATTTTTCCCTTGAGGCTTTACACTTCGGCCTAGGGAAAACAAAATACTTCCTTTATTATGAAAATCTGAATGAAGGCAGTAAGATCGATATTAAAATCAATGGAGGAGTTGGCCAAATCTACGTAGGTCTTGGGTATTTATCTGATATAAATATCCGATGCACGAACACGACTTGCGATGCCGTTGGGAGTGCAGGAATAAGCCAGGCCGAATGGGAGCAAGTGTGGGGAACGAATCACGCCCCCATTCATCTAAACTCAATGAATGCCTGCCGTATTTGCATTAGGACTTTTAGGGTTTGCACGATTGTAACCGGTGGTGTTACTGGTTTTGCACCTATCATGATTGATGATTCTGTTGGATTCTCTTCCGAAGCCACAAACATTGAATGGGGATTAACTAATTACGACACATTCACCAATGGGGCCGGAACGTTTGCTCCAAGATCAAAGCACGCCCTATACATTGAAAGCAGCGTTGGTCGATTTACCGGTTTAAACATCGAAACAATGAGAACAACCGAAACACTTGTAAAAGTGACTCGGGAAAGCTCTGTACACATAGGCGAAATAAACGACTACTACACATACTGCGAAGGCGATAGATTTTTAAACAGTGGCCACAATGACCAAATAGTTGAAGTGTATCGCGGATACGTGATGCGCAATGGTGGCGGTAATCTTTTCAAAACCACGAATAGCGGTATCTCCGCGTCTCAAGGATGGCTTGTTAGGGCGTCTATTATTTCATACGGTGGCCGATATCGTCAAACCATTGCAAACAGTGGCCCAAATGACGATGTGGAAAACATCATTGATACCTGTGAGTTTTCGGGAACGGAAAAATTAGGAATAACAGAAGACGCATCAAGAGCGTATAGCTTAGATAGGATTGTAATTCCAAAAATCCTGACAGGGTATACAGTTACCTCTGGGTCTAACCCAACATATACGCCAACAGTTGCCGCATCTTCTGGGTATTATGTGGAAATCACTTGTGGTGTATTCATGAGGGAGAGCGGACAACAGGTCGCACTAAAATGGTATACAGGGAGCGCGACGGGAAATCTCCAAAGATTTAGATTAAGGCCCGTCACAGCATCTAAATGGTATAGGGTATTTGTTGGGATTGGTGGCAACCCTTATTTAATCGAATACGGATCGGACCCAGCCTCAACACCAGAGGGGAATTGGATAGCGTCATTCCAAACAGATGGGTCTTTAGCGATTACTGGCCTAGCCAATAACCCGAGACTGGCATATACTGGAGTTTACACGCCAAACGATACCGACGTCCAGATAGTTGCATCCTCAGCACCTAGTACCGGATATTGGAGGGCTGGCAGCACCTATAAATACAGCTCGGGAACAAATGCGATAGTTGGCGGAAAATGTATCACGGCTGGAACGCCTGGGACATGGAGACAAACATCATCTGGCGCTCTAGTAATTGGTACCTCGACCGTTGGGAATGTTGGGACTGGCGAGGATGACTTGATGTCATGGTCCATGCCTGCCAATACGCTCCTGGTTAACGACGACTCAATAGAAATTGATATGGCTGGTCAGTTCGCTAATACAGCGAACAACAAACGCCTAAGGATTTA
>Ga0213919_1000368_pt1 | contig 20616 bp, 16 predicted proteins | sample McNCre317MG_FD_161056 | JGI IMG/M metagenome (GOLD analysis project Ga0213919, IMG submission 161056) | Freshwater microbial communities from McNutts Creek, Athens, Georgia, United States - 3-17 MG | ecosystem: Environmental > Aquatic > Freshwater > Creek | place: USA: Georgia | collected... | reverse complement strand
TTTGTGGAAAGCTTTCCATAAGTAATGACATTATCAATATAGCTTGAAATAACTTCAGGTTTTTTGCTATCAAGAAATGCTCGACTTACATCTCCTGAGCCATTAAACACTACCGGTCTAACCAATGAATCAATATCACGATTTTTAAATTTTGCTATAGCATGTATTCCTTCAGAATAAGTTTTCAATGCTTCTTTAGTAGTGAATTTTTTTGTCGCAACATCTTTAAGACCATCAAACAAGTTGCCTGCAAAATCTAAGATTTTATACATAGTCTTTTTTTCAGCAGGATTATTTTCATCAAATACGATTCCCGTTTTGCGTTTTAGTATTTCTAATACTACTTGCTCCCAATTTCCTTTTTTATATGGAGGTTCTTGATTAAAGAATTCGTAAGCGAGATCTTGAAAAACTTGATGTAATTTATACTTTCCTTCTAAAGTTACTTTATCTACTTGTTCAAAATCTAAAAGTGCAGCTTTAGGATAGAGCTCTGCAATTAACTCATTAAAAGATTTGCTTATTTTTAAAAACTTTGGATTTTCTTTTGAGTGCTCAACAAATTGAACCACATCACCTTCAGGGATACCTATTTGATTTAACAGATACTTCCCTAATTGAGTTTGGTATTCTTCAGAATTTAAATAAAATGCTGAACCTTCGCTGAAAATTTTCTCACCTTGCGAGCTAACAACACTGCTAAATCCACAAGTGTGAGTCATGCAACCAAAGTCAATCACTTCGCCCAATGCCCCCATGTTTGATTGGTTAACAGCATCGCCTTTTAAAATTCTTCGTGAATTTAGAAAAGCTAATGATTCAGTAACGGCCGCTTTCGACTTTGAAAGTGCCGCCTTACTCTCATCTTCGCGATCATACCTTCGCAGCGGTGCACGCACTATGATTGCTAAAGGTACTTTGTTACCATTTTCGTATTGAATCGTTCGACCGGTATAAATTATCGCAAGAACTTTGCTTGCTCCACGCTTGGAATTACCATCAGCAACGTTAGACATGATAGTTTCTTTTGTTGCTTCTTCAAGTGTTGCGGATCCATCGCGATGAGAAGAAAATTTTGCTGAGGGAGGTCCTGGAGTTAAACTACTTGTATTACCAAAACTAGTTAATCCAATCCCCTTGATATTGACCCATGTTGGCTTACCATTATTTTCAATTTGTAAATATCCAGCTCTCCCAGAGCCTCCGTGAGCATCTTTTTCAATGGCGAAATCTTTCGATGGCAAATTACCTTTCGTGACTTTTTTTGTTTTTGCTCCCTCTTTGATTTCATAAGCAAAATTTTCAATAATCCATTTATCAAACTCCGGTGTTCCAATTCTTCCAGGTGGAGGCTTTATACCAAGAATATCAGCGACACTTTGATCGAAATAGACTGGAATGGCATTATCGATAGCTTGCCTTTCCAAAGTGCTTACAATTTCTGTAAATTCTGTCGGATCTTTTGCCCAAATGAGACTTATTTGTGCAAAAAATAAAATAGAATAAATGAATATGTTTTTTTGAATAAAATTCATTGAATTCTTATCGAAATTACAAAGCTTTTTATCAAATTAATCAAAAGGGATTGAAATTGACCGGTATAATTAGGCATGTAGTGTGGAAAGTTGAGCTTTTTATTTCAAATCTAAAATACTCAAAAATGACGAGGGGGGGGGGAAAACACCACTCCCTCTCGAATGATTTGAACTTTTAGATTTTTTTAAAAATATTTTTTAAATCTACTTTCGCGCTTTCTGTCTTTTTAAGAAGAATGTCGCAGTAAACTTTATTATCATTTACTTGAGCATAATAATTGTCTGAATCATTGCCAGCGGTCCAGCTTTTTACTTTCCAATCAGCAAAGGCATTTTTTGAATTATTGTAAAACACATATCCAAAATGAGTGTCGTCATGTTCAGCGAATTCTAAAAAAAGCTCTTTTTCATTTTTCTGCTCATTTGTAAGTATTCTTACCTCACCCCAATTTCCTTCATTAATGGCGTAGGCTACAACTTGGCGGTCTTCAAGAAGAAATAAAACATTATAATTCACTTGATCATCAGAGCATGCGACTAAAACTGGTTCTGATTTGGCGAACGCGGCCATGGGAAAAATCATAGAGAAAAGAACAAGCAATGATTTCATAAGAACTCCTTTTTTGCTGTTAAGAAAAAATAAAAATTAGTTTTTACTAACATGGGGTAAAGTCTCAAACAAGTGGCATGTATAAAATAAAAAGGAATAAAAATGGTGGGCGTTGAGGGGTTCGAACCCCCGACATCTACCTTGTAAGGGTAGCGCTCTCCCAGCTGAGCTAAACGCCCATTTGAATTCATCGAGTGTTGTAGAAGATAGACAAAGCACAAAAGACTGTCAATTGGAAAATATTATTTTTTATGCCAATTCAACGACTTACTATTATGCAATTTTTCATAGTGATGTTGCCGCACCATATTTTCTGCGATATATCACGCCAACTTCAGACTATTTAAGAGTCAATAATCATCAAAAAGGAGAACAGATGAAGTCACTAATTTGTATTGCTATGCTAACTTTAAGCTCACCTTTATTTGCAAAAACAACGGCTACAGAAGCCTTTAATGCGCTTTTACCATCTGGAGAATATGAAGGTAGAAATTCAGCTGGTAAGTGTTTTGTAAATGTTTTAACAAGAAAAGATTCAGTTACTGTTTCAATCAAAACAGCTTCAGCTTATGACGTTCTTGCTGTTCTAGACAGTTCTTCAAGTTATGCAGTCAATGCAGCAACTGGAGAAATCTCTGCTACTCAAAGTGCAAATTACCCACGTTACTATAACGGTGGATCAAAGTATTTATATGTAAAATCTTTTGATACAGATGAAGTTGATTTTTCAATTTCAACTATCCTTCTTGACCACAGAGGTGAAGATGCAAGTACATATTTAGATTGTAAAATCTCTCTTTAATTTTTTAAGTAGCTGGCTTTTTAAAAAGTGCTTCTAATTCAAGGAGCACTTCTTGATAAGTCAGCTTTTGATATTTTTTAGCTAATTCCAAAAAGACATCTTTAAATTTCTCATCATGACTTTGTTCTGGATTATTTTGAATAATCTCATAAATTTCAGTGACAAAATCTTCAACAACTATATGGGCCATCATTAATGGGGAAAGGCTAAAACTTAAAGAATCTGGAATTCCTTTACCGCTCTTCATTCCATGATGTTCTTTTATAATAGAAGTTAATTCTAATGGGGCTTTAACGATTATTTCTAATCTATCAGCTGCTTCTTGAGCATGATTGAGAATTAAAAAATCTTCTTCTGGAGTAAGTTTTGATTTGTCTGTTAAATAATGGTGATGCATTTTTATAAGTCTATCATTGTGTAGGGCCAAGTCATGAAAGACTGCTAAATAAAGAATTTTATTTTTTGACTGATCTTTACTCCAAGAAAATTTATCAATCACTTGAATTATAAAATAATAAGTTAGTAATAAATGGCAATAGCCATAAGAGAGTTTTTCACTTTTAACTAGACTAAAAAGTTGCTTCTTCTCTGTGATAGATTTAGCAGTAACATCAGTGGATTTAATCAGACTTTTGACAATTTCAATGTTAAATTTGTCAAATGTAGAATGTTTAAAAATATTTAATAAGACTTCATAACTTTCAGAATTAAGTTTCATTCTGTCGATAAGACTCAATTCTTGATTATTAAATCTTTGAATAAAATTATTATTTAAATACTCACTAGCTGTTGGAGTTTCTGAAATCGGAACGTATAGTTCTTTTCCACAACGTATGAGCATTTTTTCAATTTCGCTTTTACTCATGTGAGTATTGGCTTTTATTTTTTGATTATAATCAAAACTATCTGCTTTTTTTATTCTGGTGTAAGCTGAGAATTGAAAAGTCACATCTTCTAAATGATGAAAATAAGTCACGCTAAATGAAGTGTATTCATCTGGACTTAACTCCTGAGCTATCTTCTTTAACTTATCACTCACTTGAAAGACTGTGGTTTGACCACTTGCTGGTGGGTCTTGCACAGGTACTGTTTGTACAGGCTCTGGCTCTTGCTCTAAGATATTTGTTTGCTCAGCCCCAAGCAAATAACCTATATGGCTAACAATCACCTCTATGTCTGAACTTTCTTCTAAAAGCGTCATGTAAGGGTAGTAAGGTGATTTATTTCCCAAGACGACCATATGAATAGGTTTTTGATTTTCACTTTTTTCTTCTAATTTTCCCTCGAGAAATCCTGATAACTCGAATGCTACTTTGTCTGTTTGAACTTTTTCATTACAAAGAATAACTTCTATTTCTGGAAGAAAATCGACTTGAGACATGATCTCTTTAGAACTCTGACTAAAGAGTGCTTCAACCTTATATTTAGCAAAGATTTTCTCTTTGAGGCTTTCACTTAAAACTTTGCTTTCTAATAGTATGATTAATCGGCTCATGCATTGTTATCGGATACTTAGCAAAATGTTGAAGTAAATCATTAAAAAAAAGGAGCCCGAAGGCTCCTTTTTCAAATTAACCTGATTGTTTTGAACAACTAATTGGCCACTTCCATTCCTCTTGCACCTTCAACCACTGTAAGGGTTGGAGAAACAGCTTGAAGAAATTTTTCTGGCTGAGTTAAATCTAATGCCACTTTTAAAACTTGCTCAACATGCTCACATGGTCTGATGTCTAATCCTGCTTGAATTTCTTCTGGCACTTCAGCAAGATCTTTCACATTTCGTGCTGGTATGATGACAGTCTTAACTCCAGCATGTTTAGCTGCAAGTAATTTTTCCTTTAATCCACCAATCGGCAGGACTCTTCCTCGAATCGTCACTTCCCCAGTCATCGCAACATTCTGAAGAACAGGAATTCCTGTAATTGCTGATGTTAATGCAGTTACCATCGTTACACCAGCAGATGGACCATCTTTAGGTGTTGCTCCTTCTGGAACGTGGATGTGGATATCATTTTTTGTATACCATTCAGCTGAAATTCCAAGTCTTGGAGAAATTGATCTCACAAAACTTAACGCTGCCTTAGCAGACTCTTGCATCACTTCACCAAGCTTTCCTGTAATTTGAATTTTGCCATTGCCTTCGACAGTGACTACTTCAATATGAAGAAGCTCTCCACCAACACTTGTCCATGCTAGACCATTTACAAGTCCTACCAAGGCTCCAGCTTCGATATCGGTGCTATCAAAACGTCTTGGTCCAAGATATTTTGCTAATTGCTTAGTTGTTACATTAAATTTCTTTCCGGCTGCAACTTCTTTAGTTACAACTTCGGTAGCAATTTTTCTGACAACAGTATTAAGTAATCTTTCAAACTCACGAACTCCAGCTTCTTTAGAATAACCGCGAATGATATCAGTCATGCAGCTATCACCAATTTGAACTTCGTGATCTGTAAGTCCATTTGATTTAACTGCTTTTTTAAGTAGGTATCTCTTCCCGATTTCAAGTTTTTCCTGTGGAGTGTATCCAGATAAATGGATAATTTCCATACGATCTCTTAATGGGCCTGGAATTCTACTTAAATCATTGGCCGTCATAACGAACATGACTTTTGATAAATCATATTCAACTTCAATGTAGTGATCAGCAAAAGTTTTATTCTGTTCAGGATCTAAAACTTCTAGCATCGCTGCTGAAGGATCGCCTCTCATATCAGACGACATTTTATCAATTTCATCTAATAAAATAAGTGGATTTGAAGTTCCTGCTTTCTTAAGGGCCATCATGATCTTTCCTGGCATTGCTCCAACGTAAGTTCTCCTGTGTCCTCTAATTTCAGATTCATCTCTCACGCCACCTAAAGCAATTCGCTGGAAACTTCTTCCAAGAGATTCAGCTAATGATTTAGCAATCGAAGTTTTACCAACTCCCGGAGGACCTGATAGACAAAGAATTGTTCCTTTCCCTTCTTCTTTTAAAAGTGAGCGAACTGCTAAATATTCAACAATTCTTTCTTTAACATCTTTCATTCCATAATGATGATCATCAAGAATTTCTTTAGCTCTTGGAACTGAATTGTTGTCAGTTGTGTATTCATCCCATGGAAGTGAAAGCATCCAGTCGACATAATTTCTTACGACTGCTGATTCAGCTGACATCGGAGACATGGACTTAAGTTTTTTAATTTCTTTAGCCGTTTTCTCACGAGCTTCTTCTGGCATTTTTTTAGCGGCTAAGCGCTCTTCCATTTCTTGAATGTCAGTTTTGCCATCATCCTTTTGGCCTAATTCTTTTTGAATCGCATTCATTTGCTCATTCAAATAGTACTCTTTTTGAGACTTCTCCATCTGTGTTTTTACACGTGTGCGGATTCGTCTTTCCACGTTGATGATTTCAATTTCACCTTGCATTTTTTCAAGGAGAAGCTCAAGTCTTCTTCCCACTTCAACAGCTTCTAAAATTTCTTGTTTTTCAGCGATTTTCATCGTTAAGTGAGCCACCATGATGTCTGCCAAACGAGAAGGATCTGTAATCGAAGAAATGCTCATCAAAAGCTCAGGTGGAATTCTCTTATTAAGCTTCACATACTGTTCAAAGATTCCTTTGATGCTTCTGATTGTTGCTTCAAGAGTAACTGGATCCTTCGTTTCTGATACGCATTTCTCGACTTCAGCAAAGTAGCCTTCGCTACCTGATTCAAAAGTTTTGATTTTAGCGCGGTACTTTCCTTCGATTAACACTTTAACTGTGTTATCTGGAAGTCTAAGCATTTGAATGATGTTGACGACTACACCCACTTCATAAATGTCTTCGCGGTCTGGGTTTAAAACACTAGCATCTTTTTGGGTAACCAAAAAAATCTCATTGTTGTTTCTTTGAGCTTCTTCGAGTGCGGAGATGGATTTCTCTCTACCGACGAAGAGTGGCACTACCATATGAGGGAAGATAATCATGTCCCTAAGTGGTAACAAAGGCAACTTCTTAGACTCTGACCAACTCTGCGACATAGTACCTCCTGCACTATTTGTTACTTCTTTCAAATCCCTAGGTATCACTTCTTGATTTCCTGAGAGGATTTGAAGGGTCTAATAAAATTGTGACATAAAATTCAATTCTTTTGCAAAATAAAAGAGTGGGCATTAATTGCTTTTTATCTCACATAAACAAACATTTACTAGCTTTTGTAGTGGCAAAAATTGTCATTAAAGGAAGCTAACTTATAGGATTTTCGTTCTGACATTCGTAGGGGCATATTGTAAGAAAGTGTGAGTTGAAAAAAATAATAGTCACTTTTTCCAAAACAAAACAGTCGACTACAATGTGTAATTTTTTTAGAGACTTAAAGCCGAGAGACAGTCTTAAGATATCATCCTAGCATGAAACATTTTTTAACTTGCTCAATCATGTTCTGGCTCTCCTTAGAATCCTTGGTGTATTCACAAGATTTTATGGTGGGAAATCCCCTAAGCTCTTTTCGTATGCAAGAGGGTAATACCTGTTGGGCCCATTCCACAGAACACCTAGTTGAGTCTATGATAGAAAAAGATAGTGGTATTAGTGTTAAGTTTTCAAATAATAATCATTTTTGGTTTTATATTTTTAGAAATAGGCTTAGGCAAAGATGGATCAATCAAATACCTTTTAAAGATTCACTCCAGGATAATAAAATTTTTGAAGAAATGGGGTTTCCGGAAGAGGCTTTAAAAGTTTTTTTTGAAAATGGAATAACAATTCAATTAAAAAGAAAAAAAGTTAATCAAAATTTTTCGTCGCAATCTCTGCTTACGTTAAAAGGTGAGGTAGATAGTATAAATGCCTATAAAAACTTAAATTTTAAAAAAATCAAAAATTATCTCGAAATCAAAGATCAAACTATCGCTTTTTTAGAAATTGATAAATTTTTAAACAAAGCAGGGTTTAAGCCTGATTCAACTAATTTGGTTTTAGTAGATAACATTATTGGGAACATTCAAGGTGAGACAATTGACCTTCCTTCTTTTCAAAATTTAGATGAATTGGTCTGGGTTGGTATAAATTCAAAATCACCAGAATTAACTAATCCGTTTTTATTAAAAACAGAATTTGGTTTTTTTTCTCTCAATAAAACAATTAATCCAGAAACTGCTCAAAAATGGATTAGAGAATCACTTGAAATGAACATTCCTGTTCCGGTAAATAAGGATGCTCATAGTACATTAATTATTGCTATGGATTCTAAATTTTATTACGTTGCGAACTCACAATTAAATAAAATTCAAAAATTTAAATTTGATGAGCTAGATTTTAAAGTAGGACATTTTTCAAAAGCTCTTCTAAAAACTCAAATGTCTTTTGCAAATTAATTTTCAAATTTCAAAAAAAAAGCCACTCTTGTTATACTAAGAGTGGCTTTTTAAAGTTAAATATTTAAATGTCTTAAGCTGATTCTACACTTTTCTTTTGAGCCACACCTGTTCCAGCTGGAGTTTGAGTAGCAACCTTTCTTGGTCCCTCAATAACTTTTGGAGTGCCTTTGCCAGTTACTGAATCCATCGTTACAACGACCTTGCATACTTTTTCATTAGCCGGTACATCATACATGACGTCGAGCATAGATTGCTCTAAGATAGCTCTTAATCCACGAGCTCCAGTACGTCTTTCTAGAGCTTGTCTAGCAACTTCTTTTAGGGCCTCTGGCTCAAACTCTAATTCAATTCCTTCGTATTCAAATAGTTTTGAATACTGCTTTGTTAAAGCATTTTTAGGCTCTGTTAAAATTGAAACAAGGGCAGCTTCATCGAGTTCTGAAAGCATCGCGTTGACTGGAAGACGTCCAATGAATTCTGGAATGAGTCCAAACTTTGATAAATCCTCTGGCTCTATTCCACCAAGTTTTTCAATAACTGACTGACCAACTTCAGTCTTTTCTGAAATAAGTCCCATTGGCCTTTTTGTCATTCTTTTCTCAATAATTTTATCAAGGCCCACGAAGGCTCCTGCACAAATAAAAAGAATATTTTTTGTATCAACTTGAATAAATTCTTGTTGTGGGTGCTTGCGACCCCCCTTTGGTGGAACGGATGCAATTGTTCCTTCGACTATTTTAAGTAGTGCTTGCTGAACACCTTCTCCTGAAACATCGCGAGTGATAGAAGGGTTTTCAGATTTTCTGGCAATCTTATCAATCTCATCAATATAGACGATTCCCCTTTGAGCGCGTTCGACATCGAAGTCACAATTCTGAAGAAGATTTAGAATAATATTCTCAACGTCTTCGCCAACATAACCAGCTTCAGTTAGAGATGTGGCATCAGCAATTGCAAAAGGTACATTTAAAAATTTCGCTAAGCTTTGAGCGATCAAAGTCTTCCCAGATCCAGTTGGTCCTGCGAGCAAGATATTTGACTTGGCTAGCTCGACAGTATCTCCTTTTCTAGAGTCCCCTGCTTTATGAGCAATTCTTTTATAGTGGTTATGAACCGCAACTGAAATAATTTTTTTCGCACGATCTTGTCCAATAACATAATTATCTAAGTGAGCCTTAATCTCGTGAGGTTTTGGCACATTATCAACGACTGCTTTCGCGTTACTTTTTTGTGAGTCTTCAAAAATAATATCGTTACAAAGCTCGATACATTCATCACAAATATAACATCCAGGACCTGCAATTAACTTCTTTACTTCTTTTTGAGATTTCCCACAAAAGTTACAGTGAAGAGCACTTCCAAAATTCGCTTTTTCTTTCGTCATCTTAATTTTTCCTTATCCGGTCACTTATAAATTCAATACAAATTAAAATTTTATTTTTTTAACTTACGCCCACTTTTATCAATGACAACATCGATTAGGCCCAATTCAATGGCCTTGTGTGGATTGAGATAATTATCCCTATCAGTTTCTTTTTCAATACGCTCCATGGTCATGCCAGCGCTAGAATGTCTCACGTAAATTCCATTAAGTTGTTTTTTTAGGTCTTGAATCTCATTGGCTTGAATCTGAATATCAGAAGCCTGTCCACGGGCCCCACCGAGAGGTTGGTGAATCATAATGCGAGAGTGTGGCATCGAATGTCTAAATCCTGCAGCACCTGCTGTTAAGAGCAGTGAGCCCATGGAAGCGGCCATCCCAACACAGTATGTGTACACGGGGCAAGAAATATGTTGCATGATATCGTATATACCAAGTCCTGCGTAAACAGATCCGCCTGGGCTGTTAATATAAAAGTGGATTGGTGCTTCAGCGTCTGATTGCTCTAAAAACAACATCTGGGCAATGAGTAAATTGGCCACAGTATCATTGACTTCAGTCCCTAGAAAAACAATTCTATCTAGAAGTAAGCGTGAATAAATATCGTATTGTCTTTCCCCTCTTGCGGTTTGTTCAATGACAATAGGGTTCGGGATATAGGCTTTTGGATCCATCGTAATAACTCCATGACTGAGGCTGATTATTTATTCATTTTTTTAAATATCGGTATAAATGCTGAGTATCTTTAACGATTTAAGGCCATGATAACAGAAAAAGCAAGGCTAGCTAAGTTATCATTATCCTTAAATTAATTAAAGGAATCTGAGGGAGTGTGATCTTACTTATGCTCGATATTTTTTATCGAGAAAGAAAAATTCTTTGTAAATTCTTCAGGTCAGGTATTTTGGGTTGAATAAACGTATTCAAAAGTAGATAAAGCCTAAAATCTTTGGGGAGAAGAAAATCAAATGAATATCGAAAGTGACAACATCGTTAGCTTGGATGAGTGGAAAAATATAAAAAAAGAATCAAACTTTTCGGACTATTTAAAAGTTCTAAGTTTTAATGATCTAATGAATGAATCAACAAGCCTCATGGATCAAATTAAAAAAAGTGAAGAAGTGGATGATCTATTTTCTAAAACAAAACTTATGATGAACGAGTTTACCTTTCGTTTAGAGAAAGAATCAAAAAGTCTTGCTGAGTCTGTGAAAGACTTAAAAAAGCAAATCGAAGATAAACTTCATTAATTTGAAGTTTTTAATCGCATCTTTATTCTTAGATATGAAATTTTTTCATCAAATCAAATCCTCGCTAACACTTCTTTTAAATCATGATAAACAAGGCTTAATTAAATAAGGGGTTCACATGAAAAATATTATTTTGGTATCGTTTTTACTACTTTCGTCACAAGCATTCGCATCGAAGTTTGTGAATATAAAAAAGTTAACTAATTCAACTCTTAACCAATCGGCAGTGGTCATTTCAAATCACGAAAACATCACCCATGTGGCCTATAAAAAAGTTCTCGAACTAAAAGCAAATGGATCAACGCTACAGGAAATGAGACAAAAAACCGTCGGTCAGGCACTTCATGCACTTTGTACATTTTTTGATGAAGGAGTAGGTCTCTCACTCAATTCTAACGATGCTCAAGGAGCCTTAGCTGCTACGAATGATATTCTCTACAGTACTGATTTAAAACTTGGGGACGCGAAATTTACATCAATTCTCACGGCACTTACAAATGCAAGTAAACAACTAGAAGTTGAAATTTACAGTGGTAGTGCAAGTGGGAATAATACAGCTGGTGAAGTTTTAGGAATTTACGACGTAAAAAATAATGAAATAGCTATCTTCTCTAATACAAATTGTGGAAGAGACGACTAAAGGCTCTCTAAACTTTGATAATCATGAAGTACCTTTGCCCTAAGGAGAGGTACTTTCATTCTTCGGTCATAACCTAATAAATGGGCCACTGTCTTGAGCACTTCCAACTGTTCATTTCTGTTTCCAAGTGATTCGAACAAGCTTAATAGATAGACCGTATTTTTCGTAAAAGATTCTACGTAACTTACGATCATAGAAGTAAATTCAGCGCTAGGATTATAAAACTCACATCCTATTAAATTAATAAATACTCGATCAACATTGCTTTCATTTTCCACATTTCTCATGATTTTCACTTTAGATTTTATGATAGTTTTTTGAAATTCATCTACATTTAAAAGTTTTAATTCTTCATGAGATAAAGTTGAAAAGCGTGGATAATGAATCAAGTTCACTGCTATCGATAAAATTTTAGCTTCCGGGAAATGTGGCAACTCTGAAAGGAGAACACCTCCCTCTGAGAGATTGAGGACTTTAGCTTTAAAGACGTGCTCCCCATCAACATAGAGAGCTGTTGATTTGAGAGGAGCACGGATAAACTTTCTTTGTAAGCGAGGATCTGACATGACTTCCTAGTTTATAAAAGTTTTGAAGCAACTTCAGAAAGTGGCGATCTTTCTCCAACTCTTAAAGTCGTATGTCCAATAATCTCTTCCATTTTCAATCGCTCGACAACATAGGCAAGACCATTATTTGTCTCATCTAAGTACGGACTATCAATCTGCTGACAATCTCCTGTTAGAACGATTTTTGTGCCTTCTCCGGCCCTAGTGACAATCGTTTTCACTTCATGCGGTGACAAGTTTTGAGCCTCATCTACAATAAGGTATTGGCCAGGAATTGAGCGACCGCGAATATAAGTCAAGGGCTCAACATGAAGCATGCCTTGATTGATAAGCTCTTCATAAGAGGTTCCAGCTTGTTTTCTATTTTGATTAAAAAGAAAATCCATATTATCAAAAATAGGTTGCATCCATGGAGCTAATTTTTCATTCACATCACCAGGTAGAAATCCTAAATCTCGTCCCATTGGTTGAATTGGACGAGAAACTAAAAGCCTTGAATATTTTCCTTGGACAATGGCTTTTTCTAAACCGGCGGCGATAGCAAGAAGAGTTTTCCCTGTACCTGCTTTACCAACCAATGAAACAAGGGCGATCTCATCATTTAAAAGTGCATCGAGAGCAAATTGCTGTTCGATATTTTTAGGATAAATTCCCCATATCCCTTCGCGAAGTGAAATTAAAGGAACAATTCCTTTTTTACCTAAGTGATATCTTCCTAAAAGTCTTCTTCTTGGATTGTGGAATTCTTGAAGAATAAAGTATTCGTTAGCAAACACTCCCATTTGCTCTTCTTCATCAAAAGCTAAAAATCTATTTTGCTCATACTCTTTTAATCTTTCCCCAGAAATTTCATGAACTCTTTGTCCGGTATAAAGTTCTTCTAGTGTGACGTCGACTTGACCATAATCATCAGCAGGTATTCCAAGAATATCTGCCTTGAGGCGCAAGTTAATATCTTTAGTCACTAATAAAACATCTTCACCTTTTTGCTTCAAGCTTAAAGCAGAAGAAAGAATTAAATTGTCATTTATTGTGACATCAATAGGTAAGTTTTTAGAATCAACGTAGAGATCAACCGAGATGATGAGTACACCACCACTCTCAAGCGTGACTCCATTAGCGAGTGGGCCTTGTGATCTTAAGTCATCAATGAATCTTGAAAAATTTCTGGCATTTCTTCCGTTTTCATTTTGATCTTTTTTAAACCTATCAATCTCTTCGATGACGATGAGTGGAATGAAAACTGTGTTTTTACCGAATTTTCTGAAAGCGCTTGGATCAAACAATAAGACGTTAGTATCCAGGACAAAAGTCTTTTTCAACAATACCTCCGTGTATTAAAAAAGCAGAGCGAAACACTCGGTCAATCTGATAGATTTCGATGCCTCTTGATAAAAATTGTAGAGAATTAGATATCAAATGAAAAGTCGAAAAGACTTAAATAAAGAATGAATCTTTTAGCTTCTTGTTCTCGAAAGACCGACCCCAGCTCAACTCCATAGAATCCAGCCGTTAATTTAAAAGGCCAAAATTTTATACTTCCACCATAGGAGACATAGCCTTCACTCCAACCTGCATTGATGGTCACAATAGGAAGAGAGACTTCAGCGCCTGCATGAAATTGTCTTCCAATGGCCATATTTGAAGTCACTGGGCGCATATCAGCTGAGAGTGTGTAGTCAAAAACTCCAAAATCTTGCTTGAAAGCTACACCCGTATTGACCGTCATGTCTTGAGTTGGAACTTCTTCAGTGCCTTGAGTCTTTGTAAATCTGGTTCCCCCAACATCGAGAATGGAAAAGCCCGCACTCAAAAAATTGGGGCCATTTGAAATGGCGTACTCTGCTCCTAAGTCAAAACCCCATCCAGCTCCTTTTGAAAATCCAAGTGCATTTTTAATACTTGAAAGTGAAGTGCTGCCAGAATTTATTGTGTTTAAAAGCTTTGTTCCGAACAAATCAAATTGATTATCTATCCCTTCGCGGTTGATGTGTTTGATGGCAAAACCGATTGAAGCTCTATGCCCTGGAAGAATTTCGGTTTTACTAGATTTATGAATGCGTGAAGATTTTGCTCCTGAACCTATATCAAAAGCAAAACCTGTAATAAATCCTCTGTCGTAACGGTAATCGACATCAAGTGTAGGATGAATTGCATTTCTTAAAATAAAATTTGTCTTTGAATTCGCAAATAAATTAAATCCGAAGCTTGCCATTTTTAAACCTGGGAATGCAGCCGCTTGAATGGTTAATGGAAAATTCAAAATCCTATCTGCAATACCTGCTGGATCTCCCGAAGGAAAATTTTTAAACCTATCGAGATCGCCAAGAGCATTAGTTCCTCCAAAGCTCAAGTTCAATGGGGTAAGCGAAATTCCATTATTTCTCCCCATGGCCGCAGGATTATAAAAAAGGGTGTATTCATCATCGGCTACAGCTGTATAGGCATCTCCCATTAATAGTGCTCTAGGGCTTCGACCTAAATAACTAATCTCTTGAGATTGAACCTCTGAAAATAAAAAAGTAAATAGTAGCAAAGCTATTAATGTTTTCACTATAAAACTAATGTCTCAAAAAAAAGGGCATAATATGAAGAAAGCGAAACTTCAGAAATATTACTAGAGTTCTCACAATTGTACTGACTCATTACTGTTGCTGTAGGAGCAAAGCTTGCATCAATAGCAAGTAAGGCTGTTTTTTGATCTTCAATTTCTTGGGTGAGATTTGAAATACTATTTAAGTCCCCCCCACCTCCAGCAGCTAAAACCCCTGGAAGTACATTGAGAACACCATTGAGTAAAACTACACCTTGGCATAATTTTTTTCTACGCTCAGATACTCCGAGTGCTAATTGAGAATTTGATGAGGAAGTACTAGTGCACGCTCCAGTTAATCCTCCTGTTGTGATGTAAGTTTGAACGGCTGCTATCGTAGATGTATAGTCGGTAAAGCAATTGTTTGTCCCACCTCCTGCACCTTTTACTCCTGCACTTGTATCAGCGTAAACTTTCATGAGTTTTCCAAGTTGAACTAATTGCATGAATGCTAATTCCGCATTTATGTCTCCAGCATCATTTGTTGAAAAATTTACTGCTCTGTTCACAATTGTGGGCTCTGTGCTCGTAGAAAGTCCACCTGCGTATAAAAGAATATCAATAGCTGTTTGCAGATCCTTAAACTTTGTATCGTCGGCTAAAGGAGATGTCGTTGTCACTAACGAAGTCGTGTAGGTTGTGAGTCCTCCCAAAGGGGGATTGTTAACAGATTTTGCAATATCGCTACCAAAAAATGTGACAGTTGAATAACCTGCACGGCAGGCATAACTGCTTGCTAAATTTTTTAAATAGCGAGCATTTTTAGATTGTCTACCTACGGCCTCTAAAATATCGATGGAGGATTGACAATCTTTTTTACTTAAATAGATGTCAGAAGATAAAATAGCATCTGTGACTTTTTGTTCAGAAGTTTTTCCACATGAGAGTAAAAAATTTAATCCTACTAAGAAAAATATTAAATTGATTTTTTGAAAATACATTAATTCTCCCTCTTAATATTATGCCCTTCTCGAGAGCAACTTCATATGGAGGGGAAAAAATCTCCGTCTTATCCTTGTAAGAAATCAACGATTTTTGTCAGAGCTTCAGAAAAGACCTCTTTGTGTAAAACTAGACTTATTCTTGCAGAGTTAACCATTCCAAAGTCAGTTCCTGGAACTATAACCACTCCTAATTGGTTGAGCATATCTTCACAAATATTAACTGAGTAATCTGCACTGTCATTTTTATCTTTTTGATATTTTTTAAAAACAGGAGTTTGGGTAAAATCAATCATGAAATAAAAAGCTGAGACTGGTTGATACCAACACTTCATCAAATCCCTATCTTTGAATTTTTCTCGAATAATGGTGGCATTATCACGCAAGTGATTTTTTACTGGCGTTAAGAATTGAGATGATCCAGCAAAATTGTAGTTCATCATGGCTCTTTGTATAAGTGAATTGGCCGAACTTGTTAATTGCCCCTGCAAATTCTCAATCCCTTTACAAATATTTTTAGGTCCCACACAATATCCAATTCGCAATCCAGTAGAAGCAAAAGCTTTAGAAATTCCATCTACAATAATTGTTCTTTTTAACAGCTCAGGCTTTTTTTGATAAAAGTATGTCGGCTTGGGATCGTAGTAACAAACTTCAAAATAAATTTCATCACTGATCACTCCTATATCAGGAAATTCCTCTAACAATTCAGCAAAATCATTCATCCATTCATCTGAATAGTGAATTCCAGCAGGGTTATTTGGGCTATTAATTATAATGGCCTTTGTTCTTTCGGAGATAGCTTTTTTGATATCATTCATTGAAGGAGTAAAAACATCAAAGATAGAAGATTTGACAACTACTGGAATTGCTCTGCAAAATTTAATCATCTCAGGATATGAAATCCAATAAGGAGAAATAATAATTACTTCGTCCCCTGGATTAATAATAGCACCTAAAATATTTGAGATTGAATGTTTTGCTCCATTAGAAATCACACAGTCAAATTCTGTTCCAGAGAGAGCGAGATTTTGAAAATTAATTCCTCGAGTTTCTTCAATGTGATGAATAATTTTTTTTCTAAGATCAACGAAACCAGAAATTGGACTGTATTGATAAGATTTTAAAAAATCCAACTCTAATCTTATTGAATCAATGAAATCTTGTGGCGGCCTAAAAGGCAATTGCCCAGCGGTAAGGTTATAGACCTGTTTACCTGATTCAGTTAATTCCATGGCCTTAGAATTAAGTTTCAAAGTCACACTCTCGGCCATTGCTTTGACTCGCGAACTAAGTTCCATAACAAACCCTTGTGGAAATAAACATTCGTTAATTATTTCATAAATTTAAGAGAGTTGGGGAAAATTTGTGACAAAGATGTAGCTATCGCCTTGCTCGTAGATTTTACGGGGAGTGAGACCAAGTGATTTTAATTCATCGATGGATAAACCTTTTTTAGGGTCTGATTCAACCCAAAGTTGACCAAAATACCACGGCTCTTTTAACAGTTCGTAAATGACTTCTGTATAAATTTTTTTTTCTGAATAAGGTGGATCTAAAAAGAGAATGGTTTCTTCTTTTTCATTTTCAGTGAATTTTAAATAATCTTCTTTGAATTTTAAAATAAACTTTTGCGCTGAAAGAAAACTACAAATGAGCTCTCCGGTTTTTTTGTGGTCGTTTCTTATCAAAAAATTTTCACGATTTTCTTCTAGGAGTTTTAGAACATGACGATTGAATTCGTTTAAATATACTCTACTCGATCCTCTCGACCACGCTTCAAATCCCATGGCACCTGATCCAGCGCAAAGATCCACGAAATACACTTCACTTAAATCTTGATAAAAATCAAAGATACGTCTTCTGAGCATGACAGACGTCGGCCTAACTACATCACCTTTAGGGGCGGCAAGAATTTGGCCTCTGGCGAAGCCACCAAGAATTTTAAGACTCAAAAAAAACCCTTTTTAAAACTAAACAGCTTTCTTTTTAGGAGATTTTTGAGCATTCGACAAAGGAATTGTAAAAGTCATGCCATTATCCATCGTCACGGTACACCCACTGTGCTCATCTATGGAAATCTCAACGCCTGAAACATTGACTGTCAATCCTTTAGAAGGATCAATAGAAAGCTTCGCAGTTTCTTCACCAACTTTAAAATCTAAATTGAGACACATACTTCCACGTGCTTCTACGGCCACTTCGTTTTTCAAGGTCGAGTCTGATTTTTTTGCCACAACTTTTTCAAAAGGTAAGACCTGAGATTTAGTACTTGTAAGAGGCGCACTTTCTTTCTCTTTTGGAGATTCTGTGACCACTACATTAGCCTCTTTGAGCTCTGCTTCAATTTTATCTTGAAGACTCATTGCAGGGGCTTCATCATTGACGAACTCTTTTTCCAAATCCTCAATCTCTGACATGATATCTTGTAGCTCTGACTCGTTGAAGCTTTTATCCTCTTCAGAAAATTCGCCATTTAAAATATCATCAACATCATCAAAAATATTGTCGCCCATAAATGCTCCCCAGCAATATGATCTAAACCTATAATGCACAACGTGTTATAGTATTAGATTCACGTCTTTATCGACGAACTTTTGACAATCCTTTAGAAGTTTCTCATATCCTTTTATAATCTAGTACTTGCGTTAAATTTATGTCAAAAAAAAAGTCTTTTTTTGAATGACTTCCGACGTGAGCTTTGTCACTATTTTATGCCCCCATTTACCTATTCATTTGGTTGGTTATTTTTAGGATTAAAAAACTTGAATCAAGAATTCATTAGGCCAGTAGAGCCTGAAAACCTAGAAGATTTGTCTTCAACTCTCGTAGTTGAAAGGGCATCTAATGGTCCATTTAATCCCACCCAATTCGTCATTCCTGGCTGGAAAGGCGATGGACTTATCACTGCTTCGGCAATGATTATAAAGTCCATCATGAGCAATTTAAGTATTGATGCTCAATCGCTTTTTAAAAAATCATGCTCGACAAGTCGCTCAATGAAAATTCAAACTTATAACGAATTTTTACACTTTGCTGACTATGCTGGTGTCGATAAATCTGAAATCACGCAATTTCAAGATTTTTGGGTTCATGTTCAAGATGAAACATCTCCGCTAAGAAAAGCTATAGATGATTTTTTTAAAGTTCATTGCTTTAGAGCCGTAGCGATTTATTTATTTAGAATAAAATTCATTCTTGATCTCGCTAAAGAACAGCACATAAATGTTAGTGAAGATATTCTTTTGAATCCCTCATCATTCCTAGGAAGAATTTTTGTAAAGGATAGCTCTACAGAACTTCTTTGCGACTCACTTCAAATGAATCAATTCAGCTGGTATAGACCAACGGTAGAGTATAAAGATTCACTCATTAAGCTCAAAGAAGCTTTTGAAGGCATAACTCTCACTGAACTTATAAAATTAATATCTACACCGAAAGAAGATAAAATCTACTCAATCAGAAATTACTCTCACTCCTTATCGCATCTTTCATTTGGATTGCTCTTAAATGAATTACTTATAAAATTTCCAAGCTGGTTAAATCCAGAAATAAAAAAACATCCCCTACCATCACCAAAGCTTTGTATTATTCCAAAAACTATCAACACACGATTTGTTGGTAACCACGTCTCGAGCATGGCACTTTCTCACTGGCTTGCTCAAGAGACCAATGTCAAAATCTCTCATTGGAACAACCTCATTTGTCCTGAATTTGAAGGTCAAGATTTTATCGATGGCCAGTTTCTTAAAATCTGCCAAGAACTACAATTCTTAAGCTTTTTAACGAGAATCGCAGCAGAACATAAATACGAAAAAGTTCCTTTCATTTGTAAAATAATGAAAGAAAAATATAAACAGTCTCTTGGTGAAAGCTCAGTTCAATCATCATTTTTTAACTTGGGTGAACTTCCAAGTAATGAGTCGCTTTACCATAGAATCGTCCTCAACGTAACAGACTTACCAAAGACCAATCCTCACCATTATCTCATTGGTCAAATCATGGCCCAGAAAGCCTTTATGAAACAAGACGCTCTTATATACGTCTTTTCAAATCAAAAACTATTTGTACCAAGTCACAGTGAAAGAGTGGAACAACTCTTAAAGGTCTTTAAAGTTGAAGCTTCAATTAATTTAGAAGAATTAAAGGGCAAGGGTGAAATCGCCCATTATGTTTATATATTAACGATGAGAAATGCCAACGTTGTTAACAATAAACACTTATTTCAAGTAAATCGCAAAACAAAAGAATCGTGTTTATCTTTTGAGTTTAGTGGCAATTTAACTAGATTTAATAAATTTAATAAACTCGTTGATGAATTTCAAAAATTTATTAAACTTAAAAATCCTATTTCAACTCCTATCTTTGTTAATGAAATTGAGAATGATGTTATTTTTAAATTCCACCAAGATGCAATTTTAGACGGAAAACTAGTCTCTTCTGTATCCACAAAAGATCAAAGCCACTTGCCGCATCCAAGTTTTTTTAAAAATCTTACTAAAAGCAGTACCTCTTTAGATACGTTCTTTGTCATTGAAAACATTTCATCCGATGAACAGTCTTTTCAAAAGAAGGCATTTTCCTCTTCTCTTTTGGGATTAAGTATAGGACCTGAAAAAAAATATCCGCTTCTTTTAATAGTCAACCAGTCCGACCCGATGGATGTAAGAATTGAACTCACTCAAATTGATTCCTATAGAGGAAAATTAGATGAATATGGAACGATCTTTCATTCCTATTTTGGCTTAATTCCTAAGCATCCGACCATTAATCTCAATGTGTTTAGAGAATATTTCTCTTCTAGTCTTGGTCACCAAATAATTCAACTTCAACTAAGTGATGGTGTCACAAAACTTAAAGCCAAACTTAAATCTTTATTGGTGCCTAGTTTTTTTGCCTCAACACAAACAATGCCACTTGAGATTAAAATACAAGTCTCACTTCTAGAACTT
>Ga0213919_1000366_pt1 | contig 20736 bp, 7 predicted proteins | sample McNCre317MG_FD_161056 | JGI IMG/M metagenome (GOLD analysis project Ga0213919, IMG submission 161056) | Freshwater microbial communities from McNutts Creek, Athens, Georgia, United States - 3-17 MG | ecosystem: Environmental > Aquatic > Freshwater > Creek | place: USA: Georgia | collected 2017-06-12 | reverse complement strand
GCTATCCCAGTCGCGCTCCCACTTCTTGCGCCACTCGAAAGGCAGGCCACAGCGCAGGCAAATCTTTGGCTCGTGGCCGTTCTTGGTCTTTGCAATGCGAGGCATGCAGAGAACAACCGAACTAGGCCGAAAGGTGTTCCGCGAAGAACGACTCAATTCGCAGCCAGGCATCGGCGGCGTCGACCGGGTTCGGCTTGGCGCCGGTGATCTTCAACAGGGTGCCGAAAACCGGACCGCCACCCTGCTTCGGATTCATGAATGCGTGACCCGAATTCGGATACATCTTGATGTCGTGGGCAACCTCGAGTTTGGTGAGGGTTGCATCGAGCTTGACCTTGGCATCCTTGAGCTGGCCATCCTTGCCGCCATAATTTCCAAGGATTGGGCAGGCGCCCGAAAGCGCCTCGTCAAGGTCTTTGGGCAGCATGCCATAGTTTGAAGTCGCAGCGTCATAACCCTTGTTGGCGAGCAGCAGGGCAAAACCGCCACCCATGCAGAAACCGATAACCCCAACCTTGTCGGTCACATCTGGCCTCGCGGTTAGCAATGCCTTTGCGGTTTCGATGTCTTCGAAGGCCTGGCCGGTTCCGGCGGCAAGCGCCTTGAAGGTTGCGGTGAGACACTTGCGGGCGCCACCTCGGCTATAGAGGTCTGGCATCAGAACCACATAACCGGCCTGCGATAGGCGGGGGATTTGAGCGCGCATGTTGTCGTCGATGCCAAACACCTCGTGCACCATGACCACCGCGGGCCAAGGCCCACTGCCCTGCGGCACTGCGAGCAAGCCGCCGAGTTCATCGGTGATCTGAATGTTGGTCAAGGTTGGCATCGGCGCCGAGTTGGTTGAAGTCATATGACTATCTTTGCCCTAGTTTGATGTCCATTCCGGAGGCGAGGCTTGAGAACTGGGTTGAAGTCGTGACGGTCTTGCCGACGATTGACCTGATCAATCGTTGAGCGGCAACCATCTTGGCGCGGGCGGCTCGGTTTGCACCCGCAGGCTTAACCAAAATCAACTTGTTGAACCCGGTGGCATTGACGGTGTTGGCAAGCTTGCGCAGCGCAACCTTCTCGGTGACGCTCAACTTTGGAGTCATTACGTTCAACCAGAGTGTCGCGGCCAAAACCGGTGATGGGCGACCGAATGCGACTCGAACCTTGGCACCGGCAACGCCATCAGAGCTGAAAGGCACCACGGCGATTTCAGTCTTTGGCCCAACCGGGGCATCGATGGCACAGGCCTCGCCGACGGTTTCACAAACGACCTTGCCGTTGACGGTCACCTGATAGTGGCTTGCGTTGTTCGAAGGGAACCAGTGCACGGATGACTTTGCCAACGCCCAGGTGGACAAGATCGGCTGAGTCACAGACTGCGGTTGAACGATAACCGGGGCATCGATGATCACCTGATTGCCGTCTACGGTCACCGAGACCTTGACCGTGGTTTTTCCGCTGAAGAATGCCGGGGTCTTGACCTGAAGCTGACCATTGACCACCGAGATGCCAGAGACGTTTGGGTTGACCTCAACCAGGCTTGCCGAGGCGTTGGTGACGGTCGGGGTGTTGAAGATCTTGGTCAAGTCGATGGTGTTTGGCTTGCCGTTGCCGGTGCTCACCACTGGGACGGTAACGACCACCGGTGGTGCCACGATTGGGGCAGGTGCTGGCGCAGGTGGCACAACTACGGTCTGAACCAGGGTGGTGAACGGGCTCTGCGTCGATTCGGCAGAGTCAAGGTAGGTCGATGAGTTGCCAACTGACAGCGCGGTGAGCAGATAGTCGGTGGTTGAGGTGAGACCGGTGAATGAGTGTGAGCCCGAGGTGGTGTTCCAGGTGCGAATGACGGTCGTGCCGTTTGAGGCATACAGGGTGACGGTGTAACCGGTGGCGTTGGCAACCGGGGTGACATTGATGGTGAAACCAGAGTCGGTGACGTTCGAAAGCACAATGATCGGCGCCTGAAGCTGAACCGCCGCGTTGGTTGAGAAGCCGGCAAGGGCTGACTCGGATCCGTCGCGATAGTTGACCGCATCGGCCAAAGCGGTGACGCCAACGAAATAGCTGGTGCCGAGGGTTAGGCCGCTGATGGTTGAACCCGAGGTGAAGTTGTTGATCGTGCGAATCAAAGTCGTGCCATTGGCCGCATAAATCCTCGCCGTGTAGCCAACGGCGTTGGCAACCGGGCTGAAGTTGACCAGAATCGAGGTGAAGTCGGCCGAAGCGGTCGACACGGCGGTGACCGACACCGGGTCAAGGTTTGCTGTCACCACTGTGGTCAGTGGGCTCGCAGCCGAGGTCAAATAGTTCGAGTCGCCGACCGCGGTCATAGAGAGCTTGTATGTGGTCAGCGGCGAAAGCCCGGTCACGGTCGTGGTGCCGGTTAGGTTGTTCCAGGTCTGAATAACGGTGGTGCCGTTCGCGGCATACAAGGTCGCGGAGTAGCTCAAAGCGTTGCTAACGGCGTTGAAACTGAACTGGAAACCACCGTGGGTGATCGCGGTGACCGAATAGGTCGGGGCCGATAGCTGAACCGCTGCCAGGGTCGAGAAGCTGGCGCGGGTCGACTCGGCACCATCGCGATAGTTGATGCCGTCGGCGAGCGCGGTGATGCCAACGAGATAGCCGGTGCCCACGGTCAAACCCGAGATGGTCGAGCCCGAGGTGAACGAAGTGATCGTGCGAATCAGGCTGCCGCCAGAGGTGTAGAGGTTGGCGGTGTAACTGACCGCGTTGGTGACCGCGCCGAAGCTGACCACGATCGAGTTGAACCCGGCCGATGTGGTTGACACGTTGGTCGACGCCAGCGGGTCTAGGTTGGCCGTGACCACAGTGGTCAAGGCGCTCGGGCTCGAGGTGAGATAGTTCGAGTCACCAATGGTGGTCATTGAGAGCTTGTATGTGGTCAGCGGCGAAAGCCCGGTGACAGTGGTGGTTCCGGTGACGTTGGTCCAGCTCTGAACCACCGTGGTGCCGTTGGCGGCATACAAGGTAGCGGTGTAGCTGACCGCGTGGCTGACCGTGGTGAAACTGAACTGGAAGCCACCGTGGGTTGTGGCACTGGTCGAATAGCTCGGAGCCGATAGCTGAACCGCAGCCAAGGTCGAGAAGCTGGCGCGGGTCGACTCAGCCGAGTCAAGGTAGGTGACCTGATCGGCCACAGCGGTGATGCCCACTAGATAGTTGGTGCCAACGGTCAGGCCTGAGATGGTCGAACCCGAGGTGAAGTTGCTGATGGTGTTCAGCAGGGTTCCGGTCGCGCTGTAAACCTTGGCCGTATAGCTGACCGCGCCAGTAACCGCACCGAAGCTGACCACGATCGAGTTGAACCCGGCTGAGGCAGTCGAGGCGCTAGGTGCGGCAAGCGCATCCAGGTTGGCGGTGGTCACCGAGGTGAGTGCACTCGCGCTCGAGGTGAGATAGTTCGAGTCACCAACGGTGGTCATTGAGAGCTTGTATGTGGTGAGCGGCGAAAGCCCGGTCACCGTGGTCGAACCGGTGATGTTCGTCCAGGTCTGAATAACGGTGGTGCCGTTGGCGGCATACAGGGTGGCGCTATAGCTAACCGCGTGTGCCACCGGGCTGAAACTGAACTGGAAGCCAGACTTCGAGAGGCCCGAAACCGAGAAGGTCGGGGCCGATAGCGTGACCGCCGCGAGAGTCGCGAACGAAGCTCGAATCGATTCAGGCGAGTCTAGATAGTTCGTGTTGTCGGCCACGGCAACCACACCGACCAAATAGCTGGTGCCGAGGGTTAGGCCGCTGATGGTTGACCCCGAGGTGAATGAAGCGATCGAGCGAACCAAACTTCCGGCAGCGGTGTAAACGTTGGCGGTGTAACCGATCGCGTTGGTCACGGCACCAAAGCTCACCACAACCGAGTTGAACGAAACTCCAGAGGTGGTGACGGTCGTGGTGGCAAGCGGGTTCAGACTCTGAGTTGTGACCGCAAGCTGAGCGCTCGGGTTTGAGGTGGTGTAGTTGGCGTCACCAATTGTGGTCAGGCTCAGGTAATAGCGAGTGCTTGGCAACAGACCGGTCACGACGGTGGTTCCAGAAATGTTGGTCCAGCTCTGAACCACCGAGGTGCCATTGGCGGCATACAGGGTTGCGTTATAGCTGACTCCGTGGTTCACCGTGGTGAAGCCGAACTGGAATCCGAACTGGCCAATCGCCGAGGTGGTGACTGCTGGGGCGGCCAACTGAATCGGCGCGACAGTGCTGAAGGCGACGCGGGTCGACTCTGGTGAATCCAAATAGTTGGTGACGTCACCGAGGGCAATCACCGCGACCTGGTATGCGGTGCCCGCGGTCAGGCCAGAGATCGTGGTGCCCGAGGTGAACGAAGTGATGGTGCGAACTAGGGTTCCACCCGAGGTGTAAAGCTTGGCAACATAGCCGGTTGAGTTGGTCACCGCGGTGAAGCTGACATCGATGGTGTTGAAAGTGGCGCCGCTAACGCTGGCGGTTGGCGAGCTCAAAACCACCGGAGCTGCCGTGGTGATGAAGGCCGGGCTGCTGAAGTCAGAGTTGACATAGTTGACGCCGTCGGCGATTGCGCGAACCGAGATGCCATAGGTGGTCGATGGCGAGAGACCGGTGATTGCCGAGCCAGAGGTGAAGTTGTTGATGGTTCGAAGCACGGTCACGCCATCGGCTGCCAAGATCAAGAGCTGGAAGCTGAGGGCCGAGCTCTGGGCTGAGAATGAGGCGAAGGCAGTCGTGGTTCCGGTTGCAGAGGAAATTGTGTCAGGAACAAACAGGGCAGGGATGGCGATGGTCGAGGTTGCGGTTAGCGCACCGGTCGCCGAGTCGAGATAGTTGGTTCCGTCACCCTTTGCGATCAGAGCGACCTGATAGTTGGTGCTGATGGTTAGGCTGCCCAGCGTGCCGCCAGAGGTGAAGTTGTTGACCGTGCGAAGCAGCGTGGTGCCATCGGCCGCATAGAGCAACGCGGTGTAAGAAACGGCGCCCTGAATCGGCGAGAACGAGACCACTAGCGAGCGAGGGTTTTGACCCGAAATGAATGCGGTTGGTGCACTCAGGGTTTGGATCGCAAGGGTGTCAACCTGAAGCAAGGCACTCTCGGCTGAGGTCGTGTTCGAGATTCCGTCACCCACCGAGGTCAGCGACAACTGATAGGTCGTGTTCGGAGTCAGGCCGGTGATCGTTTGACCCGAGGTGAAGTTGGTGATCGTGCGAACCAGGGTGGTTCCGTTAGCCGCATAGAGCTTCGCGGTGTAGCCGACGGCACCCGAAATCGAGGTGAAGACGATAACCGCACTGGTCTGGCTGGCCGAGAACACGGATGGGCTGGCAGCAACCAACTGTGCCGGTGCCAGGGTGGTCAAGCTGAAGCCGGTCGAATAGGCCGAGCTCAAAATTGAGACTCCGTCACCTAGGGCCGAGACCGCAACCACATAGGTTGTCGAAGGGCTTAGGCCGGTGATCGCGCTGCCCGCCGAATAAGAAGGAATGGTCGAAAGCAGCGTGGTGCCATCGGCAGCATAAATTCTCACCGCATAGTCGAGCGCATCAAGAACTGCCGCAAAGGTTAGCGCGGTGGTGCTAGAGGTGCTCGAAGCAGCCGTGACCACAGGCACGGTCAGCTGCTCAGGTGGTGCGGTGGCAAAGCTGGTCTTCGGGCCATAGCCAGAGGTCAAGAAGTTGACCCCGTTGCCGATGGCATTCAAAGACACCATATAGGTGGTGCCAAGGGTTAGCCCGGTGACTACCTGGCCCGAGGTGAAGTTTGAGAGTGTCTGCAAAACGGTGGTTCCGAGAGCGTCATAAATCTTCGCCGCATAGCTTGAGGCGCCATCCACGGCACCGAAGCTGATGCGAGCGGTGGTCGAACCTACGGCATCCACGCTTGGGTTTGGTGGGCCAAGCTGGACCACGCCGACTGCTGTGGTGAACGAAACCGCGGCACTCTCGGCGGATGAAAGATAGATGGCCTCGTCACCGACTGCAACCAGGGTCACCTTATAGGTGGTGTTCTGGTTCAAACCGGTGATCGTGGTTCCGGTCGGGTTGAGCCCGGTATAGCTGGCAATCAGGGTCACGCCATCGGCAGCATAAATGTTCGCCGTGTAACCGAGTGCATTCGCGGTCGGCGAGAAGGTTAGGTTGACGCTTGAACTCGTGATCGACGAAAGCACCGCAGTCGGCGCATTCAAAGCCGTCGGCTGTGCGGTTCGCGCGGCAACCTGTGCAGATTCCACCGAAGTCAAAGTTGTGATTCCGTCACCCACCGACTGCAGAGTGACCATATAGTCGGTGCCCGGTGTTAGACCGATGAAGCGCATACCGGTGGCTGCGTTTGAAATCTGGCTGATTAGGGTGGCACCGTCGCCGGTATAAAGGCGAGCCGTGGTGCTTAGCCCGTTAGCGTCAGGGGTGAACGCAAACGAGATGCTGGTTGCCGAGGTCTGTGTGATGGCAGGGGTCGGAGCGGTCAGAGTGACCTGAGCCGTGGTCGTAACCTGAACTCCGGCGCTGTCGGCCGAGGTGCGATAGTTGATGCCGTCACCGATTGAAACTAACTTCAGCACATAGGTGGTGCCCGATGACAGACCGCTGATGGTCTGACCGCTGGTGAACGGTGAAACATTGCGCAGCAAGGTGGTGCCGTCGGCGGCATAGATCTTAACCAGGTATGAACTGGCACCCGAGATTGCCGAGAAGTTTACATTCACCGAGTAGGTGGTGACTGAGCTCGTGGTTGCGGTTGGTGCCGCAAGGGTGGCAATCGATGCGGTCGACGCGGCGGTGAGAGCGCCTTCGGCCGAGTTTAGATAGGCCACGCCGTCACCAATCGCGGTTAGGGTCACCTGGTATGCGGTGCCTGATGCTAGCCCGGTCAGCACGGTGCCGCTGAGGAAGTTGGTGATGGTGCGCAAAACCGTCGTGCCGTCAGCTGCATAGAGCTTCAAGGTGGTCGAGTTTGAGTGCGGGGTGGCCGTGAAGCCGATGGTGACTGATGACGAGGTCGCTGAACTCACGGTTGGCGTCGGGGCGGCCAAAGTGGTTTGGTTGATGGTCGACAACAGAACTCGGTTGCTCGCCAGTGAGGTTAGGAAGTTCGTTCCGTCACCGATCGCCTGAACCTCTAGCTGGTAGGTGATGTTGGCGCTTAGCCCGCCGATCACCTGGCCCGAGGTGTATGAGGTGATGGTCTGCAAAACGGTGGTTCCATCGGCGCCATACAGGGTCGCGGTGTATGACAGAGCATCGGGCACGGTCGGGAAAGTAGCCGAAACACTCGAGGTGGTCGCCGCCGAGGCCGAAACCACAGGGGCGGCCAAGGTGATGATTGCCGGGGTGACTGCGGTGACCAACGCACTCTCATCCGCCGTGAACACGGTCGAACCATCGCCAACGGCAACCAGACCGAATTGGTAGGTGGTGCTTGGATTAAGGCCGGTGATGCTCGAGCCCGAGACAAAGTTTGGAATGCTGCGCAACAGCACCGAACCGTTGGAGCTATAGAGGTTCAGGGTGTATGAAACTGCACCGCTGACCGCGCCAAACTGAACCACTGCCGACTGGGCACGAGCCGAGACCACGATGCCGGTCACGGCTGGCAGTGCTGTCAATGCGGCAAGCGGGGCACTGGCAGCCGAGTTTGCATAGCTGATGCCGTCGCCGAGCGCGACCACCTTGATCTTGTATGTGGTGTTCGGCGTGAGCCCACCGATGCTCGAGCCCGAGGTGAATGGCGAATAGATTCCGAGCAGCGTGGTTCCATCGGCGGCATACAGGTATGCGCTGTAGCCCACGGCACCGCTTTGCCCCGGGAAGCTGACGCTAATCGAAGTTGAGGTTTGACCGGTCTTGCTAAGCAGCGGAACCGCCAGGTTGCCTGGCGGAAGAGTCGTGACCGACTCCTTTGGGCTTTCGGCGGCAGAGATGTAGGTCGAGCCATCACCCAGCGCGGTCACGGTGACGAAATAGTTGGTTGATGAGATTAGGCCGGTGACGGCGTTGCCCGAAACAAAGTTATTGACAGACGCGATCACGGTCGAGCCATCTGCCGCATAGACGCGAACGTTATAGCTAACGGCACCGGTTGCCGCAGGGAAGGTCACGATGATCGAGTTCGAACTTGCCGACGAAGTGGTGACCACCGAAGAGACGGTAGGCAACAGGTTCGCCGCCAACAGGGCCGAAGTGGTCATCGAAACCTTGGCGCCCTCGGCGCTGTTCAAGAACGAGACACCGTCGCCGACCGCGGTCAGAGTGAACTTGTATGTGGTTGCCGGCGAAAGGTTGGCAACGATTGTTCCGGGCGTGAAGTAGGTCAGGGTCTGCAGCAGGGTGGTGCCATCTGCCGCATAACGCTTCAAGGTGTAGGCGTTCGCGCCGGTCGTGGTGTCAAAGTTCACGATGGTCGAGTTCGAGGTCGTGCCAGTGAAGCTCGGCGCCGGTGCGGTTAGGGCGGTGTTGCTTCCACCGCCGGTGAAGGTGAACGAAACCTTTGCCGACTCGGGTGAAGTCGTGTAGATCAGCGAGTCACCTACCGAGACGAGTGACAACTTATAGGAGGTTCCGCTAGGCAAACCAAAGATCGCGCTGCCCGAGGTGATCGGCACGCTGCGAAGCAGGGTGGTTCCGTCGGCGGCATAGACCTTGGCGTAATAGCTGACCGCTCCCGAAACCGGGCTGAAGTTAACCTTGAACGAATAGGCGCCGTTGAAGCTCACAGATGGGGTCGGCGCATACAGGGCCACCGTGGCAGGGGTCGTGAACGACACATACTGGCCAGGGTCAGAGTTGGTGAAGTTGACACCATCGCCGAGGCCGGTGAGCACGATGCGATATGTGGTGTTTGGTGTCAGGCCAGGAATCGTGACCGAGGTCGCAAACGATGGGCTCACAAACAGAAGTTGGCTTCCGTCGGCCGAATAGATTGAGGCGCGAGCCGAAAGCAAGCCCAACTCCGGGTTCGTGTAGACCACATAAACCGATCGCGCGGTGGTGACATAAATCTGCGGGACCGGCGCCAGAAGCTTGACCGGGCCAGGCGTGGTGAAGGCAACCTTGGCGCCCTCTGCCGAGGTCAGATAGTTGGTGTTTTCACCGATTGCCTGCAGGCTGATGAAATAGCTGGTGTTTGGCACTAGCGGGTAACTGATCTTGGTTCCGCTGCCGATGCCTGGGAAGGTAGCCAGAAGAGTGGTTCCGTCAGCGGCATAAATGCGCGCATAGGTGGTCACCGAGTTTAGGGTCGCGTTGAAGCCCACGATTGCGCTGTTCGAGGTGATGCTTGAAAGCGCCGGAGTTGGTGCAAGCAAGGTCTGCGCCGGCAACAAATCAACGTTAACCAGGGTCGACTCGGCCGAGTTTAGATAGTTGATTCCATCGCCGATGGCAGTGATCGAGAACTTGAAGCTGCTCGCAATGTTTGAACCAAAGTTAACCTGGGCACCGTTGGTGATCACCTGGCTGAAGACGAAGGTTGTGCCGTCGGCGCGATAAACCTTGAGCAGATAACTCACCGCATTTGCCACGGCGGTGAAGGTCGGCTTGAACGAGGTGGCGTTGACTCCGGTGGCCAAGAGGTTGATCGGGGCGGCCAAGATTCCGGCTGCGGCCGTGGTGAAAGCAACCTGAGCGCTCGGGTTTGAGTTGGTTAGGAAGGTGCCGTTTCCGATCGCAATAACTTCAACCTTGTATGTGGTGTTCGGCAACAGGTTGCTCACGGTGGTGCCACCGAGCGAAACCGGCAGGTTGAAGATCAGATTGGTTCCGGTCGAATCGTAGATGTTCGCGAAGTATTGCGTTGCGCCGACCACCGGGGTTGGCATGATGTTGGCCGTTGACTGAAGAACGGCGGTCACCGCGACGCTCGGCGCGGCAAGCTGAGATGTGCTCTGGGCTGGGGTCGTGAAGGTCACCGGTGTGCTGCTTGCCGAGGTGAACAGGTTGGTTCCGTCACCGATTGCCTGCATCGAAACCGACATGGCGGTGTTTGGCAGCACTCCGGTCGAATAAATCGAGCCAGAAGTGGCGGCGATGTAGGTGAAGCCGTTAATGCGCACGATATAAGAGGTCGAAACCAACGCCGGGATAGGCGCAAAGTTCACTGCCAGAGTGTCGGCGGTGATCTGGGTCAGAATCGGGGTTGGCGCAGCGGCAACGGTCGCCTGAGCGGTCGAGACCAAAACGCGGGTTCCCTCGGCCGAAGATAGATATTGAACTCCGTCGCCAAGCGAGGTGACCGAGACCTTATAGGTGGTGGCCGGGTTCAAACCGTTGATCACGTTGGTTGCCGAGGTGGTGGCAAAGGCACCGATGAGGGTCGTGCCGTCTGACGCATAGGTTCTAATCAACCAACCACGGTTTCCGGCGATCATCTGAGGTGCAACCAGGATGGTCGGGATGTTGATGGTCACCGTGGTTGCAGTGCTCGCGCTCTGAGTTGCCACCGGGTTGGCCAGGGTCGTTGCGGTTGCGGTGGTGAATGAAACCAGCGAACCCTCAGCAAATGTCAGGTTCGACTGACCATCCGAGAAAGGCTTCACGGCAACCTTGTAGCTGGTGCCCGGCAGAAGGTAATAGATCCAGGTGGCCGCCGGAGTTGCACCATTAATGGTGAATAGTCGGTTGGCGCCGGTGGAGTCGTAAACCTGAAGTGAATAGCTCGTTGCTCCGGCGATTGGCGCAAATGACACCAGAGCCTGATCGGCGCCGATGTTATAGACCACCGGGGTGGTCGAGCTAAGTGAAGTGGTCAGGGTCAGCTTGGCGCTCTCGGCCGAAGTGATTGTCGAAGCGCCGTCACCGATCGCGGTGAGTGTCACCTTATAAGAGGTGTTGGCGGTCAAACCGGTGATGAGTCGACCTGGGATGTAGTTCGAGATAGTCGAAATCAGAGTGGTGCCGGTTGAGTCATATAGCTTGAGCGTGTATGAAGCAGCGCCGGCCTGAAGCGCAAAGCTGACCGCGGCCGAGGTGCTCTTAATTTCGTTGATCTGTGGAACCGGTGAAACCAAGGTTGAGCTGGTGACATCCGAGCCGGTCTGCAACAGCGCGATGAAGGCGTCGGTGTTGCCGGCGGAGGTCAAGTTCACCGCGGTGTCGCCAAGCGAGAAGACCGAAACTCCACCGGTCGTCGGCTGGTCATAGCCGAAGTATCCGGCCACGGCCAAGGCGCCGGTGCTGCCAACCGCGATGCCGGTTGCGGCATCAACTGCGGCGCCACCAAGTTGACGCGCCCAGACCAGGGTTCCATCGCTGCTGTACTTAGCGACTAGACCATCCTGTGAACCGTCGGCAACCAGGGTCTGAGACTTGCCGCCGCCAGAGACCTTGGCGCTGATGTTGAACTGACCGCCGGCATAGATGTTTCCGCTGGCATCGACAGCAACCGAGTTGAACTGGTCAACCGATTGACCACCCATGTTGCGCACCCAAACCAGACGACCGGTTGGGTCATACTTGGCCAAGAAGCCATCCGAGGTGACACCGTTGGTGATGCTCAAGACCGGTGACAGTGGCTGGGCATCGGCACCCGTGCCGAAAACGGCGCCCGAGTGAATACCGACGGTATAGGCGTTGCCGCTGGCGTCGGTGGCAACCGCGAACGCCTGATCTGCACCGGTTCCACCGGCACCCTGGACCCAGCTGAAATCACCATCGTTGGTGAACTTGGCGATGAACGCGTCGGTTCCGGCTTCAGGCAAGAACTCCTTCGAGTTCGCACCGGTTCCGAAAACGGCACCCGAGGCGGCCGAACCGGCCACGAAAACGTTGCCGCTGCGGTCGACCGAAATTCCGTATCCCTGGTCGCCGCTGATGCCACCAAACTGCTTCACCCAGGTGAAGTTACCGTTAGCCGCATACTTGGCCAAGAAGCCGTCGTTTCCACCAAAGGTGCGAAGCACAACCTTGGATGAACCGCTGCCGAAGGTGATGTTGTCTGAGAAATAACCGGTGACGAAGATGTTTCCGGCGCGGTCGGTTGACACTCCTCGCGAGAACTCATCCGCTGTTCCGCTCAGCTGGCGCACCCAGGCGAAGGTGCCATCCGGGGCATATTTGGCGATATAGCTGTCGTTTCCGCCCATCGCAGTGATGGCCTGGCGGTTTGAGTTTTGGCCGAAGGCGGCGACACCTTGGAAGACACCCGTGACAACCACGTTTCCGGTGGCATCGAAGGCAAGCGCGTTCGCATAGTCATTTCCGGTTCCACCAGACTGCTGAACCCAAAGCAGGGTGCCATCGGCGGCATACTTGGCAAGGAATGAGTCTTGGCCGCCGGCTGCGGTTAGGGTAACGGCATTCGCACCCGAACCGAACACCGATTGGTTGACGAAATAACCGCCAACATAGACGTTGTTGGCCGAGTCAACCAAAACCGAGTTTTGGGCCGCATCGGCACCAAAGCCACCGATTCCCTTAATCCATGCCTGGTTTGGAACCGCTGGCAAAGCCGTGGTCAAACCGGTGGTGGTCATCGAGATTTTTGGGCTCTCGGGTGAAGTTAGATACGACAGGCCGTTGCCCACCGCGGTCACCGAGAACTGATAGGTGGTGTTCGGTGACAAGCCACCGATCGGAGTCAGGTTTGTAGTGACGTTGAGCACCGAGATCAGAGTCGAGCCATCGGCCGAATAGGTCTTGACCGTGTAGGTGTTGGCACCGGTCACGGTGTTCACCGAAAGACCCACGCTGGTTCCACCGAGCGAGTATGCGGTGAAGGTAGGCGCCGGCATCACAATCGGTGCCGAGGTTTTCACCGTGACGCGCTGGCTCTCTGGTGAAGTCAGGTATGAATAGCCGTTTCCGATTGAGGTGATCGAAACCTGATAGGTGGTGTTGGGCTGAAGTTGCGGGAACACCGTTCCGCTGCCGACACCCGCGTAAGACGCGATGAGTGTTTGGCCGTCTGCCGAATACAACTTCGCAATGTATGCGACCGTGCCGGTCTGACCTGAAAATGCCACGGATACGCTAACCGGAGTCGATGTGGTGTTTGTGATCGATGGAGCGAACAGTGTGACTGGGCCAGGTGTTGCAATAGTGACGCTCGAGGATTCATCACTGGTGATGGTGGTGATGCCGTTTCCGATTGCCTGAAGAGTCACCGCATAGGTGGAGTTCGGTGTGATTGGGTTGTTGATGACTGCACCCGAGGTGTATCCGGGGATGGTCGCAATCAGCTGGCCGGTCGAACGCGAATAGATTCGCAACGTGGTCGACACCGAACCGGTGGTTGCGGTGAAGACAACCGAGATGCTGGTCGGAGTGATGCTTCCGCTAGCTCCCAGTGTCGGCGCCAATAGGGTGTTTGGTGCAGCGGTCGTGAAAGAGAACTTAGCGCTCTCTCGCCCGGTGGCAAACACCTTGCCGTTTCCAATGCTTTGGATGGTGAAGTAATAGCTGGTCTGCGGCGCCAAGCCACCAATCACATATCCAGATGCGATTCCCGGATAAACCCCGAGCAAGGTCGTGCCATCGGCGGCATAGAGACGACCGGTGGTCGAAACCGAGTTTGTACCAACCGAGAAGGTGACGGCTCCGGTGGCAGCGGTGGTGGTTATCGTCGAGATGGCGCCGGTCACGATTTGAGTGAGACCCACGGTGTTGACGATCACCTTGGCACTCTCGGCCGAGGCTGTGTAGTTGTATCCGTTGGCTAGGCCGACGAGCGAAACCTGATACTGGGTGCCAGGGATCAGGTTGGGAATGGTCACGCTCGTGGTCGTGGTGGCGATTGTGGTCAACAACGTTGAACCGGTCGCGTTATAGAGGCGCACCGCCGTGTAACCAACCAGGGTCTCGTTAACCGAGACCACCACGGTGGTTGTGGTTGTCGAAACGGTAGGCATCGGCAGCATGGCCGGCGCAACCGGAGCTGTTGTGAAGGTGTATTTGTCACCCTCGTCAGAGTCAAGGAATGTCGCGCCGTTACCGATCGCTGTGACCGTGACTTTGTAGGTCGTGTTTGGCAACAGGCTGTTGATTGCAAGTCCCGAGGTGCTTGCCACGGCAATTGTCTGCAGCAAATTGTCGGCACTGTCATAAATCTTGACTCGGGTCGAGACGGTTCCCGACTGAGGGGTGTAGCTAATCGTGGTTCCGACAATCGTCTGGGCGACCTGATAGATCGTCGGCGCCAAAAGCTTTTGGATGCCGCCGGTGCTAAATGCCACCAGCGGAGACTCAGGTGAATCGAGATATCCCACGCCGTTTCCGAAACACTTGATGCTCGCCTTATAAGAGGTGTTAGGCAGCAGACCGGCGACCGAACCGTTATTTGGGAACTGACCAATTCTTGAGATGACCGTGGTTCCGGTGCTATCCCAAATTGTCAGGCGGCAATAAATCGCTCCGGTCGGGGCTGCGAAGGTGAAGCTCGCACCGGTTGCGCTGATGGTGGTTCCATTTTGAATTGGCGAAGCCACAGCAATCGTGATCGGCGCCGGAGTCGTGAAGCTCACCAAGGCGCTCTCGTCAGAGTCGAGCACCGTCGAACCGTTGCCGATGAAAATCAGCGACGCCTTGTAAGAGGTTGAAGGCAGCAGCACGCTCGAGATGAACGCACCCGATGTGAAGCCAGGCACCACCGAGATCAATCGCGAGTTCGAGTCATAGAGTCGAGCGATCGTTGAGACGGTTCCGGTCGGAACTGTAAATGTCAGAATCGCGCTCTGCGGGGTTAGCGAACCTACGGCCGGCTCGACGGGAACAATCTTGATTGAACCTCGAGTGTTGAAGGTGACCTTTGCGCTTTCAACTGAGCTCGCATAATTGACGCCGTCACCAATCGCGGTCAAGGTGACCGAGTATGCGGTGTTTGGCTGAAGGCCATTCACGACGGTGCCGGTGGTGAAGTAAGGCATGGTTGACACCAAGTTGCCAGCCGCGTCATAAACCTTGAGCGTGTTTGAGATATAGGTTCCGGCAGAGTTGACCGCGCTGAAGGTCACGGTCGCAGAGGTTGCGGTTGGGTTCGTTGCGCTAACCGAAACTGCAGGAGTCGGTGCGCCGAGGGTGGTGATTGCCGTGGCCGCTGCAGTGGTTGCCGAAAGCTTCGCAGACAAGACCGAGTTGCTGTACCAAACCGAACCAGTGTTCACCGGAAGACCGACTGCCATAACGGCAACGCTGTAGTTGCTTGATGGGTTCAGACCGCTGAAGGTGACCGAGGTTGAACCAGACGTGCTTGAAAGCACAGTGGTGCCGCTGGCGTCGTAAAGAAACCAGAGGTAGCTGCTGGCGTTTGCGACCGCGGTCACGGATGCAGTGATTGAGCTGCCGGTTAGAGCGGTTCCCGTCGTCGTGTAGGTCGGAGTTGCCGGTGTTGCAAAGGTGGTCATCGCCGGGGCGGCGCCAATGGTCAATGATGCACGGGTTGCCGATTGTGGCGATTCTGCATAGCCCGTGCTCATCTGACTGCCGGCAAAGGTATACGTGGCTCCATAAGTGAAGCCGAGCATCGTTATCGACGAGCTTGCGCTGTTGTATTTGGAGATTAGGCGGTTGCTGCTGTCATAGACGTAATAGTTGAAAGAGTTTGCACCAACTGCAGAGTTGTTGGTTAGGGTCACGATCACCGAGTTGCCGGCGGGGGTCGTTGAGAATGAGGCTGCCACGCTAGGGGCGGCCAGTATGCTGTTGGCGCTTGCCTGGAATGGGCCCGACACAACCGGCGCCGAGGTGATGTATGAGATGCCATCACCAACGGCAACCACCGAAAGGTAATAACTTGCGCCGGCAGTTAGCCCGGTGAAGGCAGGCAGGGTTCCCGCGTTAGCTATGGTTGAAATCGTCTGGGTCTGAGTTGAATCTAGAAGCGTTGCACGCAGTGCCGTTGCGCCAGTAGGGGTCGAAAGTGTGAAGCTGAGCGAGTCTGGTGAGGCGCTCTGCAGGGCTGCGGTTGGTGCGGTCAAGACTGTGGCGGCTGATGTCGCACCAGAGGCCAGGCCGAGGTCTGTGACCGTATCCAGGAATGAAACACCGTTTCCGAACGCCTTGACCGAAACCTTGTATGTTGTCGAAGGCGTCAGACCGACGAAGGTGTTCGAAGTTGCGGTGGTGTCTTGAACTCGGATGAAGTTTCCGCTGGCGTCATAGAGGGTATAGCGATAGTAGGTAGCACCGGTTGGTGCGCCCGACAGGCTTGCGACCAGAGTGGTTGGCGAACCTGCAGTGGCCGTGAGGGTGATCGCTCCCCACGAAATCGCTGCCGGTGCGGCTGAAGTTGTGGTGACCGTCGAACTGGCCGCCACACTCTGGCCGTTTGTGTAGGTTCCGCTGCCGGCGACCGAATAGAGGCTGACCGTATAGCTGGTGTTAGGCAGCAGGCCGGTGAATAAGTTGCCGTTTGCAAAATAACTGTTCGAACCAACGATGGCGCCGGTTGCGTTATTGGTCAGGTCGGCTCGGGTGGTGACCGCACCGACTGCCGAGGTGAAGGTCACCGTGAGGTAGTAACCGTTGACGCTGCTGAAGTTCGGGGTGACAACCATGGAGGTTGGCGGTGGCAAGGTGGCGAGAGTGTAGGTATAGCCGCCGGTCAAGGTCGTGATTCCCGCGGTGGCCGTGATCACAACATCGACGACACCTGCGACGTGTGCCGGTGTCGTGACGGTGATTTGGGTTGCCGATGAGGTTAGGCCTGTTCCGGCAACACCACCAAAGGTGACCGAGGTTGCACCGGTGAGACTTGTGCCGGTGATTGTTATGGAGGTTCCGCCGAGGGTGGTTCCGCTGGTCACGCTCAGCGAGGTGACCACGGGTGCGGCATTAGCCGCGGCCGGGTTGAAGACCGTGAGGAGGGCCGTGATCAGAAGTGACGACAAAACGAGCGCAACAATGCGTCGCGCCTCGCGCCAAATCTTATTCAATACCTAGGTCCGATCATGCAGGGAAGACCGGACATTGGGGGGTGTCCGGTCTGTGGACAAGTCTATTGTTCGCTAATGCGAATAGATAGTATGTGTCCCGCTCAAATAGGGGCTAGCCGAAGATTCGCTATTGCTGATTTTCCAATTTTTCGAGTCGAAGCGACCTGAAACCGAGGAACAACGGAAACACAAAAGCGAAGGCGGTGAAGAACGCCAGCGCGATGTATATCCAGAGGCGACGCATCGTCAGCCGGCGGCCCTCGATGACGATGAACGCCATGCCGGCGAAACCACCGATAAGCAGGTCAAGCGAATAGACCCAGTCGACGTTCGTGGTGAACCCATCGGCGATGTAGTTTTCACCGCGCATCACCGCCAACCCGTTGAATGTCCAGGCGGTGATCAAGCCGATCAGCGAGAGCACAAAGAAGAAATTGGCGTTTCGTCGGTTGCTGTTCATGCTCTAACCCTAGGGCTGCAACCGCTGAATCTGCCAGGGTGTGAGGTCTCCGGAGGCATCGAACTCGCGAATGAACTCGATTCGGTCGTGCATGCGATTAGAGCGCCCCTTCCAAAACTCAATGCGGGTCGGGATGATTCGATAGCCGCCCCAATAGTCTGGCCGAGGAACCTCGGCACCCTCGAACTTCTTGAGCGCGCTGTCGAACTGCACATCCAGGGCTGCTCGATTTTCAATGGTTTGCGATTGGTGGCTAGACCAAGCGGCCACCTGTGAATCGTGCGGTCGCGAACCGAAATACTGGTCAGATTCAGAGGCTTCGACCTTCTCGGTTGTTCCCTGGATAAGCACCTGACGATACATCGAATACCAGCCGAAGACGGCACTCACATTTGGGTTTATCGCAACCGCCTCACCCTTGCGCGAGAGATAGTTGGTGGCAAAAAAGAAACCTCTTTCGTCGACCCCCTTGAGCAATACGGTTCGAGAACGGGGATGATTGGCCGAGTCAACAGTGCCGAGAACAAAGGCATTTGGCTCATAAATCTTGGCGGCTTCTGCCTCAAGCAACCAGAGCTTGAACTGCTCTAGCGGATCAGCCAGAAGATGGGTCTCATCCAGCGCTTCTTGCCCATAGTCTTCGTGGCGATTTAGTGAATCCATGCTTGCACCTATCTTTGACCGATGAGTTCGTCCAGTTCTGAGTTTGGCAGAGCCACCCAACCTTCGCGTCGAGCCTGCTCGAGCTGACTTTGCGATGGCCCCTCGAAGAACCCCAGGTGAGCCGAACGCGCTGCCAGTGCGGCAATCACCGAGTCGAAAGCGTCGCAAGATTCAACCATCAGGCCTTCGAATTCAGCGAGGTCTAACCAAGGGGCTTTTACCTTGAGTTCGCGCACGAGACCCGAGCGGATCTGCTCAGAGGCACGGTATCCGGCGGTTGAAAAACCCCAGAGACGCAGGCTTGCTGCGGGATAAATCTCGACAACCCTGCCGGTTCCGGCACGGTCGACCGCAACTTGCGCGGCCTGCATCTGCGAGAGCAGGCCGGCGCAACGAATCGCGGTCATCGCAAGTCGATCGGTTGAGACGCTCAGCGGCCAGCGACCGGTGACCGCGCGAACATGCCGATCGGTCTCGCGATAGGCCAACCGGCGACGCATCTCGATGCCTCCATCGAAGGCCTGGTCGGCCAGCCCATCGGCGACTGCCAGGTTTCGATTCATGAAGTTCACGAACTCTATTGGCCACCCCAGGGCACAGTCGATGCCGAGTTTTTCATAAGTCTCAAGCCCAGCCAAGATCTGCGAATCAGTCACGCCAAGTTGGAGGTCTGCCAACGCGGCCGAGCCAATCGCCCAATCGATCACGGCCAAGGCCGTGCCCTTTGGCTCGGCAGCCAGATCTAGACCCGCAATCAACATGTGAGGCACAACCTCGGTCAGAAGGCAAAAAATCCCAGCGGCTACACCTGCGACCACTAGATTTGGGGCATGACTTCAACTCGCATCGTCGCGATTCTGCGCTGGCTAGCTGCCGCCACGATTTTGTCCAGCGTGGTCTGGCAGGTCACCGACCGCCTCGCCCACAACCTCTTCCGCCCCGCCGAATACTTCGCCTACTTCAGCATTCAGGGAACTCTAATCGCCGGGGTGATGTTCGCCTTCACCGGCTGGGTCAGCTGGCAAGGTGTCGCAGAGAAGCGCCAGGTCACCATCGCCCGAGTTTCGGCAACCACATACGCAATCGTGATTTCGGTGGTCTACAACGCGTTGCTGCGCAATTCCCCCGGCGACATCCGAGACGCGGGCTATGCCTGGCCGGTGGTTCCGAACGAGATTATGCACGTATGGACGGCTGTGCTGATCTTGCTCGACTGGGTTTTGATTTCAGGCGCCTATAGGTTGCGTCTGCGGGCATCGCTCTGGGTTGCCGTTTTTCCCTTGGCCTGGTTGGCGTTTTCGGTCACCCGAGGAATTCTCGATGGCTGGTGGGCCTATTGGTTCCTGAACCCAAACGATAAGGGTGGCGTGAGTGGAATGTTTGAATACATCGGCGGAATCACCGTGCTGATGATCGGGCTCGGTTTCTTGCTGCTGGCACTTCGCAACGCCATCTATCGCAAGCGCTTGACCCGGCCGGTCAACTAACCAGCAAGTTCGGCGAGGCGAGCCTTAATAAGCTTGGCGAGCAGCGGCTTAGGCAGCGGTGCATCAACCGGAAATTGGAATGAACTCTTTGAAGTCACATAGTCGGCGAGGTCGGCGGCATGTGCTTCCATGACTGCCGGGCTCTGCGGTGAAAAAGTCAGGTGGTTCTTGAACGCCGCGAATCCGACCGCATACTTGCCCTGATATTTGAACTGTGGGGTGTTCCAGGCAATGACCTGCTCGAGCGTTGGTTCAATCTCGAGCAAACTCCCACGAACGGCAAAAAGCGTTGAACGCTTCGGTTCGGCCTGAGCCTCGATGTATGCGGTTACTTCTTCTGCTGACATGTCTCGATTATAGATTTCGATTTAAGCGTCGGTGGCTTCGAATTGCGATCGGTATAGCGCCGCATAGGGGCCATCCTGCTTGATCAGCTGATCGTGGCTTCCCTGTTCAACAATGTCGCCGTGCTCCATGACCAGAATAAGGTCGGCGTCACGGATGGTCGAAAGACGGTGAGCGATGACAAAGCTCGTGCGATCCTTGCGAAGTGCTGCCATTGCTCGTTGAACTAGAACCTCGGTTCGGGTGTCAACCGAAGAAGTCGCCTCGTCGAGAATCAGAACGGTTGGGCGTGACAAGAATGCACGCGCGATGGTCAGCAATTGCTTCTCACCGGCGCTCACGTTAGACGCTTCGTCGTCAAGGATGGTGTCGTAGCCCAGCGGCAGGGTGCGAACGAAGCGATCAACATAGGTGGCCTTAGCCGCCTCGATGATCTGCTCTTCGGAGGCATCCGGGTTTCCATAGGCGATGTTGTCTCGAATCGTGCCCTTGAACAACCAGGTGTCTTGAAGCACCATGCCGATTCGCGAACGAAGGTCGTCACGGGTCATCTTGGCAATGTCGACACCGTCGAGAGTGATTCGGCCACCATTTAGCTCATAGAAGCGCAGGATTAGGTTGACCAGAGTGGTCTTGCCGGCGCCGGTTGGGCCGACGATTGCGATGGTTTGGCCCGGCTTGACCGACAGGTTCAAGTTCGAGATCAACTTCGATTCAGGGTTGTAGCCAAATTGGACGTTCTCGAAGGTTAGGGTTCCGGTTCGCTGAGTTGACGAGGCCGCATCGACTGGGTCGGCAGACTGCTCAACGGCGTCAAGCAACTCGAAAACGCGCTCAGCCGAGGCAACTCCAGACTGCAGCAGGTTCGCCATTGAACCCAGCTGAGCGAGGGGTTGGTTGAACTGGCGCGAATACTGGATGAACGATT
>Ga0213919_1000365_pt1 | contig 20748 bp, 19 predicted proteins | sample McNCre317MG_FD_161056 | JGI IMG/M metagenome (GOLD analysis project Ga0213919, IMG submission 161056) | Freshwater microbial communities from McNutts Creek, Athens, Georgia, United States - 3-17 MG | ecosystem: Environmental > Aquatic > Freshwater > Creek | place: USA: Georgia | collected... | reverse complement strand
GACACGACGAAGAAGCCAAGGAAATGAAAATCGACATTGGCTCAACGAACTTCGCGGACAACTGTTTCTTGAAGGCAGAGAAGCAACATCGCCAGCGTCAGAGCGAAGCGGACTGGCAGCGCGGCAAGTTCGTGCGGCACGATGGGAAGCGGAAACGGAAAGACCGGAGGCGTGCGTGATGCACGACCTCTGCACAATCATGGCGCAGGAGCGGGCTGGCAAGATACCGATTCGCACGCTGAACAACGCGGACGAAGTGATAGAAAGCTCAATACCGAACCTGACAGTTATTCCAGACCTTGAATCATGGGTGCGAGATGATGAGCGGGAACGACACAGAAACAATCGGTTGGCAGGGCACGCGAAAAAAGTCTTCAACAAACAACTCGACGATGCGATACGTGCAGCCGTCGAGAAGTCCGCAAAACTCCCTTTGACAACGCTGCAAGGAAAAGAGTAATTGCGTCCCCGTGAATCAGAGAAGCCGTCTTCAAACATCAGCGGGGTGCGAGTGAAAATCACCGCGTCATTTCCTTTCGTCAGCTTCGCTAAGACGCCGGTGCAAGCCGCCTCACCAAGCCAAACCCCAGCGCCAACCGCGCCGGCATCCATGAGCGATCGCTTGATGAGCGGCGATCCGCGCGGCGATTCGTGGTTCGTTTACCTCCCGGAGAAACTTGAGCCAAAGCAGGTGATGAACATCCTGCGGGCGTCGTTGGCCGGCGACCTGTGGCAGTTGTGGAGCCTGTCGCAACTGATGATGCGAAGCTGGCCAATGCTGCGGAAATGTTCGCACGAACTTCGTGGTGCCGTGGCACAAACCAAGTTCCAGGTGCATCCGTATTGCGAGGACGGGCAGGAGCCAAGCGCGAAGGCGAAGGAAAAGGCGGACCTTGTGAAGCGCGCATTCGCTTCGTTCCGGCCGCAAATGGGCAGTGACGAGAAGGATTTTCGCGGGCTGATTTACGACATCACGGACATGGTTTTGCTCGGGGTGAGCGTCAATGAAATCGTCTGGCACGAGGTCAAAGGCGAGTTGCTGCCGAGGGCGTCGGCGTGGGTGAACCCGCGACACTTCGTTTTCACGCATGACGGCAAGATGACCGTGCAACCGATCAAGAAGGGCAAGAGTTTCGACGTGATGCGGTGGAACAACAGCGGCAAAGGTGAACCCGTCGAGATTGATGACACGAAGTTTCTTGTCGCGCAGTATCAGAGCCAGAGCGGCAGTGTGCTCGGTTGCGGTCTGATTCCCGTCGTCGCTTGGTGGTGGGCGGCGATGGTGTTCAATCGGGAATGGATGTTGAGCTACGCGCAAAAGTTCGGCACACCGTTCAAGTTCCTCACGTATCGGGCCGGATCAACTCAAGAGGAGATCGACCAGCTTGAAGCCTACGCGCAGAAGGCTGACGGCGCTTCACATTTGATTGCGCCAGAGGGCACGGCGGCGACAGTGACGCCTCCGGGCCGCATGGGTGCCGACAACGCGCACGTCAACATACGGCGGCAGGCTGACGAGGAAGTTCAGATGCTTTTTCTTGGGCAGACGAGCACGACCACGGCGACGCCTGGCAAGCTGGGCAATGACGATTCCAAGATGGACGTGCGCCGGGAGAAGATCGAGGAGATCACTAGTTGCGTTGACGCCGTGCTGGAAGGATTTGCGCGGACGATTATCCGCGTGAATTACGGCGATGAAGACGATTGCCCGACGGTCAAGGCGGACTTTAGCGAACCGTTGAAGCACATGGAAGCGGCGCAGATGGTGGCGACGCTGATGGGAACTGGGTTGCCGTTCAACGCGGATGACATCTACAAGCTGGTCGGGCAGAAGATGCCCGAGGCTGGCGATCTGGTGGTGAAACAGGGAACGCTTGGCACGATGCAAGACCCGGCAGCGCAGTTGGTGCAGCCGACGCCGGAACAGCAGATGGAACAGCAGGCGGCGATGCAACAGGCGATGCAACCGCAAGGCGAGCCAGGGGCGGACGGCGGTGACGGTGAGGAGCCGTGGACTCAGGCGCGGCAGAACGGGAATGGCAACGGGCATGTGCTGAACGGCTTCATTCGCGCTGGTGGCGACTTTGGACACGCGGGCCGTCCCGGTCATCGCGGCGGCAGTTCACCGAAAGGAACGGCACCGCATGGACCAAAGGAGCCGCAGTATCAAACCGGGTTGAAGTTGAAACCGACAAAGCGCCGAGCGTTTGAAGGCGAATCCGTCGAACTCAAAACGAAGATTTCCAAGCAAGACGCAGGCGCATTGGGTGAGCGTGTCGTCATCGCGCATCTTCATTCGCAAGGGCTTCACGACGCGCGACCGCTGAACATTCAGCAGCAAAATTACGCCGTTGACTTGGTGCAAGATCACGGCGCCATCGAGGTAAAGACCGGACTGGCGTCGAACGGAAAGAGCGCGCAGCAATGGCGCGCAACCATCGGTCAACCCGGCAAGGATGAAACGGAACGCCTCGCCAAAATGTCACCGGAGAAAAAGAAGGCGTGGAATCAGGCGAAGGCCGACGCCATCATGGACCGCAAAAAGAAAGCCGTGGACAAGTTGAGCAAGGAACTCAAGCGCCCGGTGAAATCGTGGACGATGACCACAATCATCAACCCGGATACGCGCACGGTGGACCTGTTCAAGTTCGATGGCTTTCATCATCGCATTCCGTGGAACTCGCCAGAAGTGAAACAAGCCTATGTTGCCAGCTACCAATACTGAATCGGATGAATCGGATGAAGCGGACATGTCGCTTCTGTCGAAAGAAGAACTCGCCGAGATCAACTCGCAGGCGGATGAAACCGTTTCTGAATGGGCGGACGAGTTGAAGCGCGAGATGAAGAATTCACCGGATGACACCGCCGCCGTAACAGCCTCCGAGGTTGAAGACTCAAAAAAAAACGCTGGAATTTCTGACGAGACGCTTGCCGTAGCCGTCGCGCTGGAATTCGAGCTTGCCGCGCTTCACGATCAACTTGCAGCCGGCGACACGTCGGCGCTCACCGAGAACACTTCCGACTTTCTCACTACCATCCTCGCCGGCACAGTGACCGCCTACGCTCTGCGCTCCGCCATGACCGCAGCGTTTGCCCGTGGAGCATTGGACGCAGGCGGCTCGCACATTCGACTGATGCCCGGCCTGATGCACCCAGAGCGCACATTGACCGTGCTCAAGCACTCAGGCGTGTTGTCAGGCGCAACGATGGCCACAGCCGCAGCCGACATCGCGCGGCGGGCGGACGTGACGGCAAAGGTGCTCAAGGCGCAACTCATCCAGGATCAGCGCGACCTGTTGAATGAAGGCAAAGAGACGCCGCAAGAGATCGCCGCGCAACTGACGCGGTTGGAATCGAACTTTCACGTTCAAAAGCACGCGGACATTTCCAGCGAACAGGCGAATGGCTTTGGCGAGTATCAGGCGCGACCGCGCACGTCTTACACGGAATTTTACAGGGAAGAGAACCGTATCGAGTGGCGGGATTGGCCTACGAAATGGCGCGAGTTGGGCGGCACGTTCCACGGTGCTCCGAGTGACTATCCCGAGGGCCGGATGATTCACGAAACAGATTCCCGATTCTGGGAAGAGTTGAGCGCGTTTGGCACGCCGTGGGCGCCGTTCGATTACAATTCTGGGATGAACATCAAGCCGGTGGACGCCGAGGAAGCGGAGCGATTGGGCTTGGGCAAGGTGCGCCCGGTTGGTCCGCGTGCGCCGAAGCTGGAGTTCAACGCGAAGATCGAATTCAGCGCGGACTACGACGACGACGTGAAATCTGCGCTGCTGGATTCGATGCAGGATTGGGTTGACAAGAAGCCGGTGGCGGTGTGAACCAAAACTGCCGCCCCCACCAGACGCCTAGCCGGTCGCACTGACGCATTGCGTCAGCATTCGGGTAGGCAGGGGCGGCAGAGATCACTTCGCGGTAACGCGCTTTGCCGCTCGAATTTTTTTGGCGGGTTGTGTTCTGCCGGCTGCGTAGGCGGATTGCGCCTCTTCAATCATCAACTGGATCAGATGTTCGGCTTTATCTTCGTTCAGCCGGTGGCAGCGAACACCATTTGCATCGACTCGTGATTCGACGATTCCTCTCAAGAGCATGGATGTGAACATGTGTTTGATTTTGCCCTCGCTCCAAAAAGGGAAGTTTTTCTCACGCCACTCGCAAAGTGGTTTTGCAACCCAGAGCTTCCCTTCAATTTCACAAACGGAAGAAGCTTTTGTCAGTTCCGTTTGCAGGCTCACAAAAACAAGCGAGCTGTTGAATCCGATCTTCCTTGCGATGGCCGGGAAGATTCCGATTGATTTGCGCGTGATCGCGTTTGCGTTCTGGTTCTTGTTCATACTGACATTCTGTTTTCTGTTCTACCGATCTTCATGATAAGGACAACGGCTAGAAACGACGGAACTCCCTACTCAGGAAGTCCCGCCGTCACTTCACGATTAAGGAATCCGTGTAGTTTCCAACGTGCCCAGTCGTCTTTGCAATGACTCTTGGTGCCGGTCAGCGGTACACCAACGACTCGACTAAAACTCCGCGCTACGCCCAATTGAGGACTTCACGCCTGACGGTGGCACCCATCCATTCCTCAATCAAATGACTCGTAGTTGAGCCGCGCCGCTGTAACGCAAGCGAAGCCGGGAGATGTGGAGTGCGTATCGGACTTGTTTCTTTAACGACTTGCCCGCTGGACGCATCCAGACGGGTGCTAAAAGTCGGGAGCGCTGTCATGCAAACTCCGGGAACAAAATGAAAGGGCACGCCCTCGTCGGTTTCTAATGAGGTGTGGCCGCAGTCGAAACAGGACGGGCGCTGTGCTATCGCGTTGTTCCCGTCAGGCAAATGAAATTGTGATACTGCGTCCACGCGGCCAACGTAAACAATTCAATTTCAGGCGCAACACAATTCTTGCGGGAAGTTTCAGGATAGATGCACGCAACCGAAACGCTGCGCTCATCTATCTCCCGCCTGAAAGTTTCCTTAAAAAATCCGCAAAACTCCTGTTGACGCTCACGCGGTGTGGCGTGCAAAAGACTTATGTGGTGAAATCATGAGCGCACGTCGCACTGAAGTTTTCGTTGTCTGGCCGGGCCAAAACCCCGGCGAGAACATCGCGGCCAAGTGGCAGAACGTGACGGAGCAAAGCTGTGCGACGGCGCAAATCCAGGTGCCGCAGATTGAGCCGACGATTGAAACGCGCGTCACTGTGCAAGGAGCCGACCGATGAAGAAATCCAACCGCAAACTTTCAAAGGGCATCGTTCGCGCCAGCGCGGCGGTTGCAGAATCTCCTGAAACGATCACCAAGACGGAAACCGATACCGTTCACTGCAAGGCGTCCGGTTCAGCCATTGCGCCGTCGGCCAAGTGGACTGTGGACGAGCCGGTTTCTTTCCAATGGTTGCCCGGTGGTGTGACGACCATCAATGCCAACTTCAACGGCAAGCCGATTGAATTGACGGTGCAGTGCGACGAATCGACGGCGACGGCGGTTCAGTCCAGCTTTGAAAAATGGACCAATCGCAGCCGACAGGTTCCATTCGCGTGCGTGGAACATCGCGAGGAGGAGGCGGCGTTTCGACTTCCGAAAGGCGTGGCTTCGTTCGCGTGGAAAGATGATCCAGAGCCGGGCGTTTTTTGCACTGCACTGCCGACAGAGCTGGGATGCCGGAACGTGAATGGGCGCATTCACAACTCATTCTCGCCGAGCTTCACCACGGATGCCGATTACGCGAAGGCTAGCGACAAGGGCGGGTGCATGGTGTTCCCATCGGGTGCGCGCGGATCGAGGCAGAACCCGGCGCGGGTTACTGGCATGGCGTTTAGTTGCGGGTCCATCACCAACAAGCCTGCCTTTTTGAACATCATGCCGGTGAAGGCGAAGGCGGCGGCGGTTGAAGCTGTGGCACCGTCATCCGCCGATCACGTTGAGGCGAGCGGGACAAGTGAGGGCGTCAAGAAAGGGTGGGAGACGCGCCTTGGACATTTGTCGCACGATGAAGTTGTCGAGAACGTGAAGCGCGCTTGGGGCAAGGGGAAGTCACTTGGCGAGATTGGCGAGGCGCACGGGCTGCATATCGACACCACTGGCGGACTCGGTTCGATGCACAAGGACATCATGGCTGGCAATCTGAACATCAGAACCAATGAAGAACACAATGCTGCACGTTCTTCAACAGCTTTTCACCTTGATCCCGAAAAGATCAAAAAGGCTCAGGAATCTCACGAACAGGTGATGGAGATTTACAAAAAGGCAGGCATTAAAGCCTCAGCCCCGATCACCCTCGACGACGCGATTCGCGCATCAGCGGCCCCGGCATCCGCCTTGGACGCGGCCATTGCGGCGGGCGCGAAGCCGTTGACGCTGGACGATGCGATACGGGCGAGCGGTGTGGTGAAGGCTGGCGCTCCAATGGGGAACCGAAACGCGGCGGGACATCGCTCCGCAAAAGCAAGTGAGAATTCGGCAGTGAAGCTCGCCGCGATGTATTCAGACATGGCCGACAAGGAGAGCGCCACGGCAAATTTTATTGGTGATGCGGCAGCGCATAAAGGCGCTGCAAATTTCCATTCTATCGCGGCTGAACGTCACCGCCAAGCGATTGAGGCGGGAGGCGATTCCGACTATCACACAAAGCAGGTTCAGTATCACGAGTCTGTTGCTTTCGAGCACGGGCACGCGATCAAAAAGGCGTCATTCAACTCACCTGATTCTGGCGAGCGCGCACAGGCTCACGAAAACCTGCATCCGAACTACGCCACTTCAACCGATCTCGACGCCGCGATTCGCGCGTCACTCAATTTGCCCTATCAAGGCGAACAGCCCCCGCAGGCTGCCACACAATAACGCGGAAACAACAACAGGAAACACACATGAAGGTCATCCTTAAAAAGCCCCGCGCCGGTCAACCAGCGGGCACCGTCGTCGAACTTGACGACGCATTGGCTGTTCAGGCCGTCTCCACCGACGCCGCTTGGACGGAATCCGAATACGCCGCCGTGCAGGCCAAAGACGCCGAAGTGAAAGCCATGCGTGACGAGCGCATCAGCTTCCAGACCGGCGTCATCAAGGCAAAGTGCGCCGAGGCCAAGAAGCGCAACGCCATCGCGCCGAAAGACGACACCGTGGAAGCCAAGGCCATCGAGCGCCTCGGCAAGGGTGTCGATTTCGACCTGATCTGCGAGAGCATCGACAACCGCGCGGCTGCCAACAGCCCGGTGCAAGCGCGCGTCACCAGTTCCGGCGGCCTCGCAATGGAGCGCATCCAGTTGCAGGGCGTCAGCGTGCAGGACGCCGCTTCCGCCTACGTCACCGCCCGTGAGCCGATGAACAAGCTCATCAAGGGTGGCAACTGGCATGAAGCTTCCGTGATTGCGACCAGTTCGGCCGCGATTCTCCGCAACGACATCATGGCGAAGGTCGGCAGCGACTTCATGCTCCGCGATGTGGTGAAAGCCGCCAATCTGTCCGATCCTGATTCGCAGGTCGGCACGCTCGGCACGGATTTGCTCACCATGAAGAACCTCGGGTATCTGGTGAACAACCTGCCGCTGCAATACATCAGCACGGACATGTCGGCGCAGCCGGTCAAGTTCGGCTCGGCACTGCTCACCCGCTACATCACGCCTCCCGGCGTCGAGACGTGGGTGCCTGGCGTCGGGTTCACCACGGACGCGACCACCATTGCCACGGCTGGCACTGGCACCACACAGAGCGGCGGCACGAACCAGAGTGTTCCTGCGGCCGGCAACAACTACCTCACGCCTGTTCGCAGTGTGCCCGGTGCGACGGATGTTTCCGTCACCCTGAACATGCTCAAGGCGACGACCATCGAGTTCAGCCTGAGCAAGGTTTCCGGCACGTTGCGGAATCTGTTTGGCGAACAGCGCGGTGCTCAGACCTATTCCCTCGTGGAAGTGGTCAACCAGCACTTGCTCTCGACGCTCTTCGCCGCGACTTGGACTGGCACCAAAACCAGCTACACCAAGGCGCTGGCCGATTGGACCGTCAAGAGCCTCATCGGTGTGAAGAACTACCTCACCATCAGCAAGGTGCCGATGGAAGGCCGGTTCGCGCTGCTCCACAGCTTCATGCACGACAAGCTCATGGAGGACACCAACCTCTTGCAGGCCAAGAGCATCCTCTCGCTCGTCAACAAGGACGAGAGCGCGTTCAACTCGGGCAACCTGCCGGAGCTGTTCAAGATCAAGCCGATTGAATCGCAGCTCGCTTCTGCGACCAATGCCGGCGCGTTGACCACCTGGACGGATGACCTCAATCCTGGCACCACGAACATCGTGGGCTTCGCGGGCAACCAGTCATCGGCCATCTTCGTGAGCCGTCCGCCGTCGAACTACACCGAAGTCGCCAAGGAACTCGGAGTTCCGATCACGGCTGCGGTTGAACTCGTCACCGAGCCGGATTCCGGCCTCACGGTGATGGTGTTCAAGTTCGCCGACAACGACAACATGAGCATCAAACAGCGCGTCGCAATCATGTGGGGTGCCGCTCAGGGCGATCCTCGCGTCGGGTTCCCGATCAAGCTGTCCTAATCACAACGCCCCTGCCGGTGAACAACCGGCGGGGGCACTTCCAAAAAGGAAAACACAACCATGAAAAAGATCACAAACATTCTGGCGATGGTCGCAGTCTTCGCCTTCACATTCGCTGCCTCCGCGCAGATCGGTGGCATCTCTGTTCCGCAAGTGCTCGGCCCGTTCAACGGCGGCACGGCGATCATTGGTGCCAGCACGGCAACCAACATCACGGCGGTCAACACGAACAGCAGCTTCAGCAACTGCGTGGTCAACGTGCAGGATACGAAGTCCTTCGCGTTTGAACTCATGTGGAAGCCGATGAACGGTGCTAGCAATCTGGTGGACGTTCGCTGGAACAGTTCGCTCGACGGCACGAACTACCCGGTGGCAAGCGCCGGCAGTGCGTCAAACCGCATCTCGGGCTGGTTCAGCACGCTCGGCGGCGATACCACGAACAGCAGCGGCATGGCGATCTTCCGCACGAACATCGCCATTACAAGCGAGATGAACTATTGGCGATTGGAATACATCACCAACGGTTCGGCTGTTGTCATCAGCAACGTCACGGCGAAGGCGTGGAAGAAGCGGGTCATTCCGCTTGGGCCGTAAACAATTCCGGCACAGGGCCGGTCATGGCGGCGCGCAGGTTTCGGGGTTTTGCCCTGCGCGCCGCCCCACTTTCAAATGGCTTCAAAATGGATAGCACCAACGGCGGACGACGTGGCGAATTACATGTCATCGGTCGTTACTGCCCGCGCCGCGCAAACGGCTGACCAGATTGGCAACATTCTGGCGGCAGTTGTGCAGCGAGTGCGCGGAACCATTGAAGCCGCTGGCATGACCCCGCTCAGTTCAGGCTCCGGCGAAGTGCCGCCGGAAGCCGTCCAGCACACGCTGGTTTTGACCACCGTGACACTGCTGAACGCGACTCCGAATTTCGGTTTCTTGATGAAAGGCGCGGACGGTTCACAGAGCGGTTTCAGCTACTCGGTGCAACAGGCGGAGCATTGGATTGACGCGGTGGCAGCCGGGCGACGGGTGAGCTACCCGAAAGACATTAACGAAGATACGCCGAGGGAGTTGGTTCGATACGGGAGCGAGTCCTTGGAGGCGGACATGACGACGACATGAGTGTTGCCTACACATTGACCGTGACCGGGAGCGACAAGCTGAACGCCAGTCTGGCGAAGTTCGGCGCGTCGGCCGGATTGTCGCGTGAACTTGGGCGCGCTGGCGTGGCGGCGGTGAAGGAACACTTTTTCCGGTTGGACGGCGAGCGCGCCAACCCGATGGGCGGAAAGCGTTCGCACTTCTATTGGAACGCAGGGGCCAGCGCGGAAGCCTCGCCGATTGAGGGCGGGACAAAGATCACCGTCACGAAGACCGGACTGCGCCAGCGTTGGTTTGGCGGAACGATTCGGGCCATCAACTGCAAATATCTCACCATCCCGGCTCGTGCTGAATCTTACGGCGTGCGTGCGCGGGACATGGGCGACCTGACATTCATCCCGACGAAGCGCGGCGGCATGTTGGTGAAAGACGAGCAGACGCACACGGTGGACATGGACAGCGGCGGGCATCGCATTCGCAGCGCGGCAAAGGGTCAGCGCAAGAGTCGCAAGAAAGGAATTGGGCTGGTCATGTATTGGCTTGTCCCGTCCGTCTATCAGAAGCCGGACCCGTCCGTCATTCCGTCGCCGGAATTCATGCTTGGCGCAGTGACACCCGCGCTTGAGCGATACATGGGAGGCTTCAATGTCTGAACCCGTCACAGGTGAACTCGTTTCCAAGCTCCAGCAGGAGGATTTGCGTTATCTGCTGTTGAGCGATGACATGTTCAACAACATCGTTGTCATCACGGAGGACGACGGCGAGATCGAGGCGCAGATGAACAAGGCGCTTGGTGTCATCGACGGGCGAGACGGTGCGCGTGGTATTTGCGTGGTGATTCAGCAGCCGACGGGAGACGATTCACGCCCAGGAATTCAGTTCGGGCCGCTCGATCTGCATTGGGTCTTTTTGGTGCTGGAATGGCGGCAGATGAATGCTGACACGACAAAGGGCGGAACCGGCAAGAAGGCGTGGACGGTTGCGCGCCGGATTCATCGCATCCTCAAGTCACACCGCTCCGGCGCGCTGACGATGAATTTCTACCCGTCAAAGCCAAGCATCGCACCCGTTGGCGCATCGGTGAATGTAAACGGGATGCCGGTTCCACTGGTCGCTTACGAGGTCCGATTCACCGGATCAGAGGGCGACAACACTGTTTACACGCGCGTTGCGAATCCGTCCATCACCGGGTCCAGCATTGTCACAACGAGCGGCAGCATGGTTGGAACAGCGGGCGACACTGTGACGCTGGATTGCTCCACGTCAGGCGCGTCCATCTATTACACCACGGACCTTTCGCACCCGTGCTCGCAAAACCCAAATGCGACGCTTTACTCCGCTCCGTTCACATCCGTTGCCGGGGCGCTCCGCGTAAGGGCGCACAAATCCGGCAGCGTTGGTTCAGACACAATCTCGGCTCAATTCAACTAAGGAACAACATATATGCCACTCACAGCACCAGCTCGCGCAACACTGATTTCAGGCATCGGAAAAGTGTCCCGCGCCGCGTCAACCGGAACATACATCTCGCAAGCGGAAAGCGAATTCAGCATCCAGTTGAAGGAAAAACTTTCCGACGTGAAAGTCGGCGGACAGACCATCGACAAGCGGTGGATTGAATATGTCGCTGAATTGCAGTTCACGCCGGACGGCAGGCTTACCGCGCCCGCGCTGCTCATGTTCTGGAATGACGTAGCGAACCTGCTTCCGGGCGCATCCATCTTCGGGGCAACGCCGAGCACCGACATCCCCACCGTCGTTACGGGTTCCGACGGCGCAATCCACACACTCAAGTCAACATGCGTCACTGGCATCCCATCATTGCGGCTGCACCCGGAATATGGCGCAGTCGGGCAGGCGACCATCACGGGCATCATCGGAAGCGGCAAGGGTGACTTCACCGTGGCAGATTCGTTTTACGAAGTCACAAGCGGAGGCACATTCACCGACTCCACTTGGGTTTCTTCAGACCCGCTGCGCCAGCAATACTCCGCCGCGTATGGATCGGTCACTGGATTGACGGATTTCCAGATGCAGGATGGATGGACGATTGATTTCCGCCTCAGCACGGCCCCGACGATTGTTCAGGGTGTCACCCGTGACTACAAGATCACCGGGCTTGAGGTCATGGCGCGTGGTATTCCAGCCGGGCCGACCACGGCAGACCTGATTGCCGCGTTGAAAGTCCCTGCCGCGAGCGCTGGAGCCATTGGGCGCTCACTGTTCGCTGCCGGCCAGAACCTTGTCATCACTGGCGCGGACACCACAGCGCACGTCACAATCCCGAAGGCGACCATCTACAGTGGTTCCTTTGCGTTCAGCGGGGAGAAGCTCCGCAACGGTGAAGTGGCCTTCTACGCCTGCCGCAACTACAGCTCTGGTGCTCAGGCTGCGCTCTACACCATCGCCTAAATCCTATGCACGACGAAGCCATTCAAAAGCTGTTGGAGATAAACGAAGCACTCCGATCCAAGGGTGAAGCCATCTCGTACCACGAGGTCAAGGCTGCTCAGTCCATTTCTCAGGCGATTGACGACCTGAAGCATGTGGAAGTGCCAGTGGCGACGGAAGCCGCGCAACCACAACCCACGGAGTAATTGTGTGCTTGCAATCACCGCAACACCAATCGGAGGCGGGCAGAGCTTCGTAATCAGCGACGGCACAGGTTCGCGCGGACCCGGCGGCAAGCTGTTCGTGAACGACTTTCACGGCACGTATGACGCCTCTGTGAACACGGTGATGTATCTGGACGCTCCGGGCCAGACCAACATACGCAATGCCAGCTACAACCAAAGCGCGAACATCCCGTGCGAGGTCGAATACGAATTCTCCAGCGAGGGCGCGTGCTTTGCGTTTGTGGCGGACCTGCAATCCAAATGCCCGGTTCTGGCCAACGTGGTGATTACTGCGGGCGGGACATCCCGGACGCTTCCGCAGGTCAATCTGCGCCCGCTTAAATGGCAGATGATCGGGCAGGTAAGCTGCCGGGTGACGTATCCATTTACATTCGGACTTGTGAGCTGACATATGATCGACTTTACCAAACGTGAAATCTGGCTCCCGATACTGGTCAACGGCGACGCGGAGGTGGCAGCAATGACTGGTTCGCCGGGAAGAATGTTCAAGGGTGGCGAGGTCATGTTTCGTCTGGCGCTGTTCGATTCACTCCCGGTGGATTCTGACAATGTTGGGGTGTTTCGGAACCATGCAAACCTCGCGACGTTCCTGATGAAGATACGCAGCGGCAGCTATGCCGGCACGTTGCTCATGGACTCGACAAGTGGTGCGACTGTCACGATCAAAACAACGGTGACGGAGCAGCAGTTTTTTGACCAGCAGGACGCCCCAATTTCCATCTATTGCCCGAACGCAATCACGGCCATCGCGGAAGGCAACCAATACATGACGTTTGCAGGCACAACGCTCGATGCTCCTGCCCAGATTGACGGGCTTGGGCGCGGAAGAATCGCGGTGGAAGACATCGGTCTTGGTCTTGCGGACAGCGTGACGCCAACGGGTCCGGCAGCCGTAAGCAGCGACGTGGTGAACGCGCTCTTTGCGCTGTGCGTGAAATTTGGTCTGAACCCGGCAGGCAAGACGGCAACCTTCGTTTCCCCGAATTCAACGGTTGGAAGAACCATCGGATGCGACGACGAAGGCCAGCAACTCAGCGTTTTGGAAACTTACTGACATGAAAACATTCCTGAAAATCCTTTTGATCCTTTGCCTTTGCGCCAGTGTGCGGGCGGCAAACCAGACCGTCACGGCAATACTCACCGTGAGCACGAATCCGCACGTCGGTTCAGTGTTCAGCGTCACAGGAGTTCCCGTGACGTGGACAAATGCGGCGGGCGCAAGCTCGTTCTGGGTGCAGACCACCAACTCGACGAAGAACGCGACCACGAACCTTTACACGAAGCTGGCCGGGTTGACGTTCACCAACATCAATGCCGTCGCCTATTCCAATGAAACGAACCTGACGTTGTATGGCATATACAATATGCCACTGACGATCACGGTGAGCGGGCCTGGAGGGACGAACTGGGCGAGCGTGGTTTATCGAACCAACGTGAGCGCGGCGGCGTATTCCTTGAGCCTGCCATTCTACACGGGCAACATCACGAACAAGCACACCAACATTCACAATGACATGGTGGACCTGCTTAACTACGCCAACGCAACGAACCGTTTCAGTGGCTTCGCCCCGGTGTGGACAAACTTCCCGCATCAGTTGAGGACGGTGAACCCGCCGATGACAAACATGAGCGTCTTCGGTGGAACGAACCGGCCAAGCTCATTCCTTTCCACGAACGGCGGCAGCGTGAACAACTGGGCGAGCAACCTCCTTGTGACGAACCTCACTGGCACGTCTCTGTTGCTGACCAACGTGAGCGAGTATTCCACGAACGGGATTTACACCAACGTCGTGCGGATGAATGCCGACAAGGTGCTGGCAACGAACATGATTGCCGGAAGCGGAAGCTTCTCGAATGGCTACATCCTTAACGCGCTGGGAATCAGCGGCATCATGGGCAACGTCACGAACGGAATCGCGCAGAGCTTGAAACTGACGAATGCGAGCGGGGAGATTCGGAATTCATACGGGAGCAATTGGATCATGGTCGACGTGACGGTTACGAATTTGAATGCGCCCGGCAGTGGCAGCTTGTCCGTGCTTGTTGGATATACGGCAACAGCATCAGGCGGTAACTCCGTTGCAATCGGGGCTACAGCAAAGGCAACCAACGCAGCATCGTCGGCAGTTGGTTACGGTGCTATTGCAGGTGGTGCCGCTTCCGTCGCATTTGGGCAAGACGCCTGGGCGCTTGTTTCTGGTTCAGTTGCGATTGGACAAGAGGCCCAAGCTTACAGCAACTATTCTAGTGCGATTGGCAATCAATCCGTCGTATTGCACGATTATTCGACGGCCATAGGGTACCAGTCCGCAACCACCTCAACGAACCAAATCCGCCTCGGCACCGCCTCCGAGCACGTCAGCATCCCCGGCGAACTGCGCGACGTGAAGGCAACAAACATGTGGAGCACAGGCACCAACCGTTACGACCTCGCCGTCAGCTACTCGGCAACTAACATCACGACGCTTGCCAATGGCGTGAACCTCGTTGACCCTGGATTCAAGACATACATCCGCGTGAGCGGGCCGACGGCGGCTTACTCGCTCGACAAGCTCCAGCGCGGATGGGACGGGCGATTCATCCGAATTCAAAAGACCGACTCCTACACTTGGACGATCAACAACGAATCAGGTTCAGCGGGCGGCGCGGCGACGGACCGCATTTACACCGGCACCGGAGCAACCGTCACAATCACGAACAACCCCGGCGTGGCAGAATTCACGTATGACCCTACGCTGACCCGATGGGTGCTCGGCTATCACTCGAACTAAATGGCTGCTGACAACACAATTGAAATCCTGATCAAGACGCTGCTGGACAGCGGCGGCATTGACGCGCTCAAGAATGGGAACAAGTCGGCGGCAGAGGCGATGCGGGAGCTGCTGGAGCAGGCTCGCACTGGATCAAGCGAGGCCTTTGCAGAACTCAAGAAGCTCGGCGGTGAGTATGAGGTGTTCGCAACAAAGGTCGAAACATCCAACCAGAAGCGGGACAACATACTTTCCACCGTTCCAACCACGAAGGGTAAAGCTGCACCAAAGCGCACCAGTCAGGAAGAGGAAGACGCAGCGCGCAAGGCCGAAGAAAAGCAGGCGCTTCAAGACCGCGCAGCACAGGCCAAGGACGAATTCATCAGCGCAATGGCGGCAGGCCGCGAGGCTTCAGAGGCAAAGCGCAAGGCAGAGACGCAAGCCTCCTCAAAGCGACAGGACACGGTGGCAGCGCGCCAGCACGGCCCGGCGGAGTTTGGGATGCAGGATGCGATTCAAGCCTCCATGCAGCGGCGCGAGGCTGAAGAGGCGCAGCGTGTCCGCGCTCAGAATGAAGCGGCTCTTGCGGGTAAACGAATCAGCGCCGAGCACGCCAGCAACCTTTCCAAGCTTGCAATCGTCAACGAACAGATAGAGGTCAACAAGAAGCAGCAGGAGCTTGCGAAGCAAAGGCGCACAAGCCAGCCAACTTCGCAACAAGCGCCAGCGCCAACACCTACGCAAGAGGACGCTTCGGAAGGGAGTTCCTACGCTGTCCGCCGGCACTTCGGGGCAGTGGCTGGGCAGGTTCTTGGGATGCCTGGTCTTGGAATGATGGCGGCTGTCGGTGGAATGGCTGCCGGGATTGGTGTGGTTGTGCTCGCCTTGGAAAAGGTCATTGGACTTTTCAAGGAATGGAACGCCAAGATTGAAGCTGTGGTGGACAATCAGCGCGCCTTTGACATGGTTGGCGAGCGCATTGATTCACTGGCGAACAAGCAACGCCAGCTTGCCCGTGAGAATCAGACGTTCGCACTTTCCTACGCGCAGATTGAGCGGCAAGTGCATACTGTTTCCGCTGCCATTACACATCTCACGTCACAGCAAGAAATCGCCATCACGTTTGAGAAGCGGTTGGCCGATGCTCAATTGCAGGCGACGCTCGCCCGTATTGCATTAGACAACAGATTCTCACCCATTCAACGCATCGCCGCAGAACAGGCCGCGAAAGAAGCCGCATTCATTGCGGACCAAGACCGCGAGCGCCGTTCAAACGAGGAGAAGATTGCGCTCAAGAAACTTGAGGCTGACATGGCGGAGGAACGGAAGAAACGGTTTACCGACGAGGCCGCATTGATCGACAAGGAAATCCCGGCACTTGCGCGCAAGGCGCAGGAGGACAAGGAAAAGGAGAAGACGTTTCTTGAGGGCGGCGAATTGAAGCGGAAGGAAATCGATTCTGAAATGAAGATTGTGGAGCGCCTTAAAAGCGGCCACGGAACAGCCGGCGACATGATCAAGTATTACGCAAATCGTGCGCTTGCCAATCAGGAATTGAACCCGGCAACGGCTGCTTCTGATAGGCTGCGCGCATTGAACATTGAAAAAACGCCAGAGCAGTTTGCGTCAATAGCGCAGGAACGATACAACGAACTGGTGAAAGAGCGTCAAGGCGTGGCAGACGACGACAACCGCGCCCGCATGGTTGCTGGTGATTCGGAGCAAAAGCTGGAGATTGCACGGCAACGCCGAAAGAACGCGCTTGGTGAAGTGGATTCATCCGAACGCGAACGCCAGAAATCGGAACAGGATGCTGAATATCAGCGCCGCGCTGCGGACCTTCAGGAGCGGTATCGCGCCCCAGCTCAGGGCGCTACTATTGAGGCGCAGCGCACAGAGGCGACAAGGCAAACACTGGACGCTTTGCAAGCGCCGCCTATTGGGCCGGAAACAACGAAGGTGTTCCAAGACATGCGCGACACGCTTCTCGACATTCGTGCAGCCCTCACCGTAAACGCTTAACCTATGCCATTTTCGCCAATAGCAATTCGCACGGAAGAGGTTAGGAGCTTCAACCCGGACACGGGTGCCGTCATCACGCGCACGCATGAAGGCACCGAGGCGCAAATCACAGAGATCGAGAACTACTGGGCAACTGCCAACATCATCGACGGAACGGCGACAGGGCGCGGATACAAGACGGTCAAAACAAAAACGCCAAGGGGATACAAGATCGTTGTCACAATCCCGGACGACCAGCTTTACACGGATCGTTGGTCGCTCACTTCCGAGGTGCGCCACATCCCGATTTGGTATGGAGAAGGCATCCGGGAGTATCTTGGGTTTAGCACGCCAACGGGGACGGCTGCGGAGCAACTGACACAGAACCTGCAATACTACCGGGCGCGCTCAATTCTAACGCAACTCCTCGCGCTGTATCAGGGTGGGAACTCTGCGGAAACGAGCGCAGCTTTCACCACATCCGAGACCAACCTCATAAACGCTTTCCTAGCTCTTGGCGTGGATTGGGGGTCATACAGCGAGCACTATTACAACATCATTTTCCAAATCATCCGGGAAACGGACAGCATCGAGTTCAAACGGCCCGTTCTGACCCGCAACAGGACGCTGCCGGTCGGCTCAACGAATCAGGCTCCACTTGTCGGCAGTCCGCTGGTTTACACAACAGCGGCTCTCATTGCTGACACGTCGATCGCAATGCCAGCGGAAGTCATCGCCCGCATTACGAATGTGGAAGTGGGCATCCAGACAGCACCGCCGAATACGCGCTGGGGTTGGAAGCTGCGTCAGGACAACGCCGAGATGATGATCGGATTTGGGAAATACATCGAATGCAAGGACTGGGTGTTTGATCGCTGGTCCACCATCACAAACACATTCGCGACATGACGCTTCCGCCTCAAATACCGGCAGGGCTTCCGCTGGCGCAACTGGTGCAAAGGCTGGTTGAGAGCAACAATGCGCTCCGCGCCTACTGCCAAGCTCTGACGCCGCGCGTATCGCCAACGGTGCGCCCGGACATGACAGCCATCGGAACCACGTATCAGGCGGACGCTGTGAAGGCTGTAACTACTCCGGCCACAACAGCGCAAACGATCCGCCCGCTTGGAATGGTGTTTCGCGGCGAGTATTCCACGCTGCTGGATTACGAGCCGGGCGATGTTGTGGTCGTGTTCGGTGGAATCTCCAGCGGCCAGTTTGTTTGCATCACGCTTGCGCCCGCTGGCGCTCCCGCTCCGGGTGTTGCGGCAAACGAATCATGGTTCCGATTGTCGGCAGGATTCACGCCGTTTGTATGGGAATAGGCTATGGAAGTCACCCACGTTCCACCATACAACGCGGAGGCGATACCGATTCAGTTCCTGGACGGCGAACCTTTCATGTTTGTTGCTGCGCAGGACGGCGTGAACATTTCCGGCGACGGCTACATTGCCGAGAATGACGGGACTGGCAACACCACGAACCCGGATCAATTCGGATACAACAGGCTTCAAAAGCTGTTCGACAAGGCGAACGCGCACGGGCTGACTGGCGCTCCCTACAAACTGGATTTTCCGACGATCACAGAGCGGAGGAAATGGGCAACGGAACTGAACCGAATGCGGTCAGCACTGTTCACCAAAGCGCGGGCCTCAACAGGCGGTGGAGCGGATGCTTTCTCAGACTGGGCGCTTGTGTCGGATCAAATGCCGATCACTGTAAATCCATTCCCAAACCAACACCTGACGGTTGCGGGCACTGGAAAACTGAGAACGTATTCGGATGTTGACTATGTTTGCAAATCCAGCGGAACGGCACAAGTCAGAACGCAGATGCTCGTGGAATGCGTCGAGTCGTCTAACCCTGGAACACCCCAGCCCGTTGCGTTCAAGGTCTTTTCAATTGGATGCCACGCGGGGCAAAAGATAACAGACACCGCGACAAAATCGGTTTTCACGTTTCGGCAACTGTTCAACATCAATGTCGGGCCAGTCGTTGACCTGACCTACACCTTGACCGGGAGAACCGACCTTTTCCAAATCCAAAGCGTCACGCGCGGAAACGTGATCAATGCCGGACTTTCATTCCGGTTCCGGGACGACACGATAACGGTTACAAGCTTGGTCGCCAACATCACGGCGCTCGAACAAATAACGCTCGGCATCAGCATCGGAGGCCCTTTGGGCGGGTTCTCTCAGGTGACCACTCAATCGCGAAGTCTTTCCTTCTACGTCGGAAACGACGTAAGCGAAGCGCAGGCGGGTTCTCAGGACGGTGGTGCTCTTGTAAGGGCTACCGATCCGACGGGGGCGCAATTCGTGCGGATGCATTGTGACACCGAGAAACTGAAACTGTTCAACACGGACTCTTCCGACATCGTTACGCTTGCGCTTGCCGGTGGCTATCTGAGGCGCGGAATCGTCAGCACCGTTATTGCCGGGGATACGGGCGGCCTGTGGCTTGCGCGCTCTGCGCCGGTTGCGAATTACGATTACGAGTCCATTGCTGGCCGTAGCGAAATCTGGAAGTGGGCGCGGCACAACTCGTTTTACTACGGCGAATATCTTTGGAGCAACGCCATCCGATACCCGACTGAATGCAAGACCCGCCAGATTCGCGCGCCTCACGCAATCGAGCACAGCCGCTACATCGCGAGCGGGCGCACGCCAACGTGGCCTCAGTTCCAAGACATCGTTGTCACAGTTCCAGCAACACCTGAACCTGCGGCGACATTCAACCTGCCCGCGCTTCGGATCAATGACACGGACTACAACGGCACGACCATCAACTGCCAATACTACAAGGTGCCGTTGCCGATGCTGACTCGCGAGATGGAGTCGCGCGTTGTCTGGTTTCACGACAACGGCGTGCCTCGCATTACGGACGGCGGAACTCCAGTGCAGTCAGCTCCGCTTCACCTGACCACGGAAGCTCCGGTTGACCCGTTCACCCCGCCAAATCCCGGATACCCGTCAAAGCAGGATGTGCCTGGATATTTCGGCAGCTACAACGGGCGCTACGACTACGCGGCCAACGGAACAAGCGCCCAGGATTATTTCCCGCAGGCCCGTTTGACGAATGCGAGCGGCTCCGTGTTTTGGTGGAAAGACTTGATCGAAAGCGACCCGCGGAACATCGAATTCCAACCGCAAGGGATGCGCTGGCGTCACTGGTTCATCGGTCCTGACGGCGCTGGATACGCACTGTTTCTGTTGCTCGATTCTCGCGACGTTGTTGTGAGCCACTTGCCAGACGGCACTCCAGTTTACTCGCCGATTGATTACTGGCCCACAAACACAATCAGCCACGGCGATTACAAAGCGGCTTATGGTCGCATCGGCAACTCTGCGGACGGAAACAATTCGTTCCTCGGAAACTGGGCTGAGTTCAACCCGCCGATCCACTATTTCAACACCGGCTTTCCGGCGACGCCGGTGCCCGCGTGGACAATAGGCAGGACAAGCGGACCAAAGTTTGTTGCTGGTCAGACGCTCAAGCTGACGCTCCCGTTGAAGCTGGCGCGCTCACAGCTTACTGACTACCACCCTTGGGAATTCACATTTCAGGACATCACGCATGTTCACGACTTTGGGCCGCTGGCCGGATATTCAAAAGCTGACCGGCGATCCATCCTTTACGATTTCAGCATTTGGAAAAGCGCGCATAAAGTGCAGGTGCTTGCGCTCGATGGCGGGGTCGGGAAGCTAAACT